>Ga0208014_1000134_pt1 | contig 42403 bp, 39 predicted proteins | sample 25_taG_FD_184099 | JGI IMG/M metagenome (GOLD analysis project Ga0208014, IMG submission 184099) | Marine viral communities from Cariaco Basin, Caribbean Sea - 25_WHOI_OMZ (SPAdes) (version 2) | ecosystem: Environmental > Aquatic > Marine > Oceanic | place: Caribbean Sea: Cariaco Basin...
TTGCAGATAACTGAGAGCTGATGAACAAACAGAAACGAATTGAGATCTTTACCAGGCTGCGGGACGCCAATCCCACCCCGACCACGGAACTGAACTACTCAAGCCCCTTCGAGTTGCTTGTTGCCGTCATCTTGTCTGCTCAGGCAACCGATGTTGGTGTCAACAAGGCCACCGATAAACTGTTCCCGGTAGCCAACACCCCGGAAGCCATACTGGACCTGGGTGTTGACGGGCTCAAGGAGTACATCAAAACCATCGGCCTTTTTAACAGCAAGGCCGAGAATGTGATCAAGACCTGCCGCATTCTTGTGGAAAAGCACGGCGGCCAGGTACCACAAAGCCGGGAAGATCTTGAGGCCCTGCCGGGGGTTGGCCGCAAGACCGCCAATGTGGTCCTCAATACTGCCTTTGGCCATATGGCTATGGCCGTGGACACCCATATCTTCCGGGTTTCGAACCGGACCGGCATCGCACCGGGAAAGAACGTTCTGGAAGTCGAGCAGCGGTTGATGCGGCTGGTACCGAAAGAGTTTCTGCTGGACGCCCATCACTGGCTGATCCTTCATGGGCGCTATACCTGTACCGCCCGTAAGCCCAAATGCGGGGCCTGCATTATCGAAGATCTGTGCGAATTCAAACACAAGCGCGACTACCTCTAAACCGGCTTTGAAACCAGGCAACGGGCGAAAAAAAGCCGGCTGGGAGCCGGCTTTTTCATAACGGGATGCGGCCGTGTCTTAACGCTGTCCCAGCATCTTCTCTTTCAGATCCTTCTGGGCAGGCTGATCGGAAAGCCAGATCCCGAACAGGGCTTTCTTGAAGGCCAGATCACCCACAGTATCCTTGAGCTTGCCATTCTTGAGAACCTTGACGCCCTCGTCCGGCAGGTAGACCAGATCAAACACATCGCCCTCTGAGATTTCTTCCTCGAAGACCGCCATGAACTGATCAACATCATCCTGGATCGCAGACATATCGCCGCCAGTTGCCGCCTCAAAGCCTTCGAGGGTCGCCTCTGTCATGCGATCGCTGGTGATCATGCCGGAGATAATATGCAACGTGATGGCCTGTGGCTCATCGGCATTGATCACCGCCTCTCCATCGCTGATCGTTTCCGGGACATACAGGCCGCCCACATACAGATCCATGAACCACTTGGAACGGGTACCAGCACCGTTCAGCTTGAGCTCGGTATCCATGGCGGAATAGGTATCCGGAACATCAACACCCTCGACGGTGAGCGCAGAGACCGGTGTGGAGAGCATGCCTGCCATCACAAGGGAGGCAAAGCCGGTAGTAAGAGCCTTCTTCATAGTCCTTTCCTTTTCGATCGTTATTATTGACGTGTTTCATTCGTGCACCGGGTTTCGACACCCTTATCCCAGCCCGGTCCGGGCATTCTATCAACGAGACCGGTGGGCAAGGCACAACGTGGTTCTCATTTGCGGCGATGCTGAAACACAAAAACCGGCCAGGTATACCCCGGCCGGTTTTTGTTCGATCGATTAATAACAAAGGACTTACTTGAACAACAGGTTCCCGGAAAGGCCTTCCTTCTCCAGAATTTCCCGGAGACGACGAAGGGCCTCAACCTGGATCTGGCGAACACGTTCGCGAGTCAGCCCGATTTCCTGACCGACTTCTTCCAGGGTGCTCACCGGGTAGCCCCGCAGACCAAACCGGCGGGAAAGCACTTCCTGCTGCTTGTCACTGAGCTGATCAATCCACTTTTCCAGGCAGGAGCACATGTTGTTATCCTGCAGGAGATCTGCCGGATCAGAGGCCCCCTCATCCGCCACTGTGTCCAGCAACGATTTCTCGCCACCGGTGCCAATCGGCGTATCCATTGAGGCCACACGCTCATTGAGACCCAGCATACGTTTGACGTCGGCAACCGGCTTATCCACCATTGTGGCAATCTCTTCGGCGGATGGCTCATGATCCAGTTTCTGGGTGAGCTCCCGCGCCGCCCTCAGGTAGAGATTCAGCTCCTTCACCACATGTATTGGCAGCCGGATTGTACGGGTCTGGTTCATGATGGCCCGTTCAATAGTCTGACGAATCCACCAGGTGGCATACGTTGAAAAACGGAAGCCACGTTCGGGGTCGAACTTTTCAACCGCCCGGATCAGCCCAAGGTTGCCTTCTTCAATCAGGTCCAGAAGCGTCAAGCCCCGGTTCACATAGCGGCGGGCAATCTTGACGACCAGCCGAAGGTTACTCTCAATCATCCGCTTGCGCCCAGACTCCTCGCCCTTACGCGCCAGACGGGCAAAGTAGACTTCTTCTTCCGGAGTCAGGAGTGGTGAAAAACCGATTTCGTTGAGGTAAAGCTGAGTGGCGTCCAGCTGTTTCTGGCTGGTGAAGTAGCGTCCCTGGGTGGGAAAACCTTCCTCGACATCCGCAACCTCATCGGTAGCCTCCTTGTCGACTTTTTCTTCTGCTAACAGTTGATCCTCTGAGTCCTCAATATCCGACACACGATCAATGATGATGTCTTCGTTCTCTGCTGACATTGTTCTTGCCCCGCCTCTCAATAATCCTGGATGTTCGTCCGATACTTCTTGTTATTGCGAACGTTTTCGTCTTCATGCTTGCTTCAGGACATTTTGTTGGTCGGCCCTCCCAGGCCCTTACCGTTCTTGTTTTTCTTGCGAATGCGGTCTGTTTGTCAGTGCCGGGGTGTGCGATCAGGCAGCCTGCTGACTGTTCCTGTCATCGGCGCGGTGGCAGATAGTGGACTGGATCAACCGGGTTGCCATTTTTTCGGATTTCAAAATGCAACATGGGTCGTTCAGCGCCACTGCTACCGAGCTCTGCGATCACCTGCCCGGCTTTCACATCCTCCCCTTCCTGCACCAGAATCTTCCGGTTATGAGCGTATGCACTCAAGTAGTGCTCATTATGGTTTACGATAATCAGATTGCCGTAACCAAGCAACCCACTGCCGGCATAAACCACATTACCTGTAGCCGCAGCCCTTACAGCATCCCCGGCTTGCCCGGCTATATCAACACCTTTATTGACTTTTCCGGATGTTGAATAACCAGCAATTACGGTGCCAACGTGAGGCCAACGCCACTCGATGCGGGCCACGGTCTGAGTCTGAGAGTCTAACGGTTGCCCTTTTCGAGGAGCCTTGGTCACCGAAGGTTTTGGTGCGGATTCGGCTGTCTGCCTCGGTGTCGAAACACGGCTTCGATTGTCGGCGACGGGCGCGGAAGCCCTTGCTGTCGAACCAGCCTGGCTACCAGACGTTACAGTTCCGCGAAGGTCGAGTCGCAGCACCTGCCCCGCTTTGAGGTTCCAGGGCGGACCAATGCCGTTGGCACTGCCCAGCTCGCGATAATCCCGACCGTACCTCCAGGCGATGCTGTAGAGAGTTTCTCCTGGCTGCACCACGTGGCGCCCCCAATAAACCGGAGGGTTGTAGAGATCATCCTGGTACAGCGCCGGAGTGTTACAGCCGGACAGAAACAGCAGGGCAAGCAGCGAAATCAGTGTGAGCGACCGACACTTCTGCTTTTTTACGGGGCGCGATGGGTCGCAGGCACCGGGCGGGAACCGCGGGGACGCCGTCAGAGCGGCACGAAGTAACCCACGCAAAAATCTCACAGGAATAAGAGCGACCCAGTTATGCAAAATCCGTATAAATCAAACTATCTGCAGAAGCAGATCCTAAAGTCTTCATAGTAACTTCCTAATATATTGCACATTTTCTGATCGAATCCAAGTTACTTGCCGGCCATCCCTGTTACCTCTCGAAACACACGTTTTGTGCGTCAGGTAACACTTTGGTAAGGCTAAGCAGTCTCGCGGCTGCGAAAACCAATCCATTCCACCAATAAAACCAGGCAGAATCCGGCCAGTGCCATCATTAGGGCCATGAGTATCTGGGGGTCCTGCCCTATCTGCTCAGCAAATGTCCAGGGCCAGATATTCGCCTCATTAAGAGGGACCTGTTCACCAGCACTGTTGGTGCGCCAGGTGAGCGTTTCCTTCCAGGGCCAGACCTTATTGAGAGCGCCGATCATAAAGCCGGTCAGCAAAGCCAGCACCAGATCATGAAAATGGTGAAACGCCCAAGTGATCAGACGGGCAATCGACAGCAGACCCACCAGGCATCCCGCCATAAACAACAGCAAAATGCCCAGATCCAATGCCTTGATCGCCGCCAGCACCGGCGCATACATACCGATAATCACAAGGATAAAGCTTCCTGAGATACCCGGCAGGATCATGGCACAGATAGCCAATGCGCCAGCTCCGAAAAATGCCAGCCCGGAGGGCGACAGCTGACCGGCCGACAGGCTGGTTATCCACCAGGCAATGGCAATCCCTGCGGACAGCGGAAGCAATAATGCCGGCTTGTATTGCCGGACCTGACGACCGACATGCCACACCGAGGCGACAATCAACCCGAAGAAAAAACTCCAGATCAGAATCGGAAATGCCACCAGCAGATAACTGATCGCCGAAGCCAGCGTGGCAATGCTCGCGAGAACACCCCCGAGCAGGCATAGCAGAAAGGTTCCATCACAGAGTTGCCAGAATGCCCTGAACTGGCCCCGGAAAAGGTGGCGGTACGCGGCGGCGGGAACCGCACTGATGGCTTCAAGCAATCTGAAGTAAATACCGGTAATAAAGGCAATGGTCCCGCCGGAAACTCCCGGCACGATATCCGCAGCCCCCATGGCGATACCGCGGAGAAACACTGCGGCAAGGTGATGATTTCGGGCGACATCAAGATCGGAACCATTGGTAGCGGAGTTGGCCATAATTACCGGACAACTCCACCCAGGAGAGGCACAAACCGGACAGGTTCCAGTTCCTTGTAATCGAACCGATCGCCCCGGCGAATCACTTCCATCAACACCTGGTTCTCTTCGCCCACGGGTGCGATCAGTACGCCCCCTTCTGCCAGCTGGGCAAGCAGCTCAGAAGGGATCTCAATGGGTGCCGCTGTCACGATAATGCCATCGAAAGGCCCGCGCTCCGGCCAGCCCATGCCTCCGTCGGCATGCTTGAGAAATACATTCCTCGCGTTCAGTTGGCGCAACCGTTCCCGGGCGCGGTCCTGCAGTGCTTTAATACGCTCGACGCTGTATATGTCGGCAAATAACCGCGACAGCACTGCCGTCTGGTAGCCGGAGCCGGTGCCCAGCTCCAGCACATTCGAAGGCCCGTGGCCGAGCATCAGTTCTGTCATCCGGGCGACGATGTAAGGCTGGGAGAGGGTCTGACCGTAGCCGATGGGCAGTGATGTGTCTTCGTAAGCCCGATGGGACAGAGCTTCGTCAAGGAAGATGTGCCGGGGCACTTCTCCCATGATTTCCAGAACCCTGTCTGACTCAATACCAGCCTCCCTGAGACGTTGGACGAGGCGCATTCTGGTACGCCGGGAGGTCATACCGATGCCTTCGAGCTGAGCACTCATCCACGGTCCTCCAGCGCATCAACCCACTCCCGGAGCGGAACCAGAGCTTCATGACGGGTCATGTCAATATGAACGGGGGTTACCGACACGTAGCCTTCGCGAACAGCGTGGAAATCGGTTCCCGGCCCGGCATCGCCCCCCTCTCCGGCAGCACCGATCCAGTACCTTTCCTTACCCCGTGGGCAGGTCATGGGAACTGCACCTTCGGCGCGCTCACGGTGGCCCAGCCTGGTAACACGAATTCCGGCCAGTTTCTCCCAGGGCACATCCGGCACGTTCACATTGAGGATGGAACGTGGCCCCATAACCAGGGAGCGCTCGCTCTCCAGGAACATTCGCACCACCCGTGCAGCCGTCTGGTAGTGAAAATGGCCATCGTTAACCAATGAAACCGCAATCGCGGGCAACCCCAGATGGCGACCCTCGGTGGCCGCAGCAACGGTACCGGAGTAAATGATGTCATCACCCAGGTTGGCGTGGGTGTTGATTCCTGAAACCACCCGATCGAACGGTTGCCGGAACAGGCCATTCACTGCCAGGTGCACACAGTCAGTTGGGGTTCCGTCCACGGAACGAAACCCATTGGGGTGTTCTTCCACCGTCAGGGGGCGGTTCAGGGTCAACGCGTTGCTGGCACCGCTGTGGTCGCGGTCCGGCGCAACAACCTCAAGCTCACCCAGCCCCTTCAGCCCCTCATAGAGGGCAATCAGACCCGGTGAATGAACGCCGTCATCATTCGACAACAGAATACGCACAGTGTTCTCCGCTAGCCTTGTTGTTCGTTATGTCGGCCGAGGCTCATGTCCTCAAGCTCGAAAATATCACTCAATACCGTTGTGGCGTACTGACCGGGCGACAGAAAAAAAGCCAATTCCAGGCAGTCTTCGCCCAGCCATTGCCAGGACAGCTTCTCCGGCTTCACCGCCAGCGGCCGTCGCTCCGGTTTCATTCGGGTAACCGAGAACAGGTCCGCCAACCCGGGGGTTTGCGCAACTATACCCCTTTCAAGGGTTTCCAAAGCTCCAGAAGCTTTAGTGCCCCCGTCGCCCCACAGCGGCCCGGTTGCCTCCGGCTCCACCCAGGTGCCATCCTCAACCCGCGCGGCAAGCACCTCGTTAAACAACCACGAACGTGCCGCCGAAAAATACAATACGTTTTTCGCGCCTTCGCTGCCACCGCGCTTTTTACCACCGCGGCCTTTTCCCCCGGGTCGGCCGCGCCGGTTGAGGGCTGTCGGATCCAGAGATACCGCCCGATCAAGGTTTGCGCCTCCGATGCCAAACCGTTGGGGGCCGAAATAATTGGGGGCCCCGATGACGGCAAGTCGATTCAGCGCGTCTTCAATAGCCTGACGGTCGCCGATAATTCCCCGCAGGACAATCACAAAACCATTGCCACTGTGATCCCCGCGCCGCAACTTCCGAACCTGACGTGAGGCTGCCCGGACAGGCCAACGTTCAGCAATCTCCTGAATCAGTAAGGCATCCTGACCCTCACAACCGGGGCGGTACAGACTGAACCATTGGCGAGTTACCGCATGCCGGTCCTTCAGTCCGCAGAAGCCGACATCAAAGTTGCGGCAACCGGCCATTCGAGCCAGTTCGCGGGCCACGTATTCCGTATTATCGCCGACCTTCTCCAGTTTCAGACAGAGATGCTCGCCACTTCCCGCGACCGCATCCACATGAACGTCGGAGCTGATGTCCGGCAATTCCAGGACCTCATCGACGACGAAATCCCCCGGAGCTGTCTTCAATCGGCCAGAGGCAACTCGGGCACCGCCGGAGGTGGGCCAGTCAAGGCGCCACTGACTCATGAATCCACCGATTCAAGCAGGCAGATGGCCTGGCAGGCAATGCCTTCACCACGCCCGGTGAAACCGAGTTTTTCTGTAGTGGTGGCCTTCACACTGACACGACTGGCGGGCACCCCGAGATCCTCCGAAATATTCAAGCGGATGGCGTCGATGTGAGGGGCCATCTTCGGGGCCTGAGCAATCACGGTGGTGTCCACGTTAACAACGCTGAACCCTTCATCGCGGACTCGGGTCATGACCCGGCGCAGAAGATCGCGGCTGTCGGCCCCGGCCCACTCATCACTGGTGTCGGGAAAGAAATGCCCGATGTCACCAAGTGCTGCGGCGCCCAGCAGTGCATCCGCCAGCGCATGCAACAGGACATCACCGTCGGAATGGGCCTTCAGGCCGTGGGAATGGGGAATGCTTACGCCGCCAATAATCACATAGTCGCCTTCACAGAAGGCATGGACATCAAAGCCCTGACCAATACGCATAATGTGCTCCGGAAAACTCCGAAAATTCAGAACCGGCCAAGAATAAAGCCTGCAAGTGCCAGATCCGCGGGTACGGTGATCTTGATATTGTCCGGACGCCCTTCTACCAGCACCGGCATGTTACCGGAAAACTCCACGGCAGAGGACTCATCAGTTACCGGAAGGTCCCTGGCAAGAGCAGCTTCCAGGGATTCCACCAGGATACGATAGCGAAACATCTGGGGCGTCAGTGCCCGCCACAAATTTGTGCGATCCACCGTCGCGGCAACCTCCGGCAGCTCGCCGATGCCGGCCTTCTTGAGGGTGTCAGCCACTGGCGAAGCCAGGAGCCCCCCGACAGGATGGCTGTAGAGTTGGTCGATAAGATTGGACAGATCCCGGGTGTGAAGGCATGGCCTTGCCGCATCGTGAACCAGAACCCAGTCATCATCCCTGACCTGTTCCGCCATGGCATGCAGTGCCGACAACACCGAACCGGACCTTTCGGAACCGCCGGTGCAGGTCTGGATTCGGCTGTCGCCGCTGGCCTCGGTATCCGGCCACCAATGATCGGCCGGATGCAATGGCACCATGCAGCCGGAAAAAGGTGCGGAATCCAGCAGTCGGGAAAGGGTGATGTCGAGAATGAAACGTTGGTCGATCCGAAGGTACTGTTTCGGTTGCTCAGCCTGCATACGCTGGCCGATGCCGGCGGCAGGAACAATCAGCCAAAGTCTCGGAGCAGGCATAGACAATCAGTTTTCAACAACCAGGAAAAAGGTCTCGTCTTCTCTTATCAGACCGAGGTTCATTCTGGCCCGCTCTTCAACGGCGCCCTGCTCATTACGCAGATTCCTGACTTCGGCATAGAGGCGTTCATTGCGGGTAGCCAGTTCGGCATTTTCTTCACGTTGCTCGGCGATGGACTGCTCGAGTGCCCATACCTGCGCAAAGCTGCCCTCCCCAATCCACAGGCGCACCTGCAGCAGGAGAATCACAACCACCATTATGGTCCAGAGCAACTTCATTGCCGATTCCGTTCAAAATTCAATCAATCAAAATACCAACGCCGGACGTTGAGTATAGACCTTAGAGTAGATTAGCAACAAATTCTTCTAACTGCCTGTACAAAAAGGCCATCGCATCCAGATTTTCACCCGGAACACGATGGCCTTAACAGTTTTTCGCCGATTGCCGGCCTGACACTTTGCCAGAACCGGTCAGATCAGTCGATCAGCCCTGCCCCTTGATCTCGCTCAGGCCGCGGTAAGGCGCCTTGCCTTCCAGGGCCTCTTCAATACGCAGAAGCTGGTTATACTTGGCAACACGATCGGAACGGCACAGGGAACCGGTCTTGATCTGGCCGGCACAGGTGGCCACAGCCAGATCGGCGATGGTCGTGTCCTCGGTTTCACCGGAGCGATGGGAAATCACGGCGGTGAAGCCGGCATCCTGTGCCATTTTGATGGCATCGAGGGTTTCACTCAGGCTGCCAATCTGGTTGAACTTGATCAGGATGGAGTTACCCACACCCTTCTCGATACCCTGCTTGAGGATCTTGGTGTTGGTAACGAACAGATCGTCGCCTACCAGCTGAACCTTGCTACCGAGCTTGTCGGTCAGCACTTTCCAGCCTTCCCAGTCGCTCTCATCCATACCGTCTTCGATGGAGACGATCGGGTAACGCTCGCACAGCCCGGCCAGGTAGTCGGCAAAGCCTTCGGAATCGAAACTCTTGCCTTCACCGGACAGCTGGTACTGGCCATCCTTGTAGAATTCGGAAGACGCACAGTCCAGGGCCAGCGTCACATCGGTTCCCAGCTTGTAACCGGCCTTCTCGACCGCCTCCTGAATCACCGCCAGCGCGGCTTCGTTGGAGGGCAGGTTCGGAGCAAAACCACCCTCGTCACCAACCGCGGTGTTCAGGCCCTGGGCCTTCAATACTTTCTTCAGGCTGTGGAAAATCTCCGCACCAACACGCAGGGCTTCAGAGAAGCTCTTGGCGGAAACCGGCTGAACCATGAACTCCTGGATATCAACGTTGTTATCCGCGTGCTCGCCACCGTTCAGGATGTTCATCATCGGTACCGGCATGGAAAACTTGCCAGAGGTACCGTTGATGTCTGCAATGTGCGCATACAGCGGCTTGCCCAGGGAAATCGCCGCCGCCTTGGCCGCCGCCAGGGAAACCGCCAGAATTGCGTTGGCGCCCAGATTGGCTTTGTTCTCGGTACCGTCCAGGTCCAGCATGATCTGGTCCAGAGCACGCTGATCAGCCGCATCTTTGCCTACCAGTGCATCACGGATCTTGCCGTTTACCGCGCCTACGGCCTTCAGAACGCCCTTGCCAAGGTAACGGGAGGCATCACCGTCACGCAGTTCCAGGGCTTCCCGGGAACCGGTAGACGCACCTGACGGCGCACAAGCACTGCCCACCGTTCCGTCTTCGAGGATAACGTCTGCTTCGACAGTCGGGTTACCGCGGGAATCCAGAACCTCACGGCCTTTGATGTTGGCAATCTTTGTCATTCGAATGATTCTCCAAATTTTCGATTTCTAAACGGTTCAAACTCGAAGTTGGGCATAGAGCAGGTGGGGGATGGCTTTCCGAAACTGTGCGGAGCCAGGGATGGCGGAGCCCAAGCGTCACATGGGTTCAGCCGAGCGCTTATGAAGCGAAGCTTCATGCGACAGCTGAACGACCGCAATCTGTGATTGCGGGCCGGACCCCTTGGGGTGCCGCAAGGAGCGTGTTTCGGAAAGCCATCCCCCACCTGCTCGTACTCCCAAACAAAACAAACACCGCCAATCAGGCGGTGTCGATAGGTTTAAAACTTTTTACCAGATCATCCACAGCTTTCACCCGCTGCAGGAAGGGCTCCAACTGGCTGAGCCGCAGAGCGCAGGGACCATCGCATTTGGCCTTGTCCGGATCCGGGTGGGCTTCCAGGAACAGGCCGGCCAGGCCCTGGGACATACCTGCCAAAGCCAGATCCGTCACCTGGGCCCTGCGGCCCCCGGCAGAATCAGCTCGTCCGCCCGGCATTTGCAGGGAATGCGTCACATCGAACATCACCGGCACGTTCATGGCCTTCATGATGCCGAAGCCCAGCATGTCGACGACCAGGTTGTTATAGCCGAAGCTGCTGCCCCGCTCACACAGGATCACCTTGTCGTTGCCGGCTTCCTCGCACTTGGTGATGATGTGCTTCATTTCCTGGGGAGCGAGGAACTGGGCCTTCTTGATGTTGATCACCGCGCCGGTTTTCGCCATGGCGACCACCAGATCGGTCTGACGGCTCAGAAAGGCCGGCAGTTGGATGATGTCGCAGACCTCGGCCGCCGGAGCGGCCTGGGCTGGCTCGTGAACGTCCGAAATAATGGGCACACCGAACTTGCTTTTGATGTCCGCCAGTATCTGAAGACCTTTCTCCAGGCCGGGGCCACGGAAGGAATTCACGGATGACCGGTTCGCCTTATCAAAAGACGCCTTGAACACGTAAGGAATACCGAGCTTGCCGGTGGCTTCAACATAAGCCTGAGCCACTTCCATGGCCAGTTCCGGGGACTCGAGAACGTTCATGCCACCGAAAAGCACGAACGGCTGGTCGTTGGCGACGTCGATTCCCGAAACGTTTACGGTGCTCTGCGCCATACTCAGGATCCTTTCTTGTTGGCCAGTGCTGCCTCAACAAAGCCCTTGAACAGCGGATGGCCGTCGCGAGGCGTGGAGGTAAACTCCGGGTGGAACTGACAGGCGACAAACCAGGGGTGGTCCGGCGCCTCAACAACTTCTACCAGGCGACCATCGGTCGACCGACCGGAGATCTGGAGACCAGCCTCTTCCAGCCTCGGCAGGAAATGGTTGTTCACCTCGTAACGGTGGCGATGACGCTCGCGAATGGTTTTCCTTCCATAGCAGTTGGCAATGGTGGAACCTTCGGTGAGAACGCAGTCCTGGGCGCCGAGACGCATGGTCCCGCCCAGATCGGATTCTTCTGTGCGCTCTTCACGTTCTCCGGTGGAGTCCAGCCATTCGGTGATCAGACCAACCACCGGCTCCGGCGTGTGCTCGCGGAATTCAGTGCTGTGCGCATCTGTCAGACCTGCCACATTCCGGGCATATTCAATAACGGCCACCTGCATACCCAGGCAGATGCCCAGATAAGGTACCTTGTTCTCTCGGGCATACTGAACCGTGCGGATCTTGCCTTCCACGCCGCGCTCACCAAAACCGCCAGGCACCAGAATCGCGTCGGCACTGGCCAGCGCACCAGTGCCATCACGCTCGATATCTTCAGAATCGATATAGTTGATATTGACCTTGGTGCGGGTCTTGATGCCGGCGTGCAGCAGGGATTCGATCAGCGACTTGTAAGCATCCAGAAGCTCCATGTACTTGCCAACCATGGCAATGGTTACTTCGTGCTCGGGGTTCATCAGCGATTCAACAACGCTGTCCCACTCGCTCAGATCCGCAGGCCGGGCGTCCAGATTGAAGCGTTCGATAACCAGTTGATCCAGGCCATGCTCGAAGAGCATCCGGGGAATGGCGTAGATGGACTTGGCATCCTGAAGTGGGATAACTGCCCGTTCTTCCACGTTGGTGAACAGAGCGATCTTGCGGCGGGAACTGGCGTCAACCTCATGCTCGGACCGGCAAAGCAGGATATCCGGCTGCAGGCCAATGGAGCGCATTTCCTTGACAGAGTGCTGGGTCGGCTTGGTTTTGATCTCGCCCGCGGTGGCAATGTATGGCACCAGGGTCAGGTGCATGAAAATCGCGCGCTGCGGCCCGACTTCCACCTTCAGTTGACGGCAGGCCTCGAGGAACGGCAGGGATTCGATGTCACCCACGGTTCCCCCGATTTCGATCAGGGCAACATCCGCACCGGCCGCACCTTCGACAACGCGACGCTTGATTTCGTCCGTGATGTGGGGAATCACCTGCACGGTACCACCGAGGTAATCACCGCGGCGTTCCTTGCGGATCACTTCCTCGTAGACACGGCCGGTGGTGAAGTTATTGCGACGGCTCATCGGAGTGCGGATGAAGCGCTCGTAGTGGCCCAGGTCGAGATCTGTTTCCGCGCCATCCTCGGTGACAAAAACCTCACCGTGCTGGAACGGGCTCATGGTGCCGGGATCCACGTTGATGTACGGGTCCAGCTTGAGAATAGTGACCTTCAGGCCGCGTGCCTCGAGGATCGCAGCCAGAGAGGCTGATGCGATACCTTTCCCCAAGGAGGACACGACACCGCCGGTGACGAAAATATAACGCGTCATGCAGATTCCGTGATTGTCTGGTTCGGTGAAGGAGGGAGATTGTCATCTCAAGATGGGACGCCAGACTACCAGAAAGGCCCCATTGACTCAATCACATTCCCGTTCAACAACCAGCCGCCAGCCGGCGGCATGGGCGCCTCCCGAGTATTGTTCAGAACACCACAAATCGCCAATGGCGATAAGCTCCCCGGCGCCCTCCGGCCCGGCAAAAACCAGCGGCAGACGGGCCCTCTGCCAGGGCGGCACCGCAAGCTCCTGAAGCCATTTTTTCAGTGATCGGGACCGGGCTCCGGGATAAAAACGGACACGTTCGCCGCCCTGCCTCGTAGATACCCTTATTGGCGGCGGCGTAGCTTTCGCGGTACCGGTCGGTTCGAGTTTCAGGGTCCATTCCCCCCAGCGCCGGGCCGGGCCGGGTTCGAGAGCAACCGGAGTTTCCGGTAATGGCACGGCCTCGGGAACCAGATAGAGATCCCCCTGAAAACGCCGAAGACTGAATCCTTCCCCTCGCAGCTCCGGTTCCCGGTCATCCCCGGCGAACAGCAACTCCTGAATGACCTGCTGCCAGTCACCGACAGAGGGCGGCTGAAATCCGCGCTCCCGTACCCACCAGCGAATCAGGTTCTTCTGTTCAGCCAGCGAGAGCGTCACCAGCCCCTGTTTGGGCAAGCGGTCCCTCTCCCCTCCGAGGGACCGCCACTGCAGGGCAGCAAGTTTTCGATTCAGAATTTCGCTTTCGGCGCATGCCTCGGCGCTGTGGCGAAGCCTGCGATTGAGCTGGGGCCAGCGGGTGCGCAGAAGGGGCAGCACCGTGTGCCGGAGAAAATTCCGGTCGAAGCGCTCATCGGAGTTGCTGGGATCATCGATCCAGGACAGCCCGGCTGCTCGCGCGCAGCCCTCGAGCTCCGACCGTTCCAGATGCAGCAGTGGCCGGACCAGACGCCCGGCACCCAGGGCACGGCTTGCGGGCATTCCCGCCAGGCCCGCCACACCGCTGCCCCGAAGGATTCTGAATAGCACGGTTTCGGCCTGATCGTCGCCATGGTGGGCCATCACCAGGATATCCCGGGGCCGGATGAGGTCTTCCAGAACCCGGTACCGGGCGTTCCGGGCCGCCTCCTCGATGCCTCCGGCACCTTCACGGGCGTTATCGGTGTCAATGGAGACCCGCTCGACGATCAATGGCACGTTCAGATCCGCACACAGCGCCCGGCAGAAAGCCTCGGTTTCCGAAGCGTTCGACTGTAACTGATGATTGATATGGACAGCATGAACGGTTCCTGCAGGACCATGGCAATGGGCTGCAAGATGCAAAAGCACGGTTGAATCCAGGCCGCCGCTCAAGGCGACCCAAAGGCGGGAGAAATCGGAGAGTTCTCTGACCGGCGTACACAAGGCCTCCGGCCAGCAGAATCCGGAGTCGGGCTCAGCGCCCGGTGTCATAGCGGGTCAGCCGCTCATAGCGGCGGGATACCAGCTCATCCAGGGGCAGTCGACTGAGCTCAGCCACGCCTTGTGCGAGAATTTCCTTGAGCGACTCGGACATTTTCTCGGGGTTGCGGTGGGCACCGCCCAAAGGCTCATGAATAACGTTGTCTGCCAGCCCGAGATCTTTCAGCCGGTCTGCCGTAACCCCCATGGCCTCAGCCGCCTGGGCGGCATATTCGGCGCTCTTCCAGAGGATTGAGGCGCAGCCTTCCGGAGAAATCACCGCATAAGTGGAGTACTGGAGCATGTTCAGCTGATCACAGACACCGATTGCCAGCGCGCCACCGGAACCACCCTCACCGATGACAGTGGAGATAATGGGTGTTTTCAGGCGGGACATGACCGCAAGATTGAACGCAATAGCCTCACTCTGGCCCCGCTCCTCGGCACCGATGCCCGGATAGGCGCCCGGCGTGTCGATAAAGGTCAGGATGGGCATTCGGAAACGCTCTGCCATCTCCATCAGGCGCAAGGCCTTCCGGTACCCTTCCGGACGGGGCATGCCGAAGTTACGCTTGACCTTGTCGCGCACTTCCCGGCCTTTCTGATGACCAATCACCATCACCGGCTTGTCATTCAGCCGGGCGGTACCGCCCACAATGGCCAGGTCGTCGGCATAACGGCGGTCGCCGTGCAGCTCGTCGAAATCCTCAAAAATGGATTCGATATAATCAAGCGTATAGGGCCTGCGCGGATGCCGGGCAAGACGGGAAACGTCCCAGGGCTGAAGGTTGGAGAAAATACTCTCCGTCAGGCTGACGCTCTTCTTCTTCAACCGGGTAATTTCATCGGAGATATTGATGTCGGTGTCGTTACCAACCATACGAAGCTCTTCAATCTTGGCTTCCAGGTCGGCAATTGGCTGTTCGAAATCCAGATAATTAGGGTTCATGATGTTCCATCATTTTTTGCCAGGCGGGACAACGCTCCGCCAAACCAGAATTTGAAACAAAGATAGCAGCGCCCGTTCAGGGTCTAAAGCGGACATTGGTATGAGTCCGCAATCTGACAAACTTTTAATTTTTTCAGCGTACTCACTCAATCATAGACCAGTTCGACCGACTGGTCGCCCACAAGGTACCGGAGCTCAAGCAGCAGATTGTCATCCGGCTGCACCCGCCAGGATTCGCCCAGCTCGATCCGGGTGGACGCCTCGGGACTGCTGTACTCAATCCAGACCGGGCTGCCCTCGCAACGGAAGGGCTGCAAGGTGCTATCCAGTTTTTCCAGCAGGCCATTCTGCAGCTGGTCGGCGTGGAGGTTCAGCTTCAGTCCGCGACTGAATTGCTGACGCGCTGAGGCGACATCCATCACCGAACTTACCCGCATCTTCATCTGGCCGGAGTAGTCATCGTGGCTTACCTGCCCCTCAACCACAATGACCTGGTCCGATTGCAGCAGCTCGCGATTCTCGAAAAACGCCTCGGAAAACAGGGTCGCCTCGATCCGCGCACTCCGGTCATCCAGCGTTATAAAACACATGGTGGAGCCGGTGCGGGTTTTCATGGTGCGCTGGGCAACCACAAGCCCGGCAACACGCTGGGGCGACTTGTTGGGTTTCAGGTCGGCAATGGAGGATCTTACAAAGCGCCGGACCTCTTTCTCATATTCATCAAACGGATGACCGGTCAGATACAGGCCCAGGGTGTCCTTTTCCCCCTTCAGCCGCTGCTTCTCAGGCCATTCGCGGATTCCGGCCACAGCTTCATAGGGATCGCCATCATCACCGGCCTCCAGCATTTCCCCGAACATATCCATCATACCAACCGATTCGTTTCGGGATTGCTGATCGGCCTGCTGCACAGCCTTTTCAATGCTGGCCATCAGCTGGGCACGGCTGGCACCAAGCTTGTCCATGGCGCCGGAACGGATCAGAGCCTCCATGGCCCGCTTGTTGACTTTTTTCAGATCCACCCGCCGGCAGAAATCGAAAATATCCTGAAACGGTTCGCCGTCGCCACGGCCTTCCACAATGCTCTGGATCGGGCCTTCGCCCAATCCTTTGATGGCGCCAAGACCATAGACGATCTGGCCCTCGTCGTTAACCGTAAAGGTGTATTCCGAGCGGCTGACATCAGGCACCAGGAGATCCAGCTTCATATTCCGGCACTCTTCCACCAGCGTGACCACCTTGTCGGTGTTCTGCATGTCGGCGGTGAGTACCGCGGCCATGAATTCCGCCGGGTAATGCGCTTTCAGCCAGAGAGTCTGGTAAGACACCAGAGCGTAGGCGGCCGAGTGAGACTTGTTGAAACCGTAACCGGCGAACTTCTCCACCAGGTCAAAGATGTTTTCTGCGAGGGTTGTGTTGATGCCATTTTGCTCGCAACCATCAAGAAAGAACTGTTTCTGCTTGGCCATCTCCTCGGGTTTTTTCTTACCCATCGCCCGACGCAGCATGTCAGCGTTACCCAGGGTATAACCCGCCATCACCTGGGCGATCTGCATGACCTGCTCCTGGTACAGGATGACCCCGTAGGTGGGTTCCAGAACCGGCTTCAGGCCTTCATATTGATAATCCGGGTGCGGGAACGACATGGGCTGGCGACCGTGCTTACGGTCGATGAAGTCGTCCACCATGCCTGACTGCAACGGCCCCGGCCGGAACAGCGCCACCAGGGCGATCATGTCTTCCAGGGAGTCCGGCTGGAGGCGGCGAATCAGGTCTTTCATGCCCCGGGATTCCAGCTGGAAAACCGCTGTGGTTTCGGCTTTCTTGAGCATGTCGAACGAGGGCACGTCATCCAGCGGAATCTCGTTGATGTCGAGCGGCTGCATGCCCTTCTTTTCCCGGCGCGGATTGATCATGTTCAGCGCCCACTTGATGATCGTGAGCGTCCGCAGGCCCAGGAAGTCGAACTTCACCAGTCCGGCGTCTTCCACATCGCCCTTGTCGAACTGGGTCACCAGGCTGCCCCCCTCGTCGTCGCAGTACAGGGGCGAAAAATCGGTAATCTTGGTGGGCGCGATCACCACACCACCGGCGTGTTTACCGGCGTTCCGGCACACGCCCTCAAGCTTCAGAGCCATTTCCCAGATTTCCTGGGCTTCCTCGTCGTTCTCGAGAAACTCTACCAGCTGTGGCTCCTGCTCCAGAGCCTTTTCCAGGGTCATGCCAGGCTCGAAGGGGATCATCTTGGAGAGTTTGTCGGCCAGACCGTAGGACTTGCCCTGCACCCGGGCAACGTCCCGCACAACCGCCTTCGCGGCCATGGTGCCGAAGGTAATGATCTGTGACACCGCCTCTCGCCCGTACTTCTGGGCGGTGTATTCGATCACCCTGTCCCGGCCTTCCATGCAGAAGTCGACGTCGAAGTCGGGCATGGAGACCCGTTCGGGGTTCAGGAAGCGCTCAAACAGCAGGTCGTATTCCAGCGGGTCCAGATCGGTAATCAACTGGGCATAGGCCACCAGTGAGCCGGCACCGGAACCACGGCCCGGCCCCACCGGCACACCGTTATTCTTGGCCCACTTGATAAAGTCCATCACGATCAGGAAGTAGCCGGGGAAGCCCATCTGGATGATGATGTCCAATTCAAAATTCAGGCGCTTGTAGTAGGCCTCGCGCTTGGCATCGTATTCCGGATCGTCCTTGCTCAGGGTCTTGGCAAGCCGCTCCTCCAGACCTTCCTCGGAAACCTTCCGGAAATACTCGTCCATGGTCATGCCGTCCGGAATCGGGTAGTTCGGCAGGAAGTACTCGCCCATCCGAACCTTCACCGAGCACCGGCGGGCAATCTCCACGGTATTCTCGACCGCTTCCGGAATATCACTGAACAGCTCGATCATTTCATCGGCGCTGCGCAGGTACTGCTGGTCACTGAAACGACGGTCACGCCGCGGATCGTCCAGGGTGCGGCTCTCGCCGATGCAAACCCGCGCCTCGTGGGCTTCAAAATCGTCCGCTTCCAGGAAGTGCACATCATTGGTAGCGACCACTGGCAGGCCCAGCGCCTGTGCCAGTTCAACGCTCAGATGCAGGCAGTCTTCATCCCCCGGCCGCCCGGTTCGCTGCAGTTCCAGGTAATAGCTTCCCGGGTAGAGTTCCATCCAGTAGCGGGCGCGTTCGCGGGCCAACTCGGGCTTGTCCGCCATCAGGGCCTTACCGACATCGCCAATTTTGCTACCAGAGAGGGCAATCAACCCTTTCGGCCGGGCTTCAAGCCATTTGCGCTGGATAATCGGTTTTCCGAAACGCTGCCCTTCGGTGTAGCCGAGGGAAATGATCTCGGTAAGGTTCAGGTAGCCATCGTTATCCCGGGCCAGCAGTGTCAACCGGAACGGGCTCTCCGGCTCATCCGGGTTTTCCAACCACAGATCCGCGCCAATGATCGGCTTTACCCCTGCCCCCATTGCGGCCTTGTAGAAACGCACCAGGGAGCACATATTCGATTGCTCGGTAAGCCCCACTGCGGGCATTCCAAGCTCCGCAACCCGATTGATCAGTGGCTTGACCCGGACCAGGCCATCCACCATGGAATACTCGGAATGGACACGGAGATGTATAAAAGTCTGCGACATAACGTCAGGCTATTCCTGCTGTAAAATTCGATGGGATCAACGGTTTTCAGCCGCCGATCAGTGCCCGGATCTCTGCTTCGGTCTGCGGGCCGAAGCGGGCTTCGACCAGATCACCGTCGGGATTAACAATGAACGTGGCCGGCAGGGCGACCGGTAACTTCCAACCAAAGCCGGGGCCAGGATCGTCCGCCAGCATGGTGAAACCGATACCCATCCGATCACCAAGGTCCTGCAATGCCTCGCCCCTGATGTCATCGAAGTTGACGCCAAGAACGGTGATGTCAGGTGCTTTATCCAGTTCATTGAGCTCGGGAATTTCTTCCAGGCACGGCTTGCACCACTCTGCCCAGTAATTCACCAGCACCCATTGGCCCCGCAGGTTATCCCAGTTCAGCCTGGTGCCATCCGCCCGTTCCAGTTCAACTTTCTGACAACCCGCCAGTGCCACCATGATCAAAAAGCCAGCGGCAGCAAGCCGCGGGTGAACGCGAAACGAATCAGGGTACTGCACTGGAAAACCTCCTGTTAGACTACCGGCCACCAGAATCGTGGACTCCATTCAGACAACCAGGCACGAAGATGACAGAACCAACCCGGATTTTCCACAACCCCCGCTGCTCAAAATCCCGCCAAACCCTTGAACTGCTTACCGAACGCGGTATTGAGCCGGAGATTATACGCTACCTTGAAACGCCACCGACAGAGCAGCAGCTCGAAGATATACTTGCGGCACTGAATCTCGCCCCCCGTGATCTGATGCGCACCGGAGAGAAAGAGTATAAAGAACAGGGCCTGGATGACCCCGAGCTGAGCCGTGAACAATTGCTCGCTGCCATGGTTGCGACTCCGAAACTGATCGAACGACCGATTGTGCTCGCCAATGGCAAAGCGGCCCTCGGCAGGCCGCCGGAAAACGTGCTCTCCATTCTCTGAGACCGGCCGCCTTCAACAAGCAGGACAAAAGGATTGCTGACCATGCCCGAGCAACTGCCGTACATCCTTATACTTTTTTACAGCCGCAACGGGCAGACAGCCGAGCTTGCCAGCCAGATCGGCCGCGGCGTCGCGCGGGTGAGTGGAATCGAGGCCAGGCTGAGATCGGTACCCCCGGTTTCACCGGACACCGACGCATCGCTGCCGCCGGTGCCGGATTCCGGCGCGCCTTACGCCAGCAAATCCGATCTCGCCCATTGCGCGGGCCTGGCCATTGGCAGCCCCACCCGGTTTGGTAACATGGCAGCGCCTCTGAAGCATTTCCTGGACACCACGGGCGATCTCTGGCTCAGCGGAGCGCTTGAGGGCAAACCGGCCGGCGCCTTTACGTCCACCGGCAGCCTTCACGGTGGCCAGGAAGCCACCTTGATGACCATGATGGTACCGCTGCTCCACCATGGCATGGTAATTTGCGGCCTGCCCTACTCGGCGAAAGCCCTGAACGAAACCCAGACAGGCGGCACGCCCTACGGGCCCAGTCACTGGTCAGGTACCGGCGAACAGCAACCACTCAGTACCCATGAGAAAGCCCTGTGCCAGGCCTTTGGCGAGCGCCTGGCAGAACTCGCCCTGAAACTCACGGACTGATACAGGCTCTGCCCCGGAGCGTAATCTGTCAGACAATTCTTCACCCGCGGAAAGATACTATGCTGAACAACCCGAAGGCCCGCTACACTGCCCGGGCAACCATCGCGCTTTACATTGGCGTGCTGGCGACATTGCTGATTACCACCTTCTATCCGGCGCCTGTTGAGGGCGTATCCGTTGCCCTGATGCTGTCGGTAAAGCTGATCCCGCTGCTGGCGTTCGCCGTGCCGGTTTTCCGGGCCAATAACCGGGGCTATATCTGGCTGGCGTTTGTGGTGATTTTCTATTTCACCCAGGCGGTTGTCTCGGCCTGGCTCAGCGAAGGTGCGCCAGGGCCCGTTATTCTGATGGTACTGACGTTCCTGCTATTCACTGTTGCCATGATTCATCTTAAAGTGAACCGGCCAGTGGCGCACTGAAACACACTTATCAACACCTGGATCTGACCGCCTATGGCTGACACCGATACCTCCGGAATCGTACAACGGCCACCCGCACCGCACCGAAGCACCCTGACGCTGCGGGATATTTGCACCGCCCTGGTGACCAGCGGTGAGGTCAGCCAGGAAGATGCCGAGCGGGTATTATCGGCCAACCTCGGCGCCGCAACCAGCGACGGCCAGGCCGGAAAGCGCCACCCTCTTGAACTGGTGGCCATTGCCTCCCTGACCAGCGAGCAGAGCGGACGCACCCTGGATCTGGACCGGCTTACCGAGTGGCTGGCCGGCTGGGCAGGGCAACCCTATTACCACATTGATCCGCTAAAGATCGACACGCCCGCTATCGCCCGGGTGATGTCGTATGCCTTTGCCCAGCGTCACGGCATCCTCGCGGTGGAGATCGGTCGGGAGGAAGTTCTGGTCGCCAGCGCAGAACCCTTCAAAAGCGACTGGGTGCAGAATCTCCAGCAGGCCGTCCGCAAGGACATCCGCCGGGTGGTCGCCAATCCCGAGGATATCCGCCGCTACACGGTCGAGTTCTATCAACTTGCCAATTCCGTCAGCAAGGCCAGTGGTGGCCAGGGCCCGGGCGTAGCTGGCAATCAGAACTTCGAACAATTGCTGGATCTCGGCGCCAGCGAACACCCGGATGCCAACGACCAGCACGTAGTAAAAATCGTTGACTGGCTACTGCAATACGCCTTCGACCAGCGCGCCTCGGACATTCACATCGAGCCCCGCCGTACCGTCACCCAGGTCCGTTTCAGGATCGACGGCGTGCTTCACAACGTTTATGAATTCCCGGAACATGTCGGGGTGGCGGTCACCAGCCGCCTGAAAATTCTCGGGCGCCTCAATGTGGCCGAGAAACGTCGGCCCCAGGACGGACGGATCAAGACCCGCAAACCTGATAACAACGAAGTTGAGCTTCGCCTGGCGACCATGCCCACCGCGTTCGGCGAAAAGATGGTCATGCGGATTTTTGATCCCGACGTGCTGCTGAAATCCTACGAACAGCTCGGTTTCGGCAAGGAGGATCGCCAGCGGTGGCAGGAAATCACTTCCCGGCCCCACGGCATCGTTCTGGTGACCGGCCCCACCGGCTCGGGCAAGACCACGACCCTCTACTCGACCCTGAAGCAGATTGCCTCGCCGGAGCTGAACGTCTGCACCATTGAAGACCCCATTGAAATGGTGGAGCCCGCATTCAATCAGATGCAGGTGCAGACCAACATTGACCTGACCTTCGCCGCCGGGGTGCGCGCCCTGCTCCGGCAGGACCCGGACATCATCATGATCGGCGAAATCCGCGACCTGGAAACCGCCGAAATGGCGGTTCAGGCGGCGCTTACCGGCCATCTGGTGCTATCCACCCTGCACACCAACGATGCCCCGAGCGCCATTACCCGGATGATGGAACTGGGCATTCCCCCGTATCTGATCCGGGCCACCGTGCTCGGTGTGATGGCGCAACGACTTACCCGTACCCTTTGCCCCCACTGCAAGGCACCCGGTCCTGTCGATGAACAGGCCTGGCAGACCCTGACCCGGCCCTGGAAGGCGCCCGCTCCAAAACAGTTCTATCAACCGGTGGGCTGCCTGGAATGCCGCAACACCGGCTACCTTGGCCGCGCCGGGGTTTACGAGATCATGACCCTTTCCGGTCCGCTTTTGCGCCAGATTACCGATCAGTGCGAGCTGGAACAGCTCAGGCTCGACGCCTACAGGGAAGGCATGAAATCCCTGCGTCTGAGTGGCGCCCAGAAGGTGGCGGCGGGCCAGACCACGGTTGAGGAAATTCTGCGGGTAACGCCGGAAAGCCAGCGCTGATCTTTTCAGGCGCCGGGGCGCATACCACACTGCTCAAGCAGCGCCTGCCAGGCCTCAGTGTGGTCCCTCATGGCGAGATCCAGCTGGCGCCAGAGACTGGAGCGGGAATCCTGTGACAGATGCCGCTGGTGCCATTGCCGGAAGCTTGCGGGCATGACCCCGGACTGCCTCTGTGCGAGTTGATCCAGTGGCACTATCAATGCGTCCCTCGCCTGTGCAACCGAACTCATGTACGGCTGCACCTTCGCGATGTAAACGCTGAAGAACATATTCTGCAGGATATCGGACTGGTTATTGGGTTTGCCGTTCAGGCACAGGGGCCGGCCCTCGATCCGTTGCCTCAGTAGCGCGGTGCCATCCTGCAACCTCGCCGTCAGCAGGAGCGCACTGTTGATAAGCTGGCCCGCACGGTGTTCTGCCTGCCAGCGCTGATGAACCTCACCGGCAAAATCCAGTGACACCGACAGATCGCCGGAAAGCAGCCGGGCAACCGTAGCATTGAGCCTGTCAAGGTCGATTGCCAGATCAGCGACCGGATTTCCTGGCGGCTCAACCGGGTAATAGCCCTTGGCCAGGGTAAACAGGCTTTCGACTTCTTCCACCCCCCAGGTGGCATTCCAGACAGCAATCGGCAACGACTCAAGCTTGCTCTCGGCAGCCTCGCCCAGCTCTTCCGCCAAGCTCTCATCCTCGATCTCGGGAAGGCAATCGCGAGCTGTCTCGATGAACCGGATCTCGTAGCGAAGGCGATTCAGGGGTTGCATAACCCGGCCCAGCACCGAGTTCTTCTCGCCGACAACGTATTGCAGCTCGCAACCGTACAACGAGAGAAAATCAAGCATTCCCATGTCCAGATCAGGCATGGCCAACACTCTGTCTCTGCGGCGGGGGAGTTGGCTGGCGGACGCCAGGTCCGAGAGCTGGGGCTCGGCTTCAAGAACCCTGGCGACCCGCTCCACGTACTCATCCATCATTGGGCGGGCGTCGGTAAACGGATTGCAGCCTGCCAGAAGCGCCGCCAGGACCGGAATGATCATCCTGAGTAATCCGGCTTCCGGCATCATGTCCTCCCAAGGTGATGTATCACGGCCAGGTCGCGGGGCTACCGCTTCTGCAGCAGGGTATCGACCTCCGCAAAGTCACGGGCAACAAACCTTCCGGTTTCCGGCAAATCACCCTCGCGAACAAGCCAGGCCGTCTGCATACCGGCCTGTTCGGCCGCCTCCAGCTCCGCTTCCACATCAGAGAGAAACAGGACCGTGCTGGCCTCAACACCGAGCTCGGCCAGAATGTTCCGATAGGAATTCGCTTCCTTCTTGCCGCCAATACGGGTGTCAAAGTAGCCGGAGAAAAACGGGGTGAAATCCCCCTCTGTGGTAAAGCCGAAAATAAGCTTCTGGGCCTTGACTGACCCGGAGGAATATACGAACAATCTGAGCCCCCGATCATGCCAGCGCTGAAGGTAATCGGCGGCATCCGGATAGATATGGCCCTTTAGCTCCCCCTGCTGGTATCCCTGTTGCCAGATCATACCCTGCAACGCCTTCAGAGCCGTTTCCTTACGGTCCTCGCTGATCCAGGTCTGCAGAACCCGGATCAGCCCGTCAACATTCTCCCGGGCCACGCCGGATTCCTCGGCTACCGAATCCAGCTGCTCTGCCACCGCCGGATTGTCCTGGTGCTGGGCACGAATGAACCCGGGCAGGTGCTCACTGGCATAGGGAAACAGAACATCGTGAACAAACGAGATGGAGCTCGTGGTGCCCTCGATGTCGGTAAGAACCACCCGAATCATCCGGACGCTCCCGCCAACGCCTCGTAGCGTGGCAACCGGGCGGCGATGTCCTCTCCGGTGAATTCGGCAACCCAGCCCTCGGGATTGGAGAACAGGCGAATACAGGTAAATTCCGGCTCCGGCCCCATGTCAAACCAGTGACGGGTGCCATCGGGCACACTGATCAGATCGTTCTTCTGGCACAGGACGGCAAACACCTCGTTTCCGAAATGCAGGTAAAACAGGCCCTGCCCCCGGACAAAGAAGCGGACCTCATCCTCGCTATGGGTGTGCTCATCCAGGAACTTTTTCCGGAAAGCCTCTTTCTGGGGGTTATCCGGATTCAGACTCACCACATCGGCAGTCTGGAAGCCGCACTCCGCTTTCAGTGTTGCCACTTCATCAGCGTAGGCTTCCAGGATCTGCTCCTGGGAGGCGTCAGCCGGCAAGTCCCGGGTTGGCCATTGCTCAAAGCGGATCCCCTTTCCGGCCAGCAGTTCGCGGATCTCGGCCGGATTTTCCGTGACCGTACGGGCCGTCTCCGGCTGGCTCTGGTCAAAAATACTCAAGGTCGTCATTGGCGTACCCTCATGGTTTCAAGCTCACATTCAAACAGGAATTCGAAGGCTTCGACATGGCGCAGGCAGTCAGCCATGGTTTTGCCCCAGGTATATAGACCGTGGCCCCGGATCAGGTACCCGGGCTGCTCCGGTTTGCCGAGGAACCAGTCCCGTGTTTCCTGCGCCAGGGCATCAATATCCTGGGTGTTGTCGAAAACCGGAACGGTCAATACCGATTCGTGGGTTTGGACACCGGCAAAGGCCTTCTGGAGCTCGTAGCCCTCCAGTTCCAGCGGCTCCCCCGGCGCCAGCAGCCGGCTCAGCACCGTCGCCTTGACCGAGTGAGTGTGCAGCACCGCGCCCACTTCCGGAAAAATCTCGTAGAGGACAGTATGCAACCGGGTTTCGGCCGAGGATCGACAGTTACTCTGCACCGGATGGCCAGCCAGATCCACTACCATCACATCGCCAGCGCCCAGCTGCCCCTTATGGCGACCGGACACGGTGATGGCAATGTGTTCTTCGTCTATTCGCGCAGAGTAATTGCTGCTGGTCGCAGGCGACCAGCCTCGCTGGTAGAGGAAACGTCCGGCTTCGACAATCGAGTGTGCCGCCAGGGCGTATCGGGTTACATCAAACACGGATTTTCTCCCCGGGGTTTTGGGCGCCTTAAGGGGCCTGTTTGCCGACATTATAGGGACGGAGGTGCGGCCCGCAAATGGTGTCGTGCCGAGACCAGGTCGGCGACCACCGAGATGGCAATCTCGGCGGGCGTCTTGCTTGGAATATTGACTCCGATCGGCGCCCGCAAACGCTCAAGAACCTGCGCATCCAGCCCCAGGGATGCCAATCGTTCACGCCTTGCCTCGGAGGTTTTCCGGGACCCCATGGCACCGATGTAAAACGCACTCGAGTGCAGTGCCGCCAGCAGCCCCATATCGTCAATCCGCGGATCATGGGCCAGGGCAAGAACACCGGAAAACGCATCGTTGAAATCTTCCGCTATCAGATCATCCGGCAGACGCCGGTCCAGCGGAATATGCGGGTAGGCCCATCCGTCGGCAAAGGCTCCCCGGGGTTCACAGAGGGTCACAGAAAAATCCGCCGCTGAGGCAAACTCCGATACGTAACGGGCCACCTCGCCGGCGCCAATCAGCAACAGCCGGCACTCGGGCTGCAGCGAATGAACCAGCTGATCCCCGTCGAAGGCAACCGGGGAACGCTCGTGGGACTGCCGGTACTCCAGTGTCGCAGCCCCCTGAAGCGGAACCCGCCGGACTATCGGTTCACGACTGTTCAACGCTTCGACCAGCGCCCCGACATGCCCGGCCCCCGACCTGCCATCAAAAGGTTCAACAAGAAGCCGGATGCGGCCGCCACAGGGCAGCTGAAACTGGTCCCGGTCATCATCTGTAATGCCGTAGTCGATCAGAACCGGTTGATCGGGGCCATGGTCAGCGGTGCGTCTGAGCAGGTCTTCTTCGAGGCAGCCGCCAGACACCGAGCCGCTCCAATGGCCGGATTCCGCAATGGCCAGCCAGGAACCCACAGGTCGGGGTGAAGAGCCCCAGGTTTCCACGATGGTGCACAACCAGACCTTTTGGCCCTGGTCAAGCCAGCCCGCAATGTCCCGAATAACGGACTGGTGACCTGCAGCGAGAGACGCACTTGAAGCCTGCATATCAGACGTCCGCCCTCAGTGGCAGGCTACGCTGGCGTTTTCCGGTCAGAGCAAACAACGCGTTGCCAAGGGCGGGAATCACCGGCGGCACCCCCGGCTCGCCAACACCGGTCGGCGATTCAGTGCTATCAACAATATCCACCAATACGTCCGGCCGTTCGTATTGCCGCATCAGCGGGTAATCGTGGAAATTGCTTTGCTGTACCTCACCCTTGTCCAGGGTAATCTGGCCGTAAAGCGCGGCCGTCAATCCGAACAGGATGCCGCCTTCAATCTGGTCTGTAACGATGCGGGGGTTCACGACCTGGCCACAGTCCACCGTGCAGGCCACTTTATAGACCCGGATCGCATCGTTCTCGATGCCTGCTTCGACAACCTGCGCAACATAGGTACCAAAGCTCCGGAACAGGGCGATTCCCCGGGCACGTCCCTGAGGCGCTGGCGCTTCCCAGTCAGCCAGGCGTGCAACCCGGTCAAGCACGTTGAGGTGCCGTGGCTCAGACGATACCAGGCGACGACGGAACCGGTAGGGATCCTCTCCGGCTTCGTGGGCGAGCTCATCCATGAAGGTTTCAACGGCAAAACCGTTATGGGAATAGCCCACGGATCGCCACCAGGTGATGGGCACCCCGGGATCCGTGTGGGTATGACGAATATCGATGCTGTCCACCTGATAGGGGTACTCGATGGCACCTTCAATGGCAGACATATCCTTGGGTGTGGCAATGCCTTCGGCCATCAGGCCCACCTTGCCCAGGGTGTCGTACATGAACTTCGGTGCCCAGGGGTACTGCGCTGGCGCAGCATTTCGCACATACCAGTCCAGAATCTGGGGACCAACGATCTGGTGGTGCCACCCGGTAAGCTGGCCGCCGGCCAGACTGGCCTTCATCCGGTGGAGCATGGCGGGGCGATAGAAATCGTGGCGGGTATCCTCTTCCCGCGACCAGATCACTTTTACCGGCCGCCTGACCCGATACGCGAGTGCGGCGGCCTCCTCAATGTAATCCTGAGTCAGCCTACGGCCAAACCCACCGCCCAGGAACGTGGTGTGGATGGTAACGTCATCGGGCCCCAGATCGGTCGCCCTGGCAACGGCAATCCGGCCAAGATCCGGCGCCTGGGTTGGCGCCCAGACCTCCATCCGCTCGTTCCGGTACCAGGCTGTCGCGTTCATCGGCTCAAGGGTGGCGTGGGCCAGGTAAGGCTGAGCATATTCTGCCTCCAGAACCCGCTCCGCACCTTCGACCGCGCGTTCAAAACTGCCTTCGCTGCGCTCGGATTCGCCAGGGTCCTCATCTGCCGCGGTACGGTACGACTCGAAAACGTCCGCGGTAGATACCGCCAACGCGTCCGAAAAATCCCATTCGACGCGCAGCGCCTGCTGGGCTTTCCGGGCGCGCCAGTACTTGTCGGCGACCACGGCAACGCCCCGATCGGTTTCAAAAACCTCAAGGACTCCGGCCATGGCCCGAACGTCACCACCGTTGAACCCCCTGACCCGGGCGCCATGCCTAGGAGGTCGTTGAATAACGCCATAGACCATGCCCGGCAGATCCACATCAATCCCGTAGACGGCGGTACCGGTGGACTTGGCGCGCGCATCCAGCCTGCCCGACTGTTTGCCGATATATTTCCAGTCAGCACGGGGCTTCAGGGCAATGTCACCGCGAACCACCTCTTTCGACGCCAGCGCCACCAGTTTGCCGTAAGCCATTGAATCAATGCCGTTGGGATGCACCACTCGCCCTTCACGGGCCTGGCACTCGGCTGCGTCCACATTCCACACCCGGGCGGCCGCCATCACCAGCATCTGCCGGGCCTCGGCACCGGCCATCCGCAGAGGTTCCCAGCTGGTAGCCATGCTGGTGCTGCCGCCGGTGAGCTGAAGTTTATAGAGCGGGTTGCGGTATTCCGGCGCCACGGGTGCGAAACGGGGCGTAACCTTCTCCGGCTGGACTTCAAGCTCTTCCGCAATCAGGGTTGTCATCCCGGTATATGTTCCCTGCCCCATCTCGACCCGGGCCAGGGTGAAAAATATCTCATCGTTTGCGGTCAGTTCCAGCCAGGCATCCGGACGCCATTCACCGGTTTCCGGCTGATACCCGGTCTGGATGCCGGCGCAGCCCGGCAGGGCCAGAGAGACCACCAGGCTGCCAGAGGCACCGGCACCAACCTTCAGAAAATCCCGTCGATTCATCGCCATATCACGCATCCTGGTGGTTCGATGAACCGGCAGCGACGGATTCCACCGCCGCAATAATCCGGGAATAGGTGCCACAACGGCACAGATTGCCTGTCATGGCGGCCACGATGTCGTCCCGCGAAGGGGCCGGGTTGTTAGCCAGCAGGTGCGCCGCGCTCATGATCTGCCCTGACTGGCAGTAGCCGCATTGGGGGACCCCATGCTCAATCCAGGCCTTCTGAAGAGGATGAAGCCGATCTCCGCCACCAAGACCCTCAATCGTCTCCACCCGGCCGCCGGCGGCCATCTCGACCGGCGTTGAGCAGGACCGGACAGGTTGGCCATTCAGATGCACTGTGCAGGCACCGCAGAGCCCGGCACCACAGCCGAATTTGGTCCCTTTCAGCCCCAGTTCATCCCGGACCACCCACAGCAGGGGCGTATCCCCCTCCACTTCCAGTGAATACTCTTTGCCGTTGACTGTCAGCCTAACTGCCATGCCTGTTCTCTCCCGTAGGCATTCCGGCTTTGTATGCCGGATTTATCGTTATTGTTTAAACCGAAGTTCATCCGACTTTATTTGATGACTTCCTCTCCGTCCTTGTTCACCCAGATCTTGCGTTCGCCGGTTGGCATCTGGTCATTGGAATCCCAGACTTCGCGATTTGTGGTTGCTTCTTCCACCTCACCGTTGTCATTCCAGATGACCCGATCCTTGCAACCCGTCATTACCAGTACCGCACATACAACCAACAGTGTCTTTTTCACGACGCTAACCTCCGTTTGGCCAGTTAAAACGGCCAGTATTTCAGACATCAGGGCTGGAAACCGTTAACGGCTTCCGTGACGTTCTCGATTGTGTTGCTTGTCCCGTTCACTTTTGCGCACCATGACATAGACCGCTCCGGTTCCACCATGGTGTTTTTGGGCCGAATGGAAAGCCATGACATCCGCGAGCTCAGGCAACCATTTGGCAAGGTGGCTTTTCAGTTGGGCAATACCATCAGGATTGCGTTCCCCCTTGCCGTGGAGAATAATCACCGAGCGCAACCCATAACGGACGCAGTCACCAACAAAGGCGAACACTTCTCTCCGGGCCTGCTCTACGGTCATGCGGTGCAGGTCCAGGCGTGCCTCTATCGGATACTGCCCCAGCCGGAGTTTGCGAAATACTCCGTGCTGTATCCCCGGGCGCTGCCAGCTCAGAACATCCTGGGCAGTCAAGGGCTCAACCATATCGGAGGTCAGTGGGTTTGTGTCCCGGACGGGGCTCTCCACGGCGGCTCTCTGGCGCTCAAGGTGACCTGGCGTCAGTTCACGGGGTGTTGATACCTCGGCGCGGTTGGGCTTCCGGAGGCGCCGGACATCTTTCATTTCCTCTAGAAAGCTGAGGCGTTCGTCTTTGGTAGTCATGGCATTACAATAAATGACCTGGTTCAGGAAGGAACTTTACCACCCGGTATCCTCCCCTTAAAGAAAACTGACTTGCGTCAGTCGTTTTGCGACCAAAATCGTAGAGGCTGAAAGCATTCGCTGAACTACACTTCAAGCGAAAAATAATAACGAGCGAGTGGATAAGGACATGGCCGCAGCAAACCCGGAAAGCAATCGCCCCCAGAACATCCGAGCAATCATGACCTTTCTGCGGGAGCACGCCCCCTTCTCCAGCATGGATGACACCCACCTTGCCCATTTTGCCGAACATGCATCCCTGCGATTCTACGCCGATGGCGACGTGGTCCTGTCACCGGATGAAGGCATCGTCAAAAGGTTTTACGTGGTCAAGCAGGGGCGGATTCGTGGCGAGCGCCATAACGAGAAAGAAGACCGCACCGAAACCACGTTTGAAATCAGCCAGGGCGAATGTTTCCCGCTTGCAGCGATAATCGGTGAGCGCCCTACCAGAACCCTGCACCGCGCCTCTGGCGATACCTTCTGCCTCAGCATCGAACAGGATGCCTTCATTACCCTGTTTTCCGAGAGCGAGCCGTTTCGGGATTTCTGCCTGCGCGGCGTCAGCAGCCTGCTTGATCAGGTGAACCAGCGCATTCAGTCCAGCGCCATGGCGTCCATGGGCTCAAGCACCTCCCTCGACACCCCCCTTGAACGCTATGCCCTGCGCAATCCCATTGTCTGCTCCCCGGACCTGCCCGTGCGCAAGGCAGTAGCGCGCATGCATGAAAACAACGTTGGCAGCATCATCATCACCGATGACAACCGCCACCCAACCGGCATCTTTACCCTGCGGGATCTTCGCACCATGATTGCCGAAGAGAAGGGCCCCCTGGACACGCCCATCCGACAGGTCATGACCAAAGAACCCTGTTGCCTTCCATCGCATGCGGATGCCTTCGAGGCCGCCATGCTGATGGCGGAACACCATTTCGCCCATTTATGTGTGATCGATGAAGATCACAAGCTGATTGGCGTAGTCTCCGAAAGGGACCTGTTCTCCCTTCAGCGGGTCGATCTGGTCAATCTGGCCCGCACCATCGGCACCGCTACCCACTTGCGCACCCTGGTCAGCCTGCGCACGGACGTGTCCCGTCTGGTCGATGCCATGCTCGCCCACGGCGCCGATTCCGGGCAGGTGGTCAAGATTATCACCACCCTGAACGACGTGACTGTTCGACGGGTGCTGGAACTGAACATCAAGAAAAACGACCCGGGCATTCCGTTCACCTGGCTGACCTTCGGCAGTGAAGGCCGCCAGGAACAGACGCTGCTGACCGATCAGGACAACGGCATCCTGTTCCAGACGCCGGAGGGGATGACCCAGGAACAGGTCCGTGAAAAGCTGTTGCCTTTCGCCCAGACCGTCAACAAGGAACTGGCGGAATGCGGCTTCACCCTGTGCAAGGGCAACATCATGGCCAGCAATCCGAAGCTGTGCCTCAGTGACCGGGAGTGGGACGACTGGTTTATCCGCTTCATTGACGCCTCCACGCCCCAAAACCTTGTGTATTCCTCGATCTTTCTTGATATGCGAGCGGTTTTTGGTCCCACTGAGCCGTTGCATGACCTGCTGGACAAAGTGCTGTCCCGTATCCGGAAGAATGCGCTGTTCCAGAAGATGCTTGCGGGCAATGCCTTCCAGAGAAAGCCACCGCTGACGATGTTCCGGAACTTCCGATACGTCTCCGAGGGCAAAAAGCACGCGCTTGATCTCAAACGCCAGGGCCTGGCCCCCTTCGTGGAAGCGGTCAGAGTCTTTGCACTGGCCAATGGTGTGGAAACGGCCAATACCCTGGAGCGCATGGACGAGCTGGCAAAGAAAGGCATCTTCGATCCCAAGGATGCCAATGCCTGGAAGGAGGGCTACAGCCTGATCCAGGCCATCCGGATGCGGGCCCACCAGGAAATGCTCGAAAAAGGCGAAGAGCTGACCAACTACATCAATCCGGACGACCTGAACCCATTGGACCGACGCATCCTCCGTGAATCCTTCCGGCAGGCCCAGCGGTTGCAGCAGAAACTCGAAGTAACGTACCAACTCTGACCGTCAGGCGGCTCGTCATGCTGGAACAGATCAAACAGTGGATAGCACACCGTCGGGGTGGAAAAATCGGCAGCCACGACTCGGAGAACCTGCCCCACCCCAAGATACCGGGAGACCAGCTCCTGTCCGATTGCCGCTTTATCGTTCTCGATCTGGAAACCACCGGGCTGAATCCGTCAAAGGATGAAGTTATCGCTATCGGCGCCGTGGCCATCCGCGGAGGCGTGATTCATCTCGATGACCAGTTTGATCTGATTCTGAGGCGGCCTGAGCTGGATATCCGGGAAACTGTCCTTATTCACGGAATCGGCCCGGAAGCGCTTACCCAGGGCTACGAAACGGAAGATGCGCTGCTTCATCTGCTGGAATGGATGAACGGCGACCCTGTGCTGGCCTACCACTCCGCATTTGACCAGAAGTTTCTGGAGAAGACCCTTCGTGCCGAGCTGGGCTATACCCTTAACCACACCTGGATGGATGTCGCGGATCTTATGCCAGCGTTCTTCCCGGATTCGAAGACTGGCGGCAAGGGGCTGGATAATTGGGCCGATTTCTTCGGCCTGGAAGTCAGCGAAAGACACCATGCAGCTTCGGATGCCCTGGCCACTGCCGAGCTGACACTTGTTGCCCTGAACAAGGCCCGGAAAGAAGGCATAAAAACCCTGAAAGAGCTTCATGAAAAGCTTCGATACCATCGGCGCCTGCAAAACATGCATCGTTTTTGAATTGAAGCGAGACCAAGTGCGCAAAAAACGATCGGAATCACGGCAAATGACTGAGAATTAGACCTTTTGCCAATATCTATAAATCGCTTGACCAGTAAAGTCAGTAGGGACAACTAGTCGGAGAAGTACTTATATGAATAATAAATTCTCTAATCGAAGTGCCTCACCAAAAACCCACCCAACCTCCACAAAAACAAAACAGGAGTGATCCTATGTCAGCAGGTCATAGCTACGACGCTGTCGCATACTGGAAGGCGAATCTGCGCCTGATCTTCGGGAGCCTGATTGTCTGGGCCCTGGTGTCTTACGGCTTTGCAATTCTGCTCCGTCCGATGCTTGCCGGTATTCCGATCGGTGGTACTGATCTGGGCTTCTGGTTCGCCCAGCAAGGTTCCATTCTTACGTTCATCGCTCTGATCTTCCACTACGCGTGGCGCATGAACAAGATCGATGAAAAATTCGGCGTGCACGAGGAGTAAGCAACGATGAGCCAATTTGCAATCAACCTGATCTTTGTAGGGGGCTCATTCCTCCTCTACATCGGCATCGCTATCTGGGCCAAGGCCGGTAGCACCAAGGATTTCTATGTTGCCGGTGGCGGCGTTCACCCGATCACCAACGGTGCCGCGATCGGCGCCGACTGGATGTCAGCAGCATCCTTCATTTCCATGGCGGGCCTTATTGCCGCCGGTGGTTATGCCAACTCAACCTTCCTCATGGGCTGGACTGGCGGCTATGTTCTGCTGGCCATGCTGCTTGCTCCGTACCTGCGGAAGTTCGGCAAGTTCACCGTTCCGGAATTCATCGGTGATCGCTTCTACAGCAAGAATGCCCGCCTCGTGGCGGTTATCTGCCTGATCGTAGCGTCTGTGACCTACGTAATCGGTCAGATGGCTGGTGCCGGCGTTGCCTTCTCCCGCTTCCTGGAAGTCGATTCGACCCTCGGTCTGATCATTGCCGCGGTTGTGGTATTCATGTACGCCGTTATGGGTGGCATGAAGGGCATCACCTACACCCAGGTTGCCCAGTACTGTGTGCTGATCGTCGCCTACACCATCCCGGCGGTGTTTATCTCGCTGCAACTGACTGGCAATCCCCTGCCTCCGCTGGGCCTGTTCTCGACCCACGTGGATTCCGGCCTGCCAATCCTGGACAAGCTGAACCAGGTCATCATGGATCTGGGCTTTAATTCCTACACCGCCGACATCGACAACAAGCTGAACATGGTGTTGTTCACCCTGACGCTGATGATCGGTACTGCAGGCCTGCCCCACGTCATCATTCGCTTCTTCACCGTGCCCAAAGTGGCTGATGCCCGCTGGTCCGCAGGCTGGGCGCTGGTGTTCATCGCGTTGCTCTACCTGACAGCACCGGCTGTTGCTTCCATGGCGCGCCTGAACCTGATGACCACCATCTACCCGGACGGCACTTCCGCCGCGCCAATCCAGTATGATGAGCGCCCTCAATGGATCCGGGAATGGGAAGTTACCGGTCTGATCCAGTACACTGACAAGAACGAAGATGGCCGCATCCAGCTTTACAATGATGTGCCCTCCTTCGAGCAGGAAGCTGACCGCCGAGGCTGGGAAGGCAACGAACTGGTGGTTAACCGGGACATCCTGGTTCTGGCCAACCCGGAAATTGCCAACCTTCCAGGCTGGGTTATCGGTCTGATTGCAGCCGGCGGTCTGGCAGCGGCACTGTCAACAGCAGCAGGCTTGTTGCTGGCGATTTCCTCTGCGGTAAGTCACGACCTGATCAAGGGCTCCATAAATCCGAATATTTCGGAGAAAGGGGAACTGTTGGCAGCGCGGATCTCAATGGCCGTAGCCATCGTCGTCGCCACATACCTGGGCGCTAACCCTCCAGGCTTTGCGGCACAGGTGGTGGCACTGGCGTTCGGCATCGCCGCAGCCTCACTGTTCCCGACTCTCATGATGGGTATCTTCTCCAAGCGAGTGAACAACAAGGGCGCGGTTGCCGGTATGCTGGCTGGCCTGGCCTTCACCCTGTCGTACATCTTCGTGTACAAGGGCTGGCTGTTCATCCCGGGCACCAACAACCTGCCTGATACCCCGGAGAACTGGGTGATGGGCATCTCCCCGCTGTCTATCGGCGCGGTTGGTGCAGTCGTCAACTTTGCGGTAGCCTTCATTGTGTCCAACGCAACTGAAGAACCGCCCGTTGAGATTCAGGAGCTGGTTGAAAGCGTCCGTTACCCACGTGGTTCCGGCCAGGCTCAAGACCACTAAGCAACAGCTCAACCTGATTCATTCAATGAATTGACAGGTTGATACTGGACGGGCTTCCTCCCTGAGGAAGCCCGTTCTTTTTTGAGGAAGTAGATTTATGTTCTGGAACTTGATTGCCACCGTTGTTTGCGGCCTGGGTGCCGCGGGTATTGCTCTGGGTATCCGCGCCGCAAGCCGCAACAAGGCCCCCCGCTGGCTCATACCGGTATTTGCCGGTGCCGGCATGCTCGGTTATCTCCTCTATGGCGAGTACACCTGGTACGACCACAAGCTAAGCCAGCTGCCTGAAGAGGCTGTCGTCGTTGATACTGAAAACGAGGGTATCCTTTGGCGCCCCTGGACCTTCGTGTTCCCCTACGTTACGGCGTTTTCGACCGTGGATGAAAAAAGCATCAGCCACGACACCGGTAATCCGGACATAGTGCGCTTCACCCTGTACCGTTTTGAACAGAAATTGGCGGACGCCGTCTCCCACCGGATCCATATCATGAACTGCAATACCCGTGAGCTGGTTCCGCTGGGTTCTGATGGAACACCCCGGGTTGACAACATGAAGGTTCTGGCACCTGACGACCCACTGGCCCAGACGGTTTGCCCGGACTGATGATGTTCCGGGCCGGGGATCCGACACTGTTTTAACGGGAAGAGCGCACCATGATTAGTGCCTGGCTGCTGGTTCTTATATCCATCACCTACATTTCGATCCTGTTTGTGATCGCCTGGGCCGGCGACCGGCATCCCGGCCTCTATCGCCGACGTCTGGCACGAACCCATATTTACGCGCTCTCCCTGGCGGTTTACTTCACGTCCTGGACCTTCTATGGCGCCGTCGGCCGCGCGACCCAGGAAGGTCTTGGCTTTTTGCCAATTTATCTCGGCCCCTTGCTTGTCTTTGTATTCGGTGCGCCCCTACTACGCCGGATCATCTATATCAGCAAACGCAACAACAGCACCTCCATCGCGGACTTCGTCGCCTCGCGCTACGGTAAATCCCAGTTGCTGGCGGCAATGATCGCCACGTTTGCCCTGATCGGCAGCGTTCCCTACATTGCGCTGCAGCTGAAGGCCATTGCCATGGGCTTCAATGTACTGTCACAGACCGGGACGGGATACCAGGAGCTCAGTTCCGCGGCCTGGAACGATTCAGCGTGGTACATCACCCTCGCTCTGGCAGTATTCACTGTTCTTTTCGGCACTCGGCATCTGGAGTCCACCGAACATCACCGGGGCATGATTCAGGCCGTGGCCTTCGAATCGCTGATCAAACTTGTGGCCTTCGTCGCCGTTGGCCTCTTTGTTGGCTACGGCCTGTATGGTGGCTTCGGAGACCTGTTTGCGAGAGCGAAGGACGCAAACCTGCTCGGCACACTGACCACCGACGGGATTGAGGCACCTGCGTTTATCACGCAGACCCTGATCGCGATGCTGGCGATCATCTGCCTGCCAAGACAATTCCATGTCATGGTGGTCGAGAACACCGATCATCGGGATTTCGAGATCGCCCGCTGGGCCATGCCGATTTACCTTATCGTTGCCTCCGCGTTTGTGCTCCCTATCGCCGCCGCGGGCCTGCTTTCGCCAGAAGCGGCCGCAGGCAATCCAGACACGCTGATTCTCCAGTTGCCAATCATGGCGGGCGAGGAATGGCTTGCAGTACTGGCATTTCTCGGAGGTGGCTCCGCCGCGGCCGCCATGGTTATCGTCTGCTCTGTGGCCATCGCCACCATGGTAAGTAACGAAATCATCATGCCTGCCCTGCTGAAGTTCTTCCGGCCGGGCATGAACAAACGTAACGACCTCAGCTATCTGCTTCTCAGCATCCGCCGGGTTGCCATTTTCGTGGTTCTGCTTACCGCCTATGGTTTTTATCGAATGGCCGGTGAGGATTACAGCCTCACCGCCTTCGGGTTGCTGTCCTTCGCCGCAGCCGCCCAGTTCGGACCGGCGCTGGTTGGCGGCATCATCTGGCGGCAGGGCAATTACATGGGTGCCGTCTGGGGGCTGGGCCTTGGCTTCCTGATGTGGTGCTACACTCTGCTACTGCCAGCACTCGCCTCCACCGGCTGGGTAAACGACACGCTGATTGAGCAGGGAATCTGGGGCCTGAACTGGACAAGACCCACGGCCCTGTTCGGCTCCGAGCTGGATCAGACCAGCCATGGCATTATCTGGAGCCTGGGGATCAATACTGTGGTCTACATTGTGCTATCGATGCTGACCCGGCAGCGAGTCCGCGAGAAAATCCAGATAGCCTCCTTCTTCCACGATCCCCAACCGAAGGCGGAAACCGCCCAACATCAGAGTTGGCAGGGTGAAATCCTGACCTCCGACCTGCAGGCGCTCACCGATCGCTTCATGGGGGAAGAGCGATCAGAAACCATTTTCCGGAACTACGAGCGCCGCAATGCCATCAGGCTGCACCCGCATCGTCCGGCGTCTGCTCACCTGATGAAGTATATAGAGCGCCAATTGGCCTCTGTTATCGGGGCTTCCACGGCCCGGGTGGTACTGGAATCCACCCTCACCGGCCGCGACATGCAAATCGAAGACGTCGTAAGCATTGTCGATGAAGCCTCACAGGCCATGACATTCAGCCGCGAACTGCTGCAGTCTGCCATTGAAAACATCAGCCTTGGCGTCTCTGTGGTCAATCATCAGCAGCAATTGGTGGTGTGGAATCACCGCTACCTGGAGCTGTTCACCTATCCGAAAGGTTTTGTGAGGGTGGGACGCCCGGTCGAAGACTTGATGCGATATAACCTGACAAACGCGAACCTCTCAGCCCGCAGGATTGACGACATTATTCTGGACCGGTGCACCAGCATGCGCGAGGGGCGTCCGATGTCCTATGAGCGACAGAGGCCCGATGGCACGGTCCTGAGGATCGACGGCAGCCCAATCCCTGGAGGTGGCTATGTCACCACCTTCCAGGACATCACCGCCATGCGTCGCACCGAGCAGGCCCTGAAGGAAACCAACATCTACCTTGAACAACGGGTGAAGGAGCGCACACAGGAACTTCAGGTTATCAACGAGCAGATGCTGAAAGCCAAATCCGTCGCCGAGCAGGCGAACCAGAGCAAAACCCGGTTTCTGGCATCGGCCAGTCATGATCTACTGCAACCCCTTAATGCCGCTCGCCTTTTTACTTCGGCACTGGCGGGCAAAGCCGACGACACCGAGATGAAAGACCTGGTGGATCATATTGACAGTTCCCTGGGCGCCGCCGAAGAAATCATCAGTACCCTGCTTGACATCTCGAAGCTTGATGCTGGCGCCCTGGAGCCCGATATCGGCGTGTTCCCGGTCAATGAAATCATGCGCCACCTGGCGACGGACTTTTCAGCGATCGCCAAGGATCAGGACCTGGAGCTCCACGTTGTGCCCAGCAGTGTCTGGATCCGCTCGGACGCCAAATTACTGCGCCGCGTGATCCAGAATTTTCTGTCCAACGCCATACGCTATACCCCCGAAGGAAAGATTCTGCTTGGCTGCCGAAGACTCAGAGGCTATATCCGCATTGAAGTCTGGGATACCGGCCCCGGGATACCCGAAGATCAGCTGGCACACATTTTCGAGGAGTTCCGACGTTTCCAGCACGGTCGGGACAAGAAAGGCCTCGGCCTCGGACTGGCCATCGTGGACCGGATCAGTGGCATGCTCAACCATCCGGTCAGCGTCCATTCGGTTCAGGGCCGCGGCAGTGTATTCGGAATCACCGTGCCCGTCGCCGCGCCGGGACAGACCGAGCCTGCTGTTACCAAGGCCGCTCCCAGTTCACGTCGGGTTTCAAATCTGGGGGGACTGCACTTCCTGTGTATCGACAACGATCCTGCCATTCTTCAGGGTATGGTGGCCCTGCTTGGTAACTGGAAGTGTGATGTTACTGCTGCGGAAAGCCTCGAAGATGCAATGGAAAAACTGGAAGGGAAAAGACCGGATATTATACTTGCCGATTATCAGCTCGATGAGAACAAGAATGGCCTGGATGCCATGGACAGTATCCGTGATGCCCTGAGCGATGATATTCCCGGGATTCTCATCACAGGCTATATGGCTCCGGAAGTCCGGGAGGATGCCATTGGCCGCGGCTACCAGATTCTCTATAAGCCCGTTAAACCCGCAGCCTTGCGGGCACTGGTCAACAAGTTACTCAAACAGAAGCGCTCATGACCGATTCCAAAGCAGACTACAATCCGTTCGGAAAACTGACGTACCTGATCATCGACGACTTCGAGAACTTCCGTTTGTCCATGCGCCAGATGCTGCGAAGCTGTGGCGCCGACAAAATCGAACTGGTTGCCCATGCCGGCCCCGCTATCCAGTACTGCACCTACAATCACGTTGATGTCGTGCTTTGTGACTTTAATCTTGGTGAAGGCAAAAACGGGCAGCACATACTCGAAGAGCTACGCCACAAAAAGCTCCTGAAACGCTCCTCCCTGTTCCTTATGGTCACCGCCGAGACTTCCAAGGAAATGGTCATGGGGGCACGGGAGTACCAGCCAGATGCCTATCTGACAAAACCCATCAACAGGGCGGTGTTGGAGAAAAGGCTGAGCAGTCTAATCAGCCAACGCAATGCCCTGATGCCGATCAACCGGGAAATCGACCGGGAGAACTATCCCGAGGCTATTTCTTTGTGCCTTCAGGCACTGCCCAGGCAGCCCCGCTATAAAACCTGGCTGATGAAAACCCTGGGAGACCTCTATTTCCGCCTGGGAGACCTCGCCCACGCACTCAAGGTATATGACGATGTGCTGGCACAGCGTGAGCTTTCATGGGCCATGCTCGGCCGTTGCAAAGTACTGCTTGCAAACCGGAGCTTCGATGAGGCTGTCACCGGCCTCCGGGATCTGATCGCCAGGCATCCGGACTATATGGAAGCCTACGACCTGCTGGCAGAGGGACTAGAGCGCCAGGGCCGCCCGACTCAGGCTCAGCAGGTACTGGAGCAGGCAACCGAACACTCCCCCAATGCCCTGCTTCGGCAAAAGCAGCTGGCGGAGCTAGCAGGCGCGAATCAGGATATGGATACGGCGTCCGATGCCTGGCGCCGAACTGTCGAGCTGGGAACTTATTCAATCCACGACAAACCGGAGCACTACCTCGCTCTGGGGCAGACTCTGTCAGACCTCAGTGAAGGTGACATGGAAGAAGAAGGTACAGCGCGCGCCAGGGAGGCCCTCGCGGTCCTGAAAAGGATGGAAAAGCGGTTTGCCGATGACGAGGGTATCGGCATTCGCAGCCAAATCGTGCAGTGCCGGGTGTATGCCGGTCAGGGGCAGGATCAGAAAGCAGCAAGGATTCTTGAAAGCCTTCGTCCGGAACTCGAGAATGCCGCCTCCCTGGACGCCCAGACCGGGCTGGATTATGCAAAAACGCTTTTCCGACTGGGTCATGAGACGGAGGCGAAAAAGCGTCTGGCCCAAATGGCTGAGCGTTTTGGCGATGATCCGGACACCCTCCAGAAAATCGAAAGTCTGCTGGACGAGCCCGTTGGTTTCCGTCAGAAGATCAAGGCCCGCACACTCAACCGCGACGGCATCAAGGCGTTTGAGTCCGGAAATCTCGGCGAAGCCGCTGAGATCTTTGCCAAAGCACTCGAAATCGTCCCCGACCACGCCGCACTGAACCTGAACCTGGTGCAGGTTCTGATGAAAGAATACGACAGCAATCCGGGCAACACGGACCTACTCAGACGTTGCCAAACCTGCCTGGACAGGCTAGCGGGCTTGCCCGAGCAACACCGCCAACATCGGCGCTATGTCGCATTACAACGCAAATTGAAAGGGCTGACCGGATGAACAACCAGAATATCGACTTTTCAATGGTACTTGCCTCGGCTGTTCACGACATGAAGAACTCCCTGGGCATGTTGCTTAACTCCCTTGACGAGCTCCGGTCAGAACATGAGCAAACGTTGGGGGAATCTGCCCGATTCAATACCCTGCAGTATGAAGCGGAGCGCATGCATAACGATCTGGTGCAGCTTCTGGGTATCTATCGGCTCGGGGAAAACAACCTCTCCGCCCATATCGAAGAGCACTTTGTTCCGGACTTTCTGTCTGAACACCTTGCCCGGCACACCCCGTTGCTCCAGGGCCTCGGTATTGAATGCTCAGTGGAAGCGGAGCAGATCAATGGCTTTTTTGACGAGGATCTCTTAACTGGCGTACTCAATAACACCATTAACAACGCCATCCGTTACACCAAAACCAGAATCCGCCTTACCGCAGGGGAAAGAGACGGCTACCTCGTTATCGGGGTGGAAGACGACGGCAAGGGCTACCCGGAGAGCATGCAGCATACCGGAACCCTGAGCTTCAAATCTCTGGATTTCAAGAGCGGCAGCACCAGCCTCGGGTTGTTCTTCGCATCTTCCGTGGCAACCCTTCATAGCGAAGGAGACCGAAGCGGATCCATCAAGTTACACAATGGCGGCAGCTTCGGCGGTGGGGTTTTCGAGATCTGGCTGCCTTGATTCAGCCACTTTAGTTTCAGGCAATAAAAAAGCCCCGGCAGCATACGCTGTCGGGGCTGTTTTATTTAGGAGCCTGACGATGACCTACATTGCTCAGGCCTTCGGCCTTCGGCCCTTCGGGCCCGCCGTCGCTGCGCTCCCGCGTCCTGCGCTTGCCGTTGGCAAGCTTGTCACATGGAGGCCTGTGTAGTGCACAGCAGGGCCTCGATCCAAAATAAAAAAGCCCCGGCAGCATACGCTGTCGGGGCTGTTTTATTTAGGAGCCTGACGATGACCTACTCTCACATGGGCAACGCCACACTACCATCGGCGCTGGTCTGTTTCACTTCTGAGTTCGGGATGGGATCAGGTGGTTCCAGACCGCTATGGTCGTCAGGCAAAACGGTTGA
>Ga0208014_1000135_pt1 | contig 42383 bp, 36 predicted proteins | sample 25_taG_FD_184099 | JGI IMG/M metagenome (GOLD analysis project Ga0208014, IMG submission 184099) | Marine viral communities from Cariaco Basin, Caribbean Sea - 25_WHOI_OMZ (SPAdes) (version 2) | ecosystem: Environmental > Aquatic > Marine > Oceanic | place: Caribbean Sea: Cariaco Basin...
TGTCATCGAAGCTTTTCATACTACCAGCCATTTGCTCGGCCAGTTTTTTAATGTCAGATTGAGTAGTCATTGCTTATTCTCCTGTTAATGGATTATAAGCAGTTACACACTTTTTAGGAAAGGCTCGTCCTTTTTATTATGTTGCTGATTTTGAACTGATATCAAAACCCTAGCAATATCTATGTTAATTACTGATTAATCACATCAACACCCTTTGGCGGTGTAAATTTAAACTGACTACTACCAATACTTGGGTTCATCTTAATACCGCTAAACTTAATAGAGGTTGTCTGTCCCAGGGTGTCATTCAATACCATCATGACAGGTTTGCCACCACTAAAGCTTATTGAAAGACTTTTGAAACTTGCACTGTCTGACTTAGGATAGAGTACATAGTAGTTCTTGTTGTCATATGGCTGAGTGATCTTGAAGTTTTGATCAATCTTGCTTGGATCACCTGATAGTAACAAGGCTGGAGTATTACCTACTTGACTGTCAACATTCTGCTTAGTCGCTTGCTCTAAATCCTTGTCATAAACCCACATAGAGTTACCATTAGCAACGATCAGTTGCTCTGATGGTGACTTGGTTTCCCAGCGGAAATTATTTGGACGTTGGACACTCATAGAGCCTTTAAACGTACCACTGCTCGCACCTTTAGTCGTTTGACTAAAATTGGCTGTCATACTCTTGGTATTGGTCAGCAATTTGTTCAAACGTTTAGCTGCTGTTAGGTTATCAGCAGGAGCTGCGGTAGCCGTTTGAGTCAATGCCATCATTGGCGCTGCGATACCTAACGATGTCATTAATACACCTGCTAAAGCGCCACTCATCATCTTTTGTTTGGTTGATTTTTTCGTAGATAAGTTCATCATAAATCCTCTCTAAAAAAGCATAATCGCTTTAAAGTTGTCGCTAAAAATAAAATGTTCTATTGAAATTTTTGTTTTCTATAAATACTGATTTTACCAAGCTAAAGCTGGTAACCACCAGCAATGGCAACAGTGTGCCAGTTTTTTTATTACGCGCCTAGTCATGATTTGCAATCTTTACTACGGCTGCCATACACGCTTGTAACCAATACAGTTACACGGTAAAAGTTTGCATTTATAATTATTAGCTACAGTAATTATGCTAATAGTGGCTTTATAAATATCGCTTAAAAGAATTATCATTATCTTACGGTACCCTACAAACGTAAAAAGCCCCTACTACCATAAGGCAGTAAGGGCTTTTTTAATTATCTGATCATTCTATTCAAAGAATAAAATAATCTAAACAGATAATTATGCGTTTTCAACCGTAACATAACGACGGTTAAATTTACCTTTGGTCGCAAACTTTACAACACCGTCATTCAGTGCAAATAAAGTATGGTCACGACCCATGCCAACGCCTTCGCCTGCGTGGAATTCTGTACCACGTTGACGAACGATGATGTTACCAGCTGTGATAGCTTGGCCACCAAAGATTTTTACGCCTAGCATTTTTGGGTTTGAATCACGACCGTTACGGCTCGAACCGGCAGCTTTTTTATGTGCCATGAGAAAATCTCCTTGTTAATTTGACTTATCGCTGATGCGATAACTCTTAAGCATTTAGTGCGCTATTTAGCAATAATTGCTAAATGGATAATTAGGCATTAATCGCTTTGATTTTTAACAAGGTATACCATTGGCGGTGACCTTGTTCTTTGTGATAATGCTTACGACGGTTGTGCTTGATGATACGGATTTTTTCGCCGCGACCATGCTCAACAACTTCAACTTCTACGCTAGCGCCGTCAACAACAGGCTGACCGATTTTGACGTTATCGCCGTCAACAACCATCAACACGTCTTCAAATTTGATTGTTTCGCCTTTTTCTGCTTTTAGTAGTTCAACTTTAAGCAACTCATCGACGACTACACGGTGTTGTTTACCACCAGTTTTGATTACTGCGTACATTGTATGACTCCGTTTAACCCGTGTGCCGTGGCTGATGTTATACCAACGCTTTTACGACGAACACGACAGGGAAAAATTAAAGGCAAGATTTTACGGCTTTTTGCTCATAAAAGCAAGCCGCGCCTCTTGTTTTTGCAAGGTGGTTACACTAATGACCATCTTTCATTTGACTATAACGGCTGCTCATCAAAGAAAGTCGATAAACGACAATGCGAATATAAACATGAGAAATAGTAATGATAAGTGATAGATTAAGCCCAACAGCGGCCATTATAACTTATGCAATCAGTTACTTACAGCCTTTTATGAATCATTTATGTGACCAATAAGCTTAAAATGCGCTAGAAGATATATCTGTAAAACATAAGACATTTTTTATAATTTTTATTCTATTCAATAGGCATAGTAAGCCCTGCATATCATACGCTTGACCTACTTGTGCTATATACTTTAACCAACAATTTAAGCAGATAGCTATGCTATCATAAGCGAAATAATACCTTACCTATAGATAGATAAAGTCAAGGTTATAACAATTCTCTTTACTCTTATTAATATGACTATTTATTATGACTAGTACCTCTTTAAATAATACCGTGCCTGCCTCTCAATCGACGCCTAGCTATGCTGATATTCAAAGTATTGTAGCCAATGACTTTGAGGTGATGGACAAGCAAGTGTTTGGCAGTTTGAACTCAAAAGTACAACTCGTCATGAGCGTCTCGCAACATGTGATCAATGCTGGTGGCAAGCGTATGCGTCCGCTGATTACATTGCTTTGCGCACGTATGTTTGATGACAATCCTTCAGAAAAGGCCATGCATCTAGCAGCTATCACTGAAATGCTACATACCGCTACCCTAGTCCACGACGATGTCATCGATGAGTCAGGGCAACGCCGTGGAAAACCGACGGCAAATGCAACGTGGGACAACGCCACTGCCGTGTTGGTCGGTGACTATTTGATTGCTCGCGCGTTCAATCTGTTGGTTGGTTTTCAGAGCTTGCCATTGTTGCAAGTGTTCTCTGATGGGACTTGTGACATTGCCGAAGGCGAAGTATTACAGCTACAGCACCAGCATAACCCTGCCGCAACAGAGGAAGATTACTTACGTATTATCGATGGCAAAACATCACGCCTGTTCATGATGGCGACCCAAGGTGCTGCTATCTTGCAAGACAAGACAGAATATATGACGGCATTGGGCGATTTCGGACAGCATTTTGGTAATGCGTTCCAAATTATCGATGATGTGCTCGACTATAGTGGCGACAGTGAAGTGATGGGCAAAAACTTAGGCGATGACCTTGCTGAAGGCAAACCTACCCTACCGACTATCAAAGCACTCGAACTACTCAAAGACAGCGACACTGAAGGCTATGAGCAGTTACGTATTGCCGTTCAGACAGGTAAGACACCAAACGCTGAGCAGCTGATTGAGTTGGTACGTAGTTCTGGCTCATTGGCTTATTGTAAGCAGCGCGCGCTGGAGGAAACCAAACTGGCACAAGATGCACTGAGTACGCTACCAGATAACCGTTATCGTACAGGCTTATATCAATTAACTGAACTCGCTAGCGCCCGACTAGTATAGTTAAAGCTGAGTCGTCTGTGTTATTAACTAATTAAGACGACTCTTTTTTTTGACAGAATTTTTTAGCATGGCTTTTTAGCAAACTCCTTCAGCAATTGATGAATAAGAAGCTCATAAATTAAGAAGTACCTTCTCAAAAACTAGCATGTCAGCCAAATCGTTACCTTTCTTTAAGTTTCATACATTCTTGCAGTACTATAATCGTATAAGGCTTTTTGGACAGTCGGTCAAAGTTTGATGACGTTTGTTAGAGAGATACTGATAGTTATTTTTTATGACTGTAATTAGGGGTTGCTAAAATTGTCATTTTGTTGACAAAGTCGATTTTCTATCGTTAAAAAACCTTAGTTACTATAGGGTTTTAGATTTATAACAAAAGTTTACAATATATTTTGATACTAGGTTGTGCATGGTTCTATTAGCTGTTAATAGAGACGACGCTTACTATGACGGTAATCTATTAATTCGTAAACTGTAATATTACTGCTTTTCGGTCCAGCTCGTATCGCAAACTACTTGACTGTGGGGTTACCCCAATAGTTTATAATGACTCATTAAATTTATTAATCCATTCTGTGGTTTGCTTAAACAATTAATGCTAAATAATCCTTTCGATACTTAATCCATATCGATGTCAGATTTTCTATTAGTCATATTTCACTGACGGAAACATCTGAAACTGGAATAAATAATACTAGCTTAGGCTATTTATTCTCTTTCTTCAGCATTAGCAAGTTATTTAGCATTAGCAAGACCCTTATATTCAGTACGCCAAACTTATTGATCGATTTTTATACTGTCACTATTTATATATATTGCCGAGGACATTGATGAAGCACTCTTATCTTTCGCTTGTAATAGCATCTGTACTATCTGGAGCTGTACTGGTTGGCTGTGACAAAAACGAGGACGCCGCTGGTGAGCAAGCCGCACAGCAGCAAATGCCGCCTGCGGTTGTCAACGTTCAGACAGTCACTCTCGATACCGTCCCTCAAGTACAAACTTTTTCTGGTCGTACTGCAGCTTATCAAACTGCTGATGTCCGCCCGCAGGTCAACGGCGTGATTGACGAAGTACTATTCCGTGAAGGAAGCAACGTCAAAAAAGGTCAGCCACTGTATCGTATCAACACCGACAACTATGCCTCATCTGTAACGAGTGGCCAAGCCGCCGTACAGCAGTCACAAGCTAACTATCAAACTGCTGTGGCAAACAATGCCAATGCAAAAGCTGAATTGGTCAGCCGTCAAGCGTCATTAGCACAAGCGCAAAATGACTTACAACGTCTGCAGGGTCTGGTCAGTATTGATGCCATCTCAAAGCAGCAGTACGATCAAGCACAAACAGCCGTACGTACAGCACAAGCAGCAGTACAAAGTGCCGCCGCCGCTGTCGGTCAAACTCAAGCAGGTATTGAGAGTGCAAAAGCAGGCATCCAGACCGCAAAAGCAGGTTTAGAGGCCAGTACCTTAGATCTAAACCGTACAATCGTACGTGCACCGCTAACTGGTCGTACTGATCGCTCTAGCGTTACTGCTGGTACTCTAGTCAGTGCTGGTCAAGCAGATCCATTGGTGACTATTTCACGCTTAGACCCTATCTACGTTGATATCAGTCAGTCTTCTTCTGAGTTGCTAAAGCTTCGTCAGCAGATCGCAGATGGTACTGCTCAGCCAGGTATGAACTCAGTCGAATTGGTGCTAGAAGATGGTTCTGTCTATCCAGTACGCGGTAAGCTTGCACTGTCTGAAGCCAAAGTTGATGAGTCAACAGGTGCTGTCACCTTACGTGCTATTTTTCCAAACAGCAATAACATCCTGCTACCAGGTATGTATGTCACGGCACGTTTGACACAGAGTGTTATTACCAACGCAGCCCTTGTCCCGCAAAGTGCAGTCACTCGTACGCCGAAGAGTGAGACGCAAGTCTATATCGTTGACGAAAATAATAAAATCCAAGTACGTCCGGTCACCATTAATGGTACTTACGATGGACAATGGGTCGTCACTGAAGGCTTGAAAGCAGGTGACAAAGTGGTTGTGATTGGTGGTGCTAAGGTCAAGCCTGACCAAGAAGTGGTCGCTAAACCATTAGAAAGTGCAAATCCAGCACCAGCTGCACAAAGTGCGCCTAATACCAAAACGCCGCAGCAAGCCGCAAAAACGATGGATAAAAAGCCAGCTGGCGATGAGACTTCTACCAAAAAACCAACAGAAGCCGCTGCCAACTAATTCCATTCAAGACAGGAAGACTTAGGGATATACTATGTCACGTTTTTTTATTAATCGCCCTATTTTTGCATGGGTGCTGGCTGTTTTGGTCATGCTCATCGGGGTAATATCCGTTATCAATCTACCGATTGAACAATATCCACGTATTGCACCGCCGACTATTTCGGTCAGTGCAAGCTATCCTGGTGCTAATGCGCAAACCGTAGAAAACTCAGTAGTACAGATCATTGAGCAGCGTATGAAAGGCCTCGATGGTCTGATGTATATGTCGTCATCGAGCTCGTCAAATGGTAGTGCTTCAGTGACGCTTACCTTTGAAAACGGCACAGATCCTGACACAGCTCAAGTACAAGTACAGAACAAACTGCAAGCAGCGATGAGCTCCTTGCCTGAGTCTGTTCAGCGTCAAGGTGTCAACGTCAATAAATCGTCTAGCAGCTTTTTGATGGTGCAAGCATTTATTTCTGAAGATGGCACCATGGATCGGGCAGATATTGCCGATTATATTAACTCTAATGTCGTCGATTCGATCAGTCGTGTAGAGGGTGTGGGTGAAGTTCAGGTCTTTGGTTCTACTTATGCGATGCGTGTTTGGTTAGACCCATCACGCCTACGTAGCTACAACATGATACCTTCAGATGTCGTCAATGCGATACGAGCACAGAATGCTCAGGTATCTGCTGGTCAATTGGGTCAAGCACCTGCCGACACAGACAAACAAGTTATCAACGCCACTGTTACTGTACAAAGCTATCTTCAAACGCCTGAAGAATTTAAAAACATTCTACTAAAAACAGATACCTCAGGCGCACAAGTGCGCTTAGGCGATGTGGCAGATGTCGAGATTGGCAGTGAAAACTATAGCGTTGTCTCTCTCTACAATGGTCAAGAAGCAGCCGGTTTAGGTATTTCACTCGCTGGTGGCGCAAACGCCCTTGAGACTCGTGAAGCCGTCGGCGCACGTATGGCTGAGCTGGAAAAAAACTTCCCAATTGGTCTAGCCTCAGTCGTTCCGTATGACACCACACCATTTGTACGCTTGTCTATCGAACAAGTCGTTATGACCCTCATTGAAGCGATTGTGTTGGTATTTATCGTTATGTTCATTTTCTTACAGAACTGGCGTGCCACCATTATCCCGACCCTTGCCGTACCTGTCGTACTCTTGGGTACCTTTGCAGTGTTGTATATTGCAGGCTTTAGTATCAACGTCTTGACCATGTTTGCCATGGTATTGTCCATCGGTCTGTTGGTCGATGATGCGATCGTCGTCGTAGAGAACGTCGAGCGAATACTAGAAGAAGATCCTCACATCTCTATCAAAGATGCAACTATCCAGTCGATGGGTGAAATCAGTAAAATCGTTATTGGTATTGCGCTTATCTTGTCTGCAGTATTCGTACCGATGGCCTTCTTTGGTGGCTCAACAGGTGTGATTTATCGTCAGTTCTCTATTACGCTGATTACCAGCATGGTGCTCTCTGCCATGGTCGCGCTTGTATTCACCCCTGCCCTATGTGTGACCTTGCTAAAACGTGGCAAAAGTCATGAAAAAGGCAGTACCGAAAAGCAAAAAGGCTTCTTCGGTTGGTTCAACCGTGGCTTCTTTAAACTTAGCCGTTCGTACGAAAACTTTGTCGGCAAAAGTATTCGTTTTAAATGGTTATACATGATTGGCTACGCAGCCATTATCGGTATCATGGCGGTCGTATTCTTACGTATTCCAGGCTCGTTTTTACCAGAAGAAGATCAAGGCATTATGTTTACCTTGGTTCAGCTTCCGGCTGGCTCTACGTTAGATGAGACGCAAGACGTATTGGATAAAGTTAGAAACTATTACGATACCCAAGAAACTGATAATATCGCTTCGGTCTTTACCATTGCAGGCTTTAGTTTTGCAGGTCAAGGTCAGAATATGGGTCTAGCGTTTGTGCGCTTATCAGACTGGGAGGAACGCTCGGGCGATGAAAATACCGCTCAGGCTGTCGCTGGTCGAGCGATGGGGTACTTCTTTACTCAGCTAAACGAAGCACAAGTATTTGCCATCGTACCACCAGCAATTACCGAGCTTGGTAATGCCAGTGGTTTTGACTTAATGATTCAGGACAGTGGCAACCTCGGACATGATGGGCTACTTGAAGCTCGAAATATGCTCTTAGGTATGGCTGCACAGAACGACCAAGTAGCTGGTGTACGTCCTAACGGTCAAGAAGATTCGCCACAACTTAAAGTAAACATCAATCAAGAACAAGCGGCGGCTTATGGCCTGTCACTAAGCAATATCAATAGTGTCATTTCAACAGCGTGGGGCTCAAGCTACGTTAACGACTTTATCGATCGTGGCCGTATCAAACGCGTCTATGTACAAGGTGAAGCCAGCAGCCGTACCAACCCTGATGATATTGGTAAATGGTATGTAAGAAATGACATGAACGATATGATTTCGTTCGATGCATTCTCTAGTAGTGAGTGGCAGTCAGGCTCACCGCGTCTTACTCGTTACAACAGCCTACCGTCCATGAACATCCAAGGTAGCGCCGCACCAGGACTAAGTACTGGTGAAGCAATGAGCTCGATGGAAGCGATGATAGACAAGTTACCTGAAGGTATCAGTTATGAGTGGACAGGCATGTCATTGGAAGAGCAAAAATCAGGTGCCCAAGCGCCGATGCTTTATGCGCTTTCAATCCTAGTTGTATTCTTATGTTTGGCAGCGTTGTATGAGAGCTGGTCTATTCCTGTCTCTGTGCTACTAGTGATTCCACTTGGGGTATTGGGTGCAGTGATATTTACCTGGCTACGTGGTTTTGCCAATGATATCTACTTGCAAGTTGGTCTACTGACTGTCGTTGGTCTATCCGCCAAAAACGCCATTTTGATTATCGAGTTTGCAAAAGAACACCAAGAGGAAGGTTACAGTCTCAGAGAGGCCGTCATGACCGCAGCACGCCAACGTTTGCGTCCGATTGTCATGACCTCACTTGCCTTTGGTTTGGGTGTTGTGCCATTATTCTTGGCGAATGGGCCAGGTTCAGGCAGTCAAAACGCTATTGGTACTAGTGTTGTTGGTGGGGTAATCACAGCAACCCTCTTAGGTATCTTCTTTATCCCAATGTTCTATATCTGGGTGCGTAGTGCGTTCCCGCATAAATATGAGAACAATACACCCAATGATAAAGATGGTGGCAATGGTACGCCTAACTCGCATAACCCAACACCTTCTGAGAGTTATCAGCCTGCAAGTCTTGGAGACAATACACAATGAGTGCTCAAAAAACATCTATCATCAACTCATCATCGGTAGCTATTACAGCTATCGATGCGCAGCCAGCACTATCTCGTTTGCGCAAAAACAGTGGCCGCCTGTTAGGGCTGACTGCATTGGCAATCAGCATGGCCGCTTGTAACACCATTCCAAAAGCGGATATGCGTCCTGTGCTAGCAGAGCCGAATATCCCTATGCAGCAATCTTACGGTGCATTTGATAAAGAGACTGTCAGTAGTGCTGACCAAGCAAGCATTGCCAGTCAGCGCTGGCAGAATTTTTATAGCGATGAGCGTCTAAAAGGTCTGATTGCTCTCGGTCTTGCAAACAATAAAGACTTTGAGAGTGCGCGCCTAGCGATTGAAAAAGCACGTGCACAGTATCAGATTACCGATATTAACGACTTACCAGCTATCAACGGCAGTGCTGGTTATACTCGCTCAGCACAGAATCGTACTGATCGAAACGCTAGTAGTAGCTACAGTGTCAACTTGGGTCTTGCCAATTACGAGCTCGACTTTTGGGGTAAAATCTCAAGCTTAAAAGATCAAGCATTGCAGAACTTTTTGGCGACTACGGCGGCCAAAGATGCGACCCAAATCAGCTTGATTAGTAATATTGCCCAAAGCTACGCCAATCTAAGCTACAGCTTAGCGCAGTTAAAACTGGCTGAAGCCACAGTCGAGAGTCGTGAGCGTTCGCTATTTATCGCGGATAAACGTTTTGAAGCAGGTATTGACGCAAAACTGCCTTCATTGCAGGCTGCTGCCTCATTAGAGAGTGCCAAGCTTGCCGTATTACGTGCACAGACTAGCGTTCTTCAATCACGCAATGCATTGCAGTATTTAGTTGGTGGCGCTATTCCAAACGAGCTGATCCCAACACCTGCTGTCAGCAATATCACTAGCCAGCAGATATTTAATGCCGGTCTACCAAGTGAATTACTACGTTATCGTCCTGACGTACTACAAGCGGAATACAATCTAAAAGCGGCTGGTGCAAATATCGAAGTGGCCCGTGCCTCTTACTTCCCATCTATTAGCTTAACCAGTAGTGTGGGCGTCAGTAGCGGCAGCTTGAATGACTTGTTTAAAAATGGTGCCGTTGGCTGGTCGTTTGGACCTAGCATTAGCGTCCCTATCTTTGACGCAGGTCGTTTAGACGCCAATTACGATGTGGCTCAAATCGAACGTGAGCAAACGCTTGCTAGTTATGAGAGCTCTATTCAAACGGCATTCCGCGAAGTGTCAGATGTACTTGCCACACGTGCAACGCTCGGTGAGCAGTTAGAGGCGCAGTATCGTCTGCAAGATAATTTTGAACAGACATATCAGATAGCAGATGCGCGCTTTAAAGCAGGTCTGGACAATTACTTAGACGTACTTGATGCGCAACGTTCACTGTTCTCTACTCAGCAAGGCATCCTAGATTTAGAGCTACAGAAAATCGTTAGCCAGATTGAGTTGTACCAAGCGCTTGGTGGCGGTGCGAACCTTGATGTACCGTCTGTCATTCCTGTACCGCAGCACACCAACTTGGCACAGATTGTCACTGGAACTGCTACTAGTGCAAAAACCAAAGCGACAAATGCCATTAAAGCAGCTGGTTCAGCGCGTGTGACTACGCCGCAAGAAGCGGTCGCCATTAAACAGTCGCAAGCGGTAGAAACGACTACTTTCAAACCGACTGCTATCGTCGATGTGAATGATGATGGTAAAAAGGATGCCGCTGTCGGCGTGGTCACTGAAGAGACTCGCTTCAATAACAATAGTGTTGAGCAAGTTCCTGTGACCCAGATTGTTGAGCCTTAAATGACCCAGCCTTAATTTGATGACGCAGCTCTATCATCACATTGACAGTCGATACGTACTATCAGCCCTACCGACTTAACGTGGTGGGGCTTTTTGCTTTTATTGACGTCTTTTGGTTATAGTAGGCTCTCTTTATATAAGCTTTCTTTGTATAAAGCCACTTATAAAGCACAGATTTTGATAAGCTAATTCTATAAAATACCGCTTATAGCGATATTATTTTAACCATGTAACATGATAACTATTAAAACAATCATAAGGAATTATTATGAGCTATACCTTTAACCGTCAATACCCTGCCACTCGCTTACGTCGTCTGCGCTACAACGACAATGTACGTTCAATGATTCGTGAAGTAGAGCTGCACCCTAAACACTTTATTGCCCCTGTCTTTGTATTAGAAGGCGAAAACCAGCGCGAAACCATTGCTAGTATGCCGGGCGTTGAACGCTTATCGATTGATTTGCTAATCAACTATGCTAAAGAGTTACTAGCAGAAGGTGTCACGACCATCGACCTTTTTCCTGTGATTGATAACGCTTTGAAAACACCAAATGGTAGCGCCGCTTATGACGAAAACGCCCTGACTGCACGTACGATAAAAGCGGTCAAAGACGCTGTGCCAGAAATGGTCGTCATGACTGATGTAGCGCTAGACCCTTATACCTCACATGGTCAAGATGGTCTACTTGATGACAGCGGTTACGTCATCAATGATGCAACCATCGAAGTACTGGTCAAGCAAGCGCTGGTACATGCGCGTGCCGGCGCAGATATCATCTCTCCTAGTGACATGATGGACGGCCGTATCAAAGCCATGCGTGATGCCTTTGAAGCAGAAGGCTTTGTTAATACCGCGATCATGGCCTACTCAGCCAAATATGCCTCTGCTTACTATGGTCCGTTCCGTGATGCTGTTGGTAGCGCTGGTAACTTAAAAGGCGGGCACAAAAAACAGTATCAGATGGACTTTGGCAATCGTGCTGAGGCGCTACATGAAGTGGCTATGGATATCAACGAAGGCGCAGATATGGTCATGATTAAACCTGGTCAGCCGTATCTTGATTTGATTCGTGAAGTCAAAGACACCTTTGGCGTACCAACCTTTGCGTATCAAGTATCTGGCGAATATGCCATGCATATGGCTGCTATTCAGAACGGTTGGTTAAGTGATGCAGTGATTTTAGAATCTTTGATTGGCTTCCGCCGTGCTGGTGCTGATGGTATCTTGACCTACTTTGCTCTAGAAGCGGCCCGCCAGCTAAACAATGCCTAATAGTAGTTAAACTACCTTTTATAATGTAAAAGCCCCAGCTACCTATTAGTAGCTGGGGCTTTTTTATGCGGTTACTCTATTAAAATAAAACTATAGACGTGCACGATCATGTGGCTCATTAAAATCAATCACTGGGCCAGCAGGGACAATACATGTGGGATTAATATTGGCATGACTGGTGTAATAATGCTGCTTGATATGATTCATATTTACTGTCTCTGAGATACCAGGTACCTGATATAAATCACGCAGATAGCCCCAAAGATTTGGATAGTCAACGATACGACGCAGATTGCATTTAAAGTGCCCAACATAAACAGCATCAAAACGAACCAACGTCGTAAATAGTCGCCAATCTGCTTCAGTTATGGTGCTACCTGTTAGATAACGCTGATGTGCTAAGCGCGTCTCAAGTGTATCTAATGCCGCAAATAGCTCAATCACAGCCTCTTCGTAAGCCTCTTGTGTGGTAGAGAATCCTGTCTTATACACGCCATTGTTGATAGTTGAATAGACAAAGGTATTGATATCATCAATTTCTTGTAATAACTCTGCTGGCACAAAATTACCTGCTAGTGCCCCAACCTCATCAAAGGCAGAGTTAAACATACGAATAATTTCAGATGATTCATTACTCACGATTGTGTTTGTTTTTTTATCCCACAAGATAGGTACGGTGACACGGCCTGTATAGTCTGGCTTGGCCTTGGTATACAGCTCATAGGTATAGTCTGCATTGATAACTGGATCAGCAACGACGCCTGCACCTTCTGCAAACGTCCAACCATACTCACCCATATATGGATGTACTACAGACAACGGAATGATGTCTTCTAAGCCTTTAAGCTTGCGGTAGATAAGGGTACGGTGTGCCCAAGGACAGGCTAGCGACACGTATAGATGATAGCGGTCAGGTTCGGCTTTAAAGCCCTCAATACCTGTAGGCCCTGCGCTACCATCTACCGTTACCCAGTTTCTAAAACCAGCATCTTCACGCTGAAAGCGGCCGCCACTCTCTTTTGTCTCATACCACTTGTCTTGCCACTGCCCATCTACCAAGAGACCCATGTTATCCTCCAACTGTTTTTAATATTTGTTTAACACTTGCTCAGCATGACTGACTTTAAGCCATTATTATCATGATGATTACATCGCTTAGAAAGATATCATACCAGTTATAAAGGTTTAATCATTAACGTTACCCTGTTTATTAACAATAAAAACTAAACCTATTAAATTTAATATTTAGTGAATATACACAAAAGTATATCCAAATATCTAATATAAGCCTGAATAGCAGATATTATGATAATAAAAGAAGTTTAAGCTAAAAAAGACTTGCAAAGTCTGGGAAACTTGCTAAAATGCTCAACCTAAATAGGCGTATAGCTCAGTTGGTTAGAGCGCTACCTTGACATGGTAGAGGTCAGCAGTTCGAGTCTGCTTATGCCTACCAAATTTAGAAAGCTCCAGTTTAACGACTGGGGCTTTTTTTTGTCCGTAAAATATAGGCTGTAGCGGAAAATCTATATTGGTATCCAGTTAAAATCACTATTATTTAATCAACTTTAAATGATTCAAAAACGCGACGGTGACCAAATGGTGACCAAAACGTGACCGACCCTTAAAAACCATTAAAATTAAAATCTTCTTTTTGACCTCTACTTCAAATTCTAAGCTAGAACCTATTTTTTAGTGTTTTTCTCTTTATCCTCTTTTACATATTCAAAAATATCTCCTACCTCTACTTCTAAATACTCACAAAGCTTATCTATAGTATCGAAATCAATTCTAGATGATTGATCGTTGTATATCTTATGCAACGTCGTTTTGCTTACCCCTGTTGCTCGTACGGCATCCGCTACTTTAAGCCTTCTTTCAGCTAACAAAGTTGGGAGATGATTAACTATCATACTATAAACTCCAATTATAATTATAAAAAGTACTTGCATAGTTATAAATTTATGGTAAATTACAACCATGGTATCTAAAAGTACCATTATAGTTAAACTTTATATAAGGAACATATTATGTCACATACCTACCTAACTACCCAAGAGCTTTCTGAGCTCATCAAATACAACCCTCGTACTATCCGCAATGAACTCAAGGATAGTGTACTTATTGAGGGCATTCATTATATACGCCCGTTCGGTGGTCGTAAGATTTTGTACATTTGGGAAGAGATTGAAAAAGATATGCGCACTGGCATCGCCGGTAGCATCAATGCCATGGCACTACAATAAGGAGAAATAGTATGGCTAGCATCAGAAGTAGATACGGTAAGCTCGTTGTCGATTTTTATTATATGGGTATACGCTGTCGGGAGACGACAAACTTAACGGACACGCCAGCGAATCGCAAGAAGCTTGAGAAAGTGATTGAGAAAATGGAAGCAGAAATCACCCTAGGTCTCTTCAACTACGCTAAGTACTTTCCAAAAAGTGACAAAGCGGCAGAAATGGTAGCGTTGAACGATCGCAAGGAATGCATCAACACTAATACGCCTTCTTTTGAGCAGTTTGCAAAATTATGGTTTCTTGAAAAAGAAATTGAATGGCGCGATACCTATAAGCGCAAAATAAAGGAGATTATTGATATGTATTTGATTGTTAAGTTTGGGACTAAGCCCATTCATCTCATAAAAAAGACAGATGTATTAGCCTTCCGTTCATCCCTCGCCAAAGTGACTTACGGAAAAGCTAACAAACATCTGTCAGCGGCACGCATTAATTCGATTATGGTACCTTTGGGTATGATACTAAAAGAAGCAGCTAAACGCTATCAGTTTGACAACCCTTATTACGATATCAATGCGCTCAAACAGCCTAAAACGGATATTCAACCATTCACACTGAATGAGGTTTGGACGTTTATTAATGGTGTGAGAGCGGACTATCGCAATTATTATCTGGTACGTTTTTTCACAGGTATGCGTACTAGTGAGATTGATGGGTTAACGTGGGAGAACATTGATTTTAATCGACGTGAGATTGTGATCAAACAAGCTTATGTTAAAGGCAAAATTGTTCCTCCTAAAACTCAAGAGTCTTATCGTGCGATTCAAATGTCACCTTGGGTCTACGATGCTCTAAAGGAACAGCAGGCCATCACTTATAAGCGATCTGACTATGTGTTTTGCGCGCATACCGGTGAGCCACTTGATTATAACAATGTGAACAAACGTGTTTGGCACCCTACTCTTAAAATTTTAGGTCTGAAGAAGCGTAATGCTTATCAGACTCGTCATACCGCAGCAACGCTATGGTTAGCTGCTGGCGAAAGTCCTGAGTGGATTGCCAGTCAAATGGGGCACGCTACGACCAAGATGCTATTCAATACGTATAGCCGTTACGTACCGAATATGACTAGGCAAGATGGTAGTGCATTTGAAGCATTGGTCAATCGGAGTCAGATTGCTCAGGTATCTACTGACAAGGAGACGTCACAATGAAAATGATTGATTACGATAAACTGCATGCGACGTTTAAACCTAGTAGCTATGTCAGTAATGACGCAAATCATATGGCTAACTCTCTCATTTGTGAGCTCTGTATTCAATCAGGTACTGGTTTGGCTCGTTTCTTGACCATTAACAGCTGCTTCGATAATCATATGGCAATGCGGGTATGGGTACAGAAGCGCTTAGATGCCAATCCTGACTATGTACTTGATGAGATGCGTGGTCAGCTGAAGAGTGAGCTTTACGAGCTACTACCACACACTGGCTATGGGTACTAAGGAGGATATTATGAGCTTAAGACTTGAGCCTAATATAACGCAGAACTCACGGGATCTGAAAATCTGTAGCGATTACTGGGCATACGATAATGAATGTGGCTTCATTGAGCATGTAGAAGGGGTTTGTCAGAAGTATGACATCAGTCCTCATATTATGTTTGTTACGGTAGGCCAGTGTTTTGCTTATCTAGATGATGTACTTTGCGAGTACTGTGGTTATGTTTGCCCTTTAGAGGTGCCAGCAGACATTTCTTATATGCGTGCAAAACATAGTTGGTGTTGTGAAGTATGTGAGCACGCTGTGTGGCGTGAGCATAACAACCGATAAATTTTTTTAAACATTCAAAGCCAAACAGCTTAGGTTGTTTGGCTTTTTATTGTTTCTAATTGACTGACGACATCTGTTGTCGTAAAGACTTTTTTATACGTTGTTTTACCGACATAGTTCCGTTAAAGTAAATTTGTATTAAACTTTATAATGCTTTCAATGGACGGAACTACTATGGCAAAATCTAGCAACGCTTATACAGATAATAGTTTTGCCTCATCAGATCTAAAAACTATTCTGCACTCTAAACGTGCCAATATTTACTACCTTTCCCATTGTAGGGTAATGCAAAAAGATGGAAGGATTCTCTATCTAACTGAAGAAGATAAAGCCAATCTGTTCTATAACATTCCTATCGCTAATACCACCTCAATCCTGCTCGGTACAGGAACTTCCATCACTCAAGCGGCGATGCGACTGCTATCACAAGCAGGTGTCTTAGTTGGCTTTTGTGGTGGTGGTGGCTCGCCATTATTTATGGGTGCGGAGCGTGAAGTCTATGTCGAGTGGATGACGCCACAAAGCGAGTATCGTCCAACAGAATACATTCAAGGGTGGATGAGCTGGTGGTGGGATGATGACAAGCGTTTGATGGCAGCGAAACTTTTGCAACACGCACGATTGGCTTATCTACAAACGGTATGGAATAAAGACAGTGAGCTAAAACGTTGGGGCTTTGATAGCAGTAATGACGCAGTGCAAGCCCTGCTCACAGATAACAGTCGGCAAATCAATCAGCAAATGGAGGTCATGCACTTATTGCAATTAGAAGCGCGTTTGACTAAGCAGCTCTATAAACTGGCCGCCAAAAATACGGGCTATGATGGCTTTACAAGGGAACATGAAGGTATCGATAAGGCCAATGATTTCCTTAATCACGGCAACTATTTGGCTTATGGTTTAGGTGCGACCACAGCATGGACATTAGGTATTCCACATGGCTTTGCGGTAATGCACGGCAAGACTCGGCGCGGTGCATTGGTATTTGATATCGCCGATATTATCAAAGATGCACTGGTACTACCCCTCGCCTTTATCTGTGCCAGCGAAAACATGAGCGAGCAAGAGTTTCGTCAAGAATGTCTGAATATGTTTACTAAGCATAAGGCACTGGATTATCAGTTCGAAGTCGTAAAGCAGATTGCTATGACCAAAAGCTGGGAGGCATAAATGATTGTCACTTTAGTCTCGCAATGTGAAAAGAAGGCTCTAGGTCGAACTAGGCGTATTTTGGACGCTTTCGCTAATCGGATTGGTGATAATGTTTGGCAAACGGCTATTACTGAGGAAGGTCTAAAAACCGTCAAGCAGCTATTACGCAGCTCAGCGACTAAGTCGACGGCGGTAAGCTGTCATCGTAATAAGACACGCCAGCTGACTGAACTGGTATGGGTAGTGGGCAATAAGCGTAAGTTTAATGAGGTTGGAATTGTTCCTGTGAACCGTACCAAAAGAAACATCTTGCACAGTGAATGGGAAAATGAGTGGAGCTATGCCAGTAGTATTCAGATTATTGCCACTATATCTGCCCTGCTTCATGATATCGGTAAATCAACCATTGGCTTTCAAAACAAGCTCCTTGTCGGTAGCAAACAAGGCGACTCTTATCGGCATGAGTGGATATCATTAAAACTGTTTGAGCTGATGATTATTGATTGCGCTACTGATGAGGCATGGCTTGAACGTTTGATGCAGTTAGATGATTGGCTGAAAAATAACGATATAGAAAGATTACTGTCTAAAGCCAATCAAGATACCGTCAACATAGAAGCAATGCCGCCCCTTGCCCAGTGGGTCGCGTGGTTAATTGTCACCCACCATCGATTGCCACCTGCGGATAAAGTATTTCATTCCTTTACCGCCATTCAACGTATGCAGCAGCCCAAAGAAACACTAGCTTATAAGCAAAATTTGCAACAGTTTTATAGCAAGTTAACGCCTTTTGACTTTTGGGTCAAAAATCCAAAATCGTTAGAGGAAATGAGTAAAGCTCAACTAAAAAGCTTTTGGCAATTTGAGCATTTAGTGATTAATAGCCGTGCATGGCAAAAAAATATCAGACGCTGGTCTAAAAAAGCACTCAATGATCCTGCATTAATGCAAATTAGTCAGCAAGCAATTGATAACAAAAAGGCTATTAGTGATCCGTTTTTACTCCATTTATCGCGTTTATGTTTAATGGTAGGTGATCATAATTATTCCAGTCTAAAAGAAAATGACTCACGTTGTATAACTGTTAATAGCCAGTTTAAAAAATTAGCTGCCAACACTGACCGAACCGCTAGCACGCCCACTGTAAAACAGTCATTAGAGGAGCATTTATTGGGCGTGGGTGCTTTTACCGCTCATTTCTGCCGCGCGCTACCTATTATTGCTAGCGAAATGCCTACCCTACGCAATCACGATCCATTGGCTAAGCCGACTGGCATAGAGCGTTTTAAATGGCAAAACCAAGCATTTAAAATGAGCTATGGTTTGCAAGAAGCGACACGTGAGCATGGATTTTTCGGGGTAAATATGGCCTCGACAGGCGCAGGTAAAACCATCGGTAATGCTCGTATTATGTATGCTTTAGCTGACCCTAAAAAAGGTGCGCGTTTTACCATTGCATTAGGACTGCGGATTTTAACTTTACAGACAGGGCTAAGCTTTCGTAAAGACTTGAAGTTACAAGGCGACCAATTAGCCATATTAGTTGGCGGCAGCGCGAATAAAAAACTGTTTGAGCTGGTATACGACAATAAGACTAATGATATTACAGATATTATCAGCGAATATAAAAAAGACGACGAGCCTGATAATGAATCAGAGACCTTTGGTAGTGAGTCTAGCGAGGATTTATTAGATGAGTTTGTTGATAGCGATATCGATTATCAGGACTATGAGACGCTGAATCTCGATACTGTCATTGCCAGTCCTAAAGCGCGCGATTTAATATTTGCGCCGATTGTGACTTGTACCGTTGACCATATTATCCAAGCAAGCGAGTGCAAACGTGGCGGTAAATACATTGCACCAATGCTGCGTCTACTGAGTAGCGATTTGATACTTGATGAGCCTGATGATTTTGACCAAGCGGACTTGCCTGCGCTTTCGCGTTTGGTGCATCTTGCCGGACTCTTTGGCACACGTGTTCTGCTGTCTTCTGCCACTCTGACGCCTGACTTAGTAACAGGATTATTCGAAGCTTACATGGAAGGACGCAAACTGTTTAACCAAAGCCAAAATAAGCCTACTCCTAAAATAGTCTGTGCCTGGTTTGATGAACAACCTAAAGCGATGCTATCCGAGCAATGCGCTGATGTTGATGCCTTTCAAAATACCCATAAACAATTTTGTGATAAGCGTGCCAGCTATTTAGCCAAGCAGCCCGTTAAACGTCAGGCAGAAATATTGCCCTTTTCAGCTTCTTACACCAAAGATAATGCGACACAGTTTTATAGCGCTTTGGCACAAACTTTGGTCGATGCTGCCATAAGCTTGCATGATAAGCATCACGAGGTGCTGCCTAATTCTAATCAGAAAAAATCTAGTGATAATACGCAAGTGAGTATCGGGTTGGTGCGCGTCGCCAATATCAATAACATTACTAATATTGCCATGCAGTTATTTAAAGCAGACGACATAGCTGTACCAGATAATACGATAATACATGTGGTGTGCTATCACGCCAAGCAGCTATTGCTACTCCGTAATGCGTTAGAGAATAAACTCGATAGAATCTTAGATCGTAGCGACTCGAAAACCAATATCTTTAATCATCCTGAGATTGAACAAGCCATTGCTAATCAGCCTGCTAAAAAACATATCTTTATGGTTCTAGCCACCCCTGTTGCCGAAGTTGGTCGCGACCATGATTATGACTGGGCGATCGTCGAACCCTCTTCTATGCGCTCTATCATTCAGTTGGCAGGACGTGTCTGGCGGCATCGTCCTGAAAAGCTCGCCAATGAACCGAACATCTTACTGCTGCAATATAATATCCGCTACTTTAAACATGCAAATAGCAAGCGACCCATTTTCACGCATCCAGGGTTTGAGACCACGCTATTTAAGCCACCAAGCTACGATTTAAATAAATTGATGACTCAAGAGCAGCTAGCACAAGTCGATTCAAGACCTAGAATTTCAAGGTCTCAAAACAAAACCATAGAAACGTTAAGCGACCTTGAACATCGCGTCATGCAGCATTTATTAAACAACCATAAACTTAATTATGTCAACGCCTATTGGGATAGCAAGGCTACTGCCAATCGTACCCATACGCATTTGCAGCAAATCAGTCCTTTCAGAGCAGGAACGCCGCAAGACGATTGGTTATTGATTCCACGAATGGTCAATGATGACGAGGATACTGACATGCCGAGCATGGGCTTTGATACTTATTATAGCGAGGACGTCTTTGAAAAAGGCTTAGCCAAATCTAGCACCCACAATAAAACCATTCAACCGCTAGCCTTTAATTTTGAGCACGAACAAATAAAGCCATGGCTGACTGTCTCCTTGAATGACGTTTTACAAGACTTGCAAAAATCCCAGCCCGATAAGAGTTTGCGCTCGTTAGCCATCACTTATTCATCAGTGTCGCTTGATAGCATTAAGTCTAGCAATAGTAGTGGCTGGATGTTTCATGAATTTTTTGGTTTTGTTCGTGGATAGGTTTTAGCCCATTAATTGTCTGCATAAAAAAGCACGGCGTTAACCGTGCTTTTGCTAGAAGCCACCTGAGCGGTGGTGAAAGATAATACCAGTTATAACATTTTCTAAGCCACCTGAGCGGTGCAATCAAATTATAACAGAGCGTCTTTTATAAACATAACTGATATCTCTAATATTTTAATACTAGTTATAACATGGTTTACTTATTAATTATTACGTGCTTTAATATTGTAAATAAAAAATTTTTGTGCATTATAAAAGGAGAAAATTTTGATGGATATATCTTCAGAGCTAGCAAGCGGTGCTGTCAAAGCATTTCTTATTAGCCAATATGATAAAAAAACGGATACTGAGCAAAAACAGCTCTCTAAAGCAATTGAAAGTAGCGACCACGACAAGGTCACAGAACTAAAAGAAGCGTTAGTAAATGCCAAAGAAAAATATAGCATTGCAAACTGGATTGCTGATGCGGCTACTCGCATGGCAAAGCAACTAAACTTCGGTACGCATATCTCAAAGGGCGTTCATCCTGACGCTAAGGGCGATAATGTTAGCTTTGATACAGTAGACAATTTATCGCAAACTATCGTAGGTACGCACTCAATAGACAGCAGTTACATCGATGCTAACGGTAATGCCGCAGCCCTGCCCCTTGCCGCTTTCTTCGATTTTGAAGTAGATGAGACGACTAAAATTCGTGACCTTATTTTAGCGGATAATGTTGATTTTATTGCCTCACTTGCCAGCGATAAAATACTGGCTAATACCTATCAGCAGACTTTTAAAGAAGCATTGCAAAACTTTATTACAAACCCTGTCACCCATGAACGTAATAAACAAACGCTTTGGGTAACCAACGCCTACGAAGGCGCGGACATAGAAGAGCTTGATTATATTAATATTGTTCCGCTCTACCCCTCTGTACTCACTCACGAAGTCTATCAGCGTATCAATCATCTTAAATTTTCTGAGGACAATAAAGCTGCCCGTGATAATCGTTTTAAAAAAACCGCCGATCAACAGCCTTATATCACCTTGAATGATTTAGCGACCCTTCAGCTTGGCGGTACTAAGCCGCAAAACGTTAGCTTGTTAATGAGTAAACAAGGTGGTCGTAATTATCTCCTCCCTTCACTTCCACCCATTATCAAACAAGAACGCTCGTTTAAATTATCCAAATTTGCCAATAGTATTTTTGGCACAGCTATGGAATATAACGCGCGCGAAGCCATTCAAAGTATTTTTAAATCTATTAAAGACACTCGCAATATCATCGATGTCCGAGATGCGCGTAAAAGCGCTATTGATGAAGTTTTATATCAAATATTTGCAGCAGCAGAAGATATACGTATGACTATGCCTGCGGGCTGGTCAAAAGATTATGAGCTTGAGCGACACGAGAAGCTTTGGCTTGATCCAAAACGTGCTGATCTTGAGGGCGAGGAGGAATTCAAAGCTGAGCGTGAACTAACTGACGCGTGGCATGCTCAAATTATTCACAGTTTCGCTCGTTGGCTCAATACTTTGATGCAAACTGAATTTAAAGCCATTGCTAGCGACTTTGGCGATGCCGAGCATTTGAACTGGGAGCGTGAGATTGAAGATATGCAAAAACGCTATGAGCGAGCAGGCAAAGGAGTGTTTTTATGAGCCGTATAGATGATGACAACGATATCGGAGTGATTGGCTACTTGCTGTTCAAAAAGGTCGTTATTAGTGGCGCAAATACCATCTCAAGCCCGCTTACTTATGGCTTTCCAGCTATCACTGGATTCTTGGGTAGCTTTCATGCGATGTCGCGCAAAATGGCGGATGATGAGCAACTATCTAACGTATCGTTAGGTGGCGTATTACTGGCCTGTCATGACTGTCAGCCGCAGATGTATCGCCCAAACTCTTATAATAATTACACCTTTAATCAAACGCGTAACCCTATTAAAAAAGACGGTAAAACAGCTTCTATCATCGAAGAAGGCAAATGCCATTTAGTTATGAGTTTTGTGGTTGAAGTATTGGCAGACACTAAACTGACGACTGAGCAGCAAGAGTCTGCTATCCAAAAGACTAGTCAGTGGATTCAACAACAACGTATGGCTAGTGGTAGTGTGCGTGGATTGGCTCGATTTGAGCCCGTACAGTATTTTGATAGTAGCGATATTAGTGCGGTAATACCGCAGCTATTACCTGCTTTTGTACTGATGGACGCTCAAGATGAATTTGCTCAGATCATCAACGATGTACAAAAAGACGATCCAGATGCGACGCCTTTAGATGCCTTAATAGAGGTTTGCGCGCTGCATCAAATACCAGAAACTCAAAAAAATGGTGATACCAAATGGCTGACTACTTCACGTAAGAGTGGTCATGGTTGGCTTGTACCTATGCCTGTAGGGTATCAAGGAATTTCTGATCGTTATGATGCAGGTGTGATGCAAAACGTACGTAATCCCGAATACCCTAGCCAATATGTCGAAGCTATATATAGTCTTGGCAAATGGGTCTATCCACAGCGTTTAAATCGCATCGGCGGTGAGCATGATATTGCCAATGCATTTTGGCGTTACCACTATGACGCCGATGATTCTCTGTACTTGGTCACCCAGCAGCAAGACTTTTAATCACATTTTTAATTTTCTACATCCTTTAACTTTTACGATACATTCAATTTAACTTTTATTCTTATGGAGAAACTCATGTCAAAATCAGCCCTAAAAACTGCATCCGTCCTCGCTTTTGAGCGTAACCTTGACGTATCAGATGCTTACCTATGGCAGACTAATAGCCAAGCAGCTGATAACACAGCATCGCCATCGCCTGTTGTTATTAAAGAAAAATCAGTTCGCGGAACGATAAGCAATCGTCTAAAAAATGCTATTACTAATGACCCTGCCAAACTAGATGCCGAGACCGAAAAAGCTAATTTACAAAAGGTAGATTCTGCGTCATTAGATGAAAACAACGATACGCTAATCGTGCGCTTTAGCATGAAAGTATTGCCATTCACTGGTAAGCCTAACGTCTGTAACGATCAAGACTATCAACAAGCTTTAGAGCAAGTGGTTACTGATTATATCGACGCTCAAGGCGTAGATGAATTGGCACGGCGCTATGCGATTAACGTGCTAAATGCGCGTTGGTTATGGCGCAACCGTGTGGGTACTGAAAGCATCAAAGTTACCATTAAATGTAATGGAAAAACTATTATTATCGACGATGCAAAAGCTTATGGTCTTAAAGATTTTAACAGTGATGACGCTCATATCAAGCAAGTCGCAGACTGGATCAAAGCGGGGTTAAACGATGATGAATTTATTATTTTATACGTAGAAGCTCATGCCGTCATCGGTTATGGTCAAGAGGTCTATCCGTCACAAGAGCTCATCCTTGATACAGGTAGTAAAAAAAGTAAAGTGCTTTACCGTGTCAGTGACCGCAAAGGCTCTGAGGATAATGCAGGTATGCACTCACAAAAGGTCAGCAACGCTATTCGTACTATCGATGATTGGTATCCTGATGCCGAGTTCCCTATCGCGGTTGAGCCATATGGCGCAGTGACCACATTAGGCACAGCGTTCCGTCAGCCTAAAGCTAAAATGGACTTTTATAGCCTATTTGATAATTGGGTATTAAAAGACGATGCACCAGATGTTGAGCAACAACATTATGTGATGGGAGTACTTATCCGTGGCGGCGTGTTTGGTGCTAGTGGCAAGGAGTAAGTGATGACTGACTCAACTTCAAGCTTGACCCATTTCCAAGAAATAACTATTATCCCCGACCCTGATATTGCACCTTACTTTATCTGGAGTAAGCTATTTACTCAATTTCACATCGCGTTAGCTGAAATGAAGAATAAGCATGACATCGAATCCATCGGTGTCAGCTTCCCTGATTATCATTATGATGATAAAAATGAGAAGTCATCTAAGCTGGGAGTAAAGCTTCGCGTCTTTGCCCCTAACCAAAAAGATTTAGAAACGCTAAATCTTGATAACTGGCTATCGCGGCTTACTGACTACGTGCATATCAAAGGCATCAAAGACGTGCCTATAGATAAAATAACGGGCTACGTGAGTGTACACCGCTATCGTTTTAAACCGATAGAGGTACAAGTAGAATCTCTAGCCAAAAAAATGGAGATTAGCAATGACGAGGCAATGGCGATAGTTGTTAAACGCAAAGCTGAATTAAAACTGCCTTTTATCAGAATGTTTAGTGAAAGCAATAAAACCCATTATCCATTGCAAATTTTACAACAACCTAGTAAACAGGACGTAACTGGTGGTTTTAATGTATACGGTATGAATGGCATGCGCGATAACGTTACTGTGCCGCAGTGGTAGTAGATAAAGTTAAAGGGTAATGACGAATTACCCTTTAATTGGGTATAAAAACCCTTTTTTTTAATCTATTTAAAAACTTGCAATAAAAACAAACAGTTATGACAATATGAAAATTGGAGGGTAAATTAGGGTATTTTGCCTTCCAAGCCTTGCTGTAGCTGAATTTTTTGAGGTATAATTCCTCTTCATCACCGCTCAGGTGACTTAGAAATCACCCGCAAAAAGACGACTAACGCCCGAAACCTTCATCACCGCTCAGGTGACTTAGAAATTTAAATGCGCTATTTTGGTGCTCTGCTTCGGCTTCATCACCGCTCAGGTGACTTAGAAAATTAGACCTAGTATTAATACCCACCCCTGTTACTTCATCACCGCTCAGGTGACTTAGAAATTCCTCAAGCTCCCCTACTGTAATAAACTCTCCTTCATCACCGCTCAGGTGACTTAGAAATTTTTTGTAAGCTGTGTCAATTTGAAAGTCGTCTTCATCACCGCTCAGGTGACTTAGAAATCTAAACGGTGCTGTCCATCAATAACCTCGTACTTCATCACCGCTCAGGTGACTTAGAAAATTGCACTGCTACCAGTGACGAGTCGTTGGTCCTTCATCACCGCTCAGGTGACTTAGAAATCTAAACGGTGCTGTCCATCAATAACCTCGTACTTCATCACCGCTCAGGTGACTTAGAAATCAAGTATTAACCAAATATCGTGACAGTCGATCTTCATCACCGCTCAGGTGACTTAGAAAGTATCATCGGCTGACGGCTTGCCATCATCAAACTTCATCACCGCTCAGGTGACTTAGAAAAAAAGCCACAGCTCAAGCAATTGCTGATAAAACTTCATCACCGCTCAGGTGACTTAGAAATACAAATAGAGCGTGATTTAAGTTTTGCTTACCTTCATCACCGCTCAGGTGACTTAGAAAATGCGTCAAGCTCATGCTCAAACCAAAAAGATCTTCATCACCGCTCAGGTGACTTAGAAAGACTCAAGCGAGGACGCGCAAGCAACTGAAATCTTCATCACCGCTCAGGTGACTTAGAAATAGACCGTGTAGAGCGTTACTGCTACGCAAATCTTCATCACCGCTCAGGTGACTTAGAAAACCCACAAGGTTATTCGTTTACCGCAGGTGCACTTCATCACCGCTCAGGTGACTTAGAAAACGTCGATATTCCAAGACAAGGTTAAGTTTGCCTTCATCACCGCTCAGGTGACTTAGAAATCTATGAGTTGGTCAGCAGCCCATGTGCTTATCTTCATCACCGCTCAGGTGACTTAGAAATAAGATGACAGCGCATAGCGCCATCGTTAAATCTTCATCACCGCTCAGGTGACTTAGAAATAAAGATAAGCCGTATCGACTCTATGACGGTACTTCATCACCGCTCAGGTGACTTAGAAATAAAGAACCTCACTTGCTAATACCCAGCCAATCTTCATCACCGCTCAGGTGACTTAGAAAACTAACCATAAACCAGATAGTAATAATAGTAACTTCATCACCGCTCAGGTGACTTAGAAATAAGCGCAACCCTAGCCACACCTATAACGCCACTTCATCACCGCTCAGGTGACTTAGAAATTTGAGGGCGAAAACAACCGTACCTACTACGACTTCATCACCGCTCAGGTGACTTAGAAATAAAGAACCTCACTTGCTAATACCCAGCCAATCTTCATCACCGCTCAGGTGACTTAGAAATAGATTGAACATAAATGAGGCTAGCGCGTCGACTTCATCACCGCTCAGGTGACTTAGAAAAACAACCAAAAAAATGGGTTGGGTGACTTTGACTTCATCACCGCTCAGGTGACTTAGAAATGTTAGCCATCCATTCATCATGCCTCTGTAATCTTCATCACCGCTCAGGTGACTTAGAAAATTTCTGGCATTTGCTCTTTTACCATTTCCTTCTTCATCACCGCTCAGTTATTACTAGTACCGATAAGTATATAAAACACATAAGAGACTCTCCTAAAGAGTCTCTTTTTAGGTAATATTAAATGTATTAATTCTAGTAAAAAGTGTATAATATATAGATTGGTTTAACACATATAGAGTTGAGTATATGAAGACTGTCAGAGTTAGAGCAAAAGTAGTTCAAGATGATTCGGGAGTCTATTCAGAAATTCCTGTTCTAATTAGTGACAGTAATGAAATCCTAAAACCATTAATGGACTATGCATTAAAGTTAAAACGAGATGGTAAGAGTCATTCCACAATTAATAATTATATAAAAGCTACTCAGCTTCTAATTGAATATATGACTGCTAATACAAGTGGCTTCGAATCGCCTGAAAACTTATTTGAAATATTTAGTAGCCGCTTGTATATAGGAACTATTAATGAAGAAGGTTTAGACCCATCAGGCTTATATTGGTTACCTTGTAGTAAGCAGGTTGCAAGATTACACATAAATGCCTTAAGCAAATTAACTGATTGGATGGTAGAAGAATATAATCTAAATTCAATCAACCCAATGGTTGAAGCAGATAGTGTTACGCAAAGGCTCAATTACGCAGCTTGGTTTCGTAAAAATCAGTATGATTTTCTAGGTCATATTAAAGATAAACAGATTAATTCCACCTCTAGAAATGCTCGTAGGGTTCAAGGTAAACGTTCGTTAGGTAAGCAAAAACAAGAAGCGATAGAATTTCCAGAGCACTATTTTGAAAGTTTTTATATTGATGGCTTAGGAGGTGCAAAAGACCTTAGGGTTGCTATTCGTGATCAGCTAATCCTATTACTTCTACACGGTGGTGGTTTAAGGGAATCCGAAGCTTTACACCTTTGGATTGAAGATGTTCTTATAGATCCCTTTGACTCTGATAATGTGAAAGTTCGTATTTATCATCCTGAAGATGGAAAAGCTCCTAATGGGTGGCGTGGACGCTCTGGAAAGACCACTAGAGCGGCTTATCTAAAAGAAAAATATGCTCTAAGCCCCCGTAATGAATTGATAGGTAAAAAACGTGTTGGATGGAAAGCTAGAGTTACAGATAGTAAAGACGAATACATTGAAGTACATTGGTTCCCTACAATTTTTGGTAAGGTATTTGCGAAGCTTTGGCAAGATTATACTCGACTTCTAATAAGTGTTGATCGTCACCATCCTTACGCTTTCATAAGCTTTCACCACAGTCACCTTGGTAACCCTTATACTTTGAATGCTTTTCATGACAGTTATCGCCAAGGTCTTAAGCGGATTGGTCTCAATCCCAGTAAACCTGACGGTTTATCACCACATTCTCATCGTCATAGCTACGGAAGACGTTTGCGTCGCGCAGGTGTGCAAGAGATAGTCATTAAGAAATGCTTGCACCATGCGTCTATAGAATCACAAGCTGTCTACACTACACCAACATCTATGGAAATTACAGCAGATCTAAATGCTGCTACAGAGAAACTTATGCTTTCTAAAGAGGACTCTAAACAAAACAGTAATTTGAGTTGGAACGCACTAATGCGACATGGTTTTGATGACATTGATCCTAACGGATTATTAATAGGAAAGAATCCAAGGTTGGGAAAAAACAATGAGTGCAATTAATGAAAGTAAATATGATGGTAGAACTAGAGATCTTACTCTTAGATGGATGACAGAGAAGCATGGTCAGACTTGGGAGCTATGGCGTCAGTTTGCAGAAGAATGGATGAGTACTCAGGATACATCACAGCATATAAAATTAGATGCTTTATGCATATTTTTTGATGCTTATCTGATTAAAGATGTAGCTTGGGCGTCAGATATAACTATGTTTTTCGAAGCGAAACGAAGTGGCTTGCAAATTACGACTGATGATTTTAAATTTTCCATACTAGAAAATACTAAACGCTCTGATAACTCGGCTACTATAGTATTAATTAATCATATTTTTGATTTTATTGAGTGGATACTAGTAGAGCATTTCAGCGAAGAGAATGATAACGGATCTGCTATTAGACTATATAGTAATCCTTTTGAAAAACAACAAAGAAAAAAGCATTACAGTGAAACTGTTTATAACCCCTTACCCTATCGTTATATATGTGATCTTCGCAATATTTTATGTCCAAAGCCAAGAGGTCATTTTAGAGATTGGGTGTGGGCATATGAAGAGAAAACACCTGAAGGCCTAGTATCTAGTAGCAGTTGGTTTAGAGTTGAACAGAAGTTGATAGATGAAAACGATAATGATTGTTTGTGGCGGCGTAGAAGCATTAGGGAAAATAAGAAAAACATTATTATTTATGAAATTTGGTCACCTGTTGTAGCCATGTGTTTATTCATCAAACTAAATTTACCTCTTCGAACATACCAAGTTAGAATGTTGGACTCAGGTGAAGCAGATACTATGCGTTATGAAAATAGTAAATGGATAAAAAATACTAAGCACTTATTTGCATACAAAAATTATAAAAAGGGAGTTTTTCGTCAATTTAAGAACAATGCGATGGAAACAGAATCTACAGGACTATACATTAGCACTAATAAGACAGCAGACCAAAATAAAGATGAAGTAGAGCGTGGCTATGAAATTCCATGGCAGAACGAAAATGTGTTGTATTGGTTGGAGAAGCTAAGAAACTGGCAAGAAAAATATAATCCTATTACAAAGCCTACAGATTGTACTGAGTTATTACCTAAGCATACACAACGTAAAGTATCTGAAGCTTACCTTAAAGCAATGCAGCATAGTTGTTTTCTAATGCGCGATGCGACTGCAACTCATATCGATGATAGGAGCAAACCGATTAATGATGCTTCAATTGCAACTCTTTGGTATAAGCTGCTAGCCCAACTTGAGCATAACCTTCGTGTATCCAATGACACTTTAGAAGATGGTACATATTTTAAATTGGTTCATGATTATGGTAAAGGTTATAAAACTTCTAGAACTAAAACTGAGTTTCCTCTGCATAGCCTCAGAGTCTCTCTAATCACTTGTTATATCATGGATGCCAAATTACCTTTACCAGTAGTTTCTAAGCTATTGGCAGGCCATTCACGCCTACTTATGACCGTTTACTACGCCAAACTCACCCCAGCCATCATGAAAGAAAAAATGATTGAGGCGGATAATCGTCTTGAAGATGCATCAGAAAAAAGTGTTCAAACTTTTCTTAAAAATGCTGAAATGAGTCAGATCGAATGTAAAATGGCTTATCATGATGACAAGTCGATTCAAGCTGCTTTGGTTAATCGTAATCCTATAGGATGGGAAAAACGACATCATGGTCTATGTCTGGTTGGTGGCAATACAGTTAAATCTGATGAAGTTGGAACTGTAGCAGGCTGCTGGAATGGCGGAGAACTTATTAAGGACTCAAGTGTTGTTTCGCGAAAAATTTATGGAGCTGTGCCTCATGGTCCTGAAAATTGCGTTCGCTGTCGTTGGTTTATCACTGACGCTCAATACTTACCTGCACTCACTGCACACTTGAACTTTATGAGTTACAAAGCCTCTGAAGCTGCAAATTTAGCTATAGAACTAGAGGGAGAGATAGAAAATGTTGAAGAAATAAAGTACGAATCAGAAGCTAAAGGTAAGCCTTTTACTCATCATAACAAATTACAGGAATTGCAGCGACGATGTGAGAAGCAATTGGTAGAAGCAGATGAGTATACTAAGGACTTAATTGCAACTCTCAATCTCATTTATCGTTTGGTTGAGATTGAGCAAGGACGGGATAAAGACGATCATAAAAATAAAATAGTAGCAGTTGGTTCCAAGAACGATATCAGAATTGGATTTATAGAAACAAAATCTGAAATGCTACAACTATCTTTAATTTGCGATGATGCAGAAATTTATCCAGATATACTTGATGATGTTAAGAAGACTTCAATCATTCAGGATATGACTCAAATTATCAGTCGAATGATGATACGTCAGGGTTATATGCCACCGTTTCTAAGTTTGAATAAGAATCAGCAACTTATTGCTGCGAACGCTATGGTTAGACAAATGGCATTACAAGTTAATTCAAAAGACAAGTTAGATGGCCTTAGTAAAGTTGCAAACTATATTGAATTAGAAGAGTTTATGCAAGATAGTAAACTCTTAGATGACAGTATCAGTGTATTACAGGAAACCGTTAAGCAGCCTATTAATTATATCAATATTAAATCCCTAACCTAGGTACTTAAGAGGAGAAATATCTTATGGATATCAATATCGACATAATTTTAGATAATTTAAAGGAAAGTAAAAGTCAACGTACAAAAGAGTCGTTAGACAACCTGAATACTTTACTAGAAACTGAATTCAACAAAAATGAACACAATTATTCTATTGCTCATATTGGAAGACTGTCTAAAGCTAGTGGTGGTATCAGCACTGTTAGCATTCGTAATAAGTCAGGTAATCACTATAGGCTTCTAATTGACGCTTGGGCGACTAAAGCTAATAAGACCATGAAGAAACCACCCTCTCCTCAATCTAGGAAATATGACGTTGCATCAGATATGGAGTTATTAAAATATCTGTCTGACCCTGCAATGCGAGCTGTTTTTGGTCAAATTATTGCAGAAAAAAATAAATTGAAGTCAGAGAATCGCATCCTCAAACAAAACATTGAGGTGAATATAGATATGCGTCCTAATAAGATTGCTCCTATAGATAGAAACTCACAAGCTGTGCAAGTATTACCTTCATTAAGTGGGATACTGTTAGATAGTGACATTGAAGCCCTACAGGATTCTATCAAGGAGGAGAAAATCAATAAATTAGGCTGGACTGTATCAAAGTATGGTGCAATTAAAGATGAAGTCGGCCGAACACTATTTAAAACTGGTTTCGTTTTAGCTATAAAAAAAGTGTTAGCTCAAGTTTAATAATAAGTAAGTTTTTATATCTCCAAAATAAATCGTCTTATTCAGTGTCAGTTTTTATGGATAAAGCACAAAACGATATGTAGCGGCTCTAAAAGAATTAAAATTTTGCAGTTAACCTTCTTTCAATTTTCTTTTCAAGTCCGAGAATTTCTTTTGAGTTAATTGCAACGCCAATATTATTAGATACTTGAGTGATAGAAATAGGGATATTAACATTGGGCTCTATCATAGCTATCTCACCTGTCGCAGTATTGTACATTCCGGTACGGTGAATACCTAAAATAAGCTCTTTAAGACGTGAGATTAAAGAAGCATTCATACCGCCGTATTTAGAACGCCAGTTATAAAAGGTGCTTTGTCCAATATTGTGGTCACGGCATAGCTCAGTAATAGGGACACCTTGCTCTGCTTACTTCAAGATGTTGACGATTTGGTTGTCGCTAAAGCCGGGCTTTTTCATAGGGTTCTTCTGCTGATATTTTAAATCTCTATTGCTAAGCGTTCTTATTTATCGGGAGTTTTTACCAAAACTGCTCAGGTGCACTCGCTTATTTGTTCCACTAACATAAACAACTTCTACTACCCTCAATAGCCATGGCTATTGAGTGTAGTATAAAAAATAAAACTAGAGATTTTTTGAGCATCAGATAACGCCTTTTTTAAATCTAATTTCATTGATAATCATGGAGTGGCGCGCTGTCGTATACCTACCTCTGCCCATTTTAAAAATAGCATTTTTTTGGTTTTATTAATCGTAACTAGTATGAAGAAGACAATAAAAAACCAACAATATTGCGCCTGACCCAAATGGAACTCAATGTAGCGGTCAAGAAATGCAACACTACTTATAACGATACAACTCTTGCTCTTTCTCCAATCATTTAAGGAAAGTCACTATCAATCCAATTGTTAAATTCGCCCATAATAATTCCTGATTCATAAGCATTTAACTCACTTTTGTAAGAAAACCAATTTTTTACATTAACATCTGGATATGCATCCTCAAAACGCTCGATAAAATTACTGTAAGATAGTGGAGAATACATCAATCTTGAGTGATAAAACTTATCGCCATAAGAGGATAATTTTGAAGCTATGGTTACAGCTTCTCCTATCCATACCTTACTATTAATACCTACTCCTTTCCTACCAGCTTTGACTACCAACTCTTTTTCGCTAGCCATACCTATTCCCACTCTAATTTTATCTTTACCTTTATCCTCAAGTAGTTTATTAAACATATTAATAAATGTATTTACATAAGCAGTATTCTTAGCACATTCGAATATTTCTTCTTTAGAAGGAGTCGTGTAAATAGCATAAACGCAATCTCCACGGATACCTATCTCACGCATATTTTCATCATTCCTGAGAATTTCGATAATCTCTGAGGTAAAAGCTCTAACTAACTTAGCAGTGTCTTCATCGTTTTTAGAAAATAGTGTTGTAGAGTCTCTTATGTCAACAAAGATTGCGGTAACCCATGAGATGTACCCATTTTCAAAAGTGAAGTTAGCGTCACTTGGTAGCTTATCTCTTTCTTCTATTTTCATGTAATTGTCAAGGATAGACTCAACTCTATTTTTGCCTTGCTTATAATCATATTCAGACATTAATTACTCCTAACTTAAAATAGATAACACCAAGAAATTATAAGGAACGGTAGACTAAGAAGAATAAATTTAAAACCTTTATTATATTTTTCGAATTTCTCTGTGCATATTTTGGAATTAATATATATCTGGCAAGCTAAATCCTCTCTGTAGCTATAATCAGTCTTCTCAATACTCTGTAAGTAATCATGACTACCTGCTTGAGCTGATATCGCACCAAAGAAGATCATAGAGCTGCTATTTCCAGAATGTATTTTTGTTCGTGCTGTTAATGCTTGTGATAACTGATAGACCCCTTGTAGAAAATAGAATAAAGACAAAATAATTGCTAACATACTAAATCCAAGGAGTACATTCGTCTCATCACTACCTAGAGCTGACTTTAAAAAAGTTAGATTCATAGGCTTCACGGTGAATAGGATAGTAAGGATAACTCCTACAGCAGAGAGTAAGTAGGATACTTTACTATCACAGTTCGCAACAAAGCCTATTATTCTCTCTAAATTTTTCTCTAGTATTTCATTACCTATTCGAGGCCTATCTTCCATCATACAATCTCCTGATCAACTAACACCCACCTCTTGCTCGTCAACAACTTCTGCGTTATAAACTGATAGTCCAGTGCGGTCAGCAAATTTAAAATATGAATTTTTGAGACAAATTCCTTTTGGAAGTTGATCGTACTATTAGTTATTAAGCCACCCATTGGCGCAAAACATTTATCGCGATCGATGTGAAAGCTTCAAGCTGATTGTTTTTTGGTTCAGATAAATCATCAATGACCATTTGGATCAAATCGCTATCGCCTACAATGTCATCTGAATCAACCCCTTGTCCCAACAAAAGAGTGAACCGCCCCGAGTATATCGGAGAGTGTTTTACTTGAGTCAAGCAGCAATGCCTGACAGGATTAAATTATCATAATACCGCTTTTCAAACTCAAAAGGTGACACATAACCAATCGTGCTATGCAATCGTGTTTTATTAAACCAATCAACCCATTCAAGGGTCGCCAATTCAACATCATTCACGCCATGCCATTGCTCTTTTAAATACTCAATCACCTCAGACTTATAAAGTCCATTGACCGTTTCAGCCATTGCATTATCGTATGAATCGCCTGTTGTACCGACAGAGGCAATCACGCCAGAGTCCGTCATCTTATCTGTGTAGCGAATGGATAAGTACTGAACCCCGCGATCACTGTGATAAATCACATCTTTAGGGTTGTTCCTGTCTGCTATTGCTTGATTCAATGCCGCTATTACCATATCCGTGTTCATGCGATTAGAGACTTTCCAGCCCACAATAGCGCGGGCAAACACATCGATAATAAAAGCAGTATACACCCAGCCGCTCGTTGTCTTGATATAAGTAAAATCTGCAACCCACAGCTGCTTAGGGCGATAGGCATTAAAGTTACGATTGACTAAGTCATCAGCCCTTTGCTGGTCATTACGGCTGTTGGTGGTGATCTTACCCTTACCGCGCCAAACCCCTTGCAAACCATACTGCTTCATTAAACGATATAAGATGCAACCCTTAACCCGTCAGCCTTCATCTGCTGCCAGACCTTACAGGCGCCGTAACGCCATTTGCTGACCTGCCAGATGCGTTTGATTTCGCTTATGTAGAAGTCGTCATGCTGACTGCGCAGTGAGCGCTTGTCAGGGCACTCTTCTAAGTCTTTGGTACGGTGATAGGTTAACGGGGCAATCGGTAGTACTCTACAGATTGGCTCGATCCCATATTCTTGCTTGTTAACATCAATAAAGTCGACCATTATTTCGGTGGGCGGTCGAGCTCCGCCTGGGCGAAAAAAGCAGCTGCCTTCCTGATAATTTCATTGGCTTGTCTGAGCTCTCTGCATTCGCGTTCAAGCTCTTTAATGGGCTGCTCTTGATTTTGAGCTTGAATATTGGCAGGAATGGTTTGATCGATGTGCTTTTTATGCCATGATCGCAGGGTTTCAGGCGTACAGCCAATCTTGGGTGCAATGACTTGAATAGCTGACCAGATAGAAGGATAATCGCCTGCTGCTTCTATCAGCATGCGAACAGCGCGTTCTTTAATCTCAGGAATGTAGGTTTGTCTTTTCATTGTCGTACTCTCTCAGAATATTGATTCTCCGACAATCCCAAGGCGGTTCACATGCCACCATCATGCAAATCTGTTTCAATTCTTACAGTACTGTGGGTAAGTTGATCTATCAAACCTAGATTCATTGCATATCCTTATTTTTTATAAAAGCATGACGTTAAATATTCAGAATGGAGCACTTTTACAACAGTGAACCGTCTCTGTCTGCGAGTAATAAAGTATCATACTGGTCTTTCAAAAGTTAATATTTATAGTTTGATGCCAACAGAATTTATTATTGATCGTTTCCTAAATAAATAATTTGAACAAAACCTACTTAACTCCTTTCTCTTTAATAATTTTAACCAGTTGTGTTGCTAAATTTTTTGTATCAACCTTATCGGGTGTGTCTTTGTAGGTTAACGGTGTCAAACCCTGTAAATCACTTGCAAGTTTAGATTCATGACCCCTTGGAAAAGCTATTAATGTACGTTCTCTGCCTAAAGAACCCATAAATAGACCCAATTCGAATATAACATTGTCACGCGGTGCAGCTAACTCTACCTTTCTTGATATAACAACATCATCAGCACTCATAATAGCCAAGCCAAAGTCATGGCTTTTAATGGCTTTCTCTAGAGATTCTAATGTATAAGAACCAGCTTGAAAAGTATCTGGTTGGCTCCAAAGCGTCACATCTATATCTGCATGATCTAAATTAAGCTTTATATCTTCAGCTACAGGTAAGGCTTCAACGGTGCTGACGATAAACAACCGGGGTGTTGGATTGCATGCTTTTATTAAATCGTTTCTCTGCTCGAGCCTATCAGCCAAATCGATTGATATGAATTTGTAAGCTTCTGGGTGAGCTTCTATTAATTCAATAAATGAATCAACATCGACCTTCACAGTGACAGTTTCTTGGGTGGCAATAAGCGTTGCCGACCTCGCTCTTGAAGGATTTATTGCTGCCATTTCACCAATACTGATACCCGGTCCCCGAGAATATAATTCTGACCCATTAATAATCATGTTGGCTTCACCTGCAATTATGAAGTAAACATCTTGGTCATGCTCTCCTTGGGTGATAATACTATCACCAGCATCAAAACCTACAATCTCACCTTTTTGTGCAAGAGCAGCTGCAAATTCCTTATTTCCGTTAACTAGCTTTTGCTTTAATAGCTCGTTTACGACAGATTGTTCTTTACCTTTAAATTTTGATAAAAGTGACATAATAGTTCCCTATGTATTATTATTTATGTTATTTAATTTACAATCATTCATGGTCATACAGCATTTCTCACCCTCGAAGTACTCCCAAAATTTATTGTCTTCCAAAACCCTCCTTTTTTCATTAAAAGGTATTTGGTATAACGTCTTTGAACACTCATTTTTACAACCACCAATCGTTTTATGCTTATGCTTTGCACTACCGTCTGTGGTACAAATGCATGCAGCTCGCTTGTTGAGTATCTTATTACCAATACCCGTAGCGACCAGTTCCGAATCATAATATAGATGGTAATGTGGTTGATTCGGATAGCATTTAGCAGGACTGACCTCTCTAAGCTCAATCTTCTTAAAGTCGATGTTGACGTTATTGCCTCTTAGCTTACGCAACGCATTCTCAACAAACTGTTGATAGTATGCTGCATTTCCATGGCTCCACTCTTTAACCTGCTTTGGCCATTTTCTATGCTTATTTACATACTCTTGAGCTCTTAAATAGTCCTTAATATAAGAGACCCAATCATGTATTGGCAGACCCTCTATTTCAAACCCCAAGCAAAAGTCACCACCCATGTTTATATGTCTGTTAGGACAGAAATTTGGCAAACAACCGCCGCTCTCTTTAATCAACAATCCAGAATCAGATTGAGTGGCTGTTAGCTCAAAAGCCTTTCTTTTACCGCTAGTCATCGGTACATTCAATACAAAACACAGAGTGGATGCATTGTCTTTTTTGGAGGCTATACCAGCAGCATTAAGATACTGCTCAAGCTCATTTAAACTGGGCATGAGGCTTAAACGCAGGTCGTGATGGTGTAAACTCTTCATCCGATGGAGCCGGTACAGAAGAAGAGATATCGTCGTACATTGCCCCTTCGTTTTTAGCGGTATCTTCTTCTATCGCTTCATTATCAACCTCTTCAATACGCTCAAAGGTTATGTCTGTAGCTGATCTATCAGAAAATAAATCTTCATATTTAGAACCTTCTAATACTTCAAACGCTGTTTCACCGATGCGCGTCTCTGTTTCGTGTTCGCACTGCATTTGTTCTTTTTCGGAGGCTATCGTAGATATCCCTAATGAAAAACGCGTACTATTATCCAAACCCTCTTGGCCCACTCTAAGATTAGACACATCACCCAGCTCATAACCAATCGCCAAACCCAAATCGTCGGTTTGAATACCAAATCTATCGTTAAGCTTTTCTAGTGATAGGTTAAAGCTGCTTCTAATACCGCCTGACGCCTCAGTGCCAACTTCCACTGTCTTTAGTCTGTCTGTCTGTTTATTACTACCTTCGCAGATAATGGCATGCATGCAGTCGCCAATAAAACGAACCCGCTTACCTTTAAAATCAGTATTGATGCAATCATCCATCTCTGATCTGATTACGTGCAAACAGCGGACAATGTTCTTTTTACCTTGCTCTGAACCCATATTGACGTTTACATAGTTTGTAAATCCATCAATATCGGCATACAAAGAAACCAACTCCTGTCTTTTAGCCGTCTTATAGTAGTACTTATTAAAGTCAAAATCCTCTAAAGGTGATGCTGCCCGCGAGAACTGAAAATCTTTTAATAGTTTAGGCTCAGGCGCGTTCTCGTTAACACTCTCAAGGGACAAACCATTCGGTAGCGTTGTGCGCTCAACTGATAATTTGATCTCATCAGAAGTCAACGCTGATGTCTTTGTTTTGTCAGCAGCCACTTTGGACAGTTCAAGAACATCCCTTGCATTAGCAGTGAGGTAAATCCCTTTTTTGTCACCTGCAGCATGCTTTGCAGCATGATTGGCGGGGTTACCTAAAAACAAAGGCTCTTTATTCTTGGCTCGGCCATTATTAACAGCTAAAGCGATACCAGAATCGATACCCACTCTGATCGTCGCTGCATCGATGTAATTGTCGTTACTATCTTGTTTCTGCTGAGCGACGGCATCAATAATCAAATCACTAAGGGCAACGGCTATATCTAAGCGCTCTTTCTCATTATCATAAGGCTTTGTGACGACTGCATGTAAGCGCTGATTATGGAAGTCTACAAATAAAGACTCGGACTCATCCAATATGTATCTGATGGTTCTAAAATGTGAATCGAAGAATCTAATAGCCCTTTTATGTGAAGTTTCATTCTCATCACCATCTTTGACCAATAGATCTTCAAGATTTAAAATATCAACATAGATATGAACAGCATCCATTTCATAGGCTTTGTTGACAGGTATCTTATCCAAATCCATCTTACGAGTATAATTTGCTATTTCAACATCTTTTACTGAGTCACATAGCTTATCTATATGACTTTCCGCTCTATCTACATCCCAAATGTAATGCATTTTATATCCTTATTTTAAATGATTAGTTTTGATATATATGGTTGCTAATAAACAAATTTTCAATATTAAGAGAAGATACTTTTCACTTGAGCTTAAGATATAATTTATCGTATTTGATAGTCTACTTTCATAAAAATATATGTCTGTTAATAACGTAAAGCGTAACCATGTATTCAGATATCACTTACCTTCAGTAGAGTTCTTCTCACTATTAATATCTATAATCATATCAGTATTGCCGTATTATTAGGAGATTCAGACATCAGTTTGCATTGATCACCAAACAGTACACGACAATTATTGTCGCATCGCTCTCTAGGCTATTATTAAAATCATTAAAAAAGCCAAATACATTTAGTATTTGGCCTTGATAGTTTTAGCTGCAATCGACTAAATGATAACTCACGGGCTTTCTCTAATAGTGAAAATTTCTATGTTGAAAGACAAATTGGTGAGGATGAAAGCATTTTTGCTAGTAAAGTGGCAGAAAGATTGGATGAAGGCTATATGACTTATCTCAGACACAAGCGCATGGAGGATTAGAAATCATACCCACCTGCATGAAAAAACTGTTAGCGAGTGATAAGTATTATACTGAGGCTTTAGTAAAAGAAGAGATGTTGATTAATTATCTCCTAGTGCTATCTTAGTATAGTGAGCGTGTAGCAAAGCTTTTACTTCTCTGCTAGTTGCAATCTTACCTTCCTCAAAGTCTTTAAAAATATGCTGAGTATCTGGATTGATAGGAATGTTATCTACTGCGAAACTGGCCAAAGTGGATGCAGTGAACCGCCCCGACTTTATCGGAGGCTGATTTACTTGAGTCAGGCAGCAATGCCTGACAGGATTAAATTATCATAATACCGCTTTTCAAACTCAAAGGGCGACACATAACCAATCGTGCTATGCAGTCGTATTTTATTAAACCAATCCACCCATTCAAGGGTTGCCAGTTCAACATCGTTCACACCAGACCAGTTTTGCTTTAAATAATGAATCACCTCAGACTTATAAAGCCCATTGACCGTTTCAGCCAGTGCATTATCGTATGAATCACCAGTCGTGCCGACAGAAGCTATGATACCAGAGTCACACATTTTGTCAGTATAGCGAATGGATAAGTACTGAACCCCTCGATCACTGTGATGAATGACATCCTTAGGGTTGTTCCTGTCTGCTATCGCCTGATTTAGCGCAGCCATAACCATATCCGTGTTCATGCGATTAGATACTTTCCAACCGACAATGCTACGGGCAAACACGTCAATAATAAAAGCAGTATATACCCAGCCGCTAGTTGTTTTTATATAGGTGAAGTCAGCTACCCATAGCTGATTGGGACGATGGGCATTAAAGTTACGATTGACTAGGTCATCAGCGCGTTTTTGGTCATCACGGCTGTTGGTGGTGATCTTGCCCTTACCGCGCCAAACGCCTTGCATACCATACTGCTTCATTAAACGCTCTACCGTACAATGAGCCACATGAATACCATCTGCCTTCATCTGCTGCCAGACTTTACGAACACCGTAACGGCATTTACTGTCCTGCCAGATGCGTTTAATCTCGCTGATATAATAGTCGTCATGCTGCTGACGCAACGAGCGCTTTTCAGGGCAACTCTCCAAGTCTTTAGTACGGTAGTAGGTTGATGGGGCAATCGGTAGTACTCTACATATTGGCTCGATCCCGTATTTCTGCTTGTGATCATCGATAAATGTGACCATTATTTCGGTGGACGGCCCTTCTCCGCCTGGGCGAAAAAAGCCGCTGCCTTACGTATGATCTCATTGGCCTGTTTGAGTTCTCTGCATTCACGTTCAAGATCTTTAATACGTTGCTCTTGGCTTTGAGCTTGTACCGATGCAGGGATAGTTTGATCTATATGCTTCTTGTGCCATGAGCGCAGGGTTTCAGGCGTGCAGCCAATCTTAGGGGCAATGGCTTGAATAGCTGACCATGTGGAGGGATAGTCGTTTGCTGCTTCGATCAGCATACGAACAGCGCGTTCTTTAATCTCAGGAGTGTAGGTTTGTCTTTTCATTGTCGTATTCTCTCAGAATATTAAGTCTCCGACAATACCGGGGCGGTTCACCTATTTCTGCAAATAATGCCTCTTTTCTGACAAATAAAATATTACTAATCAGCTACTTACAAACACTAGCGTCTGGAAATACAAATAGAAAACATGGGTTAATATTTAAAATCCCTCAGCTACTAACCCTGCTTTAAGACACGATAAACGGTAGCCACCCCAACACCAACCGCATTAGCGATTTCCTCTTTTGTCATATTATTTTGACTGGCCAATTCTTTAATACGATTGTGTTTTTCGGTATTGGCTTTCTTACCAGTGGGCTTATAGCCACTGTTGGCTAACCCTTGTTTAATGCGCTCTCTACGCTTATCGTTATCAAGCTTTGCCATGGTCGCCAATAAATCGATCAGCATATCGTTAATCACTCTTAGGATCTCACCTGTCATACCCTCGTTAACTGTATGCGTGGTTGGTAGATCAGCCACCACCAATCGTAAGCCCTTATCTTTGATACGTTGCTTTAGAATCGCAAAATCATCTTGAGATAGTCTACTTAATCTATCCACGCTTTCAACTAGTAGTATATCGTCTTGCTCAGCGTCGTCTAGCAGCTTAGCTAATGCTGGTCTATCGAGCTTAGTACCACTGAAGTGCTCAATGTAATCAATGTAGTTATCATCATAGCTTCTACTGAAAGTAATCAAATCAGCCAATGCTCTGGTAGCATCTTGATCCTTAGTACTGGCTCTCACATAAATACGAACGGTCATAGCGTCACCTCTACTGTTTAGACTTAACAATCAATGTTCATTGATAAAAGCAAGATATTACTATCGTTTAATAATAGAAACAAGTCTAATGATAGATAGATTATCGTTTAGAGGTTTTATATTTTGGGTATAGGCTAATGGTAGATTGTCAGGCGCTTTCACTGGTTCGGTACCCTAGTGAGGACTTGAACCCTTGGCTGTTAGGTATTGCTGTCAGTAGTATAAATCTATTCATATAAAATCAGTGTACATAGCAGTGTACTTTTTCCAGTCAAAAAACAGATAATTT
>Ga0208014_1000138_pt1 | contig 41836 bp, 60 predicted proteins | sample 25_taG_FD_184099 | JGI IMG/M metagenome (GOLD analysis project Ga0208014, IMG submission 184099) | Marine viral communities from Cariaco Basin, Caribbean Sea - 25_WHOI_OMZ (SPAdes) (version 2) | ecosystem: Environmental > Aquatic > Marine > Oceanic | place: Caribbean Sea: Cariaco Basin...
TTGAGTGCCAGGACCTGGACAGGTTCCTTTCTTCGTGCCTCAAAAATGACAAAAGAAGCCTGAATTTTTATCAGAGCTCATTAAACTACTACAACCATACCCCGAAAGCACTTTCCCAGGTTGCTTAATGAAATGTTGAAATGCGGTTTATGAATTTAGCTTCGGAATCTTCCGGAGCTTTTTTTTTCTGAAGCATCTGATGACAGAAGAGAGGTGGACATCAACCTTGTTTAGTTGGGTATTTTTCAATTACCTAAATATCAATCCAATAAAAAAGCCGACTCGTTAAAAGTCGGCTTTTTCAATCTGTGCGGGCGAAAGGACTCGAACCTTCACACCGTGAGGCACTAGATCCTAAGTCTCCGAGGTAAGAATGAGGCCCCGTGGTTACTGGGCTCAATGTTTTAAATTTGTCGTTTTTTCATAGTTTCAGTATCCACACCAGTATCCACAGACAGATTGAGATCGGTTCATTTTAAGTAATCTGGAAGTTCTCCATCACAAGGGATTTTGGAAGTCCTTCCTTCCCTGAAAAATCCGGATACGTTTTCACCATCCAGATCAGTAAATGAAAATGTATGACATGGTGTATCACTTTTTAACTCTTTCCAGGTTTGCAGGATCTCATTGTAAGTTTCTTCAGATACGCAGAACTCAGAATAAACTGTACTACTGGTTTCGGGACAACTGTCTTTCAGAACCAGCGAATAATATTCTGTTTCTTTATCTTCCGCACTGCATCCCGTTATTAGGATGAAAAAAACCAACAATACCCTTTTCATATTCCTTTCTAAAATGTTCGTTTGATCACTTTCCAAATTGAGTGTATATCATCAAGAATCAATGGAAAATCCGGAAACTCTGGTGAAGGGTTCCGAGAAGTGCACATGATCTTTCCCGGTGTGTCAGTATTTTCTATATCCTTATGAAATATTCCTGTATTGGAAACTATGATCCATCCGTACTGGGTGGATCTAAATCCATCTTGCCAATGATGCTTACTTAACATTCGGGCCAATACTTCTGCCCCTCCCGGAGTATCATTTATTGCACCTCCATTCATACTATCATTGGCGGTAGTAAATGCAATGTATTTACCGCGGCCTACCTGATCAACTGTGAATGTTATATCTTCAAATGCTTCTGTTAGCAGATGCTCATCATATTCATCCTGAAAGGCCTCTATAAAACTTGCATAAGCTTTAAATGGAACCTTAGGAACATGAATTCTGAATCGGCCATTGGGTAACTCTTCATATAAAGTACCGGCTTTGGTTCTAAAATATTCCAGCGGTTCCTTCACCTTTATATCAAAATGATTCTTTCCAATGTCTTCGGAAGTATCATTTTCTAACTTATTAGGCCTATTCTTCTCATCCGAAAAGAACATTTCAAGCAATTTTTGAGCACCAGGAGTTATTTTTTCAGCATTTTCCCATCTGTTTACGGTCAACCTGGTTTTACTAATAAGCGCTGCTAAATCCTCTTGTTTCAGGCCCCAAGCTTCTCTTTTCTGTTTTAATTCTTGTGGAGTCATAAAGGCAAAATGTTAAAAAGTATCATTTTCAAACTTTTTATTTTGGTGTATCATTTTGATACTTTACATTTGTACAAGTTGTACAACAAATTAAAACTAAATGAACGACTTGGAGAAATATCAACCACAGATTCATACTAAAGTATTACCCGAGCTATCGAGTATGCAATTCAAAGTAGCTGTGTTGGTAACCAAAGGATTTAGTGAAAAGGAGATAGCTGATAAGCTTTGTGTGACTCGGGATACAGTTCATACCCACACCTATAACATCCGAAAAAAATGGAATGCCAGGTGTGCCGTTGATATCGCCCGCAAATTCCTTCTAAGTCTTGATGATCCGAAGAAGTATTTCACCCTTCTAACATTCCTCATTATCCAGTTCCACATCATTGTGGATTGTGCAGCAATGGATTTGAGAAAACCTGCAAGAACATCTATGAGAGTATTAAGAACCGGTAGAACCGGCAGAAAAAACAAAGATTAATGACAATCACTGAAATGAAAACCCCGGAATTAAAAGGTGAGCAAATCGGACTCACTACTTCTGAAACCCTCCAGCACTATCTGAAAAGATATCTGGATAGAGCTGACTGGAGCAATGTGTCCCAAAAAACGAACATTGGTTTTCACACGGTCCGGAACCTTGTGTATGGTACTTCCTCCATCACTAAGGACAATTATATCGCTCTTGTAGAACTGACCCGGATGGCGATTATCAAGTGTGAAGATGAATCTCAAGATGCCAGAGCAGCCATGAGGAAATTAAAGTCAATCCTTAAAAACGTCGAGTAATGAAAAGCTTTAGTCAGGATCTATTTAACCAGGTATTGAAAGTTGCAGATGTAGAATGCGAATGGGGTGATGAATATGTAATCGCCGATGATACCATTGCTGACAACTTCTACTTCCGATATGATTTTAATGGTAAAAAGATTACTGACCATGGTTCCTATATCCTTACTGAAGAACAGATCCAAGCTGCCATTGAAAAAATGGCTGAAGCTTATGAGGAAAGAGAACCTAAAACTGAAGAAAATCTTTATCCGGAGGATCCATATCTGGAAAGAGGTGTAAGACCTGAAATGTTCATATAAATCAAAAATCAAATGGAAACAGTATTCAAATTTTCAAAAGAGCAGATTCAAGCTGAAAGAGGATCGGTTTTTTACAAGGAAAAATATTACGATGTGGCCGACTTCTGCGAAGAAGAACAGCTATTCATGATCAAGGTAGACGGCCAGCTTAAGTGGGTCAGAAGTGAGAACTGCAGTTACATACCCTTTTAAGATATGAAGCTCACAAACTTTACAGGAACCTTGGCCATTGTTGATTATAAGATAGTCACTAAGCGCCCAAAGAAATCAAATTTCGCACTGGTAGAACTTTGGTTGAAACTACCTGCAGAAAAGGAATTCACCTTCTATGATGTTTCAGCAGGAATGTCCCACGATTCATACAAAGATAACTTCCGGAGAGCGGTCCTTTTAGCTGAAGAAAAATGGGGGTTGGATCTTCTGAAAATAGATATCAATGAATCAGCTCAGCTTTAGGATTAAATCACTGGCTCAAGACGAAATAGCAAGAATCAATTATGACCGCAGAAACCGCATATCAATTCCTTCAAGGCCCTCTGGATCAAATGGATCCAAAGGAGCGGGAAAAGCTTTGCCGGTTGATAAGCGGAGAGCCGGAACCAAAAAAGAAGGTCAGGAAGAAGATAGATCCAATTCCTACTGTGGCCGATTACAAAAAGATGCTTGCAAGAACAATATTCAAAAACAGCTAACAGTGAGTGAATTTATCATTTGGTATTACGAGAAAGTCAAAGCGATTCACACCATAAACGAAGAAGCTTTTGACACTATAGTTTCAGAACATTATACAAAAAACCCCGGTAGCTGAAATACCAGGGTCTTACTGAAATAACAATAGTTAAATCAAAAATCAAGATCAAAGATATGGAAGAAATTTTAAAAAAACTCAGAGAGCCCCTCAGAATTGATCAAATAGATTTCCGAATACAATCTATTACTGAGAAAGGATTTGCAACAATCCTGGCCTATAAGGATGCAAGAGTGGACATGAACAGGCTGGATGAAGTCTGTGGAGTAAACTGGCAAGATGATTATAAACTTCTGGATGGTCAGCTCTATTGTGGAATAGCCATTAAACATGAAAGCGAATGGATCTGGCGATGGGATGTAGGTATTGAAAGTAATACTGAAGCTGTAAAAGGTCGCGCCTCAGACGCCTTCAAAAGATCCGGTTTCCGCTGGGGAATTGGAAGGGAACTTTATGACTATCCAAGGATCCAATTGATGTTGTTACCTCACGAGTTCAAAGTTGCCAATACGAAGTCTGGAAAAAAAATAGGTCAACAAACCTACAAGCTCAAATTGGACAAATGGAAATGGGATATCCAGCGCGACGGGGAAAAAATAGTAAGGCTAACTGCTCATGATGAAACAGGAGCTCTGCGATATGATTCTACTAAAGATTTTAACGGTGCCCCAGGAGGGAATAATTCTCAACCGGTTCAGCAACCGGTTCAACAGCCACAAACACAAAACCCTGCTCCTACTAACACAAAAGCTTCCTCCACTAACACAGGAGGTGAAAAGCCTTGGCTGAATAAAATGGATGGAAAGGATTTTACCCGTGAATGGCTCAATATCCTCACAGCTTTCAATAAGAAGAAACTAACCTCCATTGACCAGGTGAAGGCTCACTATAAACTCAGCAAAGAAACTGAAGCTGAGTTACAACAAATCTTTAATTATCAACCTGCATAGTCATGATGAAAAAGAAGATGAACTGTATAACTATTAACACTGATGCTTCCTTTCATCCAATACACCAGGTCGGAGGATATGCATTTTATATTGTCTGTGATCTTTTCAAAATTCAAAAAGCCGGCCAATTTAAAGAAGAACCTAAAACGGCAGAACATGCCGAGGTGATGTGTATTGGGAATGCTATAGCTACTCTATTGGCTCAAAAAGAATTACCTGCAGCTAGATTCCTGATCATCAATAATGATTGCAAGTATGGCATGAATAACATCAAAAAACAGGGAGGAGTGTATAAGCAAGTACGTGATCTCCGGAATGAGCTGATTCAAAGGATGAAGGTATCTGTATTTCAATTCAGATATGTTAAAGCACATAATGGCAGTCCAGATGCAAGAAGTTGGGTGAATGAATGGTGTGACCGAGAAGCTAAAAAAATGATGCGCAAAAGCGTAAAACAAAAACTGAAAAATCAATCCGCTTAAATCAAAAATCATGAGCACAAAAAACATCGAATTATTGGAAAGGGCTGTGATCAATTTAACCATTGAAAACGCTGAACTGAAGAAGGATCTCGAAACCTCCAAAAAGGATAAGGACTATTGGTATAGCGCTTTTGACAAACAAAGAGACAAAGCTGAAGATCTGCAATCAAAATTAGAACATCATCTAGGCCTTCCAAAAGCTACTGATCAAGTAGTCCTTACCGGCACAAACGAAGAAGAAACTGAATAACTAACCCAATAAATCAAAAATCAAAGTCATGGGAAGATCAAGTGAATTATTTATCGAAATGCAGGATGAGTTGATGAACACCATCCACCGCGCCCAGGAAGGCGAAATCTCAAACCTCGACGCTATTATCGAACTCAGAGAGAACAGAAAAAAGCTGGAGGACTCTCTAGCCATCATCAAAGGGTTCGAAGATGAAAAGCTCGAGGATATTGCAGCTGAAGCCAGTGAGTATAAAGATGGGTACCGCGGGTACAAATTTGAATACCGAAATGGAAGAACCATGTATTCATTCAAAGGAATTCCAGAGTGGGAAAATGTTGAAAAATCCAAAAAGGAAGTTGAGGCAAAGTACAAGGCAATGCTGAATGCCAAGCTTAAAGGAGCTGTACATGCAAACGTTTCCGAAGATGGCGAAGAACTTCCACTTCCGGAGATCAGCTACGGCAAATCTTCATTAGTTGTTAAACCTCTGAAAACTGCAAAAGTTTAAAATGTCTCAGTCCCCCCTATTCCCCCTCATTCAGGAGAATGCCCAAAAGACCGATAACAAGTGTGGCCTGACAGCTGTAACACTTTGCAGTCGGTCCGGGCTCTCTCTGGATGAAGTAAAGGTGGAACTGAACCAACTATGCAAAGCCAAATTGATAAGGTGGAGTGATGGTATTCACGGTAAACTGTTTCTGCTGAAATGATATACAATCCTGAAATAGAATTAGACCAGCAAAGGGCAAAGGAGCGCCTTGAATGGTTAATAAAAAAAGGTAAGCGGTTCGAGTTAAAGGAGAAGCGCGAAAGGCGCTCACTTTCCCAAAATAACTACCTCCATTTGATTCTTTCCTGGTATGCAATTGAATACGGCGAAACTCTGGAATACGTGAAACAGGAGGTATTCAAAAAGCAGGTTAATAAAGCAATTTTCCAGACTGAACATATCAATAAGAAAACTGGTGAGATCCGCGTCGACTGGAGAAGCACATCAGAATTAAATACTGCAGAATTGACAACGGCTATTGATAGGTTCAGGGATTATTCATCAAAGGAAGCCGGTATTTATTTACCAGAACCTAAAGACCTGGCAATGCTCAACCAAATCGAAACCGAAATCGAGAAATTCAAAACCTACCTCTAATGCAAATCTTAACCGGAACCATCACTGATATAATGGAAGAGGAATCTCCATTTGACAAGAAGATTGTAATCCTGGGATTACCAGAGAAGCAGACTGCTTTTGTGGAATTCAGAGGAAAGATCATGACCAAGCTCCTGGAGGAAATCAATAAGACAGATACCGTCCAGATAGCAGTTTCTTTTAACGGAAGCATTTCAAAAAAATCAGGTTTGCATTTTAATAACCTGGTAGCAAAAACAATAAAAAAACTATGAAAAGAAAGGCTGAAAATTTCCGAGTAGTCCCAGCATTGACATTACCGAACGTCTATTTCATTTTCCGCACTGACGGTGGAGAAATAAAGGTCACAGTAAAGAAAAATGAATTTTTTCCCAACAAGCTTATGTTGAAAGATGAAAGGCTGTTCTTCAGAAACTACATGAAACAATCACTAATATCTTAAACTATGAATTCAATCGAAATCAAATCTGCCAAAATCAAAAACACCATGTTTTTGGACTTCTCCTACAGGGAAAAGAAAGACATTAAAACCGATGACATTAACCAGAGCTCAGATCTTCCATTCCACGATGATTGTAAGCATGCTTTCCTTAATCTCCTTCCTCACTTCATTCTGATCTGTGAGCAGGAAAAAGCTTCAAAAAGAATGAAGGATTTTATTTATGAGGGGGTTGACAATCCGGATGATGAACTGCTCAAGAGCTATGAGGTAACATCTTTTAAAATTGGTGGATCTGGGGACAATGAGGGAGTGACCATTACAGGGAAAAAATTCCTTTCAACCGGAAAGACACTCAACCTAAATACTCCTTTCCAAAGGTTTGATGATGAAGATTACAAATTCGGAGCCGAGTTAGTGGAAGCTCTCGAGGAACTGAAGAGTGAAGTCTTTCAATATATGACCGGAAACAAACACGCTCCGATCGCTCAACAGTCAATGGAATTCGATGATGCTTTTGATGGTGAAGATGAAGATCATGAAAACGAAATCCCAAAGCCCCAGGACATTATCCGGAAAATGAAAAAGGACGGTATATCAATAGAAGTTGTGCGATGAACAGAGCAATTAACGCTCTCAAGGCGAGAATTGAAAAAATTGAGGAACGCATGACGGAGACTCAAAAGATCATCGATGAACCCGAAATGATGAGTGATTATGAATTTGCCATTAACGACATGGGTAATTATGAACTTGAAATAATGGAGTTGCAGAAAGCAATCCTAATTCTAAATAACCAGAACTGAGTAATAACTATAAATCAAAAATCAAATGAAATCAACAGACAGTTTTAAAAAGGTCATTCAATCGCACATCGATTCAGTGGCTGCAAAGGATCCTGACTTCGCTGAAAAAGTCAAAGATCCAAAGAAGAATATCGATGACTGTATTACGTACATATTGAATCAGGTAAAGAAAAGCGGTTTCAATGGTTTCGAAGATCAGGAGATCTTCGGAATGGCTGTTCATTATTACGATGAAGAAAACGTCAAGGTAGGTGCTCCTGTCAGTGCAAAAGTGGTTGTTAACCATCACGTGGAACTTTCTCCGGAGGAAATTGAAGAGGCCAGGAAAGCAGCATTGGAAAAGGTAATGAAGGAGGAAGAGGAAAAAATCCGGAAGCCTAAGAAAAAGAAAAAGCAGGAAGAAACAAAATCTAACGATCTAACCTTGTTTTGATATGAAGCCGAGAACCAAATTACAACGTCGAGTTTTTGCCTTGAGTGAATCTCTACCAAGGCTAACGGAAAAACAAAAGAGTTGGGCTTACAGAGAATGTTTAGAACATCGAGGACTTGCAACAAAGCACAGAGTGTTATGCATGGACTGTGGGGGGAAATTCTCTACTAACCTAGTTAAGAGAAAAAGAGCTGTTTGCCCACATTGTAGTACCAAAATACAGGTAAGAAATAGCCAGAAGCGCACAGACAAACAGATTACTTATTTCGCTTTGACAACTATTGTTGAAGAGTTTCAGGTGGTCCGCAACTATGAGCTTATAGCGTATTATCGTGAAACAGAAAAGCCTAGGTATTTTCTACATGAGATTCTCCAGTATTGGATTCAACCTGATGATAAAGTTACAATGGTAGGTTTAACCCACCATCTCTCAGGATATGCTGATTCTTGGGGAGGTGAATGGGGAATAAAAAGAGAAACAGGATACTATAAAAAATATGATGTGTATCCTCGGAAATACTCTCCGGATTCAAAATTCAAGAAAGAATATAGAAAGTATGGGATAAACAGTAGGCTGGATGGCTTCAACGTAATTGATGCAATAAAGATCCTTCCACATAACCACTATGCTGAAACCTTATTAAAGGCTCGCCAATACGAGCTTCTTTACTCCATCAAAAAATATCCGCGCAATTATTCGATGTACTGGCCATCGATCAAAATATGTCTCCGTAATAAATACAAAGTTAAAGATGCAGATATGTGGAAGGACTATATAGACCTTCTCAGACATTTTAATCGTGACGTGCGGAATGCAAAATATGTGTGTCCTAAAAACCTGAAAAAGGAGCATGATCGATTGGTGAAAAAGAAGAGAGACATTGAAAGAAAGCAGGAAATCAAAAGAAAGCGCGAAAAGATTAAACAGGCTCAAAAAGACTATGCCAAAGCGAAAAAAGCATTTATGGGGCTACAGTTCGCAAAAGGAAAAATTCAAGTAAGATTTCTAAACACGGTAAAGGAGGTCATGGAAGAAGGAGATCTGTTGAAGCATTGCGTTTTCGTGAATAACTATTACGAGAAAAGCACTCTTCTGTTTTCTGCCCTCGTAAATGGTGAAAGAACAGCTACCGTCGAAGTAGATCCTAAGCAGCTAAGGGTAGTTCAAATCAGAGGCATTCATAACAATCCAACTAAATACGATGATAAAATCAAGAAACTGATCCAACAGAATATGGAAAAAATCAGCAAGAAATTAAATCGTAAAAGTAAATTACAAATAGCCAGTTAGATATGCAGATACTTGAACACCCCCAAGAATTCCACATCCATATCCCATTCAACCACTGGAGATCCAGGAACCTTGAAGCAGTCAAAAATCTTTCGGTAAGAAGGTTTGATTATAAAAAGAAGATCTGGGTTGCACCTACTTCAATTTCAAATGAAGTAATGGAACTGGCCAGAACTCACCGGGCCGAAATTATTAAAGCTGCACCATCCACAAGACCACAACAAATCGGGGAGATAGAACCTCTCCCCGGCTTGGATATTGATTTGCCTTTAAAGCATCCTGAAGGATTCGGTTTAAGAGAATACCAAGGTCAGGGAGTGGCCAGAGGGTTAGAACTGAAGAGATACATCAATGGAGATGAACAGGGGCTTGGAAAAACCCTGCAGAGCATTGCAACCTTATACGCTGCAAAGCTTCGCGGGGAGAATCCTTTCCCAGCCTTGATCATTTGTCCGGCATCAATGAAAAACACCTGGCAAAGGGAATGGAAGCAATGGACCGGAATGACTTCCATAATACTGGATGATAAAAATAAAACTACCTGGCATCGATTCTATGAGCTTGGAATGGCAAATGTCTTCATCACCAACTACGAGAGCCTGAAAAAGTTTTTCGTGCAGTACATGCCTCCTAAAGGCAAAATGAGGAATAGCATGGATATTCAGATGAAACCAACAGTGGATCTCTTTAAATCAATTGTTATTGATGAATCTCACAGATGTAAGGACACCAAAACTCAGCAAACAAAATTGGCCCTCAGAATAGCCATGAAGAAAGAGTGGGTAATCCTTCTTACCGGAACACCGGTAGTGAATAAACCAATAGATCTTTTTCCTCAGCTTGCGATTATGGGACACCTCAATAAGTTTGGCGGCCGGAAAGGTTTTCTCACCCGGTATTGTGAAGGAGGCCGTGGAGCTGCAAACCTGCAGGAACTGAATTACCTCCTAAACAAAAACTGTTTCTTCCGGAGGGAAAAGAAAGATGTGGCTAAAGATCTTCCAGAAAAGCAGCGCCAAACCATCCTTTGTGATATCACCACCAGAGCTGAATATAACAGAGCCAAAAATGAATTTGTGAGTTATCTGAAGGATAAGGATTTCACAGATGAAGAAATCGCCAGGAAACTCCGGGGAGAGATCATGGTTAAGATGGGAGAGCTGAAGCGGATCTCTGCACTGGGGAAACTTAATGAGGTAAAGGAATTTGTTAATGAGGTTCTGGAGAGTGGGGAAAAGCTGATTCTATTTGCCTCCCTGCATTCCATTGTGGATGCTATGAAGAAGGAATATCCTCATGCTGTTACTGTTACCGGCCGAGATAACCAGGAACAGAAACAGGCTTCAATTGATGCCTTTCAGAATAACCCGGACTGTAAACTAATCATCTGTAATATCAAAGCTGCGGGTGTTGGTATTACACTTACAGCGAGTTCCAGAGTAGCCTTTATTGAATATCCATGGACTTATGCAGATTGTGTGCAATGTGAAGATAGAGCTCACCGTATAGGCCAGAAAAACAATGTAATGGTCACATACTTCCTGGGGCATAAGACAATCGATGAACAGATGTTCGAATTGATAAAAAGCAAAGCTGATACAGCGAATTCTATTACTGGTGCCACGGACCAGATGGAAACCTCTTACGTGGATAAAATGATATCAATGTTTAAAGAATATTAAAATGGCAAGACCCCTCAAAATCGGGCTGGATTATTTCAGTTTAGATACAGACTTTTTCCGGAACATGAAAGTCAGGAGGATTAAAATGGCCTGCGGACCGCAAGGATTAACCGTGCTAGTTTCCCTGCTGTGTAATATCTATCGAGAGAAAGGGTATTACATCTTGTGGGATGAAAACCTACCTTTTTTAATTGCTGATGAAATTGGCGTTACTGAGGGTGCAGCAGAAGAGGTTATCAAAAAAGCAGTCCAGGTAAAATTGTTTGATCCTAAACTGGCAAGTAAAGGTGTTCTAACCTCATTGGAAATCCAAGAAAGGTATTCCAAAGTGTGCCGGGATGCCAAAAGAACAAATTGGAAAATCAATCCCAAAATCAAATTAACTCAGGATGAAACGGAGTTAACTCCGGAGGAAACCCCGTTACCACCCCCAAAAAGTGCACAAAGAAAAGAAGATAATAGTACAGAAAAGAAAACTCAACAGGATGAAAAGAAAAAAAGCTACCGCTTTTCTCCTCCCTCCCAGGATCAAGTTCAAGAATATTTAATTGAAAAGAAATTACATCCAGCCTTAGCCAAAAAAGAAGCTGCAAAATTCTGGTCTTTTTATGATTCTAAAAATTGGTACGTAGGTAAGAATAAAATGACCAAATGGAAATCAGCAGCAACTGGATGGATTAATCGAATGGATGACCCTAAACCTAATCAATATGGAAAATCAAATACAAACGCAGAGCCAAGAGTTAACCGTCAGACAGCAGATGTTATCTACCAGAATAGCCAGGGTTGGGAAATTGAATGAGGTAGCTTTTGCTAAATCAGCCGTACAGCTCCAGAAGATTAAAGAAATGGATCTGTCTCAGGTGGATCAAAAGCAATACCTGCAACAGGGACTTTCAATGATCTTTACAAAGGCTTCAAACCTGATAGGCCTGAAGGATCCAATCAGTAATATCAATAAGCTGGATATTGTTGAGATGATCATGAGCCGGTTTAAAGCTCTATCTCTTGAGGAAATAGATTATGCTTTTAAACTGGACAGATATTCAGGGGAACCGGTACAGCATTTCCAGCTGTTCAATGCTGAGTATGTTGGAAAGATATTGTACCGGTACCGGGAATGGTTGAGATCTACCAGGGCGAATAATAATCTACCAATGGCACGAAAGGAAGAACCGAAGGAAATGTCTCCGGAGGAAAAAGAAATCCTGGTGATCAATGGAGCAATTGAATGTTTTGAAATTTTCCTGCAGACTGGAGAGATTGCCCTAGGAAAAACTTATGTGTACGATTACCTGTATGAAAAGAAGTTACTCCCTTATCATTCTCCAGCCTTTAAGGAACAGGTAAAACGAAAAGCAATTAAGCAGCTCTGTAACAGGGAGAGATCTGGAGAGGATCGAAAGCAGTGGAAATTTCAGCTCAGAGAGATCCAGGCAGGAAAAGATCCTCTCAAGGTTGAATGTAAGAACCTGGTATTGATTCAATACTTCAGCAGGCTGAAGGCTGAAAAAAAACATCTTCAAGAAATAATTTAAATGCGAAATACAATGAAAACAGAAAGCATAACATTTAACAAGGAGGCACAAGAAAATCTTCCTGAAGAGGTTAAAGCAAAAATGAGACTAGATCGAGTTTTAGCTCAGGTAAAAATGGAACGTCAACGACAAAATGAGAAGTGGGGTGTTCAAAATCGAAATGCAGTTGAATGGATTGCAATTCTCACTGAAGAAGTTGGAGAAGCATCTAAAGAAGCTGTAGATTTTTATTTTGCAAATGGTGATATTAATCCCCATAACCCAGCTGGACCAGAACTGCAGAGGCAACGTCTCAAAAATTTCAGAAAGGAACTAATTCAGGTTGCAGCTGTAGCTATTCAAGCTGTAGAGAATATTGATCGAGATTATTAAGTTTTAGCGGAGGGGTCTCAGGAGGATCTATTAAGTTCATTGCGTGATCACAATAGCAGATGAATTTTGTCAGTAGGCCTTTTGAGACTGACTGCTTTAACAAAAACCTGAAAACGGCCACCGATGACAACGAACAGTCGAGAGGTATGAGGGATATTCCCTCATAACCCTTGTAACCAGATCAGGTATTTCTCAGATGTTTTTCAAAATAATCATTTAATTTGAAAATAGGCAGGTTCCAGTAATCTCCCAGTTGTACTTCATTATTCCTGTCAATATAGGGTATGTATCTTGGATAGTCAGCACCGGTGTATCGAACGTCTACAATATCGATTAAAAAACTGGGAAGTAGCTTTCTCCTAATCTTTCGCTTTAAAATACGTTTATGTTCACCAATCAAACTGGATTTTTCTATTTCTTGGATTAATGTTTTAACCCTGGCAAAATAGATATTTATGGGAGTATAAGGATCGAAAAAGGAGGCCATGAATTCACATTCGGGATAATAATCTCTTTCTTCCATATACCTCCAATGGAGATAGGTTTCATTTTCAATAGCATTCACATCCTTTTTCATCTGTTCACTGTTGTTTAAATATTCAAGTACATTTTCGAATTCTCGGAAACAGTTGAAAGCAGTCAGAGTAATCGGAGGTTGAATTCTTCCATAGCCTACCAAGTTTTGAGATCCATACTTGTACTGATCCTCAATTTCTTCATCATACTTGTGAATCATTGATGAACTGGTAGTGATCTTGTTTTGCTGCATGCTGGTAAAAAGTGCAGCTCCATAGACTATGAAAGCAAGAAAAGAAATAATTGGCGTGGCAACAGTAGCAATAAGAGCAGCTAGATCCCAGTCGACCTGGTTTAGTAATGTTTCAAACATTGTGTGTTATTTGGTGTTCTAAGATAATCAGTTAATTTTTTATATTTGAAGTCCAATTAAAAACCCGCCTGTTCCAGCAGGCGGGTCCATTCTTCTACCTTCCTCTTGTGATAAGGTAGATCAGCAATAAAACAATTGTATCACTCATGGTTTTGTTGTGATTAAATTAAACATTCAGTTTTCAAAGCCGGTGGTCTAAACAGCCGGCTTTTTAGTTCCTCAAAGAACTCCAGCTAAAGTATATTAAGGCTTCAGATAAAAAAAGGACAACGCTTTTCACTATGCGTAGATACCACCAATTAGTTAAGATATTCTTAACAGACGTATCATTTTCTTACAAAAAAAATCACAATGTATCATTTTGTTACTTATATTTGATTCGTTAACAGAGCTTTCCAAAAGTCCTGAGGATCATCCCAGGCATGAGATTTCAGATTATCGTAGGCCCCTTTGAAACATTCAGAATTTGATTTACAAAAATCTGTCTGTAAATATCTTGATGTTCAGTACCCTAAGGCTATGTATTTATCAGATACTATTGCTTCGGTAAAACTGACCATCCCTCAACAGGTACGAAACAAATCAATCCAGAAGAACGGTTTTAAATGCCCTGATCTGCTCATTCTTGAGCCGCGTCACGGGTACCATGGTTTATTCATTGAACTGAAGACAATTACTCCCTTTAAAAAAAATGGAGAATTAAAAAAGGACACGCACCTCGAGGGGCAAATGGCAACAATAACTGACCTGCAGAGGAAAGGCTATTACGCTTGCTTCTCAACTGGATTTGAACAGACGAAGGAGATTATTGACGAATATTTTCACTGATAAAGAATCCCTGAAACGAAGGGTATAGTCTCAATAGCCGGGTTGCACTCCCCCTATTAGCGCGCAAAGGTGCAGCCGAGAGAACTTCAGGGATTCTTTTTTAAATAACAAAGTCATGAATCAAACAATTACACATCTGTCAAATGGGGATTTCCAAGTAGATCCGATTAATGTCATGGCGCGAAAAGAAGCGCTTGAAGCATATCAACCTGAACCTAACCGAAAGGTAGTTTACAAGATTTTAGTAAAGAATGATTAAGCACATCGAAATTCCAATTAATGAAATAATTCTCCTGGATGAAAATCCCCGGACTATTTCTGATGTGGACCTGGTTAAGCTGGCCGAGGATATCAAAAAGGATCCAACTTTCTTATATCAACGCCCTCCACTGATCAACCTGAAGGATGGCCAGTATTTATGTTATGCCGGAACTCAGCGGGTTAAAGCTTCAAGACTGAATGGTACCCAGACCATCAGCTGCTTTGTAGAGGAGAATGTTCCGGAAAAGGTTCAGAAGGAAAGAATGGTTAGGGATAACCTTCACAGAGGGAAATGGGACAGGGATAAATTACTGGATCTTGATTTCAATGATTTTGAACTGGAGGATTTCGGCTTCAATGATATCGGAATAAATCTGTTTGATGAAGATCTTGAATACCCAAAGGAGCTTACAGCACCAAAGAAGGAGAATCCACCCACAATGAAGATCACCTTCGGTTCCACAAATGACATGGAACGGTTTCAAAAAGCCCTTCCTGTTTGGTTGGAGGAAAATCACTTTGAAGGAATAACCTATTCAGTAAGCCAGGGAGAAATATGAGACTGGAAAAAGCATCTGGCCAAGCTATTCGATATGCTTGCATGAAATTTCATTATGCAAAAGCAGTTCCTCAGATACGTCTGGGGTATTCTGTTTTTAATGATCAGGATGAATGGTGTGGTGTGGTTCTTTTCTCAAATGGTGCCAATCCTCGCATTGCTCAGGAATATGATTTGGTTCAGGGTCAGGTGGTGGAGCTGGTCCGTATGGCTCTGAATGGTAAGCAGCAGTTCACATCTCAGGTTCTTGGTGCAGCTATCCGGGAATTGAAAAAGGATGCTCCTCTTGTAAAAATCATTGTGAGTTATGCAGACCGGAACCAGGAGCACATCGGCACAATATACCAGGCCACCAATTGGCTGTACATGGATGAGCGATCCAATGAGCGGGGAATAATGATTAATGGCAAACTGACCCATCGCCGAAGTGTCGGGAAGAAATATGGAAGTACCAACATTGACTGGTTGAAAGAAAACGTGGCCAAGGATGCGGAAATCATTCGCGGCCTCACAAAGATAAAATATGTATTTCCCATGAATAAGTGGGAGAGGAAGAAGCTGGCCAAGATGGCCAAGCCGTATCCAAAAAAGGAACAAATCGCAGGATAGAGCAGCTGGTCAGCTCGCCGGACTCATTATCCGGAGGTCAGGGGTTCGAGTCCCCTTCCTGCTACAAAAGGAAAATCTTAACTTAGGGAGAGTTAAATCAAAAATCTCTCTTCAAATGGAAAAACAGTATATGGCACTGCTTAAAGTTTTAAAGAACAAAATCAAAAGAACCAGGGAACAGCTGAAGGACCTGGAGACGATCGTAAATGAAAATGCAGCATCCAGTATTCAGAAACAAGAGTACGTGAAGCTGAAGTCAAAACTGGAAACTCTGGAGGATGTTCTTGACCTCGCAGAGGGAATGACAGAAGTAACCGAGAAAACGGAATAAAAACGGAAGAAAATCATGCCATTCGAAAAAGGAAAAAGTGGAAACCCTGAAACTCAATTCTCCTCAGATAATCAACCTGAGAACAGAGGGAGAAAAGGAAAGTCCACAACAGAATATTTGAAGGATCTCGGCGAAGCAAATGCCATTGAGTTCAATATCACTGTTACCGATAAGGATGGAAAGACCAAAACCAAATCCGGAAAGGTTGAAAGTCAATCGTGCCTGAATGAATTATTGGCCAACCTCTTATTTGCTGATGCAGTCCAGGGTAATCACAAAGCCAGAAAGGAGATCCTCGATAGAGTTGAAGGAAGAGCGAAGCAGACCATTAACCACACCAACAAAGGTGAAAAGTTCCAGGATTATACCCGGGAGGATATCCTGAGGGAGCTGGAAGAACTAATGTCTGATAATGCTGAGTAAGCGCCTTGATGAGCTCGATGAAATAAAACAGCGCCGAATAGCTAAGCTACTTTATCAGCTTAAGCTCATCGACAGCAGGGATGATCTTTTAAAATTTACTGAGACCACTTTCAAAAAGTTCAAAGCTCAGGATTTTCATAAAAAGTTCTATGACATACTGAATCGCTTCGCACATGGGGAAATAAAAAACCTCATTGTGTCTATGCCTCCACAGCACGGAAAATCTGAAGGAAGTTCCAGAAGGTTACCGGCATTTATCGCGGGCCTTCGTCCAGATGAAAAGATTGCCTTGATCAGTTACGCAGCTACTAAAGCTCAGAAGTTCGGAAGGGAGATCATGAGCATCATGCGTGAGCAGGAGTACAAGGACATCTTTCCTGATGTAAAATATCCGGAGAGAGGTTATACAGGGGCAAAAGCCAATACCAATGAAACCAGGGAATCGATCAACAGTGATGGTTCCATGAAGTTCGTGGGAGTTGGTGGAGCTCTTACCGGGGATCCTGTGGACGTCATGATCATGGATGACTTGTACAAGGACTGGCAGGATGCAAATTCTCCGATCGTACAAAAGAGAACCTGGGATTGGTACACGGCAGTTGCTGAAACGAGGTTGCACAATGACAGCCAGCAGCTGATTGTATTCACTCGATGGAGTGAGAATGATCTTATTGCCATTCTAACCGAAAAAGGATATGTAAAGGAATGGAATGGTGAAGGAGATCTGGATGAGTTCATTGCTAATCTAAAGCCGCATGAATTCCTGAAGATCAATTTACCGGCAATCAAAGAAGAAGCTCCAAACGATTTTGATCCTCGGTTACCAGGTGAGCCGCTGTGGCCAGAAAAGCATTCTCTCGAGAAACTGAAATCCACCAGAGCCAAAGATCCTGATAAGTTCGACTGTCTCCACCAGGGGAACCCGGTTAATAAGAAAGGATTGCTCTACAACGAATTCAAGACCTACTCACAGCTGCCAGCCTTTAAGATAATCAGGAATTACACTGATACTGCAGACACCGGAAAAGATAAGCTGTGTTCAATCAATTACGGAGTGCCACTGAGTTCGACTGATGAACATATATACGTGCTCGATGTGCTGTACACAGATAAACCGATGGAAGAAACGGAACCGGCCACAGCTGAAATGCTGCTGTCAAGGATTGTGAGAGAGGCCAGAATCGAAAGTAATAATGGAGGAAGGGGATTTGCCCGGAATGTTCAGAAGTTCGTTAAGAGGGCCTGCAACATATTCTGGTTTCATCAGGGAGGAAACAAAGAGAGCAGGATCTATTCCAACTCAGCGAGTGTGAACCGCATGATTGTTTTTCCGGATGACTGGCATATAAGATGGCCGGAATTCTATAAGGCTGTGACGAAGTACAAAAAAGAATTCAGTGCAAATAAATTCGATGATGCTCCTGATACCCTGACCGGAATAGTGGAAGTTGAAACGGCAGGAGGAAATGACGACTGGGGAGATAGCAAAGCTTTATGACAATATTCCAAGATAAGACGGTAGCTGAATATCTACTGACAGAAGATCGAATGCTCATTGATATTATTCTGAAGAATGTGAAGCCGAAAAAGGTGATCAGTTTCAGGTACCGGGGAAAGGAATTTAAGAGGGAACCAAAGATCAATGATCTGTTTGAAATCAAATACAAATGGATCCTGAAGATGAAGGAGCAGCTCACCTCTCCTACACTATCTGCAGTAAAGGATGTTCTGGCCACTGTGTATGATATCAGGACCGATGAACAGTTTTACAGCTGTAGTGTGTTTGATGTGTTTGCGGCTTATGCGTGGATAGTGGAAGAGGTTCAGAACCTATATGAGATCGAGAAGCAGAAGCTATTCAGGAAACCAACTCAGAAGCAGATCGCCGCGGGTATTGAGGAATTTGATCAGCTGGATGATATCCCTGTGATCGATGCACTCGCTGGAGGAGATGTGAGAATGTGGGATGAAATACTGGAATTACCATACGGACAGATCCTGAGAAAGCTGTTGCTGAATAAGATCCAAAATGAATATAACGAACGCTATTCCAAATTAAAATGATAGTAGACTACACTAAAGCCCTTGCCCTTGCCATGGAAATGGCATTCAAATATGGATCAGCCGAATGGCAGAACCTCCTCGATGCTGCAGATGATACTGCCAAGCCATTTGAGGAAAAGAAAAAATATCTCCTGTTCCTGTGGCATGATGAGGATGATATTATAAATCAGCATGGAGCATGCGAGGGCCACACCTACACTGGGGAATTGCTTTTGGTAGTCCGTAGTAAGATCAGTGATGAGTCTCAGGAGGTCAAATATCAGGAAGCTGTGAAGCATCTGAAGTCTGTGGCCAATGATGTCCGGGATAAGTATCTGGATTGTGATGGATACCAGGTAAAGCAGTGGAAGAAAATCGAAGTGTATAACGAATATGATACCAACGTCGATGGCCTGAAGATCAGGTTTACAATAGAGAAGCGATGAAAATAGCACACTCCAAAATCAATCCAGACAAAGTGGTGAATGTCCGGCAGGCTGAACAGGAAAAGAAACTGCAGCACCTCGGAAGAACCAAACTCCACAAAGGCCAAAAGATGTGGGAATATAACATTGCCGATGGCACCATGGAAGAAGCCAAGTTTGAAGAAGATGTGGCTTCTTTTCCTCAGGAGGTAAAAGGGAAAAGCCCCAGAGCGCATTTTGAGCGCCTTGATAATATGATCATTAATCCAATTGTCAGGAAGGTAATAGTAAATGAGAACTGCCTTTACGTGCCTGCTATCAACAAAAAGACTGCTATTAAGAAACTACTCAAACGATACAAGAAATGATCGAATATACTGGATGGTGCTCTGACTGTTATCATGTTAGGCAGCTTGATGAACAATTCACATGCAAAACCTGTGGGAAAAATCAAAACGAAAAAATATTAGAGAAATCGAAACCAATGAAAAAAGCAATACTCAACCGAATTATCCTATATGTGATCTATGTAGCCTTTGCTCTTTTGTTCTGGTACTTGGATCTTAATTTTGTCATGGGCTTTTTCATCTTTCTCCTGGCATTCGATATTCTCGGCATTGCAATCCTATGGTTAAATCAAATCATGTACAAAAGGTATAGTAACACTGATGTAACTAGAACCAAGAAAGGTATTCCAGACTTCAAGCACACACCACCTCCACCAAGGAAACAGGATGTAACTGAGGAAGTAATTGTCCTCAAAGGACCTCTTACTGAAGATCAAAAGAAAGAACTAAAAGCCCAACTTCAGAAATGGCATGATGAGGGAATTGAATTCAAAATTGATAAGGCTGCGTCACAGGAATTTCAATGAACAAACAGGAGATCTATACCAGGTACCTCGAAAGATTCAAAAAGGATCTAATCGCAAATTATGACAAGCTCGGTCTCCGCGCTTCCGGAAAGTTTGCTGAAGGACTGGAATATGAGATCAAAGGTGATAAGCTTTCCATGTATGGGCCCAAGCATTCAATATTCATGGAGTACGGACGTGGCTCTGGCGGCTTCCCTCCTCTCAAAGCAATTGAAGAATGGATCGAGGTTAAAAAAGGATTGCCGGCAGTATTCGTGGAGAAGAAAAAACAATTCGCCTACATCATTGCCAGGAAGATTGCCAAGGAAGGAATTAAAGTTCCAAATGAACACAATGCCGGAAAGGTCATTTCAGATGTAGTTACTCTTTATCTCGGTGAACACCTGTACAACCTACTGAATGAGGTAGGAGAGGAATACATGAGGGAAGTAGATTTTCAATCAGATTTCAAAAATATTTTACAAGCAGCATAATGGGAGCAGTAATCAAATTAAGAATAACCGGCGGCATCAAAGATCCTTCAGCTGCTGTCAATCCTTTTATCGGTTGGAGCTATTCTGATGGAATGGAAAATTATGTTCAGATAGTTTTCAATTGGGTCGGAGTAAGAGATGAACCTTTCGAAGCTGAAAAGTTCGTGGATGATTTCAATGCCGAACTAAAGCGGGTTATTGAATTGGATCTGGTTCCTTCTGGTGAATGGTCAGTGACCTCAGATGATTACTACCTATACATTGAAAGTCTCAAGCCCGGAAGAGTAATCTTCCCATACATGATTTACAATACAGTTGTTCATACCGCTGTAATTTATCCCGGAGGTTTAGAAACGAATGTTATTGACTTCACTCAGGCATTACCATCCAATGCACTCCTGAATGCTTTTAATGATAATGTGCTGCGGTTTACAGTTGAGGACAAAACAAAACTGAATGTCACTGCAAATGGTGAATTGCCTGTTACCCTCTATCCTTCACCTCTTGGCGAATACTATCTGAATCTGAAAGATTTTGCCACTACCCTCATAAATCAAAATAAGTTTGAAGACGAGATCCTTCCGGATATTGAGACTTCCGGATATGTGTATGCAGATCCTTCATTGTTCCTGAATATGGAAGTGGTGATGTCTGAAGGAATTGTATCGAGCAAGGGAACATATTACTTCCTGAAGTCAGTGGCTCAAATTGCAAACTATACTGAGAGGTTCATCAATAAAAATTTCGCTCTGCTCAGCAAGGTTACTTACTACCCAGGATATCCTTTTGATCTTCCGGTATTCTCCAGCCAGGCGAAACAGGTGATCATCCGAAACAGAACCACAAATCTTTCAGTGGCCATGGATTTCAATCAGTACATGAACCGGCTTTTCTTTTCACAGGGAAGCGCAGATTTTACCATTGATGATATTCTTCCACTACAGACAGGAATAAACCGGATTGAACTTGATTTCGGCACCACAGATAAATTTGAAGTAGTGGTGAATAAGAAAGAATCCAAATGCGCACCTTATTTCAAGTTTTACCGGAATGGTGGTGGATTTGGTTATATCCGCTTTGAAAGTGAGGTAGCTGTCAGGAATAGAGCTCAGGAAGGGGAATCTGTACGTATGGACTTTAATGGAATTCAAAATACACTCCGCCGATCTATTACGGAAAAGCAAACCCGGGTATCTATGGAACTTCAAACTGAAGCTCTGGAACCTTATGAAATGGAAAACTTTCAGGACTTCATCAGCTCTCCAAGAGTTGAGATGTATGTGGGGGATCTATACCAGAAGCAAACTGCAAAAAGCTGGGTAGGTGTGGAAGTTTCTTCTAATTCCCTCAATACACGAAAACTAAAAATGGTCAAGCTCAAGGAAAAGGCCATTGTTGAATTTGATCTTTATAACCTGCACCTGTAATGAGAGAAAGGTTATTCATAAATGATCATGAAATTGATCTCAAACAAGAGGAAAAAATAGGCTACACCAAGCAGGTGAATAGCCTCCGGGATATTGCGAAAAGGGATAGCAACTATACTAAAAGTTTTAAGGTGCCAAGGACGGCGAAGAATACAGCCTACTTTAAAGGACTCGGAATTGTGGGTAGTACTTCACCTATGCCATATCAAAAGAATACTGCCCGGCTATTCCTGGGAAATATCTGCATCATTTATAAAGGCTGGACTTTGTTTGAATCTACCATTGAGGATGATTATGAAATCTACATCTACGATGGCCACATTGATTTCATGAAGCAACTGGACAATAAAACCTTTGATGATATTAATCTTCCGGAAATTGGTCATACAAAGTCGGTACCGGTGATCAAGGATAACTGGATTAATGGAAATGAATTCTATAAATACTTGCTTGCTGACTTCAATGGTGAAACTCATTTTGTAAATGGTGAAGTTTCTTATATCAATGCCGATTATCTCATTCCAGCTGTTCCGGTGAAATATCTTTGGGAGCGAATCTTTCAGACTTTCGGCTTCACTTTTTCCGGTACAGTATTCCAAGAGGAGGAATTTTTGAACCTTTTTCTTACTTATCCCAAGGGAATAACTTCCGGAGCTGATGGTGAGGCTTCTTTTTCTTTAAGCTTTCCTAACCAACCTATTACATTGTATTCTACTGGGTACGTGTGGTGTATTTTTCGTCCAGGATTTTATGAAAAGGAAATCACCTTTTCAGCCAATGGTGGTGAAATTATTCCCGGTTCCAAAAATGATAATGAACGCCATTGGAAGGTTGGTGCAACCGGTGATTATCGGATAAGAATTACAGGATCTATGACAAATAAATCTACTCAAAGATCCTTTTTATATCTGGGAAAAAACCTTCAGGACACCCATACCAATGATAATTACAAAATGGAGCCTCTTGAGGAGCTTTTAGGAGGTCCTATCGCAACAGCCCTACAAGAAACTGTAAACTTTGACATTGACCAGGTTGTAAGATTACATGCTGGTGATGCTGTTTCTTTATTTTACTTCCGGAATAAAATGATCTGGGATGATACAAACCTCCAGTTGAATTGGGATATGATAACAGTAAACCCAACTGTTATTGATCAGATCCAGTTTTTCAAAAATCTGACTCCAAAAGATTTCTACAAAGAAGTACTCTGGAGGTTTGGACTCACTCCTTTTCCTTCAAAAATTGAAAATCACATTGAATTCCTCACCTATCAGGAAAGAATCAATGGTGAGACCCTTGACTGGTCCAGTAAGTTCGTTAGGCAAACAGGCGAGAAATATGCTTTTGATAAGTATGCTAAAAGCAATTACTGCCGATTCAAATACAATGGTGAAGGAGATGAATTCAATGATGGAGTGATTAAGATCCCGAATGAGAACCTGGAGGAGAAAACTGATATCATTCAATCCAAAACTTATTCTCCGGAGAAATTGCCAGTGCCTTTTGATGTAGGTGGAGTGCAGGAAGAAATTCCGAAGCTTCAGTTATGGGAAAAGGAACCAACTGAAAAAGATGGCCAGGTGATCATTCAGTACAATCCTCGAGATGCCCGCTTTTCATTTGTCCGTGAGCGAGTGATTTCCAGAACAGCCAATATTGGCAGCAAGCAATTCATGGTATATGATGCAGTTACTCAGGTTCGTGCTGTGGAAGATTATGATTATTCCTGGAGAAAGATCATCAGCAACAGATATGATCCCATCAGAGCCCTTTTCAATAATACAAAAATCATAGTAGCTGAGTTCGAGTTGAGCGAAGCTGAATTCGATGCCTTTGACCTGAAGCCAAAAATATATGTTGAACAGCTGGGCGGTGAATTCCTTGTAGACAGTATCTCCAAATCAGACCTAAATAAAAAATTAACCAAAGCAGAACTTATTAAGATCAACAGGTAATGGCAGAAGAAAGAGTAAAAATCGCAGAGATCGACATAGGAGTCGATAAGCTTGTAAAAAGTGCCGGACAGGTGAAGCAAGAAATTGAGCGACTCCGGAAGTCTCAGAAAGAGCTCAAAAAAGATACAGACGGTTTGACTTCTGCCACTCAAGAGCAGCTCGACGAATACACCCGTACTGAGATTGAAATCAAAAACCTCAATAAGGAATACAGGGCCAGTAACAAGGTTATTGATGCTTATATCAATATTCAGAATCAAGAGATACGGACAATTAATGATGCCCGGGATGCTAATCTGAAATTAATGGCCATAAAGAATGATCTGGATACCACCAATGAGGATCACCTTAAGCTCATCAATAAAATCAACAAAGAGGTTGATGAGAATACAGATTTCATCAAGAAGAATTCTTCTGAATATGAAAAAACGAAAATCAATATTGGTAACTACAAAGAATCAATTAAGGAAGCTTATAATGAGCTCGGGATATTTGGAAAGTATCAGGGAGATGTGAACAACATCATGACTGCCTTTGGTCCTGTCTTCACCAGTATTCGGAATGAATTCAAACAGGGAGCTGATGATATCAAAAATAGCACTAAAGCTACTGAGGGAATGACCGCAGCGCAAAGAGCTCAGCAGGTTTCTACTTTGGCCGGTGCCGGTGCATTAAAGATATTCAGGGCTGCTCTTATCGCTACAGGTCTGGGTGCATTTCTTGTTATTCTGGGTTCTGTAGTAGCTTATCTGGCATCTACTCAAGAAGGAATTGATAAGGTGAATCGAGTGCTCACCCCTCTGAAAGAGGTTATGGGGACTTTACTAGGAGTAGTTCAGGATTTCGGAAAAGAAATATTTGAAGCTTTCAGCAATCCAAAGCAACTTATCAAAGATGTTGGAGAAGCCATAAAGCAAAACCTGATCAATAGATTCACTGCTCTTGATAAAATCATCAAGGCAGTCATGGATAGAGACTGGAATGGCATTAAAGATGGAGTTACGCAGGCAGCAACCGGAGTTGAAAATCTTTCGGAAAAACTGGATGCAATGGGAGACAAGATCTCTCAAAAATTTGGAGAAGCTTGGGAGCGTGGAAAGCAGATCGAGAAGATCCAGCAGAACCTGAACAAAACTGAGGCTGCCTATATTAAACAGCAGGCCGTACTAAAGAGGGAATTTGAAGAACAGAATAAACTTGCTGATGATCAGACCAAATCTGCAGCTGAACGTGAAGCCGCGGCTAAACGTGCTATTGCTGCTCAGGAGGAAATCAGTAAAGGATCTATAGAACGTATCAAACAAGAAGCTGAAATCCTTCGCCTCAAACAGATGGCCAATGATACATCTGATAAGGAGAAGGCAGAACTGGCCACTAAGCTTGCCGAGATTGATCAGAGAATTGCTGAGGAAGCATCCAAAACCAAAGAGGCTCAGAACAAACTTAATGCCGTTGTAAAGCAGGAAACAGATAAAAGATCCGCTATTGCTCGAGAAGCGATCGAAAAGGATATTGAAGCTCAGAAGGAAGTGCTGGACCTGTTTCTGGCCCAACAAGGTACCCGGGCAAAATCTCTCCAGGAGGAACTGAAAATTGCAGAAGAAGTTTCAAAGAAAAAGCTTCAAATCCTCGATGCAGAATACAAAGCCGGTAAAGTTTCCAAGACTGCCTATGAAACTGCAAAGCTCGAGATTACCCAGGAATTTGCAGAAAAGCAAACGGAAGTTGCCATTGCTAATGCTGAGCGCGAATTCGAGATCTTCCGGCAGAACCACCAGAGCAAACTTGATGCAAATAAATTCCTTTCCGAACAACTCCTGGAACAGGAACAGGAAAGGCTTAATCAAGTTGCTCAGAAGGAAAGAGATCTATGGCAGATTAAACTTTCAGAAGGTATCATAAACCAGCAGGAGTACAACGATGCCATCAATAAAGTTAATGAGGAAAACCGCAAAAGCCAGGAGGAACTTTTAAAGGAACGCCAGCAGGCAATCCGGGAACAGGAAGCAATTGATTTCAAAAACAGGCAGGAATTGGAGCAGGGAAATTTCCTTGCGAAGATGGAACTGGAACGTGAGCGTCTGGAACAGCAACGACAGCTTGAAATTGAAAATGCCGAAAAGACCGGTGCAGATATAGCTCTCATCAACGAGAAATATGCTCAGCAGGAAAAGCAACGTCAGGAAGCTATTAAGGATTTCAATATCCAGACAAGAGGTGAAACCTTCAAGAACCTTGCTACTATTCTCGGCAAAGAATCTGCTGCTGGAAAAGCCGCTGCGGTCGCTGCCACGACTATTGACACTTATCAGGCTGCCACAGCTGCATATAAAGCTATGGCCGGAATTCCTGTTGTTGGTCCAGCTCTTGGAGCAATAGCCGCTGCCGCCGCTGTTGCATCAGGTCTTGAAACCGTCAAGCAGATCACAAACGTGAAGAAGCCGGATATACCTAAAGCAGCTCGCGGTATAGTAATGGATATCGGAGGGAAAAGACATGCTCAAGGAGGAACCACCTTTTATGATGAAAATGGAAATCCTGTAGTAGAAGCAGAATCAGGTGAAAAAATGGTCATCCTAAAGAGAGAAGCTTCTCAGGAACTGAATGTGTTGAGTGCTTTGAACCAAAAGCATGGAGGAGTTCCTTTGAGTAAGCCTGTTACCTATGCAAACAATGGAGGGGCTGTTATACGTCCTGCTATTACTTCGGTACCACGTGGGAATTCACAACCTTTCGATTATGATCGTTTGGGAGATATACTTGCAGACAGGGTTAATGCCATTCAACCTGTAGTACCGGTGGATAGTATCAATGAAATTAATACCCGGAATTCCAAGATTGTAAACGGAGCGAGCGAATGATCAAGGATGTCCTAAACGGTTGGAAAAATTACTTGATAGAAGATCCGGTAATTGAAGAAGAAGCCAAAAGGCGTGCAGCTATATGTTCCGGATGTGAATTTGCAAAAAAAGGGATTCATTCTGCAGTTATGCCAGATTATAAAATAAGGGAAATAGAAGGCTATTACTGTGATGCTTGTTTGAAATGTCCCCTATCATCGAAAGTTAGATCTAAAGACCACCACTGCCCCAAAAATAAATGGTAACCTACGAACTCATTGTACAACTGGAACGCGAAGGCCTGCTCAAAAAATTGTTGGGAAAGGGTATCGTACCTATTCGTTATTTGAATGACAAGGAGATGTATGAAAGTTATCTTGAATACCTGGAAAAAGGAATTGGAAAAATGGAAGCTTATGACCTTACAGCTATAGATTTCAGATGCAGTGGGAAAACAGTTGAGAGGGTGGTGATCAAGATGGAGAGTTGATTTTTTTAGTTACACCATAAAAGAAAACCCCGGAAATTCCGGGGTTTATAGTTGTAGAAAATCTAAAGGACAAAAAACTGACTTGGAGATTTTAATTTATCTATTACTTCAGTTCGTTTTTCTTTTACTTTAACTTCATTCGAACCAATACCTATAGCTGAACCATTTGGGTAAGTCCTGATATAGGATATTTTTTCGATAAAAATTGTTACTGTTTCTCCATTAGAATGAGTTAAATCAATTGATTTCATGTCGTCTTTTATAGTTGTTATTAATTAAATCGAATTCCTCCTCCTGGTCTAGTCTTATTCCCTGCATTTTTTACCCTTTGATCGAAAGCCTGCTCTTCTGCAGTCTTCCATTTTTCAAAAGGTAAATCTCCTCCACTTTTATCCAGCCAATCGAGATACTCCTCATACATTTCATCATTTCTGTTTTTCAAGATGTGAGCCTGAACGTATGGATTATCCCGCTTTTCCAATCTGGCGGTTTTTCTTTCCATTTTCTTAATGAGAGGGTTGAAAATAGCGTTTACAGCCTTGATGAATCCGTAAAGAATCGCCACGCCAACTACTATTATGCCTATGATAAAGAGGACCATACGCTCAAAGATAATCAATTAGACAAAACACTGTCTAACAAGTTAACGCTTTGTTAAGGTAGTTTTGATTCAACGATGTACAATCGAAAATATTTTAATGAAAAAGGAAGAGTTTAGATCTTTACCTGTTTTTTCCAAGAGCAAACACATAAATGTTGATCGGGAAAACGACAGCATTAAGAATATTATCATCGCCCAATACGGCAGAAACAAGAATGAAAGTTTCTTCGATGATAAATTTCTAACTGACTTGGTTAAAAAAGGAAACCAACAAACTCAGGGAGTAAAATCCCGGTTCGGCCATCCCAATATGTGTTCCAACTCCTTAGGAACCTACGTTGGTCGATACAGCAACTTCAGAGTAGAAGACCGAAAAGTAGTGGCGGATCTTAAACTGGATCCAATTTCCAAAAAAACAGAAGTAGAAGGCAAAGGAATCAAGATGTATGAATACATCATGGACATGGCCGAATCTAACTCTGACATGTTCGGAAATTCCATTGTTATCAAGAGCGATTCTTATGAGGGCGAAGTAGAATATGATAATGGTGAATCCAAAATGGAAACCATAAAAGTACTTCACGCTCTTTTAGCTTCAGATCTTGTGGATGATCCGGCTGCAACTGATTCTCTGTTTTCAGTTGAAAATGATTTTGGAGTGGCCATGACTGATTTCCTGGATCAAAACCCTCAACTCTTCGAAATTGTAAATAACAAGCCGGCAATCCTCATGGATTTTCTTGAGCGCTATGAATCCTATTACACACGCAAACCCGAAAACTCAAATAAACCAATGAATCTCTTTAAAACTTTAAAAGAAAAATTTGGGTCCAAAGCAGAAGAAGATGAAACCTTCAACGTGGACCTGACTCTTGCTGCTGGTGGCATTGTCACAGTAGTAACAGAAAACGAGCAGCCACAGGATGGTGATGTTGTAAATGACGAAGAAGGAAACGCCCTCGAAGATGGTGAGCACCTTTTAGCCGATGGCCGTACCCTCGTTACAGCTGAAGGAAAAATCACAGAGATCCGCGAAAAAGCTGAAGAGGAAGAAGAAACTGAAGATCCGGCAGCTTTTCAGGCCATCAATCAGAGACTTGATAAATTCTCTGAAGATTTCTCCAGTGCTATCAACATGATCTCTGATCAATTTGCTAAGCAAGACAAGGAAATCAAAAACCTTCAGAAGACTGTAAAATCTCAGGCTTTCTCAGCTCCTCCAAAGAATGAGCGCAAGAAAATAGAACAACAGGGAGAAATGGATTTTGCTGCTAAGGTACAAGCCCAGAGAGAAGCCAGAAACAAAAAGGACTAATCACCCTTTCACAAAAAAAAAATCATCATCAAAAAAACATCAATCAATCAAAAAAACGAATTAGATAATGGACTTAATCACATCATTTCAGGAAATAAACAATAGCGACAGGATGCTTCAAGACCTGCGTGATGCTATTGTGCACAATGCTATTACAGCTCCTGCAGAAAGTTTCTTCACAATTGTTCCGGGTATCAAAGGAGGACAACAAGTAGTTGTTTTAAAGGATCAGGAGTATGTGACCAAACAACAGGCCGGTTGTGAACCTACTTTCACCTCCTTTGGTGTTGATGGGATCTCTCAAAAGTGGAACCCTCAATCTATGGATGTAAGAATCCAGATGTGTTACAAAGAAATGGAAGGCGCTTTTATTCAATGGGGATTGGCCAACGGTTACGATCGAAGAAACCTTGAAGAAGCTGAATTTATTGACTTCATCACATCAATGGTCTCTGGATCTATGAATAAAGATTTTGTTCGTGTTGGTTTCTTTGGAAACAAAGATATCGCCACTGATGGAATCTTAGGACCAAATGCCGTAGGTGCAGCTGAAGATTACAACCAGATAGATAAAGGTCTTGTTAAGACTCTTCAGTACTTTAAGACGAACCCTGATCTGGCTCACTTGTTTATCAATATTGATAAAAACGCCGGATTAGATGCTGCTGGTCAAGAATTAGCCGCTGGTCAAGCTAATGAGATCTATGATGATCTTGTTGAAGCTTTAGATTTTGCTGGAGGAGATTTATTCTTAACTGCAAATACGCTGTTTAAGAACTACAAGGATATGTTCCGAGGTAAAACCCTTGAATCTGGAGTAAATGCTATTCAGAAACCTTTCGAACCAGAATTCGATGGTAGAAAGTTGACTAATTTAAAGTTCAACTATGACAATATTGTTAAGCGTGATTTCAACAATGCCGGAGTTAAACACTTACCTCACTTGGCTTTAATCGCTGACAAATCTAACCTTCAAATTGGAGTAGATGACAGTGCAGCCCTTACTGACCTTCGTCTTGAGTACGTAGGAGGAAAAGATGAGAACTTCTACATCAAGGCTTCTTACCTGATGGACTTCAAAATCCCTAACCCATACGCTGTAGCAGCTGCTTTTTAGTAGCTGCTTAGTGTTCTAAAACTGAACTATCATGGCAGAAGAATGTAAATCAATATTAGCCGGGAATTTCGCAAAGATTTGCGGCTATAAGCCAAAGTCAGGTATTAAAAGAAAGTGGTACGGAAATGTTGATGATATCGACAAAGAAGCCACTATCCTGGCAAATAAGAACAATGCAATCACTACGCTGGTCCTAAAGGCTGGTGCAAAAATCTACTCAGTAGGTGGAAACGATAAAAATCACATCGTTCGTGCTGCTGGTGTAGTTGGGGATTATGGAAACGGATTCACCCACACCGATGTCGTAAACATCCTTTATCGAGGTCTTAATGAAAGAGAGCGCATCCAGGAGATCATCGACGGTGCAAGAATCTTCTCTATTGTTGAGAAGGTTGACGGTGGAGAAAACGGAGAACTCACTTATGAGGTTGTCGGTTTTGAATCTGGTATGCTCATGAATGCTTTTGACTATGACTCTTCAGCGAATTCCGGAGTAGCTACTTTAACAGTGGCCACCAAAGAAGGAGAGGAAGAAGCTACACCTCCAAAGGTATTTCTTGCAACAGATGTGGCTACTACAGCTGCATGGTTAGACACTAACACGTTCGTGCCTCCTGTTGCTCCGTGATCTTAAGTGAGAAAATAGAGCTTATCCAGAGCTCCAGTTCTAAAGAAATTTTAAACGGGGCGGCCAATAATGGTACGCCCCTTTTAAAACTTGTATTCGAGATCCACGAAGAAGTTTTCGGAACAGCTTGTAAGACCTGTTCCGGTCTCCTTCCCGGGTACATTCAGAAAATTCAAAACATCAACCTTAATAATGAAATCATGAGTCAAAAAGAAAGAAAGTACCGAATGAAATCTGGTTCTGTCATTCACGTGAGAGGATCCAATAAATATTATTCAGATCTGAACCTTACTGATGAAGTAGCTGAAGCACTTCTAAAGGTAAATCCTAACAGATCTGTACTGTTTGCTAAAATCCCGGAAGGAGCTTTGGAAAGACTTCAAAAAGAAGCAGCTGAAGAAGCGAAGGCCGTTGAGGATGCCAAAGCCAAAGAAGCCCAGGAAGCCGAGCAGAAAAAGAAAGATGCTGAGGAAGCAGCTCAAGCAGCTGAGCAGGCCAAAATTGATGCTGCAAAAAAGGAATCTGAAACTCCTGCTGCACCATTGCAGAAGGTTCAGGAGGATGAAAAGGAAATTGAGGTTAAAGATGCCGAAGATGTAAAAGCAGATGCTCCTGTGAAAGAAGAAAAAGCAGCTGAGCAGGCTGAAGCTCCTGTAGAGAGGGAGAAAATTGACCTTGAGTTGAACATGAATGAGCTTCGTGAGAAATATCCTCACATCAAAGCTCGCAGCAAAGAAGAATTCCTTAGAGAGCTTAATGCCTAATGAACAGCAAAATTATATCAGTAGATTCTCGTAAAAAACGAGAAGTAGTCAACAAGCAGTTAGGGGTTATTTTCAAAGGCGAAGATAACCTCTATCCTGTTTTGGTTGAAAATCTCTTTGATGCCAGCCCTACAACCCGCCAGTGTGGTGAGATTTATGAATCATTTCTGGGCGGTTCCGGTTTTATTGCTGAAATGCTTAAAGAGGATACTGATAATTTGCTGGAATCCCGCACTCCTGAAGATCTTCTTATGGAGGTCAATTCCGAATTAAAAGAACATCAGGAAGTTTGGATCCATATCCGCTACAATGCAGCTTATGAGAAAGTAGAACATACTGTCATTCCAAATGAATTTTGTCGTGAAGGAAAACCTGATGATGAAAACTATTCCGGAATGATCATCATGAATCCTGATGGATGGGATAAAAGAGCCGACAAAAAGAAGATCCAGGCTTTTGATACTTACAATCCACTTCCGGAAATAATTCAGGAGCAAGTCGAGAGAGATGGAGGATGGGAGAACTACAAAGGTCAGATCCTGCATTTCAAATTGAACAACACCAAGGGTACCTACGCCAAGAGCCTTGTTGAAAACTGCTATATGCATTCAGATACTGAGGCAAATCTGGCCCTGCACTATAACCGGATGGTCCGCAAAGGCTTTAAAGATGCCTGGGTGGTTCGTCACAAGAAGTTTGACAGCAAAGGGAAGCAGGATGCATTTGAGAAGAACCTGAAATCTGTTTACGGAAACGAAAATACTGGTGGAATTCTACTTGTTGAAGATGAATTCAGTTCTGAAAAAAAGGAGACCAGCAAATTCCAATTTGACTTTTTAGAAGACAAAACCAAATCTGAAAAGTACAAGCATTTTGAAGAGAGCTCAGCCAATTACATTAGGAAAGCTTTTAAAAACATTCCTCCACAGATCGTGGACTTTGTCCAGGGGAAACTTGGAAACACTTCAGGAGATGATCTGAGAGCAGCTGAGAGCCTTTATAACAAATCTACAGCTAAAGATAGGAGCATGATTGAACGCCTTTTCTCTGAACTGTACAGGAATTATCACATTGACATCAATCCTTCCGGAGACTGGTCCATTGGACTTTATTCTCTTATGGAAGATGGAACCATAGAAGAAGATGAAACAGCCCCTACTAATAACTAAAGCTATTGCTGAGAAATACCTTCAAATTGCTGTTGGTATTAGTGATAGTGAATTTGAAAGGTTCATTCGTGAAGCCCAGGAGTTTGATCTAAGGGAATTGTTTTGCGAAGATTTCTATTATGACATGCTCAAGAAAAAAGCTGAAGATCCCTATGATAAAGTAATAGCCGGGCAGGAATATACACACGATGGTAAAATTTATTACCATGAAGGCCTGGAGGCTGTTCTCTCCTATTTCACTTATGCCCGGCTAATTTTAAAAGGTAGTATTGTCACTACCTCTCATGGCGTGGTAAGAAAATCCGGCCCTCAGTCTGAACCCCTCAGCAACTCTGAAAAAAAGGATATCTACTACACAACCCGGCAAGATGCTAATCTCCTTTTTGAAGCTGTGGCTAGATACATGGACAGAAAAAACATCAACTATAAAAACTGCCAGGACTGCAATGATGCACCAACTGGTGGTGATATCATAACCAGAGCTCCGCAATGGTAAACATAGAATTTACAGCTGGTCAAAGTACCTTCAAAATAAACAGCATTTCCCTGGTGAGGAATTTCCATAGCTATGTCCATGGAAACAAATTGCGTATTGTTAATGCCTATGATACCAGGTTTGAATTACTGTCTTATACCCTTTATTCAGACGTTTCTGTTAATGGTGTAGTCTATGGTTCAGTTGTGGAACTGGCTGAAATACTCAGTCCTATTCTGTTCCTCAAGAAAGGTGGATCTGATGCCGGTGGAGTCACAACTATCTCCAGTAATATAATTACGCGAGTGGTACCAGTGCAAATCGACTGGACTCAAGATTCTGTACAGCAAATTGTGAATTTTGTCAATTCTCAGCAGTTCGTTGTGCTTGGAACAGAGAGAATCCTTTTCAAAGCTGCTCGTATTATTGGTGATGTAGAAACCAGCAATGCCGTTGAATTCTATTATTGGGAATTCAAACCAGGAAAAGGAACTTATGGAGTAAACGGAACCAACATTTCTGGCACTCATATAGAGTACATTTCTTTTGTTACCAATTACCAGAATAACGTTATCAATCTCGGTGAAATAGATGTGGAGCCAATCGAGGTTTTCATTAATGATTCTGGACCATACGCAATAAACACAGCTTCCCTGAATGTCTTCAAAACTTTGAGACAGGGGAACCCAGTCAATTATATCTACATAGGCAGCAGTAATAACATCGGAATCGGTCATACTCAAACAGTGGCCGGCGATTTTATCGATGTTAATGCTACTCCTGTAAATCCTCCTGCTTCAACTGGAGGCTTGGATGTTCCAACAGAGTATGGACTTATTCCCATGTCTCAGGCTGATGGATCACTGGTATGGGTTCCTATTCCTTCCGGAGGAGATCCAAGTGATGGAACTATATCTCATGGGATTGTCAGCTTTAACTCAGGATACATTGATGGTTTTAATTTCCAGCCATCTCTTGTATGGTATTTCGGAGGAACGAGGTACACCAAAACCAAAGCAATCACTCTACAGGATGCTCCAGCAAATGCAGGTTTTTCTCGAATTGATGTAATAGCAGGAACTCATGATGGTGATATCGTAGTATTAACCGGAGTAGCTTCAGAAAATCCTGAAAAGCCTGTTGTAGATCCGGAAACACAACTGGAAGCAACATTTTTTATCATAGAATCGGGTGCAGCAGCTCCAGTTGGAATTACGGGAACACCTATCTACAATGAATCAGGAACTGTGGCAGGTGGTGAATGGGATGCTTCAGAAACCACAGGGGGTGCACGTATTAATTTATTGAGTGGAAATCAAACGAAGTCCGGCAATTATGCAATTGAAGGAACATCTTTACAGCAATATGATAAAATAGAATTTACCCCTGCCGCCCCTCTGGATATAGCAGAAATTAAAGAACTAAGCTTTAATATAAAAAACAAAAAAGCTTATTCAAAAATTGCAAACCCCTTTGTCGTTTGGCTTGTTGGGAAACAAATTAATGGGAAGCCTTTAACTCATTGGCTCACCAGTGCAACATCAAACGGTTATGACCCTCAAAATACAGCTGATTGGCAATTCGTGTCACTTCCTGCACCAACGTCGACTAAGCTTGCCACAATTGATAAAATTACCATTAGAATTGAAGCTGCAACGGCTGAAGGTTTGGGCTTTTTCCTGGATACAATAAAATATACTGATGGCACTACAGAAAACCAGCAGCCAATTTCGGGTGATTTTTCTGACACCCGCCTCTCCAACCTGGTGAGCACTCTCACCGAAGCCGAAAAAACCGCGATTAAGCAGAAGTTGGGGGTGACTGAAGTAGACGGCGTGACCGAAGCCGAATTAAACGCAGCCCTTACAGCTCTCGAAAATGATCTCGCCCTTCAAATAGATGCAGTAGAAGAAGATGTGCTGGTGCATGAACAGCGTATAAGTGATTTAGAAAATAATTCCCCTGGCACAGGCGGCGGCATTGGGCAAATAGATTTCGGTCTTACTGGAGCTATTGATGGAACCAACAAAGTGTTCCAGACTTCTGCTCCATTTACGGCAGGGAAAGTATTGATTTTTCTAAACGGTATCGCCCAGACTTTAGGTGATGATTATACCGAAAGCACAACTCAAATCATTGAATTCATTGAAGCTCCACACGTGGGAGATAAAATCATAGCAATCTATTAAGGTATGGCACTAACAAAAGTAAGAGCAGGGCAGGTAACAGGCGTTCAGGGCTTCCCGAAAGCGTTTTTGTACAATTTAATTCCGAGTAGCAACAGGCCGAACACTACAGGTGATTTTATCCTCGAGGGAGCCTTTTTCACCCCAACAATGACTGTCGTAGTTGAGGGGCAAACTATAAATAAAGTAACTTTTATTTCTGATAACAAAATAGTTCTGAACTTAACAACTGGTTCAACAGAAGGTTTTTTTGATATTACTATCGACAACGGTAGTGGTAGCATTACTTTTCAAAATACACTATTTATAGTTCTAGGCGATGTATTTGAGCCTTCAGCAGGAGATTGGAATAATATTGTAAATAATCTAGATGTATCAGAAAAAGGAACAGCTAAAATTTCTGCATTAGGTGTATATTCTTCAGGTTTTTGGAACAAAGAATTTGATTACACTAAAGATTTTTCTTTTAGATTCAATTTAGAGCCTTCTCCACTAGGTAATCCTTATCCATTCAGCAATACATTTCAACATGATCTTCGACTGGTAAGAACTGACAATGAATCTCCTGTCATTACATTAGAAAGTAGAAACACTTCAGCTGATACTTCTACATTAATATATGCAAAACCTTCAAATGTTGGGGCTACAATTTATGAGAACTGGGATTATGGAAATCCACTTTTAGAAGATGTAACTATTGAAATTAGATGGCAAGCTGGAATTTTATATTTATATAAAGACAATGCAGTTCTAAAAAGTTATAGTGATGTTTTAACAAGTAATTTGAAATTGTGGGTGCACATAAGAAATTTTAATATCAAAAACATCAAATACATAGAATTAGCATGAAACTAACAACAAAAACAGGTATCTATGTTTCCCCTCTTCCAAATCAGGGAAACTTCACAGGCGTAGCAATTGAAGACAGGGAAATAATTATCCGTAGAGCTGAAAAGTTTATGTCGGTCAAGTTTGTCATGTTCTACGAGAAAGATGAGAAGGAGATCATCCTTGGAACAAAGGTGATGGAGTTTCGTGGAATGGAATCAGATCCCCGGGAAGAAACGACCAATGAAACTGCCTTTTTCCGATATCCAAATCCTAACTACGATCCTGCCTGGGAGCCTTCAGAAAATTCTACTCCGGAAGATTTCGATACTTACAGCCTAGAATGGTTCGAGAATGTCCCGCTTATAAAATACCTCCAGGAACATGAGGGAGTACTTCCAGAGTCAGCTGAAATAACAGAATATGGCTACCCAACCTATGAAGCTGTTCTGCAGTATTTCAATGGTGGAACCTTGGAAGCCCCTGAGATGTTCATTTCAGATCCTATCGCAATAGGATTTATACTCAGCAAGCTATCGATCAATGGAGAGATAGTTGGCAAACAATTTCAACTAGAAGAATAATGAAAAACCTCGCCCCCCTCATCGCCTGGCTAAAAGAAGCCCTAATCAACATCGGAAACCTGCTCGGAAACCTTTTCCTTATTATCCTTGCCCTTGCGCTGTTCGTACCACTTTTTGTGGTGGCAATTCCATGGAAGATATGGGTGAGTTTTACCCGCGAAGACCGCAAAGCAAGGGATTTTATGAGCGGCACCGGCAGGTTCTTCGTGGGCATCGCCATCGCCCTTGACCAGTTGGGAAATGTGGCCTTTGGCGGCCTGTTCAATGACCTGTTAGTGAAAGACGCCACGCTTTTCCCTTTCGGTCGCACCCATGAGACCATTAGCGAAGTGCTGGGCTGGAACCAGTACCTGGAGAACCTAACCCGCACCGGGAAGTTCCTGGTAGCCGCTGTGAACTTCTGCGACTTCACCAAGGAAGAACATTGTGCCGATGCCATGGCCAGTGGATTCTTTGAAGCTAAATATAAAGTTGAATTCTATAAGCGGAACGTCATCAAGTCCGAGACTATAGAACGCACAAAAGAACTAACATCAACTCTTAATTAATCAATTATTCATCAATCAAATCAAATCAATCATGAAAAAGTTACTCTTTATCCTCGTCGCATTCGCATCCTTCAACCTCTCATTCGCTCAAGATCCACCTTCAGGAATGGTTAAAGTAGTGGAAATTTCCACAGATGAAGCTTATGCTTCTTATGTTGCTGCCAGAGCTCAAAATTCAGAATTGAGGACAGTACCCGGTATTCTGGTAAAAGAGGTCCACAAAAATGAAGTTGTGACTAATCACCAAATCCTTCCGGGGCTATTGAAAGAATTCTATGATGGTGCTGTTTATTATAAAGTGAACTACGGGCCCGAACTAACCAAGCTTAAACAGGTAGTCTTCATAGATACTGAAAACTATGGCTTTTTGGGAGAAGTTTCAAAAGATGGATCTACTATCACCCTGAACAGCTCACTCCTTCAATATCCTAATTTAACCCGGGTAATTTTCCTGCGACAAATGGGAAATCTCTACGGTCTCAAAAATGCCAATATAAACTCACATGAAATAATGAGCGAGCACTGGGAAATTGATGCCAAGCATGAAAAACTGGCCACAAATTTAAAGTCGAGACCTACTCAGAGAGAAAGGTTTTTCGAATGCCTGGCGAATAAGAAACCTTTGCGGAAGCAGATTTAATTTCTTCAGCTCCCATATCTAATGTTTACTTACTTAACCTGGCTCCTACAGGCGCTAATCACAATCCATGGGGGTGCAACCCTTATTGCGAAAATGAAAGCAGCTTGGAAGCTCGCTTTTCTGATCAGTCCTGTAGGAGTTATATTTCATGACCTCGACAAATGGCGCCTTGATAATAGTGATTATGTGAATTTTGTATTCGGTGCAATCATTATTGATCATGCCTTTGGAACTGTAAAGCATGCTTTTTACGATCGGGATTTTGACTTCAAAGAAAATATAAAAGGACTTCTGATCAAGGTTTCTATGGTACTTGCCGGAGGATACTTATTTGAAGGAATTAATACCATTATCAATGGGGATTCAATGTTAGCTGGTTATCTGCAGATTGTTACCCAACTAATGGTATTCTTATATCCGGCTGGATCTGCTTTTGGTAATATGTCCGTCATAACCGGTGGCCAATTCCCTCCGGCATCTTGGATCATTCGAATCAATGCTTTTAAAAGAAATCTGAATCCCTCAGATCTTACCAACAACCATGAAGTGAATTCCCCAAACCCCCCTTATAATGACAAAGAATTTTGAAAAAGCCTTTCATGAATTAATCATGATAGAAGGCGGTTATGTTAATGATCCTACAGATCGAGGTGGAGAAACGAAATATGGTATTTCTCAACGTGCGTATCCTAATGTAGATATCTCAGCACTTACCTTGGAAGCTGCAAAAAGGATCTATTACCGGGACTACTGGTGCCGGCTTGACCTCGATTCCATTCCTCGCTATGAAATAGCTGCAGAGCTTTTCGATACAGCTGTAAATATGGGAGTGGCCACAGCTGCAAAATTTCTGCAGAGAGCTCTGAACTTAATGAACCGAAACCAGTACAACTTCCCAGACCTCAAGGAGGATGGTGTTATTGGTGTTAAGACAATAAGTGCCTACAAAAGGGTTGATGAGCGAATACTGCTGAAGGTTCTTAATGGTCTCCAGTTCCGGAGATATGCAGAAATCTGTGAGCGAGATCCTTCACAGGAAAAATATTTTAACGGATGGATGCAGAGAGTTTAAGATATGAGCGAACCCGCTTTTGTCTTTTCGGGGTGGTTCTCGGGTTATTATTCGTGGGAGCCATCCTTGCTCTTTTCATTTATCTCAATCTAATCAACCATGAAATTAAAACTGATATTTATTTTGATCATCCTCTTGACCGGCTGCCGGTCGAAGAAGGTTGTTACTGAAGAGTTCAACCAAAAAGAAGATAATTCCAGTACCAGGATTGAAAAGGTAGTTGATACCATTTACAAAGACCGGATCATTGAAAAGATAAAACCGATATTTTCTGAGGTGATCATTGAAAAGCCATGTGATTCCTTGGGAAATTTAAACCCGATATTCTACAATATCGGTTCAGGAGCCAATAGATCCTCAGTCTACTCTCGAGATGGAAAACTTTACATCGAGCAGAAAATTGATTCTGTTGAGAATCGGCTGGAGAAAGATTATAGGACCCGGTGGAAACAAGATAGCCTGGATCTTCGGAAGGAATTTTCCAGTACTGCATCTACCTCAGAAGTAATTGTTAAATATGTTTATCCCTGGTGGTGGTGGCTACTGCTTATTGCCGGGGCTTTGGTCATAATCCTTCGGATATTTGAGAAATTCAGCATAATCGGCAGAGTAAAGAAAATTTTAAGTTCTTAGTTCCTAAATATCTGTCCTAATCCAAAATCCATCTTCTGAACGATCATATATATCCGCCAAGACAAAATCTTTACCCACTTTGTAAAAATCAATTGACCAGGAAGTCCAAAATACTCTATGGAGATTAGTACATTTTTTAATTAATTGTTGAACATCAGCAGTAGAAGAACTTTTAAAGGATCCATTGAACCTCTGGCCATCAAATTCTGATAAGGTTTCAGTCTGATCACTCGCCCAACCGATAAACCACGTCGAATGAACCAGAGAATTCCTATCATTATTTAAAATATTCAGATCCTTTATCAATTGATTATACATTTCGTGGTCGGGGTGCTTTGGACTCCAGTCTTTCGTATTGAGATAAATCAGTTTCTTTAGTACATCGATTGTCTGTCGAAAAGTATAGGGTTCTAAAAGTATATCAATGGCTTTACTCATGCCGGTGATATGCCTGATTTTGTTTTTCATTGCCCAGGAAAGATGTTCAAACTGAACTACAAATTCCCCTATAGCTTCATAAGCTTCTTTCTTTTCTACTTCAAATTTTTCCTTTCTTGTTTGATCCATGGTTATCTCTATTCTACAATTCCTCCATATTCATCCACTATTTCGGCATCGTGATAGTGGATGTATTTTTGCAAAGCTTCGCGTGTATCATGGCCGGTATACCCCATCAGGGTATCAATAGTGTCATCTTTGCTCATTCGTTTCCTGAGATTGCGATAAGCAATTGTAATGTAGGTGTGTCTATTGGAATAAAGCACATAACCTTCACCATAACCGAGTTCCCTTATGAAGCTTGAATACCTTTTTGAATAGTATTGTCTTCTACCTTCCTCATCCCTTTTCCACTTTCCCGAGATCTGGTCCCGAACAAATAGCAGGTTTCCTTTTTTGGAAAGATCAAAGCTCTTCAGGCTTTCGACAATATCATCAGGAATTCGTTTGGTTTTATATTTCCCCTGTTTCACCCAAACTTGAAGCAGTTTATTCTCCAAATCCAGATCTTCTACTTTTAATCGAACTACTTCCACCGGCCGCAAAAAGTTATATCCAATAAATTTCACGAAAAGAGCGAGTACAGGATCCTCTTTCTCCAGCTTCTCAAGAATGGTCTTCGCCTGGTCAAAGGAATAACTGAGGAACCGCTGAGTCTTTACCTTTTCCGGATCAATTTTAGCTACATGGTTGTGAGGAATTAGATCATTCTTATACATCTCTGAAAATAATGCCTTGATAACTCTCAGAGCATTGTTCCTGTTGGCCATAGATGAATTCTTGGCCAAATCTCGCAGGAAGTCACGGATTACTTTATGACTGAAAGAATGAGTATCCCTCTTAAGCTGTCCCTTTTTCCGAAGAAATTCCTTTAACTGGTTAGCCCGGATCACATAGTTGTCATAGGTACCTTTGCTAACACTGAGTTTTTTATTTGCCAGGGCAAAGTCAATTCCTTTTTCAATTGTAACTACCTCATTATCTTCTATAGTTACCTCGAGAGGATTTCGGCCATCCTCCAGCATTTCTTCAGTAGCTTGAAAAAGGCGATGGATTGCTTTAAACCTATCATCGAAATTAGGAAACTCTTTATTCATTCCTCCGGTTGGAACTGTATGCTTTTCAAATGCACCATTTTCGCCAACTGAAGGATTAAAATAGGAGAAGTAAACTCTCCATCGGAGGCCCTTTCGGGTTAGGTATTCTTTTTCTTTTTTGGTGAATTCAGACAAAGGCTTTTCCTGGAGAACTTTAGGATAAATCGCCAAGCCTTTCCATAATTTCATCTGGTGTCCATTTCGGTATCCGCGGAGAAGATCTCTTGAAAATTTTTTCATAAGAAAAACGCCCTCAAGGGGCGTCATTCTTACATTGTGCGGGCGAAAGGACTCGAACCTTCACACCGTGAGGCACTAGATCCTAAGTCTAGCGTGTCTACCAATTCCACCACGCCCGCGTTGGTAATTTCAATATGATTGCTTGTTGTAAGCGGATGCAAATATAAGCATAAGTTTGAATCTGCAAATGGAAAAAGAAAAAAAATTCTCCCTAACGGAGAATTTTTTTTCTTTAGTATTGAGTAATTAGTACTGAGTATTGA
>Ga0208014_1000139_pt1 | contig 41822 bp, 38 predicted proteins | sample 25_taG_FD_184099 | JGI IMG/M metagenome (GOLD analysis project Ga0208014, IMG submission 184099) | Marine viral communities from Cariaco Basin, Caribbean Sea - 25_WHOI_OMZ (SPAdes) (version 2) | ecosystem: Environmental > Aquatic > Marine > Oceanic | place: Caribbean Sea: Cariaco Basin...
CTTTAATTTTTCTGTTTTAGAAAAGTTTTGATCTAAAATGACATTTTTGAGACCTTTCGAGTTTGGATAGACTTTTGTTGCCAGGCTATAGGTAAGCTTTTCAACCTGCTCCAGAATTTTTCTTTTAGCCCCGGTTGCTTCCATCAAAGGCATTCCTGCCACTGTATGCAACCTGATTGGCACCCCGGCCATTTTGGCTGCCATCATACCTACTATCCCGGCTTTAGGAGTGTGGGTGTGAACAATAGCAGGTTTTTCCCTTTTAAAAAATCTGTAAAGTTTAAATAAAGCTTTTAGGTCTTTTGTCGGAGTAATTTCACGGGTCATCTCCACATGAAATGTTTCCACTCCATTGTCAAGACCAAACTTCTCAAGCCGACCTTTTTCAGAAGCAACAGCAGTGACCTTGAAATAATCATTCATGAAGGTTAGCTGCCCTTCAAGGAGCTTTTCGAGGGAAAGAGGAATCGTAGTAATCCGGATAAGCTTTTGGGACATGAAAAATTTTAGACAAATATAATTTTTCCTTCTGTGGAAAAAAATAAAGGCTGTCAATTGACAGCCTCTTCTATGAAAATTTTAAAGCTATTACTAATCCTGGATTACAAAAATTGTTAGTTCAATTGAATCTGAACATTCTCCTTCAACCAGAGTATATGTAGTAGTGTAAGAACCAACTCCCCTTTCATTAAAGTCATTAATCAGGTCCCAAATGGATGGATCAAATGATCCACTTCTACTTACTCCCTGTGGCAGAAGGCTCAAATAAAGTTTTCTGACTTCATCCCAACTGGGAATAGCCTCAGCTTCGGAAAAAGTTATAGACTTTGAGCTTTCTGTTACTGAGATTAAATTACAGGATGGATCTGCTGGAGGGTCTGCAACCACATAAACAGTTAGTTCCACCGAATCTACACAATCCCCTTCTGTTACAGTATAGGTAGTAGTATAAGTTCCCGGTCCTGTGTAAGAATTAATAATGTCCCAAATAGAAGGATCAAATTCACCATTACGTGCTACACCTTCTTCTAAAAGGCTTAAATAAAGTTTTCTAACCTCGTCCCAACTCGGAACAGCATCTGCTTCAGATTGTGTTAGAGTTATAGAAGCGTCTGCCCCTGCACTTAATTCACAGGTAGGATCTGAAGAACCATCAGGAACCACGACAATAGTTAACTCAACTGAATCTGAACAATCTCCATCAGTTATAGTATAAGTAGTAGTATAACTTCCGGGGCCAGTATAGGAGTTGATTATGTCCCAGATAGAAGGATCAAATTCACCATTACGTGCTACACCTTCTTCTAAAAGGCTTAAATAAAGTTTCCTGACTTCATCCCAACTTGGAACAGCATCTGCTTCAGAGTTGGTAAGGGTTTTTGAAGCATCGGCACCTGCACTCAGGTCACAGGTTGGATCCTCAACAGGCAAACTTTCTACCACGTTTATGGTAAGCACGACAGAATCGGAACAATCTGCTTCGGTCACAGTATAAACAGTGGTAAATTCTCCCAGAGGGTTTTCATTGAATGCGTCAATAAGATCCCAAATGGAAGGATCAAACTCTCCGTTCCTGCTCACGCCTTCCTCTAGCATGCTTAGGTATAATTTGCGCACTTCATCCCAACTAGGGATCGCTTCTGCCTGTGCCACAGTAATAGTAGTGGATTTATCGGCTCCTGCGCTCACTGAACAAACGTCATTTTCCTCAGCAGAAGCAGTTAAGGAATGAAGGTCGCCATATTCCATATAGCTGTCATCTTCAACAGAACAGGAATAAAAAATTGCGACTATAACTAACAAGTAAATTTTTTTCATAATAAATTGATTGAGTTTCTATTATGATGAATTTACACCTTAGATTTATTTGTGGTTTAAGAAAAAAATTAATTTCGATTAAGGGATAATTACCTCGGGAGAAGGCAAAATATTTAGATAATTTAATAAGAATTTACAGGATCCTTATAGGAAAAGGATGTCTAATATTTTCTGCAATTCTGATAATTTTATTGAAAAATATGTTAAAGAAACTTCACACTCCGACAGCTGCAGATCATTTGCCCAAAAAAGAGAATAAAAAAAAGCTTCTCTTTGACTATATTTGACAGAGAACAGATAAATAAAATATGGAGAAAAAAAAGCTCATTATTTACGGGATAGGACGATTTGCAGAATATGTTCAATATGTATTTGAGCAGGATAGCAGTTACATAGTGGAAGCATTCTGTATTGAAAGCAAATTAATGGATCTCCAGACACGGAAATCCAAAATTCCATTAATTTCTTTAGAAGTTTTTTTAAAGGAATATTCTGTTGAGAATTATTTTGTATTTGTAGCTGTAGGAAACAATAATATCCGGAAACATTTTTTTTTACTTTTTAAAGAAAATGGATTTAGCTTGGCTAACTATATTTCTACCCAATGCAGTTCATGGCCTAATCTTAGGCTTGGAGAAAATATATTTATAGATGAAGGATGCGTACTCCAACCTTTTATTGAAATTGGTGATAATTCCATATTATTTACATCGCAAATTGGCCACCACACCCATATAGGAAAACATAGTTTAATAAGTGGAGCCAAAACCGGAGGTAATGTAAAGATAGGAGATAACTGTTATGTCGGCCTTAATGCATCCATAAAACAAAACATTTCTGTAGCAGATAATACGATAGTAGGGATGGGCTGTATCATAGAAAAAGATACTGATTTAAATGAAGTATATACCCATAAAGGTACCATTAAAAGAAATATTGATGCTACACAAATTTCATCCCGTTTCTTAAGGTGATGAATTTCGAGGCATTTAAAAATAAATATCAAAAGACAGAGGTAGAACATTTTCCCCATCAGGTACCTTCTAATCCCACAGTGTCTGTACTGGTACAAGCTTATAACCATGAAGCTTTTATTGAGCAGTGCCTGGAAAGTATTCTAGAACAAAAAACTGATTTTGATTATGAAATTTTGCTGGGAGAGGATTATTCTACTGATCGCACCAGGGAGATTTGCCGGGAATACGCCACTAAATACCCTGAGAAGATCAGGCTCTTTTTACATCATCCCGATAATAAGATCAATGTTCTTAGTACGACGACAGGAAATTTCAATGCTTTTTACAACTTGTTTTCAGCCAGAGGAAAGTACATTGCTTTTTGCGAGGGGGATGACTATTGGAATGATTCATTTAAGCTTCAAAAGCAGGTGAAGGCATTACGGTTCAATGATGACCTTGCTTTAACCTATCATTCCTATCAAGAAGTTTACCCTGAAGAAGATCCTCTTCCCAAAGAAATTGTTTTAGAACAACCACGATGGAATCTTTCTAAAATAGACTTAAAAAAGCTAATCTATCATCCACTATTTTCAACCATGTGCTTTTGCAATATTAACAAGGATATACCGGAGCAAATGACAGAGGTTATCAATGTGGATAGCTCTTTAATTAGTCACCTTGGAAATTATGGATCAGCCAAGTTTATAGATAATATAAATCCATCATTTTACAGAAGACATAAGGGAGGGATATGGTCCGGAGAAAGAAAGGAATTAAAATTTAAATCTAAATTATTGACTTACAAGAAGCTTATTGATTATTACTCTGGAAATAAACAAGTCAATATGGCAAAGTTTTTCCGAAGCCAATACAATCTTATTGTGCGCCAAATACTTTTTTATTATTTAAAAAAAGGAAAAATATGGTCATTTTTAAAACTTATAGCAAGGTGCTATAAGTTTTAAAAAATTTGAATATAAAAATCTTCGTACTGACCACTAATATTATTTATATCAAATTTTTCTTTAGCATAACAATAGGCAATTTTAGTTTTTAATGTCCAGTCTGACATATTGTTTGCTTTCATTAAAGCATCCCTGATCTCAGTTATGTTTCCCGGGGAAAACAAAAGCGCAGAATCAGGGGCAAGGCACTCTCTATTTTCCGGAATATTAGAGGCGATCACAGGAATTTTACTTATAACAGCTTCAATCAAGGCACCTGGAAGCCCCTCGTAATAAGAAGGGAAAACGAAAAAATCAGCCACTCTGAGTAAATCAGGAATATCTTTTCGGAAACCTAGTAAGAAGACAGATTGGTCAACACCTAAAAGCTTAATTAATTTTTCCAAGTTTGGTCTTTCTGGTCCTTCTCCAGCTATCATTAGTTTTGCATAAGGTTTTGAAATTAAATAAAGAGCGAAAGCATTTATTAAATCTTTGTGTCCTTTTCTATTTTCCAGCCGGGAAACATTTAAAAAAATTGTAGAAGTTGTTTTATCAAAAGGTAATGAACGCGGAAGAGCCTTTTTTCTAGAAAAAAATGAGAAATCTCTCCCTCTATTAATTGTAATAATCTTTTCTCTGGGTATATTTAAAGCCTGAATATTAGGCTCTATTATAGCTTCAGAGTTAGAAATAAAAAAGTCCACATATCTTGATGTTGTTCTATCCCATTTCTTAATAAACAAATGTTTTATTCTTCTCTGAAGATTCATTTCTCTCAAGCGAAAGGATGAATATGAATTATTCACCAAGCTTCCAACTAAAAGTATATGAGGCAGTTTTTTCTTTATTCTTCTGGCTATTATATCTGACCGAAAAAGAGTGGAATGAATAATTTGAGGCTTCTCTATTTCAATAATTTCAAGGACTTTTTTTACTGCAGCACGGAAATTGTACTTACCGGATAAATTAAGGGAATAAACTGAAACTTGTTTTTCCTGCAGCTCCTTCTTAAGTTGATCTCCTATATATAACTGAACAAATACCGGCTCTATTATCTTAAAGCGGGTGGTTATCTCAACCAAACTTGTTTCAGCTCCATAACCTTGTAAACTATCTATAAGATAGAGCACTTTCATCATCGAAAAATATTAAAATAAATGAATTTTAAAATAGCCTTATAATTCCGGTAGGAACTTTTAAGTGAATTCTTATAAAATATTCTTGCCTCATCTAAATTACCTTGTTTTTCGTGTACATAGCCCAGTAAATAATTCATCTGTGAATTTGAGACTTTATCTTGAAGAAACTTAATTTTGTGCTTTTGATAAAGATGTAAATAAGAATTCAAACGGTTCTCAACAGAATTACTTACTCTATCCTGAGGAATCCTATATTTTATTAGAGGTGTATTAATTATTTTCATCTTAAGGTCTGCAATTTCTGTCACCCTCATTCCCAACTCATAATTTTCTCCGAATGTCATTTTAGGATCAAAACCACCGGCTTCCAGTAAGATTTTCTTCCTATAACAAATACTACCCGACAGGAAAATAGCAGTAATATTATTATAAATCTTTTCCAGTTTCCTTGGCTTTAAAACTGATGATTTCCCTGTGACTTTTTTGATAACCTGCCAACATATTAAATCATAATTTCGGTATTTGATTTCATTAAGTTTTGTAAGAAGTTCCGGAAAAAACTGATCATCAGAATCTAAAAAAATTAAGTAATCTCCAATACTCAAATCTATCCCCTTGTTTCTGGCTACAGAAACTCCGTAGTTATTTTGATAACTATAAGATATTCTTGGATCCCTTAAATATCTTTCAACAACTTTTTTAGTATCATCTGTCGAGCCATCATCGACGATAATGAGGTTCCAATTAACCGCCGTTTGGTCCAGGACACTTTGTATTGCTTCCGGAAGAAAATGTGCACGGTTATAAGTAGGAATTATAAAGGAGATAATATCATTCATACTTCATTATTTCCCTTTTGGTTATTCCATACATATTTAGAGATTCAAAATTATATTTTTCCCTACAGGTCCCAAAATGACGAAGAATAATTTCAAGTTCATATAAACTCTTCTCAGGATTATTTCCAAAATTATGAGGATGCCACCAAAGATGATAGATCTGATTATGTTTAGCCGCAGCCTCCATTTCTGAAATAATCCTTTGAAGCCTTATTTTATCTTGGAAAGTTTCACCACTATGGGGTCTAAAAAACCTACTCGCTCTTTGCCCTGAAATGCCCGTATGAATCTCTGGTACATCTGAATAGGGTTTATCATTCAGACCAAAAAAAGCATCACCTGTTCTGAACACTTTTTGCAACAAAGTATCATATTGAGGATCTTTCCAATACCAGTTTTCAGGATTGGTTCTTACGGCAATCAAATCATTTTGTTTACAAATTTCCAGATATTCTTTGTTGTACTGATTCCTTGGGAAGACCAAAGATTTTAATTCAAATCCCAAGTTCTTCGCTATTTTCCACGCCATTTTAAGGTCGGAATTAAAGCTCTCAATACTTTGTCCCGGCTCAAGGCAGTAGAAGTGGGAATAAGTATGGGTACCAATCTCCTGTCCAGGTGTTTCTTTGATTTGTTTAATTAGATCCGGCGCGAAACAAAGTTCTTCGGTTTCTTTACTTTGAATTGATTTCCCAAAAGAATAAGCAGAAAGTTTCCTGTTCTCATATTCGGGTAAAACGTCCGGAATATTCTGGTTCCAATCATCCCAGTTCTCATTAAACAACATACCCACCATCGCCCAGGTACAGGAAATCTCATATTTCTCAAATAACCGCAAGATAGCTGGGATTACTTTTCTGGTATTCTGAAAATATTCTCTTTTCTCTCGCCAGTCCACCTTATCAAAAACGCCCCAAAGTAGTTCAAAATCCAGTGATATTACTAAATCGCCGTTGTTATTCATGTTAATCGGTTAATCAGTTAATTGGTGACTCCTCCAAAGTTTCCCCTCTGTCCTGTCCCCACGTCTCAAAGTCTCCCACTCCCTTCGGCTCCCTTTTCTCCTCATCTCCTCGTCCCCAGGCCCTCATCTCAGGAGGAAACTTCCATCCTTGTTGCTTTCAATTTCCTAAGACGCTTCAACTTCAAAATCCTATCATACTTCTTCTGCGCCAGATAATAATAGATCACAAAGAATAGAAAATACATTACCATAGATTTTTGACGCATGATAATGCCCAAATTCGACATTATAAAGGACATTGCAATAGATGCAAGTAAAAACACAGTAATACTCATTTTTACACTAACGGGAGACCTTTTTAAGAATCCTAAAAAATCTTTTTTCAGGATTTTAAAGAACAATAGTAAATAAATAAGGTTTTCCAGAGAAACAATTAATCCTAAAGCACCGGGAGCATCAATAAATAGAGGTCTAAACCAAAAAGTAAATAATTTTATAGGAAGCGGATAATTAGCCATATCTACCCCTGATCCTGATTTAGCCAACTCGCCACCCCTGTTTTCGGAAAATTGTTCAAAACCTTGCACTAAATTTTCTGTTTCATTAAGACCTGCCATTCCTAATACTGTATCTTGTACCAGGATTAAACTACCAATCATTCCGAAATAGATCATCATTTTTTTCCATAATGCAATCTTTTCTTTTCCTGTCATATAACCGAGCACAGTTCCTACAGCAACAAATAGAAATACATGCGGTCTAATATAATAGGTAATTAAGGAGCCTATTATCAAAGTACCCCATCGATTTTTGGGATCTTTAATAGCATACGCAAACATCATTAATCCCATAAAGATAGGTGCCCCCTTCCCAAGAGAGACCGTCCAGAAATGCATATTGGGAAGAAAAAGCACTAATACCAGAAAATCAATGTTAAAAACTTTAATCCTTACAGAAATATTCTCTCTAAAGAAGAGATAAGCATAAACAAAACCTATATATCCAAACCAGGCAAAGAGGGCCATCATCATTTCATAACTAAACCCCAGGAGATTAATAAAAGGCCAACCTAGAAAATCTATAAACGTTGTACTGGTGCCAAAATATTCCCACCACGAGTTTCCCCATTGAGGTCTATCATAATAAAGTTTGGAATCAGAATTGTTAAATAAAGCGTAGGTATAATAAACAGCAAAAAATAAAAGATGATAAAGAAACAAGTAATTCATTAACTTCATCGAGAACCATTTATGTTTTCTCGAAAAAGAACTAAACAGGCCCTGATTGATAAGGAAAAAAAATAAAATTAAAACTAAGGCTCCAATCATCTAAAACAATTCAAGATCTCCCAAACTATAGGCCCAGGTTTTTAAATTCAAAAATTCAGGGAGGTTATTATTCATAGGTCTATAGGTAAGAACCGGTCCGAATTTTCCTGAAATTCCGGTTTTAAAATTAATACCTGCATCCGGGGATATACTTAAAAATGAAGCTCCAGAGGCGATGGCTAAATTCAAAATTACAGATTTGGCAGCTTTGCTTCCCATTTCAGCAATGATAGCTTCTGACACTCTGAACTCATTAAACTTCTTTCTCTCTTTGAGATAACCGGCAATGAAACAATCCTTATCATAGATTATTAAATACTTTTGTAACGGATTATGAAGATAACGCCATTTCAGGTACGCCATGTCTTTTGGAGTAAAAAGTCGGTCAGTAGCTTTTAGTTGCTCATTATAAGAAGCCAGGAGTTTCACACTGGCAGCTTGATTACCTGAAATAATATGTTCTAATTCCTTATTATTTAAGCGCAGCAAATTCAAGGGCCGTAATTGAATTCTGAGCTTTGATACCTCTTCCCACCCCATTTTAAGATAACCGGGTTTACTTTGTTCATTTGGAGTATTAAATACAAAATGATCTCCCCGTTCCTTCCCTATCTCCAAGGCTTTTAAAGTGAGTTTTTTAAAGATTCCCTTCCCTTGGTGAGCAGGGTGTGTTGCAGTATCTACCGCTCTAAATGCAGAGAAAACTTGCTCTCCTTTTTGCCACTTCCATCTCATAAAGGCCCTCACACCCACGACTCCCCCTTCTTCTTCAGCCACCAACACTAATGATTCTCCAAAAGGATTATCAATATGCTTATACCTCCATACCTCCTCTGTTTTTTCCGAAGAAATCTCTCCCAAACTGGCTTTTAATACCTTAAGAATTTGTGGGATATCAAAATGATTGGCTTCTCTTATGTGCATATCGTTAAATTCGTTAATTCGGAAATCGTGAACCGGTTAATTGGTGATTTGTTAACTGGTTAATCAGTTTTTCTTTGACAGGATTAGTTAGAAGAGTGATATTACTGCTAAATAGAATTCTCCCGTAGTCTCCCTGACCCCTCTTCTCCAAGTCTCCCGGTCCCCAATTATGGCACCAGATCACTATAAATAAGTTCCAACTCATTCACCATCCTCCTTAGGCTAAAATTTTTCACTACCCTTTCCCTGGCTGCTTTTTTATAAATTTCTAATTGTTCAGGATCGTCAATCAGGGTTTGACAAAGGTCTGAAAGTTTTTGCCATTCTTCAACCCTGCAGGTCAAGCCGTCCTGTTCATTCCTAATGACCTCCTTTATCCCCCCGGCATCAGTAGACACCACCGCGCATTCCATACTCATAGCTTCTAAAAGAGCAATAGGCAACCCCTCAAAGGATGAAGACATCATAAAAACATCCATGGCCTCAAAATACGGTTTAACGTCTGTTCTAAGTCCCGGAAAAAACACAATATTTTCGAGTTCCAGCGCCCTCCACTCTTTTTTGATTTCCTCTTCAAGAGGTCCTGCTCCAACGATTATTCCAAAAACATTCTGATTTTGTTCCCTAAGTTTTTTAATTACCTGCAACCATTCTATAAGGCGTTTCTGAAACCGAAATACGGCAACATTTCCAATTACCAAAGCATCCTGAGGGATTCCAAGCTCAGAGCGGATCTTTGAATGTTCTGACCTTTGAAAAGAGGTGGTATTCACCCCATTCAATAAGGTGCGGACCGGTATTTTTAGATTGATATTCTTTTTGATGGAATCAGTAACATCCTGCGATACCCCCAGTGCCAAATTCTGGGAATTAAAACTGAGTTTATTGATTGTTTTAGTTGCTATGTGATATCGTTCCTGCATATTGTGCTCTGTGTAGAGCATTGGAATCGCGATTTTGCTGGGTACCAATCTTCCAACAAACCCTGCCCAGGGAAGGTGACAATGGATCAGATCTATTTTGTGTTCCTTACAATAGGTAACAATTTTCCTGTATTGTAAAAGCAGGCGGATATTATCTTTCGCATCAAAGCAGGTGACTCTTCCCCCGGCACCTTCAATGGCTCCTACCATCTGATCCTTCCAGGGAAGAAAGTATATGTAATGAAAATCGAAGGTATCTTTATTGTGAAGTTTAAGGGTCTCGGGAAGTAACATCTCCGCACCACCTCTCCCAAGAGACTTTATGATGTGAAGTATTTTTATTTTTTCCATAATTACAGCAAAGTTAAGCCATTCTGCCCCCTGACCAAGAAATTAAAAATTTATTAAGAATCAGCAAGGTCAGACTTTGAAAATAGATTACCTTTTTATGCTATTAGATAACTCCTTGTACCTCTTTAAAAAAGATTCTTTAACATTCTTATTCATATAATCTTTATTTATAAGAACAGAAGCATTTTGAACAATTGAAGCTTTAAGATCAGGATTATTCTTAAGCTCCAAAACAGCACTTGAAAAACTTTCTTCGTCATCAAACTTAATGAGCCTGCCTGTAAGAAAGTTCGTAATAACCTCAGACACTCCCCCTACATCATAGGCAACCACAGGAGTTTTGTTGTACATGGCCTCCAGGATCACTCCGGGTAAACCTTCTACCAAACTTGGTAATAAAAGAGCCCTTGCATGGCTTAAGTATATTTGAGGATTTTGAATATCCCCCAAAAAATCGACTTTCGACTCCATGCCCATAAGTCGAACCTGGTGTTTTATTTCGGAAAATAATGGTCCTCTGCCGATTAAGTTTAAATGTGTGCTATTATCTATTGCTAAGATCTTTTTAAATATTCTTAATAAACCTGTATGATTTTTCTCCCGTGTAAAAGACCCCACATGAATAAGATTATAAGCTTCTTTATTTCGAAAGGGCGATTTCGAGTTGGATTCATTAAAAATGATTTTTTCTTCCACGCCAACAGGAATGACAAAACTTTTCTTTTTTGTGAAAGGGAATAAGCTATTAAGATCTTTCAGGGAGGCATGGGATACAGAAATTATGAGATCAACTTTTTTTAATAAAAAAGCGTTTATTTTTCTGGTGAAAGCAGTTCTTATATAAAAACTTGGGGTGCTGGCATTTCTGTAAATCAGAGTGGCATTCCACCCAAACAAATACTTAGACATTACTGCATATTTTAAAGTATCAGAAGCATTCGCCTGCACAATATCCGGCTCAAAGCATTTTATAATTGACGAAAGCTTCCTCCATCCCAAGGGATCAAAAGTTCTGCTAATTTTATTCCGGTTAAGGGTTTCAACCTCTCCTAAAAAAGGAAGCCTGGCCTCTCCATCATATATACTTAGGACCATTACTATATGTCCTGATTCCTGAAAATGATTAGCTAACTGGGAAGCAAAAACCTCCGCCCCCCGAAATTGTTTCTTCTGAATAATCTGTAATATTCGTAGTTGTTTTTTTTTTTCTAAGGATTTATTTGCCAAACGCGCATATAATGCCTCGAATTTTCTGGCGTTTTTTAACGGGTTGAATTCCTGTTGCACTAAATTAAATGCATTTCCCCCCATTTTTTTATTTAAATCGGAATTGGTAACAAGCGATATCAGCCGCTCTTTAAATTCATTTTTATTGAAATCATCGATAATAAAACCGGTTTCCCCATTAATTAATACTTCAGGTACTCCCCCCACATTGGTTGCCACACTGGGAACTTTTTGACTCGCAGCTTCCAAAATCACCCCGGGGACCCCCTCAATTTTACTTGCCAGAACAAAACAATCGGATTGAGCTAACAATTCGGGGATGTCTTTCCGAAACCCTATTAAAAAGATGGTCTGGTCAAGGTCTTGATTTTTTATTTGTTGTTGTATCGACTGAAAAGTTACCCCATCTCCTACACAAACCAGTTTTATTTTAGGATTTTCCTTCTTTATCCATGAAAAAATTTCTAGAAGAAACTCATGATTTTTCTCGGGACTAAAATTCCCGATATGCATTACAATTTTGTCGCTATCCTTTAATTTTAATTCATTCTTTAGACTATAATAAGTCTGGAATGAATTTATTTCCTTAATCGGAATTCCCCGCCTGACAACAGAAGTTTGTTCTTCGGGGTAATTGAGGGTAGTAATTAGATCCCGAATAGATTCTGATCCAACAGAGGTAACATGGTCTACCCTCTTAATTAAAGTTTTATAAATATAAAGCTTGAATGGATTGGCAATCCATTCGCTTATTGTACTAATATTCCGATAAGTAATAGGTGTTTTGGGAGCAAAAAAAGAGGCTGCCACTATATATTTGAGAGTATCTGAACCGTTGCATTGTACTACATCCGGTTTTTCACTTCTTATAAGTTGAGCTAAGTTCTTAACCAATTTAAAATGGAACTTCCCGGACTTTCTACTACATAGATCAATATTCAGCGCCCCATCCACTTCCAGAACTTCAGAGTCATGCCGATAGAGTCCCGCAAATATAATCTCGTGCCCGAATTTTATAAGTTCAGAACTAAGATTTGCAGCAAACACTTCTGCACCCCTATATTGACGTTTGGTAACTAATTGAAGTATTTTCATAGTTTAAAGCCTTCCTTCTAAATCTCCGAGAGAAATTACCAAATTAGCAGATAGAGTATGTCCATTTTTAAAAACTACCACAGCTTTTTTATGTTTCTTGGTAAATAAAAATTTAAGTCCTGCATTTACCCGATTTTCTAAATAGTAGATTAGAAATGTTTTTTCTCTTCTGCATACCATATGTAACACTTTTTGTATATCCCTTATATCTCCAAAATAGTCGCATAATACAATAGTGCGAATTCCCTTTTTCTTTTCTATTCTATAAACTATATAGTTTTTTTCACAGTTCTCCCGATGCACCCATATTTTATATCGCTTTTCACGATATCGCCAATTCAAAAAACTAAGATTGTTTCCGGCTAAATAAAAATCTTGCTTCGTCAATGATTTTTCATTTAAAACCTCTGGCCGGGACGGTTCAAAATCACCCTCAATTTTTCCTATTAAGGGTTTAATCAAGCCTAATCTGTAAAATATTTTTTTCACAGGTTCTTCATAGCCAACCCTTAAGTGCCCCTTTAGGCTTGCCTCATTAGGGTTCGAAAAGGAAAAGTCAATTTCATTTTCATATGCTTCAAAACCCATTTTCATTAAGGTTTTGAAAACCCCTTTCCCCCTTTGATCTGGTTCGGTGCAGGCATCGAAAAACCTAATTGCACTAATTTTTTCCCCGGAACTATTCTGGAATTTATATAGTGCAGCGAAAACTACTCCCTGGATTTTACCTTCATCCACCGCAACCAATCCAACAGAAAGTCCAAAGGGTGACTCTAAATGCTTCCAACGCAAAATATTTTCAGAATATTCAGGGTTTAGATTTCTCCTAATTAGAGCCACTACCTCCTTAATATCTTCTGAATAATCTAATCGCCTATATTCCATTTATAAGAATCTCCAGTTATTACCTTTATTTAATAAGCACAGTTTTAATAATATTATCAATTTAAAAATACAGAGTGCAAACCTGAGACCTTAACCTTAATTTCACTAATATCTAAGTCTGAATTAACTCGTAATCTAGAGATACGGTAAGGATGAATTTCTTTCTTACAAATCTTATGATCGAACAAAAAAGCTAAGTTAATTCCATTCTCTCTTAATACATTTTCTGATTCTGCATCATAATTTCCATTTGGATATGCAAAGATTTCATAACCCCCACTTATATCATAAGAATCAAAAAACGCTTTGGAATTCAATAATTCACTTTCAATTTCCTCCACATTACATCTATTTATCATTGGATGTGTATGGGTGTGATTGGCTAGAAAAATTTTTTCTCTTTCCATTTTTTTAAGCTCTTGAACGGTTAATTGTCTTTTGAAATTATTTTTATAATTCTTTATGTATTCAAGTCGATTCTTATTAGGCAATTCCTTCAGTTGCTTCATTAAACTTTCGATTTCAAAACCGTTTTTATTCCTGACACTTTCTTCGTTTCTTATATTTTTAAACCAAAAATCAATATTTTTATTGATGTAATCAGTTATAATAAAGACAGTTGCAGGACAATTATATTTTTTCAGTACCGGCAAACCATTCTCCAGGACAGAAATATCTCCATCATCGAAGGTAATTAATAAAGAATATTTAGGGAGAGGAACATTTTCCAGAACATGACGTTTAAAGTCTTCCATAGAAATTACATTGTAATTTCTATTTAAATAATTGATGAGCTTTTCAAATTTTGTTTTATCCTTAACATCATGAAATGCAAGTATTCTCACTCGATCTCGTAAAATAAATTTGGGGAAAACTGAAAAAAAAGAAAGAATTCTATAGTAGTTTTTTCTCATAAATATAGATTAAGTAGATTAGGAAAAATTAAGGTTTAAGTCCTAACTCAGGAACTATATACCTTCAAATACATATTTAGCATCTTTTGATGTATGTCATCAATTTGGAAGTTTTCCAAAAACCTTTTAGATGAATAGGTGCTTAATGAACTCTGGAGATTTTGATCATTTGAAAGGGTATAAATATTTTCAGCTAACTGTTTGTAATCCCCCGGTTCAGAGAACAAAGCTCCTTCTTCGTTTCCAACAACTTCTCCCAAAACCGGAATATTAGAACATATTACAGGAAGTTTTGCCGAAAAGGCTTCAACTAAGGCTCCGCCCAAACCCTCATAATAGGATGGAAAAACAAAAGCATTTGCAGCAGCTAATTCTTCCTCAACATTCCTCACAAAACCCAAAATCTCCACATGACTTTGCAATTTATTATGAATAACAAATTCATTAAGGGTCTTAGTATGCCTTCCTTCTTTTCCTAAAATCTTCAGTTTTATCGTTTCCAGCCTATTGGTTTCTCTTAAATAATTAAAGGCTTTTAAAATATCTAATTGACCCTTTGCGAAAACCTGCCGACCAACATTTATTAATTTAAAATTTGAACTTTCTTTACTAACCCTTTCAAGATATTCATTTTTTCTACGTCCACGGTATATTAAACTATAGTTATTATCAATGTTTAAAAATTCACGATAATGATCCAACACCTCATTTGTGATCACATGATAATGAATCCCTCTATTAACCTTACCCGAGTATTCATCAAATATTTTAGCCATTTTATATTTGAGTAAAGGCAATTGAGAATCCCTTTTTCTTTCTTCCGTATAAGGAGTATTAACCAAGCTTTGAATAATTTTTCCTTTTTTATTAAAAACTCTTACCAGCCTCAACAAAAAGTTTGATTCCGCAAGAACAGAATGAATTATATCAGGATTCTCCTTGGTAATAGTTTTATTTAAAAATTCTAATTTTTTAAAATAACCTGAAGTATCTTTAAAAAAAATGATAGGTATATCATGACTCTGAACCTCCTCTAAAAAGCCAATTTCCTGCTGATTGATACATAGAAATTTAACCTCGAATCCAGGTTGTTTAGTTAAGAATTTAGCCAACTCTACCATAGATTTTTCAGCTCCACCTGCTCCTATAGAATCAATAAATATTAATATTTTCATTACAAGTATAATTTTATTTTCAGTGGCTAATTGATAGTACTTCTCATCAATTTCACTCAAATGACATTCTTAATAAATCTTATTAAAAAACTACTTTAACTTTTGGAAATCATTTTCTAAGACCTCGCGTCTCCATTATAAATATCTAATAGCTTTTTAAGAAATATTTCCGAAGAAAACGAATCTTCAAAACTTTGCCTGGCATTAGTCTCAAAATCTAAATAATTCTCATGAAATTCAAACAGAAAGGTTCTTATCCTTGATACCGTTCCTTCAATATCTTCAAAATTTACGAGCAGACCATTGTAATTTTTTTCAATTACCTCAGGAAGACCTCCAACATTAGAAGCAATTACGGGTTTACCTAAACTCAAAGCCTCCAGTACACTTATTGGTAACCCTTCTGAAAAGGAGGAATTCACATAATAGTGAAGTTGATTTAAATACAACGCTACATCATCTGTAAACCCCGTGATATGGACAGAATTTTCCAGTTGATATTCTATAATCTCTCTCTCTAAACCATCCCTTAAAGGTCCATCCCCAATTAGAATTAATTTTAAATTTGGTAGATCGATATGAAGTTTTGCAAAAACGTCTAACAACCTGTGAAGTCCTTTTATCTCTTGAAAACGGCAGGCTGTACCAAAAATAATATCCTCCTCTGCATTAAATATTTTATTATTTGGTATATGCTTTTCTAATCCTTGAATACCATTATGTAATATATTGATCTTTTTTTTCTTGATTCTTCTCTTTGATAGCGCAATATTTTTTGCCGCAGCAGAAACAACAATAGTTTTGTCAAATACTTTGTTATGAAGAAGATTCTCTAATTTAAACCACAGCTTATGTTTAAGCGATTTTTCTGCTAGCAGGGTATCTGCCGAATGTATAGTGGCCACACTTCTTGTTTTCATTCCTTGTATAGCCAAACCAACTATAAATTTATCCAGAATTAGATTAGCATGTACAAGCTCAATTTTCTCTTTTTTGATGAATTTCCTTAAAACTGAAGCTGCCTTTACAGCATTTTTTAAGCCATAATAATTAATACGTGCCGGATAAATTCCACTGGCCTCAAATTTTTTTCGCATAGTATCATCAACCCCAAAATAAATCAAATAAACTTCATGTTTTTTAGCTAAATCGGGAAGGGTTTGCACCAGTAAATTAGAAGTTCCTCCAAAATGTAGGTCGGGCAGGGTATATAGAATTTTCATTTATGACATTTTTAAGTAGAGTTCTCGCTCATCTTTTACCCCATAAATCTTCTTCAGCCCCCAGGTCATTATCCAAAATGGTAGATAAATAAAGAAAATGTGAGATCTAACATTGTAGGCTATTAAGGCTATTTTTTTTCGGGCCAAAAGTTTTGTGAGCCATTCCATTTTTGACTTATGTTTATTATAATAATCAATATGTCCCTTTAATTTCTTTTTATTTTTTGATGATATTCTATTATCAGCATCTCGGTAGTAAATAGCATATTCACCGGAAATATATTTTACAGGGAACTTTTCTGCTAACCTGTTAACAATATCGTGATCCTGGCAGGAAAGTAATTGTTGATCAAAACCTTGTACTTCCTTTAAAATTTTACAGGGTGCAACCAGATTAATAGTTCCGCCAAGAAAATTATGAGAAAGTAAAATTTGTCTGAAATTGTCCGATTCTAAAAATTGCTTGCAAAACCTCCCCTCTTTATCTTCGTTACTTCTAAAGTCCGTTACATAAATAGTATTATTATCCTTTTTATATGCTTTATTTATAAGTTCCAGCCTACCTGGAGTCCAAATATCATCAGAATCTAAAAAACCTACTAATTCTCCTTTAGCTAACCCAATCCCTATGTTTCGCGCCGCGCTGGCCCCCATATTCGGAAATTTGTAATAAAAGATGTTATTAAATTTTTCCTGGTAAACTTTTACAACTTCTTCGGTATCATCCCCGCCACCATCATCAATTATTAATAACTCCCAATTGGTGAAAGTTTGGGAAATTACACTTTCAATAGATCTTTGAATTACTTTAGATCTATTATAAGTGGGAATAATAATTGAAATCAAATTATTAATATTTTTATCCATAACTACTTGATTTCATTTAACTCTTTCGAATAATACCTAAAGTTTTCCAAACTTATTTTATTAAACCAATCACTTTCTATTAATCTCTGGATCTTTATTTCAGAAAATCTATATTTTATAACCTTTGCAGGAGTCCCGCCTGCGATAGCATAAGGAGGGATTTCCCCTGTTACAACAGAGTTTGCCGCTATAATGGCACCATCACCAATTACCGCACCAGAAAGAATAACACATTGAGTACCTATCCATACATCATTACCTATTAGAATAGGACCTTTGGAAATCTTCTCATTGGCATCGTTGTTATTTAAGAAATTGTTTTCAATATAGTAAGTTGTAAAATTTTCCGGATTATGGTTAAATTCCTGAATGGTAACATTTCTGGCAATAGAACAAAAAGACCCTATTTTTACAGGATGAATTGCAGAAATTATGTCTGTATTAGGGCCGGAAATACTTGTGAATCTTCCAATTTCAATCTTACTATTGGTTTTGAAAGTTAATTTATTGTAGAATGTACAATTCTCACCTATATTTATTTTTCCGCTAAAATCTAAATCTCCCTTTATAATTTTAGTTGATTTAGGTAGATCAAAGGCCTTAATATAAAAATCTGCTAAAACCCTTTGGTTAAATTTTTTATTTTTTAGAAGTAATTTAGCATATAAGGTTCTCCAGTTCATATGATGATATTAAACATTACTTAATTATTTACAATAATCTTTAAGAATATAACATTAACCTTCCCGTCACTATTATCATTTTTGAAAATTACTCAGAATCCATAACAGAGAAGCATCATTATTCATTTTGCTTTTTATTTATTTTAAAAATGAGGAAACTCGCAAAAATAGAAACCAATCCAGATATGGCCCCTTTTGCAAAAAGGGGTAGCTCTACCGCATAATAAACTATAATTGTCAAAAATACCGTTATTATTATCCAGAACCCGGGATAATAATTTACTTTATTAATTCCCTTAAAGGCCTTAAAATAATATCCTGAATACCCCATAAATAAGTACCCAAAAAAAGTCGTAAAAGCAGCAACTTCAAAACCAAAAATAGGTATCAAAAGAAGGTTTAAAATTACATTAATGAGGCCGGCACCAAAAGTGACCTTCCACATAATATTAGTAAATTCATTATACATGATCTTGGTACTAAACCCTAAGTACATTGGACGATAGTTATAGGCCATTACAATTATGATTCCCAAATAATACATCTTCGCAAGAGCTTCATTTCTTATAAGAAAGGTAAAAGCCTCTTTCATCCATAAGCAGACTAGAAAAGTGATTAAAAAAAACGTTAATTGTAAAATAAAGACAAGTTCTTTAGCGGGTTTTTCTTTATTTTCTTTATAATATTTATTTAACAATGGCCCTATCGCCAATCCGCTCGCAGTTCCCAAAGAATTCATGACACTTCCAACGGTGTAAGCCACATTATATTTCCCAATATCTCCTGTCCCCACTCTCATAACATCCATGATCATTTTATCAGAACTGTTCAATAAATAATTTGAATAATAATGAGGTACCATTGGCAGACTCACCTGAAGAGAGTTTTTGATTAGTCGTCGTTTAAAATTAAATATTGGTTTTAAATTTAAAATAAAATTCAAGGGATAAAAATAGGATAGATTAGTTAACATACCCACGATGAAAGTAGACCAAAACCAGCCCATATATCCCATCTTGTAATAAGAAATAAAAAGAATATTTAAACCTACAGACAAGAAGCCAAAAATGATGCTTCTTACCGCGATTTGTAAAGGTTTTTGTTTAAGCTGATAATAGGTAGAGCAAATTGTTTTAGTTTGCCCAAAAAAGATTAACGGTCCTATATTTAAAAATAATATGGTCCATTTATTCTCTTCTGCTACTTCGGGAATAACTAAGTAAATTAGTAGTCCAAGAATAAAAGCATATATAAAATTCCAAAGATTAAGAAATCCATAAATCTGTCTCCAGGCCCATTTATATTGGCTTGGTGATTTAAAAAAAGAATTTACGAGAACTACTCTTAATCCTAGAGTTGCTAAAACAGCCAAGGCAGTGGTATATGCCGCAAGAACTCCCGATACACCATAATCAATATCCGTAAGGTCTTTGGTGATTATTGGTAAGGCGAAGAAACTTGCAAGTTTAGTAATTTGTGGGGCTAAGCCATAAATAGCTGTGTGAGAAAATAATTTTTTAAGCATTTAAGTTTCTTCTTGTAATAAGCTTTTGGACTGCAAAATTCTCAAATTGATTTTAGAGTTATTTAGCAAGGTTCCTTTTCCTCTAAAAAAACGTTTCATATTCTCCATAACTGAAAATCCTTTGATATTCCCGTCCGAATCTTTTTTTTGGAGCTAATCTTTGGACGATTATCTAAGATAAAACCCTTAATGACTAAGGCGAATTAGATAAGCCTTTACTTTATGTAAACTAAGGTATTTAAATGGGGCTTATAAACAACAATTATCTATAACTTGAGTATATCCAACGTCTAATTTCCTATTATTAATTCCTTTTTTCAGGGTAAGAACATTATCCATTAAACTTAAGAATACTTCAGGGTCCTCAGTTAAACATGCAAATGCCATCCCTGTTGAAATTAAATCTTGATATGAATTAATTCCTACTTCATCAATTATTAAAGAATACTTATGCATTAAGGCTGCCTCCGCTATTGCTCCTGATGATTTGGAAATATGTAATTGACAATTATTTAATAGCAAAGGCAATGGTAGATTAGATGCTTCCTCAATATTTACTAATTCAGTTAAATTTTGATTATTCAAGCTTTCAAAAATTTCCTCAATTTCAAAATCTTTCATTCTGGGATGAAAACGAAGCCACCAATTAAATTTATTATAAGATCTTTTAATAACCTCAATTAAATAAGTTGAAAATAAAGGTTCCAAGGGCTGCAATGTAAATAAAATCATTGGCCGGGAGTCCTCTAAATCTAATTTCATATTTTCGTGGGTAGTTATAAAATCAATCCAGGGGTTTCCTCCCAATATAACATTATGAGGTGAATCAAAAACCCAGTTTTCAATATTTCTATAAGAAGGTTCGTCCCACACCCAAAAATCCTTAGGCAAAATATTAAAGCCTCTATGTGGAACTTTTTTAAAATAGTAAGCAGGATGCAAATATCCCTGAAGACCATGTTGCATATCTATGGTCCGTACACCTAAATTATTTGCCGCAAGATTAAACCCATACATCGCATTACTGTAGTAACATAATCCAAAAGCATATTTTGCTTCTGTTTTTTTGAAAAAGTAATCAAATAATTTAGCCCAGTCCAGAATTATATTAGTTCTTCTGAGGAGTTGTTTTTTTAATCCCTCTTTATTAAGGCCTGCAATCTCTTCGACCTCATTTAAAAATAAGTTGAAATTCTCATTATCCCAAAGCTTATCTTTTCTTGTCTTAATTCTCCTCTGCCTGAAGGCTAATCTTACGATATTCAAATTTATAACCCTTTCTGGTTTATGGACAGTTTTCACATCTTTCGCTCCATATTCCAACAAATAACCTTTTTCACCTTTTTTAGCCAAATGATCCAGAATGGGATCAAAATATCTATTAAATTTCTTCCCCTTCCAAATGACTCTGTGGGAAGGAGCTCCGGAAAATATAAAATCGCTTTTTTCTAAATGCAGAGATAAACGGTAATACCAACCATACAAATATTTAATCCCATTTTTTATTTTCCGTTTCAACCTGTTTAGCTTAGAAGTCCTGTCTTTAGAGCTTTCTAACAAACCAGAGTTGTTTCTGTATAAATTGAAATAGATAATTACTTTTAAAATTGGCCACACTTGGATTCCTTTTAGTGCCCATTTATCAACAGGATACTCATCCTCGCATTTTAGGAAGAACTTCTGCAGTTCAGGGATTTTTATTTTCATTATAATTAGCCTTTCTTGCTCCCTAAAATTTTCAATCTTAAAAGATGAAGGAAGCTTAAATTTTACCTAAATTTCAATTTCTTCGTAGAAGGAAAAATCATCCTTTTAACAACCCAACTCATTTTGGTTATTCTATTTTATCTAAATTCACCACAAACCTATCTCCTTTATCAAAATGTTTCGGAGATTTCGTTCCTAATATCTTTTTTAGGTATTTTGGATGTAGCCCAAATCCCGGTCTGATACTTCTTACATTTTTTTCCGTGATCATTTCCCCAGCTTCAATATCCTTAACGACATAAAGTGACCTGCTAAAATCCCTTCCTTTTTTCTGTTTTTCAGTCAACGTATAATCTACTTTTCCTAGTGCTTTTTCTGCCACTCTCACCGCTTTTACCATTTCTGTAAATTCTTTTTCATCCATTGAAAAAGAAGCATCCGGACCTCCAATTGATTTGTCCAGGATAAAATGCTTTTCGATGATTTTAGCTCCCATCGCAGTTGCCACAATAGGAACAGTACTCCCTAGGGTATGATCTGATAAACCCGAAATCACATTATACCGTTCTGCAAGATCTTTTACCATTATCATATTTGCCTCTTCAATAGGAGCCGGATAAGAAGAAGTACATTTCAGCAAGGCAATATTATTATTGCCCATTCTTTTACATGCATCCAGAGCAAGTTCAATATCCTCCTGTTCGGCAATGCCGGTTGAAATAATCATCGGTTTTCGTTTTGAAGCAGTGTATTCAATTAAAGGAATATCTGTGATTTCAAACGAGGCTATTTTATAAGCTGGAACATTTAAATCTTCTAGAAAATCAACTGCCGTTTTATCGAAAGGAGAAGAGAAACAAATTAATCCTTCTTCGGTAGCTGTTTTAAAAAGTTCTTTATGCCACTCCCATGGAGTATATGCTTCTTTATATAAGTCATGTAAATTTTTACCATCCCAAATTGTACCGCTATTGATTATAAAATCTTCCTTATCACTATCAATAGTCATTGTATCTGGCGTGTAGGTTTGTAATTTAATACAATTTGCTCCAGCTCTTTTTGCCGCTCTTATTGTTTCTATTGCTGTCTCTAAATTGCCATTATGATTTGCCGATAGTTCAGCGATAATAAAAACATCATTTGTCCTATTTATTTCAAAATTTCCAATCTTCATTTTTTCTTTATTTTCTAATTTACTGACCTAATTACTTGAAAAGCTTCAGCATATGATTTACCAATTGCTACTCCCCAACGTTGTGCCTGGATTTTTAAAGCTTCAGGTGACCTTGGATGAGGATATTCTCTTTTTTCATATTCATAACTTTCCATCCCCATAATTTTTGCTTCAAGATTTTTTTCAGTAAAAGAGAAGAAAAGATTAGGAATAAAATGTTTCGGATCAGATGAAGCTCTCCATTCTGTGCCTGAAGGTGTTTCAAATGTGATAATATGTTTTACTGTTTCGTAATCCATAGGACGACAAGCAGTTATAACAGCCTCGAAAGTTCTTTGATGATCGATGTTAACATCCCCACCATGATGAGTAAAAATAATATCTGGTTTAAATTCTTCTTTTACTTCTTCTATAACTTTTATAATGTCTAATAAAGCAACCGAATCAAATCGGTTATCAGGGAAATTATATGTTTTTACCTGATGGTAGCCTATTTCTTTTTGTGCTTGTGCAATATTCTTATTATGAACCTCTAGTTCCTTTTCCCATGCTTGGGAATTTCTTGTTTTTGCCCTACTGGTAATTCCCTCACCTAAAATAACCACCTGGGATGCCACCTGATATTCGTTAATAAGTTTGTTCATAGTAGCACCCAGTCCCAATAACTCATCGTCGGGATGAGCAACAACCACCATTATTTTTTTATTTCTTAATGATTCTAACATCTGCTAAAATTTCATGTGTTTTAAAATTTGCCCTGGAAAACTCCAAACGAAAATTGTCAATTTCTAAGTATGCATTTGGATATCCCTCAGCATCTAACATTCTTATGTAATCATAAATTTTTTCGAGATCTTTTAATTCAGAAATATCTCCATCTTCCAGATTCCTTCTTCGAAAAGTAGTAGATTTTCCTTCCTGGAAATAGGGTTCTGGATTGGTCTCAATAATTTCTTTAATCATTGAAAAAATTATTTTTGTAGCTCTAATAAAAATTTCCTCTGCGGTTCCATATAAATCAAGTTCCTTTTTTAAGTATATCTTACCGGTGTCTATTCCTTTCTCAACTCTTAATGCTGAGATTTTGGTCTTTTGAATATCGCGTACAATTAAGTTTTGTAAAGGACTTCCTCCTCTCCCGAAAGGGAGATCTGTCATATGAAAAACTATACATTCAAAATTTAAAAATATTTCTTCCGGGATTATATAGGACCAATGAGGTATAAATATTTTTTTAGGATTAATTGTTTCCAATTTAGCCTTGGTAAAATCTACCTTTTTATCAATTAAAATCCATCTTACCTCTTCTTTATAATCAAGAAGTGATTCAAATAATTCTTTATGCCACTTCTTCTCTGTTACTAAAATATACTTCATCTAATTACCTATAGCTAAATTCAATTAACTCAGAATTTTCATAAAAAATATTTTTCTCAGAAAATCCTAATTTTTGAAAAACTTTTGTCGAACCGACATTGGAAGGTTTGACTTGTGCCTTTAGAGGTGAGTATTTTTTGTTCTTCATTAACTCCTCAATAATTTTTGAACCGAAACCTTTACCCCTATAATGACTATCGATTGAGTAATCTATTAGCCAATAACCTTCCCTATAATCCAACCGCGATTGACCTACAAGTTTGTTGTCAAAAATCCAAATCAACAAGACAGTTTGACTACTTAATAGTTTATTATAAAACCAATTTAAATGTTGTTCCCAAAGTATTTCTTCACTATATAATGAGTTTTTCCTTACTGTTGGTTCATTGACCCAATCATACAATAATTTGGCATCAGTAATCTCTGCTTTGCGGCTATAAAAGTTCTTTAATATTTTTGAATGAATAACAACATCAATAAACTCGTCATTATAACAACAATGATTTTTTAAGGTGGCTTCCCTATAAAATCCACTGCTTTCTATAGCATCATATAAACTTGGTCTTAAATCGAATGCATAAGTATATATTTTATGAAGATTTAATTCAATTTTAGCTACCTCCTTTAGAAGACTTAGAAATGTTTGCCAATGAAACTTAAAACTATTCTTTTCTAATTCAGAATTTAGGACAAATGAAATTTCGGCGTGCTTATCAATCCAGTTTATATGTACCAGACCACCATAACCAACACATTTTCCCTCTTCGAGATAAGAAAATAAAATTTGTTCAGGTTTATCTTCTTCAAATAATTGGGATACTACTGTATCAAAATAATTATCTTGTTTCTCTTTAGTAAGCAATTCACTTTGGCGTAAGTGATACATTTGCTCATTTCGCCACTTCATAATGTCATAACGATCCTCTTTCCGAATAGGGACAATAGCATAGTTCCCTGAAGAAAAACGTTGATTATTTAGAATTTTATATTTCGTCATTTTTAGATTTAAAAAAAAAGGAAAGTCGGTTAAACTCATATTCCTGAAGTAAAGGCCTAACTTCCTTTATTTCTTCTTCCAATGAATTATAGACCTTTTTTTGATAATTAGATTTATTTACCTCGAACAACCAACTATAATGATCCTTGCAAAATTTAATTAAATCCAGGTCTACCGGAATTTTAAATTTATGGCCAATGGAAAAAATAGCAGATAACACCAAATAATCAGAAGGATAATCAACAGTTAAACGCAGCTCTTTTAAATTTTCATTTTCATCAATGTCAAAAACCGATGTATTATAATTTCCACTTTCTCTCAAGAATAAGGTAACATGTTGTTCATCTTCTTCCGTAAGCTTTTGAAACTCTAAACTTAATAAAGCTTGTGTGGTAATTATTTCAAAATTCATTCCCATCGGCAATCCTTTCGTTATAGTATAATCAACTTGAGAATTAGCATGTGCTGCAAGGCTTTTTTCAAGGAAGTTCGTATCTATTATAGGATTATCTCCTGTTAAACGAACAACATAGTCAAACTCATCACTCTTTAAAATATCAATAAAACGACTTAAAACATTATCCTCAGATCCTCTATAACATTTTATATTACTAGTTTCACAGAATTCCTCCAGGGGATCATTTTTGGTATCTAAGGAAGTTGCTATATAAATTTTTTTTTGGATTTTTATTTTTTTTACCCCTTCTACAATTCGAAATAATGTACTTTTATTCGACCCAATCGGCATAGGCATTAGTATTTTCCCGGGTAAGCGGGTAGATGCCATACGAGCCTGGATAATAAAAGCTATTTTTTTATTTGGAAGTCCATCCACCATCAACTGTAAAATTTTGTCCGGTAATAAAATTAGATGCATCTGAAGATAGGAAAGTGAATATACCACCTAAATCCTCTGGTTGTCCAATCCTGTCCAAACAGGTTCTTTGTTTCAATTCATTTATAAATTCTCTATTCTCTTGAACTTTCTTTGAAGGAAATGGACCAGGGCTTACCGCATTTACCTTAATATTCCATTTTCCTAAGTATGATGCATAATATTTTGTAAGCTGGATTACACCGGCTTTAGCTGCCCCGTAATGAGGAGGGTTCAAAAAATTTGGGGATTCATCATATACACTAAAATCAGGGGCTACCATCCCATACATAGAAGAGACATTAATAATTTTTCCTTCTCCGGTAGTTTTAAAATACGGTATTATTTCTCTAATTGTTCTAAAAACTGAATTCAAGACACCGTCTACCCCTCGCGACCAATCTTCATCTGTCATCTTCTCGGGAGATTGCCCAGACAAATAAACCGCATTATTAATTAAAGTATTAACAGTGTTTTTTTGGGAAATATTTGAAAAAGCATTTTTAATACTTTCAGTTTCCGAAATGTCACAATATTCAAAGAAAAGGTTTTCATCTAAATTCTTATTGGTCTCAAAAGCTTTATAAAACTTATTCTTATCTCTACCAAGCACAAAGACCCGGGCATTATGAGCAAGTAAACTTTCTGTAATGGCTTTCCCCAAATAACCATAGCCTCCGGTAACTAAGATTACTTTCTGATTTAAGTCTACACTAAAAACGTTCTCTAAATTGGCCATTTTGAGGGTATTAAAATATCATCAGCTATTTTATTTTCTAATTCGGGTAAATCAGGTGCATTTTCTAAACTCTCTATATTCTGTAGTAATTGTGATTCATCTTCCACTCCTATAATAACTCTATCAATAAAAGGTTTATCCAGAACAAACTTTAAGAGGGCTCCATTTAAAGGCAATTTTTCATGAAGTTGAGCTATAAGTGGTTTCACTTCGTCAAAAAATTCGTCCAGTTCATGAGGGTTCATAAAAAATAAGCCCTGTAAAAAAGCTGATCTTGTATGAATTTCACAACCTCTACTTTTCAGTTCCTTTATAACTGTTTCAAACCTCCTGTCAAAGTAATTATAAGGAACCTGAACTAAGTCCGGATAATATCCTTTCCCCAAAAGCCGTTCTAGTTCAAGCAGCTCATTAAGGGAAAAACCAATTTTTACTACTTTAGCCTCAACTTTAAATCTTTGTAATTCTTCCCAATGTTCAGGATGATCTATAATATCCATCGGGCGATGGGCAAGATATCCGTAAAAAGACTTAAGTCCAAGCTTTTTCAGGCTTTGGTTTAGTTGCACTGAAATACCTTCCTCTTTTGATGGTGGCATAAATTTAGAGACCATTTTAAAGTAAGAAAGCTCATTTTGTCCAAGGACATCTTCAGAACTTCCATAGGCAGATGCAGAATCCAACACCTTTATATTATAAGACTTGGCGGTGTCAAGAATTTTTACAACTTCTTCTTTGGCAGTTTGTCCGTGTTTATTGGAAATCCCATATGGAAGGCCAAATTGAACAGTGCCTAAACCTATTTTATCCCTATTTACCATAAAATGAATTAATCTTCTCAATTACAAATTCCTGTTCTTCTAATGGTAGAGTTGGGTACATAGGCAAACTGATGCAGTGTCTGTAATATTTTTCAGCTTCTGGAAAATCACCTTCTTCCCAGCCTAAATCTCTATAATATGGCATAAGATGGCAGGGGATATAATGAATTTGGGCAAAAATTTGGTTCTTCCTTAAATAATTATACAGTCCTAACCTGTCCTCTACCTCAAGAACATATAGGTGATAGGCGTGACCTTCTACAACTCCGGATTGACCTTTAATATATTCCTTTCCTTTAAATGCTTCCAAATAGGTCGCAGCAATTTCCCTTCTTTTGGCCAAACCTTCATCTGCCCTTTTTAACTGACTGGTTCCCAAGGCGGCCTGGAAATCGGTTAATCTGTAATTATAGCCTAATTCCTGCATTTCCATGTACCAGTTGGGATAGGTCTTGAATACGCTCGACCTGACAGGAGAACCAACTGCAAAATTAAGGGAATTTTTATATTCATCAGAGTTTTTGGTTATGCCGTGGGTCCGCAACCTCAACAATTTTTCATATAGCTCCTTATCGTTAGTGGTGATCATTCCACCTTCTCCACTGGCTATATGTTTAACGGGATGAAATGAGAATATTGCCAGGTCGGCAAAGTTTCCATTTCCGCAGGATTGTTTTTGTGCTTTGGAATCTGTAAAAAATCCACCCGGGGCGTGGCAGGCATCTTCAATGATCCATAGCCCATATTCATCGGCTAATTTTCTAAAAGCTTCCAGGTCTACCGCTCTTCCGGCAAAGTCTACTGGAATAATGCCTTTATAAGAGCCATTAGGTGCACTTTCGAGCAACTGTCTAACCTTATCTATATCCAGTAGATAAGTTTCGGGATCAATATCGGCAAACACCACTTCTCCGCCACAATAACGCACACAATTTGCTGAAGCTGCGAAGGTTATAGACGTGGTTATCACCTTATCACCTGGATGAACCTTTAATGCCATCGCACAAAGATGAAGTGCAGCAGTGCCATTAGAAACCGCTACCGCATATTTACTACCAACATAAGCTGCAAAAACTTCTTCAAATTCAGCAATTTTGGGGCCTTGTGTGAGGTAATCGGATTTTAAGGTGCTCACCACAGCTTCAATATCTTCTTCCGTGATATTTTGACGCCCGTAAGGAATTGGATTATTCATAGGTTAAACTTCAAAAGTTGGGTCTACATGTTCTTTAATTAATTCTCTAAGGTTTCCAACAGATTCCCATTCTTCATTTTCCCCCGAATTATACTGGAATCCAGGTTTTACCTTAACAGCATTAAATTCTTTAATGTAATCTTCCGTTTTCCATTTATGTGTAGCTGGAAGTATCGTATAATATTTACCTAGATCATAGGTATAATAAGAGTCCGATGAGGTAATCATTTCTTCATGAATTTTTTCTCCAGGTCTAATTCCAACTACCGGTTTCTTACAGTCTGGTCCAATTGCCTCGGCAACGTCAGTAATTTTATATGAAGGTATTTTTGGCACAAAGATTTCTCCACCCCAGGCATGTTCTAACGCATGCATTACCATATCAACTCCACCCTGTAAACTAATATTGAAACGAGTCATTGTTGGATCTGTAATAGGCAAAACACCCTCTGCCTTCTTCTTAAGAAAAAATGGTATTACAGACCCATTGGATCCCATTACGTTTCCATAGCGAACAACAGAAAACTTAATCGGATTCCATCCCGTAATATTATTTGCAGCAACAAAAAGTTTGTCTGAAGCTAATTTTGTAGCTCCATAAAGATTTATAGGTGCTGCAGCTTTATCCGTAGATAATGCCACTACCTTAGAAACTTCAGTTTCAAGACATGCATTAATTATATTTTCAGCACCCAAAATATTTGTTTTCACACACTCCATTGGATTATACTCTGCAATAGGCACATGTTTCATTGCAGCTGCATGAATAACATAATCAATACCTTTTAGAGCCCGCTTAACTCTCTCATAATCTCGTATATCTCCAATAAAATATCTAATTTGAGGATACTTCGAAGTTGAGTATTCCTGTGCCATCTCAAATTGTTTTTGCTCATCACGAGAAAAAATTACAAGCTTTTTTATTTTTGGAAATTTTCCTAAAATATGCTTGGTCAGGGCTTTTCCTAAGGAGCCAGTACCCCCGGTTATTAGTAACGCTTTATTTTGAAAATCTAACATTTCTGTTTATTATTAAAATTTTTAAATAAAATAAGAGAACTTCATTAAACACTCATATATTTTTAGGAAGGATAGTAATTTTTATACCATTCAATAAATTCACTAATGCCATCTTTTATTTTTACTGAGGGGACGTAATCAAAATTCTTTTTTAAAGATTTCACATCTGCCCAGGTTCTTTCAACATCACCGGGTTGCATAGGCAACATTTCCTTTAGTGCAGATTTCCCAAGTTGTCTTTCTATTTCTTCAATAAACGTTAACACGTTTACCGGTTTACTATTCCCAATATTATATAACGAATATCCTTTGCTATTCTCTGCATCTACGATCTTCACTACTCCGGCAACAATATCATCTATATAAGTAAAATCCCTTTCCTGGTTGCCATTATTAAACACCTTTATAGGTTTATCATTCATTATGGCATCGGTAAATAGGAACATTGCCATATCGGGCCGACCCCAAGGGCCGTAGACGGTAAAGAACCTTAATCCTGTAGTTGGGAATCCATACAAGTGACTATAAGTATGAGCCATCAGTTCATTGCTTTTTTTTGTTGCAGCATATAAGCTGATAGGATGATCTACATTATCCTCAGTAGAAAACGGCACCTTTTTATTCTTTCCATATACACTTGAACTACTGGCATAGATCAAATGCTTAACACCATGCTGCCTGCAACATTCCAGTATGTTTGCAAAACCTACAACATTACTATCGATATAAGCAGCGGGATTCTCTAAACTATAACGAACTCCCGCCTGTGCCGCAAGATTAACTACTTTGTAGAACTTCTCCTGAGAGAACAAGACAGGAAGATTAATACGATCCTCAAGGTTTAACTTGATAAACCCAAAGTTTTCAAATTTATCACTCCCGATCAAAATATTATAGTCTGATAACTCTTCAGAGGGTATTCCTAATTCTAAGAGCCGGTCCTTTTTGAGCTGAGGGTCATAGTAATCATTCAGATTATCTAATCCAACAACGTGATAACCTTCTTTAATTAAAATTCTCGATAAATGAAAACCTATAAAACCTGCAGAACCTGTAACAAGAACTTTTTGCCGCTTTTTATTTTCTGACATTATCTCTTAAAATTTTAATCGCAAAGATAGAATAAACAACCGGAGCCTACTCTAATTAAATCTTAAAGAACTGTGAAAGTAAAGCTTTCTGCAACTCTATTTGACCAAACAGGAGAAGGATCTTTAGGAATTTATTATTTGGGACATTATATCTAACTGGCTTAGAGTCATGTCATATGACAGAGGTAAACAAAGAATATTATTTGAACTTTTTTCTGATACTTCACATTTTGTAATTTCCACATATTTTAAGGTATTGAGGGCGGGATAAAAATACCTTCTGGGGAAAATATAATTGTCTTCTAATGCCTTCTTAACTTTAAATAACTGTTTTTCATTGTCCAAAAGAATGGGATAATAAGAATAATTCCAGGCCGTGCTTTTTCTCAAGGTCATTGTAGCGATAGAAGAAAAATTTAAACGCTCATTATATCCCTCAGTAATCTCTCTTCGGGCTTCCAGAAGTTTTGGCACATAAGGCAAAACGGCTAATCCCATGGCGGCCTGTAATTCACTCATTTTGGCATTTATTCCCAGGCCATAAAATTCAGTTGCTCCTTTATGACCGAAATTATGGCTGTAAAATAATTTCTTAAATAATTGTGGATCTTTACAGAACATAGCTCCCCCTTCACCCGTATGAAAGATTTTTGTTGCGTGAAAACTACAGGTGCTTACATCTCCAAAATTGAAGATACTTTCACCTTTAAATTTCACACCAAAACAATGCGCGGCGTCATATATGACTTTAAGACCATGCTTTTGGGCTATTCTATCTATCTCCTCCACGTTACAAGGATTCCCAAAAACATGCGTAGCCAAAATGGCGGTAGTCTTTTCTGTTATAGCAGCTTCGATTTTTGTTTCATCAATGGTAAGATACCCAGGGTGGATATCAACAAAAACGGGTGTGCAATTCTCCCATACAATAGCAGCAGTTGTGGCGACATAGCTGAAAGGAGTTGTTATAACTTCACCATTACCCGCAAGCACCTTAAGGGCTATTTGTAAAGGCAAGGTGCCGTTAGCGGTAAGGATCAAATCTGGGGAGCCCAGATATTCCTTCAGCCTTGCCTGTAATTCATACCACAGTTTCCCCCCGTTAGCTATTTGGTTGGACTCCCATATCTGTTCCAGATATTTTTGATATTCTTCCAGAGGAGGAAGAAAGGTTTTGGTGACGTGGATCATCGTTTTAAGATCAAATTAGATAGTTCAAAAAAACTACTGAATTTTAATAGAAAGGACGTGCTCAAATAAACCGCAGAACCCAATGTCCCCCCGACCACTATTCGAATTAAATTCGAAGAATCATGCAACACAAATTGATCAATAATAAATATTGTACTGCCTCCGAAAACAGCAAGTAGGATTATTGGTATTACATCTTTTATCTGTTCCAGCCCGGTGTAAGAAATAAATCTACTTGTGTAATGAGCATTAATAAAAAAAGCAACCAAAGAGATCACCACCTGTCCATACAATAGAGCTAAGATTCCGAAGGGAATAGCAAATATTATGGTGATGGCTATAATAACTTTCTTAATGATCTCCAGTTTTAAGAAAAGGTCACTTCTCCCCTTCACATTGAGAATGGTTAGGTTGTATGAATGAAGAGGATAAAGAATTCCAGTCACACAAAGAATCTGAAAATAAGGTACTGCAGGCAACCACTTTGCTGTAAAGAGAAAAATAAAAACAGGTTCGGCAAGTACAGCAAGAAAAATAAGAACAGGACTAACTACGAATACCACCATCAACATCAGCTTTTTATAAACTTTCTTAAGCCTGGCTTCATCATCTTGAATAGATACAAATAATGGAAAAGTCACTTTGTCCAAAGCTCGGGAGATATAATTCACCGGAAGTTGCTTCATAGTTTCCGCTCTGGTATAAAGTCCTACCTGGGCTGCAGAAAAGTATTTCCCTATAACAATTAGAAAAATATTATTAAATATCCTGTTAAGCAGATCTGAAAGGGTCAATTTATAACCATAATTAAAATGCTTGCTAAACCTGGACCGGTTGAAAATCATCTTTGGTTTCCAGTCTGAATACCACCACATCTGGATAGTACTAACAAGGGAAGTAGCTATACTGCTCCATACCAGACTCCATACTCCATACCCATTATAGGCCAACCAGATTCCGACAACACCTCCGATAACCGCCGCAGGAATAGCTATTATCGCCTGGGTTTTAAATTCCATTTGCTTCGTGAGCTTAGCCAGTTGTACAGCAGAAAAAGACGTGATCACTATACTTAGACAATAAACCCTAATAATATTTGTAAGTACAGGTTCTTCATAAAAGTCAGAAATATATGGAGCCAAGAGAAAAACCATTCCATACAATAATATTCCTGCGCCCACATTAAAGAAGAAAACCGTCGAAAAATCTGCTTCATCGCAGTCAGTATCTCTAATAAGAGATTTGGTAAGGCCTCCGTCAAGCAATGCATTACCTACAGCCACCACCACAGCGATCATGCCCACCAGACCAAACTCTTCCGGCAAAAGGATACGGGCCAATACAAGGGAAACAATAAAACCAATAAGCTGGTTCCCGAATTGCTGGGTAAAGGTCCAAACAAGACTTATTGCAGCTTTTCTTTTTAAAGACATCCGGAATAGATCTTTAACATAGAACTCGTGGCGTAATTGATTTCTACGAATGTACCAATTTTAGGTACATGAATAAAAAATATGAAGCATAGCAGCTTTAAAATTCATTTATTTAAATTTGAACAGGCAATTTTATTCTTCTCAATGACTGAAATCAAACTTTGGTACAGCGATTTTTATAAGGGCTTTGAACCTTCTAATAATTTTCTACAGGAACTTCTATCAAAGCACTATAAAATTAGCCTTGATCCTAAGGAACCGGATTTCCTTATTTACTCCTGCTATGGCAAGGACTTTTTGAACTATAAAAAATCGGTTAGGATCTTTTATACAGGTGAAAACCTGATTCCGGATTTTAATCTCTGTGATTACGCTATTGGATTTAGTCACTTAGAATTTGGAGACCGTTATTTAAGATATCCGAATTTTGCTCTTATTCCAGATCAGTTTGAAGAGCTCCTGAAGCAAAGGTCCTTTACAGTGGAAGATGTACAAAAAAAGACATATTTCTGCAACTTCATATATTCGAATTCACAGGCAGATCCTGCTAGAGATGAATTCTTTCATCTCTTAAATAACTATAAAAGGGTAATGTCCCCCGGCAGGCATCTCCATAATGCTACAATGGACATTGGGGGGAGATTTGCTAAAGACTGGATGTATTCAAAACTGGAATTTCAATCCAAATGCAAATTTTCCATAGCCTTCGAAAATTCCTCTTCTCCCGGCTATACTACAGAAAAACTGATGCACGCTTATATCACTAATACAATTCCCATTTACTGGGGAAATCCTGAAGTAGTCAAAGATTTTAATCCTAAATCTCTTATTAACTGCCATGAATACGGCAACCTTGAAGAAGTTGTGGAAAAGGTGAAGGAAATAGATGAAAACAACCAGCTTGCCTCCGAAATATTAAATGAACCTCCATTCCGGGAAAATATTATTCCAACTAATTTAAGAGAGGAAACCCTGGAAAAATTCCTATACTCTATTTTTGACAGGGACCCAAAAATGGCATTTTTGAGATCCCGCTTTGGAACAACCCGAAACTACGAACAGGAATTGGTCAAAAAATTTCATCCGGAGAAACCGGGAAGACTTTATTTATTAAGAAGATTCTTGAAACTCTAAGAGAGATAAAAGGGAATTTATATGATTCCAAAGATTTCATCTATTTAGATAATCATCCCAGCCGCTACCGTTTCATTAGTTGATTCGTCGATCAATATAATGCTACCGGTATTTCTGTTTTCTCTATAAGAATCTGACATAATTGGCCGGGTACACCTTAATTTGACCCTCGCTATATCATTTCGAGATAGATTTTTATCATCAGCTATTCTATCGTATGTATTGATGTCCACCTTATAAACAACCTCCTTAATCATCGCCCTTTGCTCATTGCTGGTATGCATAAGGGTATATTTTGCACGAGGTCTGGCTGCTTCATCATGAAGCCAGCATAGCATGATATCAAATTCCTGAGTCAGTTCTGGCTGATTATTTACCCTAACTATCATATCCCCCCTGCTCACATCAATATCATCTTCAAGAGTCATTGCAACCGACATGGGTGCAAAAGCCTCCTGTACTTCATCCTCACCCGTATTGATAGATTTTATTTTGGAAGTAAAACCCGAAGGCAAAACTGCCACTTCATCTCCCACACGATATATTCCACTTGCAACTCGCCCGGCATAACCCCTATAATCCCGATACTTCTCATTCTGAGGCCTCAAAACTGTCTGCACAGCAAAACGTGCATCAATTTTATTGACATCACTACTAATATGCAGGGTTTCCAAGATGTTAAGCAGCGTTCCTCCCTGATACCAAGGCATATTCTTTGACTGATTCACAACGTTATCTCCTTCCAGGGCACTAATAGGAATGAACCGAACATCCTTCATGAGTAGCTTAGATGAAAACTCTTCAAATTGAGAAATAATTTCATTGAATCTTTGCTCATTATAGTCTACAAGATCCATTTTATTCACACATACAATAAGGTGAGGGATATTAAGTAAAGAAGCAATAAAAGAATGTCTCTTGGTTTGTTCTATAACCCCATGACGCGCATCAATTAATACCACTGCTGCGTTTGCCGTAGATGCTCCTGTAACCATGTTACGGGTATATTGAATGTGCCCTGGCGTGTCTGCGATAATAAATTTTCTCTTAGGAGTTGTAAAATACCGGTAGGCAACATCTATAGTAATTCCCTGCTCCCTTTCATCTCTTAACCCATCGGTAAACAGCGCGAGATCTACTCCCTTATGTCCCTTTTTTGCACTTGTAGCACTCACCGATTCAAGTTGGTCTTCAAAGATTGATTTTGAGTCGTATAAAAGACGACCTATTAAAGTGGATTTACCATCGTCTACAGAGCCGGCGGTTGTAAAGCGTAGTAACTGATTATTATTTATTTGCATTATTTAATATTTTCCCTGATTTTCCGTTTTACCCTAACCCTAAAGGGAACCGGAAAATCATTAAATTGAATAATTGTAAAATTAATTCCCTCCCTTTAGGGCAGGGGATAAAGGAATTAATTTTTTAAAAATATCCCTGCTTCTTTCTGTCTTCCATCGCCGTTTCACTCCGTTTATCATCACTCCTATCTCCTCTTTCGGTCTTACGCATTGCTGAAACTTCCTGAACAATCTTTTCTAAAGTATCGGCTTCAGATTCTATTCCTCCAGTAATAGTAATATCTCCAAGTGTTCTAAATCGAATCTTTTTAGTTTCAGATTTTTCATCTGGCCCCAATTTTAAAAACTCAGAAACGGGGATCCAGGAATTATTTCTCCATACTACTTCCCGCTCATGGGCAATATAAAGCGACGGTATTTCGATATTCTCTCTTTTTATGTAATTCCACACATCCATTTCGGTCCAGTTACTTATGGGAAAAGCTCTAAAATGCTCCCCTTCAAAATGTTTTCCATTTAAAAGGTTCCACAATTCCGGACGCTGGTTCTTTGGATCCCACTCTCCAAAATCATTGCGGTGGGAAAAAAATCGCTCCTTTGCCCTCGCTTTTTCTTCATCCCTTCTACCACCTCCTATAGCACAATCAACTTTATGCTCTTCAATAGCGTCTAATAAAGTTGTAATTTGAAGTGCATTCCTGGTAGCATTTTTACCTTTTTCTTCTGTAACTCTTCCTTTATTTATAGACTCCTGAACCGAGCCCACAAGCAATTTTACTCCTAGTTTTTTTACAAGTTCATCTCTGAACTGAATAGTTTCAGGAAAATTATGCCCTGTATCTACATGAAGTAAAGCAAAAGGAATTTTAGCGGGAAAAAAAGCCTTTTTCGCCAGATGAGTAACAAGAATAGAATCCTTACCACCAGAAAACAAAATCACAGGATTTTCAAATTGAGCCCAAACCTCTCTTAGAATAAAGATCGCTTCAGATTCTAACTCATCAAGATAGTTTAAATAATATTTACTCATCTAATTTCAATTTTTGTTGCAGAAATTCATAAAGCCTCTCGACAGCTTCTTCTGCAGATTCCTGTTCAGTATTAATTTTAATATCTGGATTTTCAGGAGCTTCATAAGGAGCACTTATGCCCGTAAAATTCTTTATTTCCCCCTGCCTGGCCTTTTTATAAAAGCCTTTTACATCCCTCTCTTCGCAGACCTCGAGCGGAGTATTTACAAACACCTCCACAAAATTTTCTTTCCCTATTATATCTTTCGCCTGCTCCCTATCCTCTTTAAGGGGAGAAATAAAAGCCCCTATAGTTACTATTCCTGCGTCAACAAACAGTTTAGCGACTTCTGCTATTCGCCGGTTATTTTCATGACGGTCTTCCCTGCTAAAACTTAAACCTTTACTCAATCCGCTGCGGATGTTATCCCCATCAAGAGAATAAGTAGATATTCCCTCTTTAAAAAGGCGTTTTTCAAGACTGTTTGCAATAGTTGATTTTCCTGAACCTGAAAGTCCTGTAAACCAAACAACCATAGATTGGTGCTGATTCTTTCTGGTGCGATCTTCCCTCGAGACACTATATTTATGTTCTACGATATTCTTTTTCATGCTATAGACAGCTTTCTATTTATTTGAGGCAAGAATATTCATCTTAGATTTTTTTGATTTTCTTTTGTGGGCCACTCCATAATCAATCCTGTACCATGCTCTTTCGTGAAAATAGTAAAGCAACATTTTTGTCACTACCTCAGCCAGTCCTATTTTTAATCCCGTAATAGGATTTCCTGTGATTATCCAGGCAAGCAGCATAGTATCTACTGTTCCAACTATTCTCCAGGAAATGGTCTTGGCAAAATGCCTTTTTCTACTACTCCATTTTCCTGAGGATGCCAAAAACTCCCCTTTAAACCATAATCTTTCATGAAAATAGTATAGCGTCATTTTTGTTATTACCTCAGCCAAACCAATTTTAAGACCTGCAAAGGGATCTCCGGAAATCATCCAGGCCAGGAAAAAAGTATCCATGGTTCCAACGATTCTCCACGTAATTGTTTTAGCTAAATGCCTTTTATAAGATCTATCCTTCATAAACAACAGAAAAATGGTCGTTTTTAAGGTTTTCCCTGTTATAGGTGATACGCTCTCCTGAAGCTGCCCATCTGCAGGTAAAGCCAACGGCTTCACAAATAGCCTGTCCGGCAGCGGTATCCCACTCCATGGTTGGACCGAATCTCGGATAAACATGGGCTGCGCCCTCGGCAAGTAAACAAAACTTAAGAGAACTTCCTTTGGATAGTATTTCCACTTCTTTCCCTTCTTCTTTGAGCTTTTCAATAAAATCAAGGGTTGCCTGGCTCATATGCGACCTACTACCCACAACTTTTATCTCGGATCCTGCCTGTTGAGGAAAGATCTGGGTTGAATTAGTAAGAATCAGATCCAGATCCAAATCTTCATTTTCTAAGGTAATCTGATAAGCCTTAGATTCAGATACATCAGCAAAATATAGCGACTTTAGAGCAGGAGCATAAATTACTCCCAGCACAGGATACCCTTCAAATACCAAAGCAATATTGACGGTAAACTCCCCATTTCTTTTTATAAATTCCTTGGTTCCATCTAACGGATCTACAATCCAACATCTTTGCCAGCTTTTTCTTTCTTCAAAAGATAGTTGGATATTCTCTTCACTTATTACAGGTATTCCGGAAGGAATTAGAAATTCATTAATAATATCATTCGCTCGTCGATCGGCAATGGTTAGAGGAGAGTCGTCTTCCTTCAGTTCAACCTGAAGATCCTTCTGCTCATAAATTTTCATGATCTCCCTGCCGGCTGCGATGGAAGCCTCTATAGCTGTTCTTAAGTGATTTTTCATAGAGGGGCTAAATATACCGAAACCTGTAGAAACAGAGAAAGAGAATCATAAAAAAGATAGATCTATCTCTTTAATAGGTTTTATGATCCTCTTTCCCTTTCTTAATTCCCAATGGCATAGAATTCAAACCCAATCTCTTTCTTGGTTTTAGGCTCTAAAAGTCTTCTCCCATCGAACAAAAATGCAGGTTTAAGCATTTGATCATAAATCTTTTTCCAATCAAGTTGTTTGAATTCATCCCATTCTGTAAGTACAGCTATGGCATGTGCATTATCACAGGCTTCATAAGACGATTTCACTACAGTAACCCCTTTCCGGTTGGCATCTCCACTTCGGCTTCCGAGGTAATCAAGATCTGAGTAGATCTGTTCTTCTGTCACTTTTGGATCATAAACCACTATCTCTGCCTGTTCATTCAGAAGATAATCTGCGACATAAATAGCTGCAGATTCACGGGTATCATTGGTGTCTTTTTTGAAAGCCCAACCTAAGATAGCAATCTTTTTCCCGGCCACTGTATTATACATAGTCTGGACCATATTAGCTGCAAAACGCCTTTTTTGATGATCATTCATAATGATCACCTGCTCCCAATAATCTGCCACCTCCTGGAGATTATATGTTCGGGCGATATAAACGAGGTTTAAGATATCCTTCTGAAAACAAGAACCTCCAAAACCTACAGAAGCTTTAAGAAATTTAGGCCCTACCCTACTGTCCATCCCTACAGCTTTGGCAACTTCATTTACATCTGCCCCGGTCTTTTCACATAATTCTGAAATTGCATTAATAGAAGAAACCCGCTGTGCAAGAAAGGCATTTGCAGTAAGTTTAGACAATTCTGATGACCAGACATTGGTAGTAAGAATCTTTTCTTTAGGCACCCATGAAGCGTAAATATTGACCAGGGCTTCCATAGCCTCCCTGCCTTCTTCACTATCAATATCGCCTCCAATTAAAACCCGATCAGGACTTTTCAAATCTTCAACCGCTGTACCTTCAGCTAAAAACTCTGGATTAGAAAGAATTTGATATTTAACACCATTCCCTGTGTTATCAAGGATATTCTTTAAAGCAGCTGCAGTTCTAACTGGCAGTGTTGATTTTTCAATGACAATTTTGTCATTTTTGGCAACTGCAGCTATTTGCCTGGCACAAAGTTCAATATATTTGAGATCGGCCGCCATTCCTTTTCCAATTCCGTAGGTCTTGGTGGGGGTGTTCACCGAAATAAAGATCATATCGGCTTCATCAATAGCTTTATCTACATCTGTGGAAAAGAACAGGTTTTTATCTCTTGTTTCTTTAACAATAGAAGAAAGACCGGGTTCATAAATAGGAATTTTCTCTACATCCGGATCATTCCACTGTTTAATCCTTTTTTCATTGATATCAACAACAGTTACTTTAACACCCGGACATTTTTCCGCTATTACTGCCATTGTGGGGCCACCAACGTAACCGGCACCAATACAGCAAATATTTTTTATTGTCATCATTCGCTAATTCGTTAAATCGTTAAATCGGGAATCGTTAATTCGATGTCAGTTCCCAATCTTACTTTTCATTTTCTTTACGTAAATATCTGATGTAACCATTTATAATTTGAATACACCTGGTTGTTTTAATTCGGATTTCACCCAAAGTCTCCTCATTGATGTAACCCCATGATCTTGCTTCAAGAGAATGATCCAAAATTTCTGCAACGGAACCTCGAGCATTCAGCAAAAATTTTATATTCTCTTTATAATGATATCTTCCCCACCCTTCAGCTATGTTAGCTGTCGAAGATCGGGAAGCTCTGAGAATTTGGCTGTACAATTCATAACGTTCAGATTTTGGAAGTTTCAAAAGTACATTCTCTTTTAAATAAATTTTCAATTCATTGCACCTCTGCCAGCATTCAAGATCCTCGAAATTAGTTTTCATTTACTACTTATTATTCCTTAATTCGAAATTCGTTTAATCGTCGATTCGTAAAATTTGATCCGTTTAGAACTCCGTTTTACGTTTTTCATCCCCGGTTCTCGTTTCCCGATTCCCGACTCTCGAATTAAGGGCTCTCAGCTTATAGCTTCTTATCACACCTATCTCCTAATACTCCTTTAACATCATAAACCACCGTTTGCCCATTCTTCAATTTATTCAAATCTAAATCGAGAAATTCCTTATGAGCTACCGCGAGTACCACAGCTTCAAATTTTTCCTGCGGAAGATCCTTTGTGGTAGTAAGTCCATACTCATGCTGCACTTCCTCAGGATCGGCCAATGGATCATAAATTGTGACATTGGTACCATACTCCTTCAGGTTCTTAATAACATCAACAACTTTAGTATTACGGACATCCGGACAATTCTCCTTGAAAGTTATACCCAGAACCAGAATATTCGCCCCTTTTACCTTTTGATCATTCTGTAGCATTAATTTAACTACTTCCGAAGCTACGTACTGCCCCATAGAATCATTCATGCGCCTACCCGCCAGAATGATCTCGGGATGATAGCCTATCTCCTGGGCTTTTTGCGCCAAATAATATGGATCTACACCTATACAATGACCACCAACAAGCCCGGGTTTGAAAGGAAGGAAATTCCACTTGGTACCGGCAGCTTCAAGTACCGCCTGGGTATCAATGTTCATCATATTGAATATCTTCGCCAGCTCATTTACAAAAGCAATATTTATATCTCTTTGAGAGTTTTCAATAACCTTTGCTGCTTCTGCCACCTTGATAGTAGGCGCGAGATGAGTTCCGGCTGTAATAACTGAAGCGTAAAGCTCATCTACCTTTTTTCCAACTTCGGGGGTTGAACCTGCAGTCACCTTTAAAATCTTTTCTACAGTATGTTCTTTATCTCCAGGATTAATCCTCTCGGGAGAATATCCTACAAAGAAATCCTCATTGAATTTAAGTCCACTAGATTTCTCTAAAACAGGGACACATTCATCTTCAGTAGCTCCGGGAAATACTGTCGATTCATATATCACTATATCTCCTTTTTCTAATACTTTCCCAACAGATTCACTGCTCTTGTACAAAGGCGTAAGATCGGGGCGGTTGTTTTTGTCAACCGGAGTAGGTACGGTGA
>Ga0208014_1000140_pt1 | contig 41076 bp, 35 predicted proteins | sample 25_taG_FD_184099 | JGI IMG/M metagenome (GOLD analysis project Ga0208014, IMG submission 184099) | Marine viral communities from Cariaco Basin, Caribbean Sea - 25_WHOI_OMZ (SPAdes) (version 2) | ecosystem: Environmental > Aquatic > Marine > Oceanic | place: Caribbean Sea: Cariaco Basin...
GCCGGCGCCGGCTGCAAGCACGCGGTTGATGAAGTACTGGCGCTTACTGACAAGTTGGGTGCCGGCCTGGCCAAAGCCATTCTTGCCAAGACGATGATTCCCGATGACATCGAGTTTGTCACGGGCACCATGGGCCTGTTGGGAACCCGCCCCAGCCAGGAAATGATGGATGACTGCGACACCCTGCTGATGATCGGTACGCGGTTCCCCTACGCGGAATTCCTGCCCGCGTCAGGACAGGCCCGGGCGGTACAGATTGATCTGGATGCCGAGGCATTGGGCCTTCGCTATCCAACAGAGATAAACCTGCACGGAGACGCCCGGGCGACCGTAGCAGCGCTGATCGAACGCGTGACCCGTAAGGAAGAGCGCGAGTGGCAGCATACGATCATTGAAAACACCCGCGACTGGTGGCAGCTCATGGAAGAAAGGGCCATGGTATCGGGAACTCCCGTAAACCCCCAGTGCGTCTTCTGGTCGCTCAACCAGCGGTTGCCGGAGAATGTCATGCTGAGCTGTGACGTCGGCTCCTCAACCAACTGGTATGCGCGTTACCTGAAAATACGCCCGGGCATGATGGGGTCTGTCTCAGGCGGGCAGGCCTCCATGGGCAATGCGGTGCCTTATCTGCTGGCGGCAAAGTTCGCGTACCCGGACCGCCCGGCAATAGCCATGGTCGGTGACGGTGCCATGCAAATGCTCGGTAACCAAGGGGTTATCGGCATAGCCAAATACTGGCGGGAGTGGGCCGACCCGCGCTGTATTGTTCTGGTGCTCAACAATCGAGACCTCAACCAGGTGACCTGGGAGCAGCGGGCAATGGAGGGCGATCCCAAATTTGAGACGTCTCAGGATCTGCCTGACTTTGCCTATGACCAATACGCCGAACTTCTCGGGCTGAAGGGTCTGCGCATAACCAGCCCCGACGAGGTGGATCGCGTCTGGGATGAGGCATTGGCCATGGATCGACCGGTGGTTATCAACGCCTATGTCGATCCGGAGATTGGTCCCCTGCCTCCCCATATCGGCTTCGATCAGGCAAAGAATTTTATGTCGTCGATCCTCAAGGGAGACCCGGAGGCATTTCGGATGATCAAACAGTCCGTGAAACAAATGAAAACCAAGGTCTGAAAGCACTCTGATGTTTTAGGGCTCCGGTGGAGCATAAAGTAAAGGAGGCCATCGCTATGATCGTACGTAACCACGAATACGCCGAAGAACACGAAATCGAGGAAGACCAATTTATCAGTCGCCGTTATACCCTGCGTGCCGACGGTATGGGGCATTCTTTCCATGAAACGGTGTTAAAGCCCGGTTGCGAATTGCATATGTGGTACAAAAACCACAAGGAAACCGTTATTTGCATTGAGGGAGAGGGTCAGATTGAAGACCTGACGGAGGGCGGAAAATGGGACCTGAAGCCCGGCATGCTGTATGCGCTGGATAAGCATCAGAAGCACATTCTTTCGACTGAAAAGGGCATGACAGTAATGTGCTGCTTCACCCCTTCCCTCGTCGGCCCCGAAGACCACGATGAGGAGGGCAGCTATCCACTTCTTGATGATGATGGAACGGTAATCAAACGATGAATACAAAGCGTGATGATGAAACGGTCCGCCATGCGGATCACCGGTTGCGGGTGGCTCGTCGGGTTGAAGACCTGTCGGGCTCGTCAATTTTCAGAATCAATGCCAACGCACAGGCGTTAATGGCAAAAGGTCGGGATATTCTTCGTCTGGATGCCGGTGAACCGGATTTTGATACCCCCAAGCCAATTATTGACGCCGCCAAACAGGCTCTGGATGACGGATTTACCCGGTACACTCCGATTGGAGGCTTGCCCAGCCTGAAAAAGGCCATCCAGCACAAACTCAGGCGCGACAATAACCTTTATTATAATCCCGATGAAATTTTGCACACTTGTGGTGCGAAACAGGCTCTTTTCAATGCCTGTATGACCCTGCTAAATCCAACGGATGAAATTGTCGTCCCCACGCCTAACTGGGGAACCTACCCCTCTCTTGCCATAATGGCGTGGGCGAGAATGGTTGAGGCCCCTACCCGGTACGAGGACAGGTTTGTTTTGCAGCCGGAAGTGCTCGAGGCGTGCCTCAGTGAACAAACACGGATCGTTATACTCAATACACCAAACAATCCCACCGGGCAGGTGTACTCCCGCAAGGAACTGTCAGCATTGGCGAACGTACTGCTCAAATACCCCGATGTCTTCGTGCTCTCGGATGATATCTATGAGCACCTTAATTACACCGACGAGCCCTATGCCAATATCCTCAACGTCTGCCCCTCTCTCAAGAATCGAACCGTGCTCATCAACGGCGTATCCAAAGCCTACGCCATGACCGGCTGGCGGGTCGGCTTCGCCGCTGGCCCGGTAGATCTCATCACTGAAATGGAAAAGTTCCAGGGCCAGAGCACCTCCCATACCGCCGCCGTCGCTCAGAAAGCCGCAGAGGCTGCGTTTAATGGCGGCCTAAATGACGTGCACAAAATGGTCAAGGTATTCCGGGAGCGTGCCAATCTGGTTGCCCAGGGACTTTCCGGGATTGATAAGATCGACTTTCACCCGGCGCAAGGCGGTTTCTATTGCCTGGTCAACTTTGAACGGGTGATTGAATCACTCGATAGCGTCGAGGACGACCAGCAACTGGGGGACTGGCTGCTCGAAGAGTTGGGTATCGCCATGGTGCCCGGTTCCGCGTTTAATGCGCCCGGGCATATGCGCTTGTCGTTCGCCGCAGACAACAAAACCTTGGAAAAAGCCCTCGATCGACTGCAGAAGGCGTTTGGTTGAGTGAACAAGTGTCCGGTATCCCGGACCGGTTTGTCCGGTTTTCAGCACATAAATCGGGAGGCTGAATAAAACCTGTATTGCAAACCGGACAATCATTGAAATAGAAGCGAACCAGATCTCAGGCGAGCATCAAAAACGCTTATAAAACAACATGGTGGATATCTGGCATGGTTCCTGTATTAAAACGAGACATAACTATAAAAAGTGCCTGAAGAACAGACCGTTAAGCATTCTGTTTTTCAACCTTGCCCGGATAATAATAAGGACCAACCATGCGTTTACTCTTCCAACGGTGGTTAACGCCCACGAACGCTATGATGCATCGGTGGTTTCACCATCTCTGCCCAACAGGAAGGGCTTACTGCAGCTCGGCTGGCCTCCCTGATCCTCAACGGCGTCAAACCCGATCGCATCCCCCACCTGAAATCCCTGAGCGGCCATTACATTTACAGCGAAAGCGGACTGGCGCACTGGAATCTGGAGCTTTCACCACTGATTGCCAGCCAGGCCAATTTTGTTGAGTGAAGCGCGGACACATTTTCCAGAAACGCGGTGATCTGCCGTTAATTGATATATCGGGCACTTTCAAAGGGGAAGTACAGTGACTGTCAGACTATTTGAATCCACCGAACGCCGGCTCGGGGTCAGTGGCAAGCTGCTGATCGCACCGGTTTTCATCCTCCTGCTGTTTGCGCTTGTCACTTTTTACAGCGTACAGGAGTTCAGGAACCTGGATGAACGCCTGGGCACGGTCGCCACCGATCTGGCGCCTGAAACGGCGGTGGCTACCGGGGTTGTGGTCAACCTTTATCAATTGCGATTGAGGGTGTTCGACTACTTCGCCACCGGCAATGAGGAAACCCTGGCAGAGTTCCAGAAACTGGAATCAGAGTTCTTTGCGGAACTTGAAAATGCCCGGGCCGGTATCGACGCTGAGAAGCGGCTCCGACTCATCAACCAGATCGAACAGGCCAGCCGGGAATTCGTCAGCGTCTTCAAAGAAGAGCTGGTTCCGGCCAAGCAGCAGGTACTGCGTATCGTGTCTGAAGAACTCGATGAATATGGGCCGGATGCTTCCCAGGCTCTGCGCAGAGCCATCGACGGCATTACCAACCGGGAGCCCGACAGCCCACTGCGCGTCTCTCTCGAGCAACTGATCCATGACACCCTGCTGATGCGGATGGCAACCCAACGCTATTTCGCCGATGGCACCGAAAAATCGGAAAGAGCACTCAGCTACGCCATGGAGGACGTTACGGATGCCCTCACCTTCCTGGACATGGATTCCGTGCCCGATTTCATCCGGCAATACATGGATAGCGCCATCAAGGCCCTGCAAAGCTATCAGGCATCGGTCAAGAACCTGTTGGCCCATCAAACGGCCATGAACCGCACCAAGACCGACAAACTGGATGTGCTTGGCCCGGAAATTACGGTTCTGGCGCGGGATCTTGAGCAGGAGGTATTTGCCGCTCTGGAGCTCGTGGCGGACGAGGCGGAATATGAAACCGATACCGCCCTGCGCCTGACCCTTGCAGCATTTGCGACATCGGTGGTTCTCGGTTTGGTGGTGGCACTGCTGATGAGCCGGACAGTCGCCAAAACCGTAAAACGCGCCCGGAGTGAAATACTCCAATACCTCGAGGACATCGGCAACAGTCGGGGTAACGTCGAGACGCGCCTGACCACCGGCCGACCCGATGAAGTCGGCGACTTTATTTCAGCAGTCAATGCCTTCCTCGAAACGCTGCAGGAGACGATCACAGGAATTGCCAGGGCCTCCGGGAAGCTATCCACAGAGTCGGATTCACTCTCCGGCATAACCGAAAGAACCACGACCAACTCCGAGCAGCAGCGGGACCAGATCACACAGGTGTCGGCTGCGATGCAGGAGATGGTCTCAACATCGGACGAAATTGCCTCCAACACCAGCGATACTGACCAGTCGGCCCGAGAGGCAGCCCGGCTCGCGGATACTGGCCAGGCAACGGTCAGCGCGGCGGTCCAGTCAGTGTCCCGGCTTGCGGAACAGGTTCAGGAGGGCTCCCTTCGGGTTCAGCGGCTGGAGCAGGAATCCGGAGAAATCGGCAGTGTGCTGGAAGTTATCCAGAGCATCGCCGAGCAGACCAATCTGTTGGCACTCAATGCCGCCATTGAGGCTGCGCGCGCTGGAGAGGCTGGGCGCGGGTTTTCGGTGGTTGCCGATGAGGTTCGCGGGCTCGCCAAACGGGTTCAGGACTCAACAGTGGATATTGAGCGGATTGTTTCCAATCTGCAGAGCGGCGCCGCCGGTGCAGTTGTCGATATGAGCAAGGCCCGGCAATTGGCGGAAGAAGCCAGTGAGCAGGGCGGCAAATCCGGATCGGCGCTGTCGGAAATTCTGGCCGCCGTGAACCGGATAGTGGATATGACAACACAGGTTGCAAGCGCTACCGAGCAACAACGAACAACCGCAGCAGAGATGACCCGCAATGTTGAAGCCAGCAGCACAGCCATCGATGACCTGACGGCCGACATTGCTCACGTCAATCAGTCGGGTAAATCCCTGGCCGCCATGGCCGAGGAGATGAATAAGCTTGTTCGCAGGTTTCAGGTGAGTTGATCTGACAACCAATCAGTACGGTTGTTAACTGTGTCATGGGCCGGGTCGGTAATAGCTGATACTTTGGGACTTCACGTTACACAATGTAACCCGAAAAGGACCATCCCGGAGGGACCCCGCCATGACCCGCTTTCATCGCAACAGGAATTCAGGTTTCCGTGGCCGTGCCATTGTTCTGCTGGCAACGACCGCTTGCATGGGCAGCGCCCACGCCGTCGAGCCGGAGAGAGTCATTTTTGCCGCGGAAAATGCGCTTTATGGGGCCGGATTCGACATCGGGCGTGCCGATGGCTGGATTGATGGCAAGCTTCAGGAAGCTATTCGCGGCTACCAGACTGCGAATGGACTTCAGGCCAATGGCAATCTGGATGCGGCAACGCTGAAAGCGCTTGGCGTCCATGCGGCACCAGCCAAAACCATCGCCGCCAATTCTGTAGCCAGCCGTCAACAATCGGCAGAGGTACTGGGTCTGGCCTCTCCGGCTCCCACGCCTCCCGCCAAGACCGTTGCGAAGGCTGAAATAGAGTCCACACCCGAACCTCAACCTGAGCCACAGGCCACTCCAGAGCCAAGGCACCAACCGGAGCAAACGCTCGAAACAGGGGCCGAGCCAACCCCTGAAAAACCTGAAGATCAAAGAATTAGCAAGGAAACCTCAACTCCAATTGAAGTTGAAGACACCGGAGGAACGGTGGTGGTTGCAGAGAAATCCGAGCCCGCGATTGCAGAAACTCCGGCCCCGGCTACCGAACCAGACCCTGAACCGGAACCGGCAGTAGTCGTGGTCGACACGGCACCATCAGACAGCCCGGCAGAGAAAGATCCGGTTCTGGCCCAGCTACCGACCGAGCCAACCAGCCCAGAAAATCAGCAGCCGGAGGAACCTGTTGCTCAGGAACCTGAAACCTCACAGTCAGCTCAGCTCGATAACCCCGAGCCGGTGAATCAGACAACGGCCAACAAATCACGAAGTTCTGGCGGCGGCTTTTTCAGTGCGCTTTTCGATTTCTTTTTTGGCTGGCTGGTGTGACCGTCAGTTCTGTACCCGGTCTTTGAACACCTTCCAGTCAACAACGTTGCCGTCGGAATCAAAGTGCACATAGCCGCGGAAACTGGGGTCCTCTTCCCAGGCTTTGACAAAACCAACGGTTTCACCGGCGTCGGAGACAATTTCAAAGGCTTCACTGCGGGCGTGGGCAATTTCAGTATCGGGTTCGGCGACGGAACGCCGGAGGGTAACGGAAGAGTCTAGGGGCAAGGTGCTTTGAAGGAATTCCTCGATCATAGTGAAGCTCTCCTTTCAGGGTGAACCGGTCTGGTTCTGGAGGTAGCGTCACTATAAGCCGATCCGTTCAGAGAAAATACAGATCGAGATCATTTTCCTTAGATTTTTTCGAGATAAAAAGGCTTTCAGAACAATGGCATATTTCATTTTTGTGACATGATGTAACCACCTGCTCCGGTGAATAGCTCACAGGTTCAGGAGGTTACCAATACCATTGCCGATCACTCGCGTGGATCAGAATTTCCAGAAAGGCGTGCTCAATTTCTGTTCAACCAACTCCGGCGAAAACCCAACGTCGTTCAATAACCGTCGATCCATGGTCATCACCAGATGGATGAAATTGCGCTTCATCCGCCAACCTTTATAAAGAGAAGCTGCTCTTTTCATTTTGAAACTCCTTTATCAACCTGAAACTGTCGGTATAAAACCGGGATCTTGTTTAATTAGGATCCTATTTTAGGCTTGACAACGAGTTTCCTGAATACTTGGAAACCCCTATAAACAGGGGCTTCCGGCAATTTTCAGTGACATTGGGTTTTTTCTTTTATGACTATTTCACGACGCCTTGGCGTTTGAAACCAGCACCTGGTACAGATCGTCCTTTAACTCCGCCCGTTTCTGCTTCAGGCGGTGCAATTTATCGTCGCCAATAGGAGAGTCCCTCTTTTCCAGCCCTTCAATTTCGTGATCAAGGTCCGTGTACTCCTGAAGCTTTTCATTGAATCTCAGATCATTGTTCTTGAGTTCTTTAATAAGGTCGCGGTACTCGGGGAAGTCTACGTGAAGCTCGTGGCTGGAAATGCCCATTGTTCTACTCTCCTTTGCGTTGCAGAGTGTTGACCTAAGCTGATCACTTTCAGCATAGACGAGCGTGCCAGTTTCTGGGCGTCTTTGACAAATCGCTAATTACGCACGACGTTGCATGGGTATAGGATGGGAATACGTTATCCAGTTACGCCTCGGGACACTTGCGAATGACCTTTGCACGAATTACCGGCACCGGTTCTTACCTGCCGGACAACATAGTTACCAACAAAGACCTCGAAAAAATGGTCGACACCACCGACCAATGGATTCGCGAGCGCACGGGAATCGAAAGACGTCATATTGCCGTCGAGGGCCAGACTACGGTAGATCTCGCCGAACAGGCCGCAAAAAACGCCATTGACGCGGCAGGCATCAAGGCGGAAGACATCGATCTGATCGTTTTTGCCACCTCCACCCCGGACAAGATCTTTCCCAGCTCCGCGTGCATCCTCCAGGCGCGCCTGGGCATTCATGGTTGCCCCGCCTTTGATATTCAGGCGGTCTGCAGCGGCTTCGTATACGCACTGGCCACCGCCGAGAAGTTCATCAAGTCCGGCAGCAGCAAGAAAGCGCTGATCATTGGCGCTGAAGTGTTCTCCCGCATCATTGACTGGGAAGACCGTGGTACCTGCGTTCTGTTCGGGGACGGTGCCGGAGCGGTGATTCTGGAAGCGAATGAGGAAACCGGCATTCTTTCCACGCACCTTCACGCCGACGGTCAGTATGAAGATCTGCTGCATGTACCCTGTGGCATCTCAGACAATTACGACCAGGTGAAGGCCGGGCGCGCGTTCGTCGAGATGAAGGGCAACGAAGTATTCAAGGTGGCCGTGAATACGCTCGGCAAGATCGTCGATGAGACCCTGGAAGCGAATCAGATGCAGAAGTCGGAGATCGACTGGCTGGTCCCGCACCAGGCCAATCTGCGAATCATTGCGGCCACGGCCAGGAAACTGAACATGTCGATGGACCAGGTTGTTGTGACAGTCCATGAACATGGCAACACCTCTGCGGCGTCCATTCCCCTGGCCCTGGACGCAGCCGTGCGCGACGGGCGTATCAAGCGCAATGAAGTGATCCTGCTGGAAGCGTTCGGTGGTGGTTTCACCTGGGGTTCGGCGCTGCTGCGATACTGATTCAGCCCTGACAGACCCGGTTGCGGCCGGATTCTTTGGCTTCGTACAGCGCTTTATCCGCTTTGTCGACAATGTCTCCGGCGCCGGGGTCGGTTGCGGGAGACATCGTCGTCACGCCGAGGCTGATGGTCACAACATCCGCGGCCGATGACAGCGGGTGCGGTATGCCGTGATCGAAAACGGCTTTGCGGCAGGCTTCGGCAATAAGTTCCGGATTGTCGGTGTCCGGCAAGATGACTGCGAATTCCTCGCCACCATAGCGTGCCACGAGATCTGCGGGCCTTTTGACCATGTTCCGCAGAATGCCGGCGACATCCACCAGGCACTGATCGCCCGCCGGGTGACCAAACTCATCGTTGTATTCCTTGAAGTAGTCGATATCAATCATCACCAGCGAAAGGCTGGTCTTCTCACGGCTGGCCCGGCGTATCTCCTGCTCGAGCACGGCATCAAAGTGCCGCCGGTTCGCCAGTCCGGTGAGCGAATCGGTAAGGGAGATCCGTTCCAGCTCTGCCTTTGCCTGGCTCAACTGTGCGTTTTTTCTGGCCCCTGCGAGGAAGTAACCGACAACGACACACACGAGAACGATCCCTGCGGAACTGACAAAGAGCGGAAGTAGCCCACGCCTTTCTGCGATCAATTGCTCTGAAGGAACCGCCTCGACGAACCACTGCCTGCCTGCAATCTCAAATTGTCCCGCGCGGTATCTGTGGTCAACCTGCCACTTTGGTGTATCCGGGCTACCAGAGCGGTACAGGACCGTTTCCTCGCCGCCGGTTCGGTCGATGACCTCCAGAAGAAGATCCGGGCCGAGCTCGCTGCCTACGGCCTGCTTGACCAGCTCGCCCACCCGGAAGACCCCATTGATAAAACCATAATGGCCACGATCTGCAACTGTGCCGCCGGTGCCAGGCGGGATTTCATATAATGGGGCAAAGACAAGAAACCCTTTCTGATTTTCCGGCTCCTGAACCAGCCGGATGCCAGCCGTAGCAACCATATCTCCGGTTTCCCGGGCCAGGTTCAGAGCCTCAAGGCGAGAACGCTCACTGGCAAGGTCGAACCCCAGGGCTGCAAGGTTATCCGCCAGCGGCTCAATATACTGAACCGGTACATAGGTCTCCCGGGCCCGTACAGGTATCAGGCTCTCCGCCCCGGCCTCCGTCACTGAGAAATCCGGGTGGGTCTTTCTCTGTTCTCGAATAAACTCCGCAAGTTGCTCACGTTCAACAACCGGAGCCCACGCAAATGCCTGGATTGCCGGCGACCGATCCAACACCTTCCGGGTCAGGGTCTCGAAGCGGGCGGGGGTCATTTCAGGCATGATCCCGACGGCTGCCTTTAGTGCATACAGGATTTCGAGATTTAACAGAACCTCTCGCTCAATGCTGGCGGAAAGTTGGTCGATATCTGCCTTGAACTCCAGTTTGACCGTTCTGGATTCCTCACTGTAAAACAGCCGCCCCAGTGCCAGGCTGATCGCTACTCCCGAGATCAGCACAACCGCGGCTGAAACGATTATTCGGCGCTTTGAGAAACCTGCTTCGGACAACGTGGAATCACCTTCTTGGTCAAACGGTTTGTAACTCGATCGCGGGATAGGTTTTATCGAGATGTTTCTTTTACGTTAGTCGATTGCTTTGAGATGTCAGTGTTTGTAAAAACTGAACGATTCCGGAAAACGCAGTGGTCCGGACTTGCCGGGGGAATTGCGTTGGCACCCGACCCGCCACTCCGTTATACTGTTTTTTTGTACAGTAATATGTAATCCCACTGCGAGGAATAACCATGGCAGTACAAGCAGTCTACTTTTCCGATAGGGACGGCCTGGATATGGCACTGAAAAATCCTGAGACGATGCTGTTCACTTCAAAAGCCGAAGCCGACGCCCGGGATAAGGTGCTCGAACTGGCCGAAGAAATTCAGGTCTTCCTGGGCCGCAAAGTTGAAGGTCTGAGTGACGATCTGGCTGAACGCTGCGCCATGGCCATCGCCGAGGAGAAAGAGCTGTTCCAGAAAGCGCTCAAGAAGCCTGAACTGCTGAACGCAGAACAGGAATAAGGTAAACAGGGCGACCAGTAATGGCCGCCCTGTCCTCAGGCTACTGCTATCCAGCTGCCATTGTTATAACGTTCCGCACCCTTGTCCGACATCCGATGCAGACTGACCCACTGGTTCTCCACCAGAGCCGCCACGTCAGGCTGACGGTGCAGTACCGATTCAATCCGTTCCGCCGGTGCGTCAACAAGAACCGTCAGACGAAGCGGTTCATGACGCCAGTAAGTACCATCATGAACGGACTGCAACGGCAGACCGATTTTCAGATGGGTGCCGTTGCCTTCCACCACTCCGACATTGCCACCGATCACCGAATGCAGCAGCTTGTTGCCGGAACCGTAGACCTCCGGGACAGTGACCGACGCGAAATACTGGAGGTTGATCCAGTTAGCAACAACCATCGGAGCAGCAAGCAGTGCTTCCAGAAGACTGCCGCCCTCATCCTGAGCCGGGTCATAATCGTGCAGAAAAACCCGGCCCGACAGGTTGCAGCCACGGGTCCTGCTCCGTTTGGCGAAAATAATGGCGGCATTGTTGGCCAGACCCCATTCCGGGCGAACCTCGGACCAGTCCCGGGTTCGCGTTTCCATGGTCCGTTTAAGGTTGTCATCGTCCAGGCCATTCAGTTTCAACGGTGTCGCCCGCTCCTTGCGCCCACGAATGCCAGCCTCTTCAAAACCGGCCTCCAGCTCCGCCAGCTTTTGCAGGTGGGAATCCGGAACCAGATGACGGTCGGCAACGCTCACCTGGTCGGTCACGGTGCAATGCTCCGCCGCCACCGCCCAGGTGAAATCAGGAACCTTGATGCCCTCGGCCGCCAGGCCTGCCCGAACCTGGGGGTCATTCACCAGGCGGGCCGCAAGGCGGGCATTTACGCCGCCACTCTGTCCGCCGCAGGCTCCGCAGTCCAGGCCGGCCTGATTGGGGTTATTATCGGTATGGCTGCCATGGCCCACCAATACCAGCAACGGGGCAAACCCACTGGTTAACGACATGCCACGGAGCATGTTCGCAGCCAGTGCTACCTTCTCTGCATCGGAAAGCGGGTCGCCGCCATGGCTATGAACCAGGCGCCCCTCCACGCCCTCTTCTTTCCGGGCTTTGTGCCCTTTTTTCAGGGAGTCTTTGACCAGTTTCCAGGCCCAGGCCAGACCGGTGGTTTCGACCAGAGTGAAGGTCGAGAGGCTGGTGTATTTCGCTTTCCTGACCGATTCGCGGGCAATCTCTTTCTGATCCAGAGACCGGTTCTCTGCCAGATCCGCCCGCAGGCTGCCCCTGGTATCGATTAACCGGTACGAGGCGGGCAACAGTCCCGGCAAACGGCGGGCGGGAGCGAAGGGTCCGTGCTGCTGGTGGTCTATTGGCATCCCGAAAAAACCGGCAAAGCCTAGCGTCTGCACCCCGGGGTAAACCTCCTCCAGGTGGCGGCGCATCACTTCAGAGCGAACGTCAATACAGAACACGGCTTGAGCGACGGGTTTTTCGACCGCCTGATCTGACACTAGCTGCTGCACCCGAGCGGGGGTAAGCGCCCGCCAGAGAGTTCGCTGGTAGCCAATCTCAAAGGCGCGCTGCCAGACCCACAGGCTGCTGCGATCATCGTGGTCTCCGTGCCGACGCGACCGGGCCCGCTGCCTTTGCCACTCGGCCTTCTGAGCCGTCGAGGCAAAGGCCACGCCGGCCGATTCCCACACCAGCATAATGGCGAGAATTTCCGCACACCGATCCGAATCCCGCCCCTCAAGCGAAGCCCGCCAGTCTACGCCCCGGCACCAGGACGCCCAGCCGTTCACTCTCAGCAACAAGCTGTGGCACAAGGCCTCCAACTCCCCCCCGGAGACACGGATACGCTTTATCGCTTCCGGGACGGCCTCGTCCATGCTGTTGGGCACGGTTTTGAAGAAGGCCCTCGCGCCCTTGAGTCCGGAACTGAAATCCAGTGACAGATCCTTTTGGATCGACTCCAGCCAGAACTGGAACAGGCCCGCCACTGCTTTATCACCAGCCGCTGACCACCGACCTTGCCGCTGGTCAAAGAATGCACCACAAACTCGTGACACCTGGTCGCAGGCCGTTTCCGCTAAACCGCCAACTTCATCATCGCCGCTTGTCCCCTTGTAGGTATCGAGAATGGAGCTCCTCAGGGGCGCTGCTGAAGAGGGCTTTCGACCAAGCCAACCCAGGTACCAGGCCATGTTCCGCTCATCGCCACGCTCTGCGATGCTCGCCTGCAGATCCTCCTCGCGGATCCGGCCGCCTTCCCAGGCCTCGCGGTAGTATTCCACTGGCATAAGCATGCTGAACCCCCCGCGCTCGCCAAGCACCTGATCAGCCCGGGAGGTGGGCAGGTGTCTCAGCCCCCAGAATGGATTCACCGCAATCCACTGGTCCAGGGGCCAGACCGGAGCGATCAGATCGCAGGCCTGCCGGAACGGCTTTTGCCAACCATCATTCATTACCTGCAGCTCAGGTACCGACACGCAGACGTTACTCATGATCTCTCCTCCAGTCTGAACGGATGATGGGGAACACGGCGGAACATGGTGGGAACTTTCAGGGCTTCCGCCGCCAGGAAACGCGTCAGCCGGTCAAAGGGCAGCTCCAGATAAAGCCCCTGGCGGAAATGGGCGCTGAGAGCTCGGGTAGCCGGGTAGCCCGCCCCGAACACGATCATCAGGGAACAGGCGGCTAACAGGGTAACCATGGCAAAACCGACCGCCCAGGCGGCTGTCGGGACAGTGAACCCTTCGTGTACGGGCACCGCGGGACCAACAAGGAAGTGCAGCAATGAGTAAACTGGCACCAGGAGTACTGCCAGGGTCGCAAGCCGCAGTTTCACTGAAGTCGTCGCGCCGGCCGGAATACCCAGTGCAGCTGCAGACACCGCCAGCACCAGTAGTGCTCCGAATACCGGATTGCTTTCCACAATCCAGGGGAACTGAACCAGAATGGCAGCCGCCAGCAGCCCTGTGGCGCCCGCCCAGAACAGCCGGCTGGCCGGCGCGGACTCCGGGAAACGGGTTGCCGCGGATACTGCCACGGTGCGGCCAGAGGCCAGGAACGAGTGCGCCTTGTACAGGGAATGTGCCAGCAGATGCAGCAGCGCCAGGGTGTAGGCACCCATTCCGATTTCAAACAGCATGAAGCCCATCTGAGCGCAGGTTGACCAGGCCAGAGCATGCTTTACCGAGTACTGGGTCATCATGGTCAGCACGGCAACAACCGCGGTCATTCCGCCAATCACCAGCAGAATCATATGGCCGGCCGTAAAGCCATCAAATACCGGAAACAGACGCAGCCAGAGGAATCCGCCCAGGTTGATAACCCCGGCGTGGAGCAGAGCCGATACCGGCGTTGGCGCTTCCATTACCCGGATCAGCCAACCGTGGAAGGGAATCTGGGCGCACTTTAGAACGGCCGCCAGGGCCAGGACAACCGAAGCAACCGTCAACGCTGTTGATCCGCCAGCACGGGCGGCCTCGCTCTGGATCATTTCCGGCAGGTAGAAAGTGCCGTAGTGAAGATACAGCGCCACCACGCCGGAGATAACCAACACATCCCCCACCCGGCTGACAATAAACTTCTGGACCGCTGCCATGCGTGCCTGGGGCCGGTCCTGATAGAGGGTGAGCAAATGATGCAGGGCCAGGCTGACACCAATCCAGGCACCAGCCAGAATCAGAAGATGGTTGGTGAACACCAGCACCAGAACCGAGGCAACCGTTACCAGAAACCAGGGCAAAAACCGGTCCCGGCCGGGGTCCTGACTCAGATATGTGTTTGCAAACCGAAGAATCACCCACCCGATAAAGGCCACCATCAGGGCCATCCACACCGCAATGCCGTCCGGATAAAGGCCAAACCGGCTACCGAGAGCCGCCAGGGTGTTGCCATCGCCGCCAAGGCGGGACTGAACCAGGAGTATGGCCCCCACCGTGAACGATGCGGCCATGGAAGCCACCATCAGCCATCCGGCCATTCGCCAGCAATGCTCCAGCTTCAGGGGATTTTTAAGCCAGCCACTCAGTCCGGCCAGCACGAAAAGGCCCACTGGCAGCAGCAGCCAGACTGCGAGGATCAATAGCGATGAAAATTCAGCGATTGGATTCATATCTGCAAACCTCCTGTTTGCGTGTACTTTGCCCACATCCATCCCATATAAAAAATGGTTTATACTGATCACATCATTCTATTTATGAGAACGAATAGTCGTGAAGCTCAACTACCACCACCTCTACTATTTCTGGAAGGTCGCCCGCACCGGCCACCTGACCCGTGCTGCCGATTCGCTGCATATCTCCCAATCCGCCCTGTCGGGACAGATCCGGAAGCTGGAAGAGAGTCTGGGGCATGATCTCTTTATCCGTGAGGGGCGGCGCCTGAAGCTGTCTGAAGCGGGGCGCATGGCGTTCTCCTATGCCGAGGAAATCTTCCGGCAGGGTGAAGAACTTACGGCGCTGTTTGCCTCAGGTGCTCAGCCCAACCGTGAGATCCTTCGAATCGGAGCGGTGGCCACCCTGTCCCGGAATTTCCAGGAGGCTTTCCTGCAACCCCTGCTCTATCGGGAGGATCTGGAACTGAGTCTGCAAAGCAGCCACATTGATGAACTGCTCCGGCGGCTCTCAGCCCACCGGCTGGACCTGATACTGGCCAACCAGTCCGTACAGGGAGACGAACAGAATCCCTGGCGCTCCCGGCTGATTGCCAAACAACCGGTGAGCATTATCGGGCCCCGGGGGCTGGATGTTCAGGGCGATTTCGTAGACGTGCTGAGCGGCAAAAGCCTGATCGTTCCGGGGCCTGACAACAACATACGCCAGGCCTTTGACCAGCTCTGCGAATACCACAGGCTGCGCCCGAACATTGCCGCTGAAGTGGACGACATGGCGATGATGCGATTGCTGACCCGGGACACCGGCCACTTTGCCATCATGCCGCCAGTGGTCGTGCGGGACGAAATGAAAAGCGGCGCCCTGGCCGATTACGGCGCCCTGCCCGGCGTCTTTGAGGAGTTCTACGCCATCAGCATCCGACGCCAGTTCGAAACGCCAGCTCTGCGGGAGCTGCTGTCCCAGACCGAGGATAATTTCCTGACCCGGACACCGATTGGTCATTCTGACTAGCCGGTGTGGCGAAAAATGTCATCCATTCGGGCTGGTTAGATCCGTATACTGAAGCCGAAAGACCACAATAATAACGCCGGACACCTGATCATGACCCAAGCAAGCCGCCGTGAACGCCCGTCTATTCTGATTATCGGTACCGGTTTCGGTGGCCTGGGGATGGCCATAAAACTGAAACTGGCAGGCTTCACGAACCTGACCCTGCTGGAAAAGGCTGACCGGGTTGGCGGCACCTGGCGAGATAACACCTACCCGGGCGCTGCCTGCGATGTCCAGTCCCACTTCTATTCCTATTCGTTCGAACCCAGGCACGACTGGTCCCGGAAGTTTGGATTGCAGCGGGAAATACTTGGCTACATGGAGCACTGCGTCGAGAAATACCGGCTTGGTGATCACATCCAGTTCAATGCGGAAGTTCGGGATGCCGCCTTTGACGATCACTCGAATCAGTGGACGGTTACTCTGGCAAACGGCGAGCAACTGACCGCTGATGTGCTGATCACCGCCACCGGCCAGCTCAATCAACCTGCCTGGCCCAGGCTCGACGGCCTGGATCGATTCCAGGGCAATTTGTTCCATTCGGCCCGCTGGGATCACGATTACGACCTGACCGGTAAACGGGTCGCCGTCATCGGTACCGGCGCCAGTGCCATCCAGTTTGTCCCGGAGATCGCGCCGAAGGTCAAACAGCTGGACCTGTTCCAGCGCTCCGCAGCCTGGGTACTGCCCAAGTCGGATCGCCCCTTCAAGCGCTGGGAGCAGACTCTGTTCCAGAAAGTGCCGGCCTGGGATCGTCTTTACCGCTCCCTGATTTACTGGAAAAACGAGAGCCGGGCCCTGGCGTTCACCAAATTCAGTGGCCTGCTGGAGTATTACGCCAATCAGGCGAAACGTGAGGCGGGAAAGCGGGTCACCGATCCCGCCAAACTGAAAAAGATCATTCCCGACTACAAGATCGGGTGTAAACGCATTCTCATTTCAAATGACTGGTACCCGGCCATCAATCGGCCCAACGTGAATCTGATTACCGACCCCATTGATCGAATTGACGAAACCGGCGTGATCACCCGGGACGGCCACCACCACCCCGTCGACGCCATCATCTGCGGCACCGGTTTCCGGGCCTCGGAGTTTCTGTCCCCGATCCGGATAACCGGCCGGGGCGAAAAGACCCTGAACGAGGCCTGGCAGAACGGCGCCGCCGCCTTCAAAGGCATCACGGTCAGCGGCTTTCCGAACATGTTCATGCTGTATGGGCCGAACACCAACCTGGCCCACAACTCCATCCTCTACATGCTCGAATCCCAGTTCCGATACGTTCTGGAATGCCTGAAAGCACTGGAAAAATACCCTCACTCCGCCATGGATGTGCGTCAGGACCGGCAGGACCGCTTCACCCACGTGGTACAGCAGGGCCTGGAAAACACGGTCTGGAGCGCCGGCTGCACCTCCTGGTACCTGGATGCCAACGGCCGTAACACCATTAACTGGCCGGGATTCACCTTCACCTACCGGTTTGCCACCCGCCGTGTAGACACCGCTGATTACCAGTTTCTGTATCCTGGGCAAACCACCGGTTAAGCGCCCGGTTTGCACTTCCCCTTGAAGGCAGCGCTAATTCATAGGATGATTGGGTTATCGGTTTGAAGGATGATAAACAGCATGCTGGAACGTATCCGCAAGGGCTCTCTGGTGGAAACCGCCATAGAGAGCCTCAGAAATGCAATCGAGAAAGGCGATTGGTCCGTGGGTGATCGCCTGCCCGTGGAATCGGAGCTGTCGGACTCCCTTGGGGTCAGCCGCAATACTGTGCGCGAGGCGGTTCGGGTGTTGGTACACGTCGGGATGCTGGAAACCCGCCAGGGCGACGGTACCTATGTGCGTGCGACCCGGGACGCTGGCGAGACGCTTCGGCGAATTGCCCGCACCCAGCTGGCGGAACAGCTGGAAGTACGAATCATGCTGGAAACTGAGGCGGCCAAGCTGGCGGCCTCCAGGCGCACAGACCAGGATCTGCGAAACATGACCACTGCGCTGGACGCCCGTGCCAAAGCCGCAGATGATCTAAAGGCCCGCATCCACCACGATGGAGCGTTTCATCACGCGCTGGTGGCGGCTTCCCATAACTCGGCATTGGTAGAGCTCTACGATTACTTCTCCCATGCCGTCAGCCAGACCATTGAGCAGACCGAAACCGACACGGATCTGCCGGAGCCTTCCCAGGAAGATCACGAACTGCTGTTCGCGGCGGTTCGACGCCAGGACGAGAGCAAAGCAGAGCATCTGGCGAAAGAACTTCTTAAACCCAGCCTTCTGGCACTCAAGCATAGGGAGTCCTGAACCATGAAATTCAGGATTGATACCTTCACCCTGGTACTGCTCAGCACCATTGTTCTCGCGACCTTCCTGCCCGCCACCGGCCAGGCCGGCGACCTGCTGGCAACGGTGGGAACAATAGCAGTCGCCCTGCTCTTCTTTTTTCACGGCGCAGCACTGTCCCGGGAGCAGATTATTGCCGGCGCCACCCACTGGCGCCTGCATATTCTGATCACCTCGCTGACATTTGTATTCTTCCCGCTGGTGGTGCTGCCCATTAACGGGCTCAGCGACATAATTCCGACCTGGATGCCAAAAGACCTCGGGCTTGGGTTCCTTTATCTGGGGGTACTTCCTTCAGCGGTCTCCTCTTCCATTGCCTACACCGCCATGGCCCGTGGCAATGTCCCGGCCGCCATCTGCAGCGCCGCCGCCTCCAACGTCTTCGGCATGATGCTGACCCCGTTCCTGCTACTGCTGCTGGTCAGCACCTCCGGGGGCGGAGACTTTTCCATAGCGGAAGCATTGAAAGACATCGTTCTGCAACTGCTGCTGCCGTTCGCGGTTGGGCACGCCATGCGGCCGTGGCTGGGCGGATATCTGGCGCGGAATGAGACCCTGATGGCCCGTTACGACAAATGCGTTATCTGGCTGATTGTTTATTCGGCGTTTTCTTTCTCAGTAGAAAGCGGCCTCTGGCAGAAACTACCCCTGCAGGCGATCCTGTTTGCCATCGCCCTCTGCCTGGGGCTGCTGTTGCTGTTTATGGTATTTGCGAGGTTTCTGGTGCGGCGATTCGGCTTCAGCCTTGAGGATGAAGCCGCGGTGGTATTCTGCGGCTCAAAGAAAAGCCTGGCGTCCGGGTTGCCCATGGCAAAGGTGCTTTTTTCCGGCCATCCAGGCTTTGGCATGATCGTTTTGCCGATCATGTGTTACAACCAGATTCAGGTCATTGTCGGGGCAATCCTGGCACAGAGGTACCGGGAGAAAATCGAACAGGCCAATGCGGCAAAGCGGGAATGACGGGAACGGCGGTTTTATCCGCCACCCATTCCGCCAAACAGGGTTGCAAGAATGACCAGGCCGACAATCCAGCCTATGATGGCTGGCCAGAAATTGACCATCTGGCGCGACCGCTCTTCCTCTGGCTCATCCATCTCCGAATCGGGGTCGTTGCGCTGATCCGACACGTCCTGAACCTGCTGCACGCTGGCCCAGCCAAACCAGTCCCCGAGAAACTGGGCAACCGGCGCCGGGAAAGTGCCGTTTTCTGCCATCGGCCGCAACTGTGGCTCAAGCTGCCGGCCGATCTCGCTGCGCACAGGCTCCTGGTCTGCCGGCGGTTCGTTCAGAATCGCTTTCCAGATCCCCACATCCTTGCTCCGGGACGAATCGTTCAGCAACGCCTTGATCTGGATGACCACTTCACGAACCACCTGACCCTCGTTACTGTCCAGCGGACGCCCGGCATCCTTCTGCGCCTCAGCGCGAAGGTTGCCGGTTTCGCTCTGCGACTCCGGCTGTCTGGCAGCGGGCTCCACCTCAACAGCCTCAGGGGTATCCCCCACCGCTTCCCGAAACGCCTGCTCGAGGCGCCGGGCTTCCTCATTGGAGGCAAACTTGAGCTGCTGCTCATACGCATCCTGGATCCTCCGGCGGTCACCGGTGGGCTCAATTCCAAGAATTTCCCAACAATTCATACAGCTGCAACTCCAGAGCCTGACATTCATTACATTTTAGAGAGACAAAAGGTCTGTAGTCCCCTACGATAGGCCTTAATTATAAAAAATGCGCTAATGACACCTTTTATCTCGGCAGATTATAGAACGTAAACGATGCATCAATCGACAAAAACGGCAGGGACGGGTAACCGCCGCCCTCTCATAACCGGCTACGGCATCAGCCTTGCCCTTTCCGTTCTGCTACCGGCAACCGCGCTTGCGCAGAGTGATACTCCCGATTTCATCCCCGGACTACTTGCCCTGGAAGGCGAACAAAGCGAAATTCCCGAGGTACTGACGACAACGCGACTGCGCCAGTCAAAACTCCGGGTGCCCGGGACCACCACCATCATTACCGGCGAAATGATTCGTGACCTCGGAATCATGAACCTGGTAGAGGCATTCCGGCTAGTTCCGGGCATGGTGGTTGGCCATTGGGGCAGCACCAACCCCGTGACAAGCTACCATGGTACCTCCCAGTACGAACAGCGCCGGCTACAGGTTCAGATAGACGGACGAACCGCCTACCGAATCAGTCTGGCAGATGTAGACTGGCTGGGCATGCCAGTGGCACTGGAAAACATCGAGCGCATCGAAGTGAGTCGTGGGCCCAATTCTGCCGCCTATGGCATCAACGCGTTCCTGGGCAGTATCAATATCATCACCCGGTCACCACAGGATACCGCCGGCGTTGAAGCGTACACCTCCGTTGGCTCCCGGGGACACCTTCGCACGTTCACCTCTGTCGGCGATACCGATGCTCAGAAGAGCTGGCGGCTATCTTACGAAAAGCGCAAATCCAACGGCTTCGACAACCAGATTGATGACGGAGAGCTGTTCCCGTTTCACGATGGCCACGACGTAAACAACTTTAACTTCGACAGTGTATTCCGGATTGACCGGCAGCATTCCATTGACGTCCGGGCGGGCGTGCTGGATGGGGTCAATGAGGAAGATCGCATGAAGTCCGGGAAACTGGGCGCAACCACGGACCCGGACATTATCATGGATGACTATTACCTCCATGTCCGGTTCGACGGCGCGACGTCGCCCGATCATTTCTACCATATCCAGGCAAGTTACCAGAACCAGCGACAACGGCAGCGGTGGTCCGTGTCTGCACCTGCGGCGCAGATCAATGCCATTTTGCCAACCGGGTTTCCCCCCTTCCCCGAGGATCAGGGTCCGTTCATCGCTGACCTGAATGAAGACCTGGAAGAAACCCGCCAGGAAATTGAATTCCAGGACACCATTATTTTCAGTGACCAATTCAAGCTGGTCTCCGGCCTGGGCTATCGCAAGGACACGTTCAATTCCGAAACCTACTTTAACGGGGAAGGCAGCAACTACCAGTCCAGGGTATTCGCCAATGCCGAATATTCGCCTTTTCGCTGGCTGACCTTCAACGCTGGCGGTAACTGGGAGCGGACCACAACCACCGATGAAGACTACTTCTCGCCCCGGGCCGCGGCAAACTTTATCCTGAACAACAACCACGCCCTGCGATTCGTTTTTTCCCGGGCAGTCAGAACACCCGATGCCTTTGAACAGAATCCGGACTGGTCCTACACGCCTCGCAATGTTCAGCCACCCTTTGAAGTATTAGAGGGTCAGAGGATTGAAGTCGAAAACATTCTGGATCCGAGCACGTCCACCTACGGACAGAAACTCGAGGAAGAATGGATCACCTCCCGGGAGATCAGCTACTTTGGCCAGTTCCATCTTGAAAGCGCCCTGCTTTCGTTGGAAGTGCGCTACTTCAACGATGATTTGCGTGACATGATCAGTGGCGTTATAAACGAGGAAGAATGGTATATCGCAAACAACGTCGATCTTGAGCAGGAAGGCGTCGAGCTGGAAACCTCGCTTGAGTTTTCCGGAACCAAGCTCCGGGCTACCTACGCGTATCTTGAGCAGGAAGGCAGATACACCGGCGACCCGGCCGCGCTTCCGGTCGACAAGCAGGAACGCGCCGTAGATCTTATGGGCCGTCTCTCCGCCCGTGACTCCGGTAGCTTTGCCTGGATCCAGGATCTGCCAATGGGCTTCATGACCTCAGCGGCCATGTACTGGACCAATGAAGTGCGCAATACCCGGTTCGAGCGGGCCGATTTCAGGCTCGCACGTCGGGTGGACAGAACCAACTACAGTTATATGCTGGCACTGACGATCCAGCATTACCTTAACCCCAAGCCATGGATCAGCCCTGACAACCGGATTGAGGATCAGAACCAGTTTTTTGTTGAAGCTGGGATTCGTTTCTGAATTTAACAAGGAAAGCGTGAGCCCTGGACGGTATGGAGCGAAGTACAGGCAAGGCAGATCAAAAACGGTCGGTATGTGGAATCCGGAGTCTTTTCCCCAAGACCCTGTGTATTCTGCTCCTGACCGTTTTTTCCGCGTTTTCCGGCGCCCAGGAATCGCAAGGAAGAGTGGTTTACTTTGCGGGTTCGGGCAATGCCCCTCTCGACCAACACCTGATTCAGCTGCTGAGAGGAAAACTGGCTCCAGCAACATCCCTGATCGAAATTACTGATGACCAGTTGGCCACGCTCGATTCCGGGCCGATCATCAGCGTGGGGCCCGCGGCCTTCTCACGGGTCCGTCAGGCAAACCGCTCGGCACCCATTTTGGCCATGCTGGTGGACAAGTCCTTTATCTCGGGGTTTGCAGAGCGGTCTCCGGGCCAGATCACCGGGGTGCTTTACAACGTACCCCTGATCCGCCAGGCCCTGACGGGGAAAGCCATCCTGCCCCAAGCTAACAAGATAGCCCTGCTGGCAACCGCAGACTCTGTGGAACTTTACGAACCGCTGATTAATGAGCTGCCGGCCTATGGCATGTCGGCCAGACTTTTTCTGGTCGACAGCAACGATACACTGATTCCAACACTGGTTCGGGCCTTGGGCTACGGCGACTTTCTGCTGGCCGCGCCGGACAGTGCCATTTACAACCCCAGAACCATCAAACATATTCTGTTAACCGCCTATCGTCGTAATCAGATCGTCATTGGACCGACTCAGGCTTACGTGAAAGCGGGATCACTGGCGTCCAGTTATGCGCCGTTCCCGGAGATGGTCGAGATGGCACATAAATTCCTCGCCACTTTTTTCGAGACCGGACAATTTCCGGCACCCGCCTACCCGGAAAGTTTCCGGGTCGAAGTGAACACTCAGGTTGCACGCTCCCTGAATATTCCCCTGCCCAGCCGTGAGGAGATTGCCGCTCGAGTGGATCGACAATTGACCGTGAATGGGGAGGCGTCTGATGACTGATATGCCCAAACAGCAGCGCCCCCTTTCCCGCACGCTGTTGCTACTCGGAGCACTGCCCGCGGTTGTGATGTTCATTGTGCTGATGGTGTTTTTTACCTCGGCCCGGCTGGAAGATGCCCGTCGGGACTTGTCCGACAGCAGCCAGATGCTTGCGGACAGCCTCGCGCCAGCTCTGGAATATGCAGTGGTGTCGGGCAACAGCGCTGCCCTCGACCAGATTCTGTCACAATCCCTGCGCCGCAGCAGGGCCGACTGGATCCGGGTCTCTGATGTCATGGGCGACCAGGTCGGATTTGTTTCCGATGGCCCGGTGAATCTGCAGGACCACCCGGAACGCTATCAGATATACGAGGCAGAAATTCTGCAGCAGCCCCTGGAACTCAATTCAGGGCGTAACCCCGAGTGGTTTGAACCGGATTATGGCTTCGGTTCGGGTTCGCTGCGGGTCGGAACCGTACAGGTGGGGGTTAGCACCGATGTTCTGGCAGATCGTCGTCAGGACATTCTCTGGACGTCCATCGGGGTTGGTGTGGCACTGCTGTTGTTCACCATTCTGGTCATCAACCATTTCCTGAACGTGATCCTCTCGCCGATCCGAGATCTGACCGGCCGGATAAGCCAACTGACCGCTGGCAACTACCAGGAAAGGCCCCTGAACACCCATAAAACCTCCCGGGAAGTTGTCGCGATAGAGGAACAGCTGAATCAGCTAGCCAGTCATCTGGCCAGCCTGAAGGCCGCCCGGGACCAGACCCTGGCCGCATCCGAAGGTGCGCGGGAGAAAGCGGAAATGGCCAGCCAGGCAAAATCCGAGTTTCTCGCCACCATGAGCCACGAGCTTCGCACGCCCCTCAACGGTGTGCTCGGCATGGTTGACCTGATCCAGGAAGAGCCGCTGAGCAACCGTCAGCGCGATTACCTCACCACGGCGCGACAGTCCACCGAGGACCTGCTCACCGTGATTGGCGATATCCTGGACTATTCCCGAATGGACAGCGGAACCCTGAAGCTGGAAACCCAGGAGTTTGACCTCCGACAGCTTATCTCGAACTGTACCGCGACCTTCCGGCATGTCGCCGAGCAACAGGGCCTTGCGCTCAACCTCAAATTCTATGGCGACTGGCCAGACAGCCCAATGGTAGAAGGCGACCCGGCGCGTCTCCGGCAGGTCCTAGCCGGGCTGATCGACAACGCCATCAAGTTTACCGGTGACGGATTTATCAACATTCAGGCGGGCTGCTTCAGCCTGGAAGAGAATTGCGTCCTCCTTAACTGTTCTGTCAGCGACTCCGGCTCGGGCATTCCCGTTGAACGTCTTCAGGATATTTTCAATTCTTTTGAGCAGCTTGACGGCGGCAACACCCGGCTGCATGGCGGCACCGGCATGGGCCTGTCCCTGGTGCAACGGCTGGTGGAGCTGATGGGCGGACACATTCAGGTCGAGACTGACCTCGGCAAGGGGTCGTCGTTCCGGTTCGAGCTGCCCTTCGAGCTTGCGGGTGCCAAAGGCCAATTCATGCCTGCAGGCTTTCAGCCAAGGGAACCCGTGAACGGAACCAGCCATGCCCTGGTGGTCGAGGACAACCCGGTAAACCAACGGGTGGCGACGGCCATGCTCAACCGACTGGGCTTCCAGACGGATTCCGCCAGCAATGGCAAGGAAGCGCTTTCCAAGGTAACCACCAATCACGAAGGGTACGATGTGATACTGATGGATTGCCAGATGCCGGTTATGGATGGGTACGAGGCCACACGGTACATTCGGGAATGGGAACAGAGCAACGGCCAGTCGGGAACGCCGATCATCGCCCTGACGGCCGATGTACTGCCCGGCACGGAAAAAAGCTGTCTCGACTGCGGAATGAACGATTACCTGGCCAAACCGGTCCGGAAGGAAAATCTGCGCGAAGTGTTGAGCCGCTGGGTTCAGCTCTGAGGCGGGTTGGCATCCTTCCCTGGATACCTTTTGCCGAGGGAGGCTCCGATCAGGCCACGGGCTCCCTCATGGTGACGAATTCCTCGGCCGAGGTCGGGTGAATGCCCAGGGTCGAGTCAAACTGCGCTTTGGTGGCGCCGGCCTTGATGGCAACGGCGAGCCCCTGGGTTATTTCCCCGGCATCGGGGCCGACCATATGGGCGCCAAGCACCTTGTCGGTCTCATCGTCCACCACCAGTTTCATCAGGCTTCGCTCATCCCGGCCGCTGAGCGTGTATTTCATGGGCCGGAATTCCGACCGGTAAATGCGCAGGCGATGTCCGGCTTCCCGGGCCTCCTCTTCTGTCAGGCCGACCGTGCCGATATTGGGCTGGCAGAACACCGCGGTGGGAATGGCGGAATAGTCCATCTCTCCCTGGCCATCCCCGAACAGCCGCCTTGACAGCACCATGCCCTGAGCCAGAGCTACGGGTGTGAGCTGGGGTGTACCAATGACATCTCCCAGTGCCGTGATCGAGGGAACGGCGGTCTGGAAATGGTCGTCGACAACCACATGCCCCGACGCGCTCAACTGCACGCCCAGGTCCGTCAGCCCCAGACCGTCAACCAGGGCCCGACGACCCGTTGCCGCCATCACCAGACCGGTTTCCAGGGTTTCACCATTAGTCAGCTGTACCCGGTAGTGGGCATTTTCCGCTTCCACCGATTCGATCGTGACGCCAAACCGGAGGTTCACACCCTTTTTCCGCATTTCCTGCTCGGTGAACCGGCGGACATCGCCGTCAAAACCGCGCAGGAACAGATCCCCCCGGTACAGCAGGGTGGTATCCACACCCAGCCCCGCCAGAATGCCGGCGAACTCCACGGCGATGTACCCACCACCCCAGACCACAGCCTGTTTCGGCAATTGAGGCAGGTAGAACATTTCGTTGGAGGTAAGAATGCATTCCTTGCCCGGGACATCAGGAATGACCGGCCAGCTCCCGGTAGCTACCGTGATGTGCTTTGCCCGGAAGGAGCGGTCTCCGACAACAACGGTGTTGGCATCTGACAGGGTGGCGGTGCCTTCAATGATCGTAACACCGGCGTTTTCCAGCAGTCGGCCATAAATGCCGTTTAGACGCTCAATCTCGGCATTCTTGTTGGCAACAAGTTTCGGCCAGTCGAAATTCACCTCATCCAGCGGCACCTGCCAGCCGTAGCCGGCCGCGTCTTCCAGCTCATCGTGAACGTGGGCCCCGTAGACAAACAGCTTTTTGGGCACGCAGCCAACGTTCACACAGGTACCCCCGAGATACCGTGATTCAACCACCGCAACCCGAGCGCCTCGCTGGGCGGACATACGGGCCAGTCGAACACCGCCGGAGCCGGCTCCGATAACAATCAGATCAAATTCCTGCTGGTCAGACACAGCTACTCCCGTTAAACGTTATAAGGTCAGGTTTGGCCAGGCGCGGCCGTCTGGCTTTCCGGATGCACTTCCCTGAAGAGAATATGATCCTCGAAATCGCCCAGCCGGATCTTGCCAAGGCTCCGGAAACCCTCGGATTCATAAAAAGGCAGATAGCGGCTGTTGCCGGTGTCCAGAACCAGTCCGCTGCCACGAGGGTTTTCTGCGCACAGATTTTCGACGGCTTTCAACAACAACCGGCCATAGCCCCGGTTCTGGTATTTGGGGTTGACCCCCATCATCGGCAGCTGGTGGGCAAGAGGCTGCGGCAGCATATTGCGGATCTTCTCATGGTAATCCAGATAGCGACGCGTCGAAGCAAAACCCGCTGTGAGCACCATTCGGATACGCCAGCTGATCTGATCCGCCAGGTTCATCCGCAACTCGGGATCACCGATAAAGGCCACCGCCACCAGGGTATCGTCAACCATCACGCCAACCGAATCCTGATCGAGCTCGAAATACAGATCAATCAGCTCCCGGATGGTTGCCCGAACCCGCTGATCATAGCCGGGCCGGCGATGATCAAACAGATACTGGAATGTCGGTTCATTCCGGTAGGCATGGAAAAGTATGGATCTGGCTTCATTGCGCGCGCTGTCGTCCAGGCGAACAATAGCCGGCTCGGATTTGTTCTTGTTATCGCTGCCGTTGGTCATCACTTCCCTCTCCTGCGTCAGTTCCGGGAAGAAGCCCGGAACCTGTTGTTCAGAATCAGATCGTCAGTGTAAAGCGGGCGGAGACCCGCCCCGGATCATTCGCTCTGTCCATGGCGGCCTGATCGATCACCACACCGTGGTTCTGATTCAGGTTTTCGAGCCAGGCCGCGACCTGTCCAAAGGGTGCGTTTTCCAGCCACACCCGGATCGCATCTTCTCCACTGGGCTCAAACCGCTGGAGCGACAAACCGGCTTCGCCGGCCGAACGGGTCACCAGTGCCATCAGGGCCCGGCCATCTTCCGGTTTATCCACACCGGCTGCCGTTGCCGCACCGCCGGACTGGGCAAGGCTCTGGATTGCCTGCTCATTCGCCTGCATCCAGGCCAACAGCTCACCCGCGTTCTCCCGTGCCGCCATCGATTGCTGGTGGAATTCTGCAGCAGGCCGCCAGACGGCAAAATACAGAATGCCCAGGAAGACTGCGATTGCAAGCACCATGAGCGCCTGTTGGTCGCGCCGGGGTAACTGGTCGTATTGCGCGATCAGCTTGCCGATGGCCGGCTGGTCCTTGATTCTGGAAAGCATAGCCTCAACCTCCGGAAACTGTGAGGCGGCCACGGGCACCGCCGGCTTCGTTGACCACGGATCCGATCTGCGCATCCAGGCCCTGATTCGAAAGGCCATTGCGCAGGGCGCTCAGGCGATTGTAACTGTCCGCCCGCACATCCACGATCAGCTCGCCCCGGGAACGGCTGAAGTTAACCGAACTGAAGTTAACAGACTGGTTGCCAGGCAGCTGGGCATACTGCTGCCCGGTGTATTTCATCAGGGTAATAAAATCCGCTTCCGGCCCACTGGCCCCGGCAACCCGGAGTTGCCCCTCGATCACCCGCCGCACGTTGCCGGCATGGGTCCTGCGATCGTTCGGGAAGGCATCGCGATAAATCGCCATCGCCTCGCTTCGCAATTTCTCTGCCTGATTCTGATAGTAGATGCCCATCCCGGCGTGCAAGGCCACCTGAATAACAAACCAGACGGCCGCAACCGCAATCAGCGGCTTCCAGGGCTTCAGTGGGCTCGCTTTATCGGAGTTTGTCGAGAACATTCCCTGGCACAGATTGATCGGCTCACACAAATGGTGATGGAAGGAATAGGCCAGTAATTCCAGCGGCATAAGCTCGAGAACTTCCTTGCGCACAGCAAGCCGGCCGGAAGCATTCAGCTCCGAGATCCCGGATTGGTGGATCTCAAACTCGGTTTCGGTCCCGTAGAGAGTCACCGGTAGCTCGGCCACAACCTCTTCTGACGAGGGCGCCGCGAGGGTGTGCACAAACATGCCAAGGTTTGCCGACTGCATGCTCAGCCACTCGCCCCGTTCGCTGACCATCATCGCGGTATCACCGTCCAGACACACCGACCAACCACCGGCGGTACGCGGCAACAGCGACGCATCCGGGTAGATAGCCTCAAGGCGTACATGCTCCCAGCCACTGAACAGATGCATCCACTGGGACATCCTTTCCCGGTCAACCGCGGCAACCCGGTAGCCTTGTTCGGTATGGCTTCCCAGCGCCAGGTGAACGGAATCTATGTCCTGGGCGATCTGTTCCTCAACAGCATAGGGGAGCGCCTGCCGGATAAAACGACTCTGCCTGGCCGGGATGTCCGCCAGGCAGTACAACGCTTCTTCACCGGGAATCAGACCAATCAGCAGGACATTGTCCAGGGCGTTCTGCCCCAGTGTCTGCTCGATGCTATCGCGGCTATCTCCGGTTCCGCGGGCCTGGGCATCGCCGCTGGCATCGTGCAGAACCCAGTTATACATCTGGGCATCGGAATCATGGTCAGCGTCCGCAAAAGGCGGTATCGGGCGGACGTATAGGCGATACGACATGCTTATCCTTCTGAGATGGTAAAAGGCTCTTTGGTGATTCGGTTTTTCTGACCGATATCCCGGCGAACCGTCTGGACTTCGCCTTCCGGCGTACGGAAAACGGTACTGACCATATTTACGACACGGTTATCGTAGGTAATCCGCGATACAACTTCAAAAAAACGCGTTTGCAACCCAAGGCCCGCAGACTTGAGGCCAAGACCGGCGAATTCCGGCAAGGCAAGAAAGTCCTGCAGATTGTCGAAAGGCTCTTCTTCCCGCTTCTCCAGAATAGACGCAGCCTGGGCATCCGTCAGCTCTTCATGCAGGGACCGGATCACCATGCCCGTGGCCGTATTGACGTTGATTCCGGCGCCGGAGACCGGAAGCGCCGCAACATGGGGCAAAAGGGCCTGGTAGATTTCTTCGGTCATGCCCTCGATCAGGCGCAACTCGGTAACGCTGGTAAAAGGCTGGTTGCCGGCCCGATAACCCGGATCGGCCATCAGGTATTGGCCATCTTCGGCGCCGTAGGCAGTTATGGTCTGGTCATTGGGGTCAATCCAGTCCACCAGGGAGTCAACAGACACTGCAGTGATCCCCAGCGCCTCAAACAGACGGACAAAACGTTCCCGTGCCAACGGGTCCACCTCGCCATTGCCGGCGACCAGATCGTTCAAATTCAATTGGCCACCCAGATCGTCAATCTGAACCTCGGCCACGCCATTGTCATCCAGGGGCAGGACGGCCGCATTGGCTGCCCAGAACTCGTCCAGACTGTCGACCATGAGGTTTTCTTCCTTGTCTTCCTCAAAATCCCTGCCCAGAATCTGCCCCGCAAAGACCTCAGCACCCAGGGCAATACTCTGGCCCTGCTGCTGTGCCAGATAGTGGCCCGCCTGGAACACCCGGATACTCTGCTGCTGGGTCATGCCGGAAGCCAACATGACCACCAGTGCCATGGCCAGCAGCACCATAATCAACGCAACGCCCTGCTGGCCTTTGGCAGAATAACCGTTAAATTGCCCCATAACCGGTCAGCCCCCCTGCCCCGAAATGCCTTCGTTTCCAGCCGGTGGCTCCTCAGCACTCTCCTGCTCCTGCTCAGTCTCACTGACCGCCTGATTGGCCTGATTAACGGCGCCCTGGGCAACAGCGGGATCGAAGTCCGGCAAGGCAAAGGTCCGGACCAGGGTGCCGAAACGGTCATGTTCAAGGGTGATTTCGATTCCCAGCGGCAAGCCAGTCTCAGGGCGGCTACCCGGCGTCAGCTCAGCCATCATCTCGTCGGTCGGCCATTGCGGCTGCCAGTTGCGATCACTGTCGAGAAACCGGACTTCCAGACGGCTCACGCCGTCCAGCAATACCAGATCCCGACTGTCATCCTCCTGGCCCTGGTCCACCATGGGCCAGTAACGCCGACGTAATTCACTGCCTGCATACTCCCAGGCAACCCGCTGAAGCCCGCTGCGGCGAATGCCCAGGGGGTTACGCCAGCCCTGACGGGTCAGCAGAAGGGCAAATTCGTCTTCCCGGCTGGACAGCGCTGGCTTGAAATCACCGTAGATGTCGCGGGCGGGCCGGTTAACGATCTGAAGAATATCCCGTTCCAGTAACAGCATGACACGCTGGAGACCATCGAACTGTTCAGCCAGTTCGTTGACCCGGTCACGGGAATTCACCACCCCATTGACCACCTGCCACACCCCCAGACCGATAACGGCCGTGATGGTGACGGCGATCAGCACTTCCAGCAGGGTGAAACCGGCCTCTGATCGGGGAGCAGACTGCGGGTACCGCATCCTCATTCCCCCACAAACGCCGCAAGGGTGTGAATCGGCACGGGTTCGGCGCGGTCATCCCGGTACCGGGCAACCGTAACCTCAACCCGGCGCATTTTCGGCTCCGCCGTGGCCAGCACTGCCGTCGTCACCTGCCAACGGTAAGGGCCATAATCCGCGTCTCTGGAGGTCTCCGAAATATCTGGAAGAGCTTCCTGGAGACGGATCTGATTGATCCTGTTATCCGCCAGCCAGCTGGCCAGGGTTTTATCACGGATCCGCTCGTAACTGGAGATGTACTGGCTCCCGACCTGTGCCGCTGCGGTCGCTATCAGGCCGAACACAAGCAGGGCAATGAGTACTTCTATGAGCGTAAAGCCGTTATGACTCCTCACCCGTCGCTCCCGTCATCGCCCGGTTTGCGCCATTCCAGGGGCGACACCCCGTCGGATGCCAGTAACTGTTTGTAATCCGACCCGCTACCAAGGGTGAATTCCAGCTCGAATGGCGTGGTCTCTCCGCTGGAAAAAAACACCACATCCGGGAGCAGCTGGTCTTCGGCAGAGGCCAGCCTGGGCGCATCGCTTTCGATGAACTTGGTGACGGTAACCCAGTCCGGAAGACTGCGGGCCCGGAATAGACGTTCTCCGGTCGCGTCCCAGCCTCCTTTCCGGTCCTGGAAGGCGACAAACTGATAGCGGCCCTCTTCCAGCCGCAGCCCCAGTTCCCGGTTAGTAACTACAGCCTGCTCTGAGGCCGTTTGCATTAACAGGTACAGTTCCCGGACTTCGTTCTCCAGCTCACGCTGCTGGGAGCTTCCGCCCATGGTAAACACCGCCAGCGACGCCAGCAGCCCAACAACCACCAGAACAACCAGGATTTCTATCAGGGTGAAACCGGTTTGTCGGGATCTGGCCTGCACAAAGGTTACCCCTGGGTTTTCCAGACACTGATATCGGCGGCGTCACCCTCACCGCCCGGCTGGCCGTCCGAGCCATAGGAATAGAGATCGTAGGGGCCTTCGGTGCCCGGACTGACATACTGGTATTCAGACCCCCAGGGATCTTCCGGCACACTTTTCAGGTAGCCGTCGGGGTTCCAGTTCTTCGGCTCAGGGCTGCCGGTGGGCTTGGACACCAGTGCTTCAAGGCCCTGCTGGGTGGAGGGGTAATGGCTGTTATCGAGCCGGTACAGATCCAGCGCGTTGGCGATGTTGCTCAACTGGGTTTCCGCTACCGTCACTTTGGCCTGGTCACTGCGGCCCATGATATTCGGGGCAACGATGGCCACCAGGAGGCCAAGAATGACCATAACCACCATGATCTCGATCAGGGTAAAGCCCCGGCTCTGTTTCGGCATATTCAGGTTCTTGCTCGTCATTGTCTCACTCGTCGTTGGCTTGGATTCCATTCCATTCGATTCGGGCCGCTTCCGGATGGCCCGGCGCAGGTGTCACCCCACGAGATTACTCATATTCAGTATCGGCAGCATGATGGCCAGAACAATTATCAGCACCACCACACCCATCACCAGCAGCATCATGGGCTCGAACAGCCCAACGATGGCGGCAATCTTGGACTGCAGGGTGTTTTCCTGCATCCGCGCGGTTCTCTCGAGCATGCTGTCCAGTTCACCACTGGCTTCCCCGCTGGCAATCATGTGCAGCATCATCGGCGGGAAATACCCGGTCTGATCCAGCGAACGATGCAGCGAACCACCCTCACTGACCTTTCTGGCGGCATCGCGAAGTTCCTGGCGCAAAAAATCGTTCGAAAGAACCTCACCGGCGATGCGCATGGCCTCCACCAGGGGCACACCACTGGTGGTCAGAATGCTCAGGGTACTGGCGTATCGGGCAGTATTCACCCCTCGCACCATCCCCGAAAACAGCGGCAGATGCAGCAACCGTTTGTGAAAGCGCATTCGAAAGGCCGGTTTGGTCAGAAAATACCGGAACACCATTAACGCAGCGACCAGCAACACAAAGAGGTAGACACCATAATCCGCCAGAAATTCCGACACTGCCAGCATCGCCATGGTAAGGGCCGGCAATTCCTGGCCCTGCCTGAGAAATACATCAATGATATCCGGCACCACATAGGTCAACAGAAAGACGACAATAGCAATCGCAACAATGCTGAGAATGATCGGATAGATGGCCGCGAGCTGTATCTTCTGGCGCGCTTCCTGACGGCTCTCGGTGTAATCGGCCAACCGGTTCAGCACCAGATCCAGATGCCCGGCATGCTCGCCGGCCGCCACCGTCGACCGGTAAAGTCTTGGAAATGCTTTCGGAAACTCACTGAGGCTGTCGGCAAGCGTATAGCCTTCCATAACCTTGGCCCGGATCGCGATCAGCATGCTGCGAATACGGGGCTTGGGCGACTGCTGCGACGCTGCCGAAAGCGCCTGCTCAATAGGAATGCCTGACTGAATCAGGGTGGCCAGCTGGCGGGTAACCAGGGCCAGGTCAGCGGCAGCAAGGGAGCCGCGACTGCTTAACGGGTTGCTACGGGCCTGTTTCTCAACCGCCGGCTCCACGGCGAGAGGGGTAAGCCCCTTATCCCGCAGTTGCTGGCGAACCGCCCGTGGCGCATCCGCTTCAACCACACCGTGTTTCTGCTTACCCCGGGCGTCCAGCGCCTTGTATTCGTATGCTGGCATGGTTTACTGACCCCGGTGAGTAACGCGTAGCACTTCTTCCACCGTGGTCACACCGTCCAGTATTTTCTGCACGCCATCGGCATGAATACTCGGGCCGTGTTGGCGGGCCACCCGTTCGAGATCAAGCTCCCCCGCCCGTTTGTGGATCAGCGAACTGATTTCCTCTGAGATCTCTACCACCTCATAGATGCCGATACGGCCGCGATAGCCCAGTTGGTTGCAGTGGGAGCACCCGGTAGCCCGGAAAATGGTAGGCGGGTTGGCCGGATCCTGCTGCAGGAATTCGCAATGCTCCTCGGTGGGCGTATAGGACTCACGGCATTCCTTGCAAAGCACCCGCACCAGGCGCTGGGCGACAATGCCCACGAGACTCGAGGAAATCAGAAACGGCTCGATGCCCATGTCCATGAGACGGGTGATGGCGCCCACAGCCGTATTCGTGTGCAACGTCGAAAGCACCAGGTGACCGGTCAGACTCGCCTGCACCGCAATCTCTGCCGTTTCCAGATCACGGATCTCACCGATCATCACCACATCGGGATCCTGGCGCAGAATGGCCCGGAGACCCCGGGCGAAGGTCATATCCACTTTGGTGTTGACCTGGGTCTGGCCAATACCCGGCAGGTTGTATTCGATGGGGTCTTCAACGGTCAGGATGTTACGGCTGCGATCGTTGATTTCCTGCAGCGAGGCATAGAGTGTCGTGGATTTACCGGAACCGGTTGGGCCAGTGACCAGCAGAATCCCGTAGGGCCGGTAAATCAGCCTGCGGAGAACTCTCAGATCCCGGCCGGCCATGCCGAGGGATTCCAGCCGAATGGCACCTGCCTGTTTGTCCAGAAGACGCAGAACCACCCGCTCCCCGCTGGACGACGGCATGGTGGACACCCGGATATCCACTTCACGCCCTGCCACCCGAAGGGCAATCCGGCCATCCTGCGGTACCCGTTTCTCGGCGATATCCAGCTTCGCCATAACCTTGATGCGGGACACCAGCAGAGGTGCCAGCGCCCGCTTGGGCTCCACCACTTCCCGCAACACGCCGTCCACCCGGAAGCGCACCACCAGCCGCTTTTCATAGGTTTCGATGTGAACGTCCGAGGCACTGGTTTTCACAGCTTCAGTGAGAATGGCGTTGATCAGACGGATGATCGGGGCGTCGTCTTCCTGCTCCAACAGATCTTCGGTTTCGGGCACCGAGTCCGCCAGCGACGCCAGATCCATGTCGTCGCCGATGCCCTCCACCATCTGCATCGCTTCGGCGGAATCGTTCTGGTAGGCCGAGTTCAGGGCCTGATCGAAACGGTCCGGATCAATCGTCGCAAACCGGGCTCGGCCGCCACTGATGCGGTTGGCTTCCGCTAACGCGGAATGGGAAGCGCCGGGCCGAACCAGAATAACCGGATCGCCGGCATCCGAACGGGTCAGGATGACGCCGTTGCGTTTGGCAAAAGTAAAGGGAAGACGGCCCAACGGAGCATCCTGTGACTGAAGTTCGGTGTCTGTGGTCAAGGTCGTCCTCGTTCGTGAAACCCTTTTTGATTCAATCAATTCAGAAAGGCTACCACAGGATATGGACCCGCTGAATAACTCTATACACTATACTGCCAATAAAACGTTGCAGTCTGATAACCTGTGAGCTTTTTCGCGGCCCACACACTTGCATTCAGGATGATCGATGCTCTTAAACAACGAACGGCTTCCCCTGATTCTTGCGCTCGTGGCAGGGGCCGCCATGGTGGCTCTGACTGCCTGGCAGGGCTACCGTTTCTGGCAGATGGAAAGCCGACAAGATGATTTTGGCAAGGCCCAGGCGGTTGTTTCCGAGTCGGATCCGGCCCGGGAGCCGCCCACCGTGGACCTGTCCTCTCTGAGCCTGTTCGGCTCGGCCACAGGCAACAGCGCTGCCACAGAGATTGACACCGAAAATCTGCCAGAGACCAATCTGCGATTATTTTTGCGAGGTGTTCTGGCAGCAGAGGGCGATTTCCCCGGCAGTGCCCTGATCGAAGACGACAAAGGCAAAACCGAAGCCTACCTGGTGGGCGACGAACTACCCGGCAATGCCAAACTTCGGTCGGTTCACCCCAACCGGGTCATTATTGAACGAGCCGGAAAGCTTGAGAATCTGTATTTTCCGGAATCCGAGGATCGGGAGGGGATGTCCTTCACCGCAGGCAGCGACACGGACTCCGGCTCCTCCGAACCCTCAGCAGACTCCACCGCAACCTCCCGCGCGCCGGCCACCGCCACCAGCGATGATCAGCGCCGGGAAGAAATCCGCCGGCGCCTTGAACAGCTCAGGGAACGCCTCCGGAACAATAACTGAGCCCTGCCATGGAGATGGCCGCCCTGCATATCCGCCGCCGCTCCAGCCTCTTGCCTGTGCTGTTACTGGTGTTTACCGTGGGTGCGTTTGAGCTCAGCTCGCGCCTGATGAATTACGTGCTCGACGAGTTCGGCCAGGAGGCCCACCAACGCCTGGAAAACTGGCAACGCCTGCATTCACTGGCAAGTAATGCCCCTACCAAGCGCCAACTGAAGCTGGTTAATTCCTTTTTCAACCGGGCCAGGTTTGTCAGCGACATCCGCCACTGGGGCGAGGAGGACTACTGGGCCACGCCAGTGGAGCTGCTTACAACCAATGCCGGCGACTGTGAGGACTTTTCCATTGCCAAGTACCTCACACTCAAGTCCATGGGCGTACCGGATGAACAGCTCAGAATCGTTTACGTCAAAGCCCTGGAACTGAATCAGGCACACATGGTTCTGGCCTGGTATCCGGAACCGGACGCCGACCCGCTAATCCTCGACAATCTTATAAATGACATTAAGCCTGCCTCCCAACGTGATGATCTGGAACCCGTTTACAGTTTCAATGGTGAAGGCCTCTGGCTCAACAAGTCCGGCGGTGAACGCGAGCGCATCGGCGAGGCAGGCAATCTCTCCCGCTGGCAGGAATTGAACAGCCGGCTCACCGAGTCTATGCGTCCATAAGCGCTCGATCGGCACGGCGGTAAATGACAGCGTTTCTGGCGCCAACCGACACCGGCACCGCAGCCCAAATTCTATAGAATGCCCTGACATTCATTTTTCACCCGGGAGAAACACACGCATGCGACGCTGGAACGGCTGGGGCGACGAGGGATTCAATCTGGCGTTGCCGGAACAGGGCCAGGACTTTCTGGCTGCGCGGATCGGTAACGGCCGTCCGCTTGCGGACGCGACCCTGGAATCGGTCTGCGCGAAAGTGCCGGAAACCCGCCTGACCCCGCCAGCAGAGTTGCAAGCACTGGTCGATACTACCCCGGAAGCCCGGGTGCGGCATGCCCGTGGCCAGAGCCTGGCTGACTGGTTGGCGATGCGCAGCGGCGAGTTTGGTGTGTTTCCCGATGGTGTTGCCTACCCCACCACCAGCGACGACGTTCAAACCCTGCTCGCCTGGGCCGCCGAGCAGAGCATTCATCTGATCCCCTACGGTGGTGGCACCAGTGTGGCCGGGCATATCAACCCGGTGGACAGGGGCAAGCCGGTGCTGACCGTGGATATGGGCAAAATGAATCGTCTGCTGGATCTGGACCCGGAAAGCCAGATCGCGACGTTCGGCGCGGGTACGCCCGGCCCTCTGGTAGAGTCCCAGCTCCGGGCCCACGGCTATACACTCGGGCATTTTCCTCAGTCTTTCGAGCTGTCCACCGTTGGCGGCTGGGTGGCCTCCCGGTCCAGTGGCCAGCAATCCCTGCGTTATGGGCGCATCGAACAACTGTTTGCGGGCGGCCGCGTCGAAACCCTGCAAGGCACCCTCACCCTGCCCACCATTCCAGCCTCCAGCGCCGGCCCGGATATCCGGGAAATGATCCTGGGCTCCGAAGGCCGTATCGGGCTGATCACCGAAGTGAAGGTTCGAATCACCCCGCTTCCCGAACACGAGAGTTTCCATGTGGTCTTTTTCCCGGACTGGGAAAGCGCCCGGACGGCCAGCCGCCTGCTGGTGCAGAACCGCACCCAGCTGTCGATGCTAAGACTCAGTAATGCGATAGAAACCGAAACCCAACTCGCCCTGGCTGGCCACCCCAGACTGATCGGCATGCTCGAGAGCTTTCTTTCGATCCGTGGCGCAGGCACCGGCAAATGCATGATGACCTTCGGCATCACCGGCACCCGGCGCCAGACCCGAAATGCCCTGAAAGAGGCCCGCAGCATCTGCAAGGCCCAAAACGGTGTCTATACCGGCACCCGGCTCGGCGATAAGTGGGCGGCCAAGCGTTTTACCATGCCCTATCTGAGGGAGGCCCTCTGGCAGATGGGGTACGCCGTTGACACCCTGGAGACCGCCACCGACTGGGACAACGTTGACAACCTGCTGCGGCTGATCGAGACCAATCTTCGTGAGGGGCTGACCGACCAGCAGGAGAATACCCACGTGTTCACTCACCTGTCCCATTTTTATAGCCAGGGCTGCAGTATCTACACCACGTATGTGTTCCGCGTTGGCGACAGCTACGAGGAAACGCTCGCCCGCTGGCAAAAACTCAAGACCAGCACGTCGGAACTGATCGTGAACAACCGCGGCACCATCAGCCACCAGCACGGTGTTGGCAAGGATCACGCCCCTTATCTGCCGGTGGAGAAAGGGGAACTGGGGATGCTCGCCATCCGGTCCCTGTGCAGCACCTTTGACCCCGACGCGATCCTGAACCCGGAAACCCTGCTGAAATGAGTGCAACGCCGAATGGGAGCCCCAAGATGACCCGGACCGAAACCCTCAATACGCTGCACTCAGGCACCAACGAATTTGATGTGGTGGTGGTCGGCGGCGGCATCACCGGTGCCGGCGTGGCCCGGGAAGCGGCAGGCAGCGGCCTGCGAACGCTCCTGGTGGAACAGAAAGACTTTTCCTGGGGCACCTCCAGCCGCTCGTCCAAGATGGTGCATGGCGGCCTTCGATACCTGGGCAGCGGCCATTACGGTCTCACCCGGGACGCGGTGCGCGAGCGGGAACGATTAATGTCGGAAGCACCGGGGTTAATCGATCCCCTGCGCTTTATCATGCCCCACTTCAAAGGCCAGTTTCCCGGGCCCCGACTGTTCCAGACCCTGCTCCGGGTTTACGATTTCATTGCCCGCAACCGCAGCCGCCATTTCCTGACCCCGGCAGAATCCATGCTCTGGGTGCCGGGCCTGACCGGGGAAAGCCTGGCCGGCGCCAGCGGCTTTACCGACGCGGTCACCGACGACTCAAGACTGGTCCTGCGGCTGATTGCCGAAGCCCGCCGGGATGGGGCGCTCTGCCTCAATTACACCCGGGCACTCGAAGTAAAACGCAGTGGCGGCCAAGTATCGGCCTTGCTGATTCAGCCCGAGGAAAACGAGACGCCCATCGAGATCTCCGCGCCTTTGGTGATCAATGCCACCGGCGCCTGGGCCGATCGGCTGCAATCCAGTGACACCTCCGAGGCCGCCATGAACATCCGCCCCCTGCGCGGCAGCCATCTGGTGCTCCCCTGGTCCTGTCTACCAGTGTCCTGTTCCGTTTCCCTGTTTCACCCCGAGGATGGACGCCCGGTGTTTGCCTTCCCCTGGTTGGGCACGACCGTTCTGGGCACCACCGATATTGACCATGAAGGGAACCTTGATCAGGAGCCTGTGATTTCCGAAGCGGAGACCGCCTATCTGCTTGAGATAGCCTCCCGATTGTTTCCGGGCAGCCCCATTGCCCGAGGCGACATACTCTCAACCTGGGCCGGCGTGCGGCCCGTGGTAACCGACGGCACCGGTAAGGCGCCTTCCAGGGAAAACCGGGAACACGAACTCCGGGTCGACCGGGGCCTGGTCAGCATCGCCGGTGGCAAGCTCACCACCTTTCGGGTCATCGCCCGGGAAGCGCTCACCCGGGGGCTCGGCGAAGGCTCCGGGAAGGTTCTTCGGCCAGAATCCGAACCGGTATTTCAGCCAATAAAAGACTCGGCACGGCCAGCCGCCGTTGGCCACCAGCGCTGGCGGCGACTCCGAGGCTTCTATGGCCCCGAGCTTGAGCCGCTCCTTGCTTCAGGCCCATTGGAGCCTGTCACTCCAGACCAGACTTCCGGCCTGCTTTGGGCGGAGCTCTGCTGGGCCTGCCAGAAAGAAGATGTGCAGCATCTGGACGATCTGCTTCTGCGCCGGACACGATTGGGCCTGATTCTGCCAAATGCCGGCAACGCCCTGTTGCCGGAGATCCGCAGCCATTGCCAGCCCCTGCTTGGCTGGGAGGACCAGCGCTGGGAGGACGAACAGGCCCGCTACCTGGCGATCCATCACAACGCCTATTCGCTGCCAGCCGGGGAGGCCTCCGATGCCGGCTGACCCGTTGATACTGGCCATCGATAACGGCACCCAGAGCGTTCGCGCGCTGCTCTTCGACGCCCGGGGCAACCTGGTGGGCAAAGGCAAGCAGGAAATCGAGCCCTATTTCTCGAGAGAACCCGGCTGGGCCGAGCAGCACCCGGACTATTTCTGGGAGCAGCTCGGGGAAGCCTGCAAGTTGCTCTGGCATTCCACAGAGGCAACGCCGGATCAGGTTGCCGGTGTCACAGTGACCACCCAGCGCGGCACCGTCATCAACCTGGATGAAAACGGCCAACCCCTGCGCCCAGCGATCATCTGGCTCGACCAGCGCCACGCAAAGGTCGAAGGCCCCGTCAAAGGGCCCTGGGGCTGGCTGTTCAAACTTGCCAGGCTGGAAGACACAATCAACCGGTTCCGGGAAAAGACCCAGGCCAACTGGATTGCCCAGAATGAACCGGAGATCTGGGCCAAAACCCGGCACTTCCTCTTACTGTCCGGCTATCTCAACTACCGACTGACCGGGGAGTTCAGGGACTCGACCGGAAGCCAGGTCGGATACCTGCCGTTTGACTACAAAAAACACCGCTGGGCCGGCCGGCGGGACTTCAAATGGCAGACCATGCCCGTCGAGCGGTCCATGCTCCCAGAGCTGGTGGCGCCGGGAGAGACATTGGGGCATCTGAACGACGAAGCCTGCCGACACCTGGGCCTGCCAAAAACCCTGCCCGTGATCGCCGCCGCGTCTGACAAGGCCTGCGAGATTCTCGGCTCCGGCGGGCTGACACCGGACATCGGCTGCATGAGCTACGGCACCACCGCCACCATCAACACCACCAGCCAACGCTACGTGGAACCAATCCGGCTAATGCCGCCCTACCCCTCGGCGCTGCCCGGTCACTACTCCACGGAAGTGATGATCTACCGGGGTTTCTGGATGGTGAGCTGGTTCAAGCGGGAATTCGGCCTGCGGGAGCGGAAAATCGCCGAACAGCGAGGCATTGAGCCCGAGGCGCTGTTCGATGAACTGGTCAAGGCGGTTCCACCCGGGTCCATGGGCCTGATGTTGCAACCCTACTGGTCGCCGGGTGTGCGCCAGCCCGGGCCGGAAGCGAAAGGCTCGATTATCGGGTTCGGAGACGTTCACACCCGCTCCCATATTTATCGCGCCATCCTGGAAGGCCTTGCCTACGCGCTGCGGGAAGGAAAGGAAAAAATCGAAAAGCGCAGCGGCGTGAAGATCACGAAATTGC
>Ga0208014_1000141_pt1 | contig 40986 bp, 35 predicted proteins | sample 25_taG_FD_184099 | JGI IMG/M metagenome (GOLD analysis project Ga0208014, IMG submission 184099) | Marine viral communities from Cariaco Basin, Caribbean Sea - 25_WHOI_OMZ (SPAdes) (version 2) | ecosystem: Environmental > Aquatic > Marine > Oceanic | place: Caribbean Sea: Cariaco Basin...
TGGTACCCCCGGCAGGACTCGAACCTGCTACCTTCCCCTTAGGAGGGGGACGCTCTATCCAGATGAGCTACGGGGGCATTCTCTCGAGAAGGGCGGTATGATAGCGGGCTGAGCCCTGTGGCTCAAGGTGCAACCCTGTTTCGGTGAATTTCGCGGAGTCCGTCTTGCCTGAAGCTTTCTCGTTGAGCGTGATTGTCCCGGTCTGGATGGAGGCTGGCAGCGTTACCGACACACTCCGGCCGTTGCAGCCGATTCGCGCCCAGGGCCATGAAGTGATCGTGGTGGATGCGGGCAGCACGGATGGCACTGGCGATCTGGCGCGGCCGCTTTGTGATCGGGTGGTGAGCTCTGAAAAGGGGCGGGCGGTTCAGATGAACGCCGGAGCGGCGGTGGCCAAAGGTGACCTGCTGCTTTTTCTTCATGCGGATACGCGCCTGCCGCATAATGCCCTGGATCATCTTGCCGGGTTTTTTCGCTCACGCCGTGCCTGGGGCCGGTTTGATGTGCGTCTCAGTGGCCAGCGGCCGGTCTTCCGGATGATTGCCTGGTTTATGAATCAGCGTTCCCGCCTGACCGGCATCTGCACCGGTGATCAGGCGATGTTCGTGCGTCGGGATGTGTTCGAGGCGTTGGCCGGTTTCCACCCCATGCCGTTAATGGAAGATGTGGAATTTTCACGCCGTCTTTGCCTGGTGTCCCGTCCCTTCTGTATAAAAGAGCCTGTCGTTACCGATAGCCGCCGGTGGGAAAAGTACGGTACCTGGCGGACGATTTTCCTGATGTGGCAGCTGCGCTGGCGGTATTGGCGCGGTGAATCGCCGGAGTCTCTGGCCCAAATCTACCGATCGGATGTCCGCAATGTCTCAAAGTAACGCGCCCTCGGCGGTATTTCTCCAGTTTGCCAAGTGGCCGGAAGCCGGCCGGGTCAAGACCCGGTTGATTCCGGAATTGGGCGTGGCTGGTGCGCTTGATGCCCATATAAAACTGACGCTGGCAGTGCTGGACAACCTGTGCGCTACCGGGTATCCCGTGGAATTCTGGTGGGACCGGCTGGTGGATGATTACCCCGCGGAAGCGGCCTCGATTCTTGAAGAGGTGGATGGAGCAGGGCTGTTCCAGGGGGTGCAGCAGGGCGATTCCCTCGGGGACAGAATGCTTGCGGCACTCAGCCAGTCTCTTGGCGACTATGACCGTGCCCTGATCGTTGGCAGCGACTGTCCATCGGTTGACCCGGATTATGCCCGCCAGGCGGTGGCCTGTCTGGCCGATCATGATGTTGTGCTCGGACCGTCCGACGACGGTGGTTATGTCCTTATCGGCGCCTCACGGGTGGTGGAGGGAATGCTGGATAACATTGCCTGGGGAACACCGGAGGTTCTGGCCCAGACCTGCGAGCGGCTTGATGCCGCGGGGCTCAGCTATTGCCTGCTGGAGCCCCGCTGGGATGTGGACAAGCCCGAGGACTGGGCTCGTTTTCTGCGCCTTTGCTGAGCTTGTCAGCTGGCGGGAACAAGCGGCAGGTCGGTCAGTTTGCCAAGGGCTTTGTCTGCCTGCAGTCCTTCACCACCGGTCACTACCAGCAATGCCTGATCCCGCTCCAGAACGGCTTTGCGGAACGTGTCCAGTAACTCTTCTTGGCTGACATTTTTCACTGCTCCGGCCAACTTCTCTCTGGAATTGAAATTTTCAGCGCCGCGATCAATTGCCCGCCAGTAACGGCTGGAGATCTCCCCCAGTTGACGTTCTTTCTCCAGCAACTTGCTGACGACCGCCTGCTTTTCCCGCTCCAGACGCTTATCGCTAAGCCCGGACAGCGTTTCTTCGAAACCTTTGGCGAACTCTGCTACCGCCTGATCGATCTCGGTTTTTGTGGCGGAAGGTGACTGAACAACAAATCCCAAAGCCGGGGTTTCCAACATTTCAAAGGGCGTCGCGTAGACGATGTAGCCAAGCTGACGGTTGGTGCGGATTTCCTCATAAAAAGGGCTGCTGAGGATCTGGGCCAGCAGGCGGAAGCGGGCACGTTCCTCGAAGCTGGTGTTGTCGCCCTGCATATAGAGGGTGTAACCGGTATCCGGGTGATCTACCTTGAGCGATACCTCGGTTTGTTGATCCGGCAACTGGCGCACCTGGCTGCGATCAACCTGTGTGGTTTCGCTGTTTCGGAGCACGATGGCATTGATCTGCCGGGCCAGGTTGAGGGCAGAGGCCTCGGTCAGGTTGCCGTGGGCCATCATCACCGGATCCACCTTTGAAAACGCTTGCTCAGAGAAGGACAGCAGCTCATCAAAGGTGACTTCCCGTGCAGCCCTGAGTTTGGCGTCAGTACTCCAGGCACCTTCAATCAGTGCGGTCTGAACAAACTCGGAGGTCTGTTCCACCGGGCGGTCCTTGGCCTGGTTCTGCAAGCCGTCAATCAGGTTCTGCCGGGCGATATCGAAGCGCTGCAGGGTCAGTTCGGGGGTGGCCACCTGAAGCAGAATCCGGTTCATCAGGGTGTGCAGTTTATCATCGTAACCGCCAACGCGAACGGTGATCCCCCGCAGATGTGGGTAAACACTGTAATCCAGGCCAGCCAGGCTGGCGGCATAGGCCCAGGCATTGAGGTTGGCGTTGATGGAGTCTACCAACAACTGGGTCAGGACGTGGCCGCGCGCCGATGCCGTGGCAGCGGGTGTCCTCAAACTCAGAAATACGTTGGCTTTTGGGGTATCAAACCGCGTGTCCCGGGCAAACCAGATGTCCATATCGCCCAGTGAGCCGAGCATCATGGGCTGCTCCATGGTTTGGCCTGGCACCAGTTGAAGGTCTTCGGGCACGAAGGGGTTGGCCGGTGGCAAGCTTAGCTGGCTGGCCAGTTCCGGGAGGCCTGTCTTCGCTAATGTTTGCGGAGTTAGCGGCTCTCTGGTCCAGGCCGCCTCGTACCAGTCGGTGATGTTAGGGTTTTTCAGCTCCGGCTCCGGCGCCAGGACGAACACCAGCACGTTATCGGGAGTCAGCTGGCCCAGAATCTTTCGGTATTGTTCCGGCGCATAGCGCTCAACCAGCCAGGGGGCACGCAGCAGGTCTTCCGGAGGATAGTCCAGAAGCTGGCTGGAAAGCCGCATCGCCTCATGCAGCGGGCTGCCCTGTTCCCGGAACCGGAAATCGATGCGGGCCAGGTTCTGCATCTCCAGGAAGCGTCGCTCACTGATGCCTTTCTGGCGAATTTTTTCGATGTAATCAAACGCCAGTGGCAGGATGTCCTCATGGTGACTGAGCCCTTTGGGCGTCAGGGCGATATTGATCTCCAGGGTGGCATTGTCGCCGGTATCCATGCCGAGACCGGCGGACAGGCTCTCGGCGAGGCCGGCCCGTTTGAGTACGTCAAACAGGCTTCCGGGGCCCTCATGGCCCAGCAGGTTGGCGACGTAACTGGCCGGCTTGGTGCGGTAATTGTCTTCCTGCGAGGGGATGGGGAAGGTGAGCGTCAGGCTTCGAACCTCCTTGATCGCGTCCGCGGTGATCTTGGCAGGCAGTGCTTCCTGTTCGAATAAAGCCGCTTTGTGGCGCATGGGCTCAAGATTGCGGTTCTCGATGGCATCAAACCGTCCCCGAACCATGGCCTCGAGGTCGTCCAGGGTTTGTGGCCCGTAAACCGCCAGGGACATCAGGTTGGCGGAATAGTGCTGCTTCCAGAATTCGATAAGGTCTGGCCGCAGTGGATTATCGTCAGTATTTTCCAGAGTGCTCAGATTACCAACAGCAAACTGGCTGAAGGCGTGGTCCGGGTTGCTGGCGGCTTTTTTTACCGAATAGAACCTGCGGCCATCGTCTTTCTGTTTGGAACTGAATTCCGAGTGAACGGCGTTTCGCTCCCGGTCGACCAGTTCCGCGGTGAACAGCGGCGCCGCAAACTGCTGGGCGAAACGGTCCAGCGCCGGCGCGAGGAACTCGGCCTGAACATCGAAGAAGTAGTTGGTGTCCTGGAACGCCGTAAACGCATTGTGCTGGCCACCATGGCTTTTAATGAACTGCTGGTATTCGCCGGGATCCGGGTACTTTTCGGTCCCCAGAAACAGCATGTGTTCCAGAAAGTGAGCGAGCCCTTCGCGATCCTGGGGATCATTCCCGCTACCAACAGCGACATTCATTGAGGCGGCAGCTTTGTCTGCCTCCTTGTCCGATACCAGGATTACCTTCAGACCATTTTCCAGCTCGATGAACCGGTACTGGTTATCGTCGTTGGGGCTCTTCTCCGGAATCTGTGCAGCAAGGGCGAGTGTGCTGAACAGCAGGAATGTGAGCAGGGCAAACAGGCGTGTCAGTTGACTTGGCATTGGCTTCTTCCTGGTGATGCGGGTGCTCATAGGCTCTCTGTTCCCGGTGAATTGGCTTGGCAATTGTTCAGTGCATCAGTGCTTTACGAGTGCTTTCCGGTTGCTGGTCAAGGGTTTTACGGGCGAGATCGGCGGCCTTCTCACCGTCCAGCTGGCCGGATGCAATCCGCTCGAGGACCGTGGCCATGATGGCGACGGACTGACGGTAATCGGAGAATTCCGCCTGGAAGGCATGATCAATGGCCTCGTAAACCGCCTGGATTTTCTGCTCGCGTGAGCCGGCGTTTTCGGCCGTATCGTTGATGGCCTTCAGGCAGGCCCGGGCGATGGAAATGTAGCGTTCCGCGTTGGGATTATCGTTCTGCATGATCGGGATTCCGGAGGTCGTTTGTCCTGTGAAAGGGAGAGATGCCAAAAGGCGCTATAAGTTCCCGATTATGTCATTGCTGATGAGGTGTTTCATTGCTTTGTGGTAATCCTGCATTTGAACAGGCAGGCGGCCATTCCTGTGCTAGTCTCAATTTCATTGTGTCGATGAACGGGACAGTCCCGGAACCAGTCGCGCACGGAAGATTTAGAGTAATGGCTCTATTAAAAACAAAGGCTTACAGAGTAAATGCTCTAAAAAAGTTAGATACATGAAGGTTGCAATTAAGTACAATGCCGGGGTTTCCGGATTCCTCTTAGACTTTAGTCGAATAGGGCCGGCATGGATAGACAACAAATGAGTAACAAGCAGGGTGGAAGATCAATGAACTATTTCCTGACCGGTGGCACCGGATTTATTGGCCGTTTTCTGGTAGAGAAGCTGCTGGCGCGGGGCGGTACGGTCTACGTGCTGGTCCGTGAGCAATCCCGGGACAAGCTGGACCAATTGCGTGAGCGCTGGGGCGCGGATGAAACCCAGGTGCAAGCCGTCGTTGGTGACCTCACCAGCAAGAACCTGGGCATCGATGCGAAAACACTCAAGGCCCTGAAGGGAAAGATTGACCATTTCTTCCACCTCGCCGCTGTCTACGACATGGGTGCAGACGAAGAGGCACAGAAGGCGACGAACATCGAAGGTACCCGGGCTGCAGTTAATGCCGCCGAGGCGATGGATGCCAAACACTTCCATCATGTGTCCTCCATCGCCGCCGCGGGCCTGTTCAAAGGCATATTCCGGGAGGACATGTTCGAGGAAGCGGAGAAGCTGGATCATCCGTACCTGCGTACCAAGCACGAATCAGAGAAGGTTGTGCGCGATGAGTGCAAGGTGCCGTTTCGCATCTACCGTCCCGGCATGGTAATCGGTCATTCCGCCACCGGCGAAATGGACAAGGTGGATGGGCCCTATTATTTCTTCAAGATGATTCAGAAAATCCGCCACGCCTTGCCCCAGTGGGTTCCGACCATTGGCATTGAAGGTGGGCGGCTGAACATTGTGCCGGTGGATTTCGTGGTCAACGCCATGGACCACATTGCCCACCTTGAAGGCGAAGACGGCAAGTGTTTTCACCTGGTGGATCCGGATCCCTACAAAGTTGGCGAGATACTCAACATCTTCAGCGAAGCGGGCCATGCGCCCAAGATGGGCATGCGAATTGATTCCCGCATGTTCGGGTTTATTCCTCCATTCATTCGCCAGAGCCTGAAAAACCTGCCGCCGGTCAAGCGGCTCACCGCCGCAGTGCTGGACGATATGGGTATTCCGCCTTCGGTGATGTCGTTCATCAATTATCCGACTCGGTTCGATGCCCGTGAAACCGAACGCGCGCTCAAGGATACCGGCATCGAAGTTCCCCGCCTTACGGATTACGCGACTGTCATCTGGGATTACTGGGAACGCAACCTGGATCCGGACCTGTTCAAGGACCGCACGCTGCGGGGAACCGTTGAAGGTCGGGTCTGTGTGGTTACCGGCGCCACCTCCGGTATTGGTCTGGCAACCGCCCAGAAACTGGCGGATGCCGGTGCCATTCTGGTGATTGGTGCCCGTAAACGGGAGCGCCTCAAGGAAGTAACCGCCGAGCTGGAGTCCCGGGGAGCCAGTGTGCACCCGTACCCGTGTGATTTCTCGGATATGGAAGCCTGCGACGAATTTGTCAAAACCGTGCTGGATAATCATGGTCACGTGGATGTGCTGGTAAACAATGCCGGCCGTTCCATTCGTCGGTCACTGGATCTGTCGTTCGACCGTTTCCACGATTTTGAGCGCACCATGCAGCTGAACTATTTCGGCTCTGTGCGTCTGATCATGGGTTTTGCGCCGAAGATGCTGGAGCGTCGCCGCGGCCACGTGGTGAATATTTCGTCCATCGGGGTACTGACCAATGCGCCCAGGTTTTCAGCCTATGTCGCCTCCAAGTCTGCGCTGGATGCGTTCAGTCGTTGTGCCGCGTCTGAGTGGTCTGATCGCAATGTCACCTTCACCACCATTAACATGCCGCTGGTGAAGACCCCGATGATCGCACCGACCAAGATCTACGATTCGGTGCCAACGCTGACGCCGGATGAGGCTGCGGCCATGGTAGCCGATGCCATTGTCTACCGTCCGAAGCGTATCGCGACTCGCCTGGGTATCTTCGCTCAGGTACTGCACGCGCTGGCGCCGAAGATGGGTGAGATTGTCATGAACACCGGCTACCGGATGTTCCCGGATTCGCCGTCGGCTGCGGGCAGCAAGTCCGGCGAGCGCCCCCGGGTGTCTTCCGAGCAGGTTGCCTTTGCAGCCATTATGCGGGGCATCTACTGGTAACAGGGTGCGCCTGGAAACGAAAAAAACCCGCTTCGGCGGGTTTTTTTGTAACGGTTACTCGGTGTCTTCCGGAACCAGGGGAGGCGGAAAGCCGCCAAGCTCCTTCCAGCGATTCACGATGCCGCAGAACAGGTCGGCCGTCTTTTCGGCGTCGTAGGCGGCAGAATGTGCTTCCTTGTTGCTGAATGGAATTCCCGCGAGTTTGCAGGCCTGGGCGAGCACCGTATGGCCATAGGCAAGCCCCGCCAGTGTTGCCGTATCGAAGGTGGAAAACGGGTGAAACGGATTGCGCCGGATGTCGGAACGCAGGGCCGCCGCGAAAATGAAGTTGTGATCAAAGGTGGCGTTGTGACCAACCAGCACCGCCCGCTTGCAGTCGTGATTCTTGACCGCTTTACGGATCGGGCTGAAGATTTCACTCAGGCCTTCCCGCTCAGGCACGGCCTCCCGTTCAGGGTTCCAGGGGTCGATGCCGGTGAAGTCCAGGGCTGATTGCTCCAGATTGGCGCCCTCGAACGGGTCAATCTGCTGGACATGGGTTTCGGCGCGCCGCAACCAGCCATCGTCATCCATGGTCAGGATAACGGCTGCCACCTCCAGCAAGGCGTCGCGCTCGGGGTTGAATCCAGCGGTTTCCACATCGACGACAACAGGTAGAAAGCCGCGGAAACGGCGGGACATGGGGTGTGGTGGTTTATTTTCGTCAGTCACTCAAGCTCCGGTCTTGGCCGTGTGTCAGAAAGATTCAGTCGGGTTTACGCCAGTCGCCAGTTAACGGTTTCACCGGCCTTGAGAGGCACGATGGTTCCGTCGGACAGAGGCAGCTGAGCGGGCATTGTCCAGGGCTCGCGCACCAGGGTAATGGTATCGGTATTGCGAGGCAGGCCATAGAAATCGGCGCCGTTAAAACTCGCGAACGCTTCCAGCTTGTCCAGGATACCCAGCTCTTCAAAGATGTCCGCATACAGGCTGATGGCGCCGTAGGCAGAGTAACAACCGGCACAACCACAGGCCGCTTCTTTGCGGTCCCTGGCATGGGGTGCCGAATCGGTGCCCAGGAAGAAACGTTTGTCACCGCTGGCTACGACGTCACGCAGGGCCTGTTGGTGGCGGTTACGCTTGAGGATGGGCAGGCAGTACAGGTGCGGACGAATGCCTCCGACCAGCATGTGGTTGCGGTTGTACATCAGGTGCTGGGGTGTGAGCGTGGCACCGAGGTTCCCGCCGCTGTGCTGCCGGACGAACTCCGCGGAATCCGCTGTGGTGATGTGTTCCAGGACGACCTTGAGAGTCGTGAATGCCGCCAGAACAGGGGCCAGCACCCGCTCCAGGAAAACCTTTTCGCGATCGAAGATGTCGATATCGGCATCGGTTACCTCACCGTGCACCAGAAGCAACATGCCACAGTCGGCCATGGCTGCCAGAACCGGGTAGATGTTGCGGATATCTTTGACGCCTGAGGCAGAGTTCGTGGTGGCCCCGGCGGGATAGAGTTTGGCGGCGACAACGCCGGCGGCCCTGGCCTCACGAATGGTTTCCGGTGAGGTGCTTTCGGTCAGATAGAGCGTCATCAGTGGCTTGAAGCCGCTGTCACCCGCTGCGGCCAGGATCCGATTCCGGTAGGCGTTCGCCTCCGCCGCGGTCGTTACCGGTGGTACCAGGTTGGGCATGATTATCGCGCGCCCGAAACATGCTGCTGTGGCGGGTACAACGTCCTTCAGGACATCACCGTCCCGAACGTGCAGGTGCCAGTCATCGGGGCGGGTGAGAGTAAGCTGGTCATTCATGGCAATTGTCCGCAATACCTTAGGCTGGGCCGGGCTGAAATTTGGCGAATTATACCAGAAGGTCTCAGGGATTGTTTTCCGCCGGGGGCTAAAGAAACATGAACCGGGGCCGTTAAACGCTCAGAGCCTGTTAACTCCCTGATACCGATGGCAACCGATATGGGATTTCGCCCCTTTAACAATCCGATGACCCTGCTGGCTGCTTGCTTTATCGGCGTGTTTTTTCCAGCAAAAGGATCGGCTGCAAGCTATGGTGCTGGCATTGAAAACAGCCAGTGGTACCTTGCCGAATCTGTTTTCGAGTGCCGTCTGGTGCACGAAGTGCCGGGTTACGGGCGGGCGGTGTTCTACCATCGCGCCGGTGAAAACCTCTCGTTCTTTCTGGAATCCGAATCGCCGCTGATGCAACCGGGGCGGGGCCGCCTCGTGGTTGAAGCGCCATCCTGGCGCCCGGGTGTGGCACCCCGGCCCCTGGGCACAGTGCACATCTCGGATGGCCGACGCCAGGTTTCACTGGACACCCGCCAGGCCTTCGTTGTGGCCCGCGGCCTGCTTGACGGGATGCGCCCCACGGTGACCCGTGAATCCTGGTTTGATGGTCGTCCGGTTAGAGTGCACGTCTCCAATATTAATTTTGCCGGTGAGTATCAGCGTTACCAGAACTGCACCAGTAACCTGCTACCGGTAAATTTCGACCAGATCCATCGATCCCGTATTCCGTTTGCCAGTGGCAGCACCCGGCTCTCGGAGGCCGACAGGAAGTTGCTGGATAATATCGTGACCTTCGTGAATGCGGATTCAACGGTGGAGCGCATTTTTGTCGATGGCCACAGCGACGGCATTGGTAGCCGGATCGACAACCGGGCGCTCTCGGAAGATCGGGCCAATGTGGTGGCGGATTACCTCAAGGCTCGTGGCATTGAGGAAAGCATGATTACCGTCAGGGCCCATGGCGACCAGTACCCGGTATCAAACCGTCCCGCCGATAACCGGAGAACCAACATTCGCCTGCAGCGGGCCGGTGATCGGCCAGAACTTCAGCAGGCCAATGGCTATGGCGGGGATCCTCTGGGCTAGTGCGAGTCAGTAAACCGCATTCAACACTTCCAGATGGGCGTTGACGCTCTCAGCCAGAGCCCGCAGATGGTATCCGCCTTCCAGCGTTGAGATAATCCGGTCATTGCTGTGTTCGTGGGCGACGCCGACAATCATCTCCGTCAGCCAGCGATAATCCTCGGTATCAAGATTCAGTTCCGCCATTGGGTCCAGCCTGTGGGCATCAAAACCCGCGGAAATCAGGATCAATTGAGGCTTGAAGTCGTTCAGCCGTTTCAGCCAGCCTGCCTCCACCTGCTTCCGGTACTCTTCTGGAGAGCAGTTAGCCTCAATCGGAATATTCACGATGTTGTCGGCCTGCCGATGGACATGGGAGTGCGGGTAGAAAGGGTGCTGAAAACTGGAGCACATCAGAATGCGCTCGTCACCGCCAACAATATCCACGGTGCCGTTGCCCTGGTGCACGTCGAAATCGATGATCGCGACCCGTTCAAGGTGGTGGAAGGTGAGGGCGCGCATGGCGGCCAGGGCAACGTTGTTGTAAAAGCAGAATCCCATGGATTTGGCGCGCTCGGCATGGTGACCGGGCGGCCGGGCGCAAACGAACGCATTGGTTACCTGGCTGCTCATCACCATATCCACGGCCTGGATATTGGCACCAGCCGCCAGGCGGGCCGCCCTTAGGGTGTCCGGCATCATGGCGGTGTCCGGATCGGTGAACACGCGGCCCCGGGTCGGCTGCATCAGGTCGAGCTGGTGCAGGTATTTTTCCGGGTGCACTGTCAGCAGCTGATCACGGGTGATTTCTTCCGGTCGAACCCAGTCGAGCTTCTGGTCCAGGCCGGTGTCTGCCAGGTAACTGATGATGGCTGCCAGCCGCTCCGGGCTTTCCGGATGCTCCGGCCCCATGTTGTGTTTCATGAAGTCATCGTGGGAAAAGAATGCCGTGGTCATACGTCTCGGGCTGCCTTCACTATGCTTATATTTTCTTCAAGCTTATCAGGGAAAACTGCACGATGCCGTGTTTCTTTGGTCTTATAGGAGCGATAGTCGTTTCACATCGGAGGATCACCGCCTAAGATAGGGGTTACACTCATAAGTAACCTGTTTTATTACATTTATTAGCCGACCGGCCGATACGCCGGACACTAAGGAGAGTCAACTTGAGCACCCGGTATCTGGAGAGCCTGTTCAATCCCGCGTCCATTGCGGTGATCGGTGCGTCGGAGCGGGCAGACAACCTTGGCGGCATGGTATTGCGAAACCTGATGGGTGGTGGGTACCCGGGGCGTTTGCTGGTTGTGAATCAGAACGACTATGACAACGTTCACGGGGTGCCCTGCGTCAAGAAAGTCGCCAAAATGGATTTTTCCCCGGATCTGGCGATCATCTGTACGCCACCGGATACCGTGGCCAAGACCATCAGGCGGCTCGGGGAGGCCGGGGTACGCACCGCTATCGTCATGACCGGTGGCATGTCCCGTACCCACAGTAAAACCGGGCAGCCGCTGATGTATTCCGTGCGAGAGGCTGCCCGCGAAACCGGAATACGGGTGCTTGGCCCTAATACCATTGGCCTGATGGTTCCGGCCCGCAGTCTCAACGCCACCTATGCGCATATGGGCGCCATTCCCGGCCGCGTTGCGTTCGTCGGTCAGTCGGGCACCATTGCCAGTTCGGTGATTGACTGGGCATTCGCCCGGGGTGTCGGGTTTTCCTATTTCCTGACCCTCGGCGATGGCATGGACATTGATCACGATGATCTGATCGATTATCTAGCTCAGGACACCCAGACCCGGGCCATTCTCCTGCACATTGAAAACATCCCCAACGCGCGTCGTTTCATGTCGGCAGTCCGGGTCGCCTCCCGCACCAAACCAGTGATCGCGGTGAAGTCCGGGCGGGTGCCGGAATCCGAGTGGTTTCCCCACGAGTTGCCGGCCGGGCTGAAACGCAGTGATCCCATCTACGATGCGATGCTTCAGCGCGCAGGTGTGCTCCGGGTGGACGGCCTGGGGCAGATGTTCGATGCTCTGGAAACCCTGACCCGTATGCGCCCCCTGCGCCGGGAAACCCTGGCGATCATGGCCAACGGGGTGGGGCCGGGCGTGCTGGCCGTCGACCGGCTGGCGGACCTGGGCGGCGAACTGGCAGAGTTGTCGGATTCCAGTATTGAAGCCCTGGCCGAGCTGCTGCCCCCGTACTGGACCCGCAAGAACCCGATTGACCTTAACTACGATGCCTCGCCGGAGTTATACGGCAAGGCCATCAAGATTCTGGCGAAGGATCCGGAAGTGGCGAACGTGCTGGTGATGTACGCACCCAGTCTGACGGAGGACAGCCTGCAGATTGCAGACGCCGTAGTGCAGGCGTCCAAAGGCACCCGTCTGAATGTGTTCACCTGCTGGCTGGGTCAGAGCACGGTCATGGATTCCCGGGAGGAGTTTTACCGGGCCGGGTTGCCGTCGTTCTTCAATCCTGAAAAGGCCGTGATGGCATTCATGCAGCATGTTCGTCACCAGCGGGTTCAGCGCTTGCTGACCGAGACTCCGGAATCCTTTACCGATCATTTTGCCGACCGTACGCACACTCGCAAGGTGGTCATGAAGACACTGCGGTCGGGGCGCTATCACCTGACCAACCGCGAAGCCCGTGAGCTGGTTCGGGACTATGGTATCAGCACCATCAACACCATGTATTGCGATGACATGGAGGAAGTGCTGGAGGTATTCGCTGTCGAGCGGCGCCCGATCGACATTACCATCATCCACGAGCAGGCCTGCCACCCGTTTCTGGATCTGAGCCCGACCCAGCGTCGTTACAAGGGCACGGTACAGAAGCTCAACAGCGAGGCGGCCATTATGGATTCGTGCCGTTACCTGATGGAAGAGTACAAGAGCCACTTCCCGAACAGTGGCTTTCTCGGGTTTGCGGTTCAGCGTTCCTACCAGCATGTGGGTGGGATCGAGTTCAGCGTTGGCATTACCCGGGACGCGTTGTTTGGCCCGTTGGTGGTGTGTGGTGCCGCCGGCGCCCAGATCAATGTCATGACCGATCGGCAGATTGCGCTGCCGCCACTGAACATGGTGCTGGCCCGTGAACTCCTGCGCCGTACCTATATGTACAAGCTGCTTAAGGAACACAGCCTGAAGCCGGAAGAGGATATCCGGGCCGTATCCGAGACCCTGGTAACCCTGTCCCAGATTGTGATCGACATTCCCGAGATTCAGGGCCTGGAGATCGCGCCCTTGCTGTTCAACGAACAGGGAGCAGTGGCCGTGAATATTGCCATCAATCTGGCCGAGAAACCGGGCCGGCCGATCATTCAGCCCTACCCGCGGGAACTGGAGGAATGGATTGTGCTGCCCAAATCTGGTCGCCGGGTCATCATCCGTCCCGTGCTGGCTGAGGATGAGCCCGCCCACCGGGCCTTTCATGAGTTGCAGTCACCGGAATCCATTCGCTACCGGTTCTTCCAGTACCGCAAGCATTTCTCCCGGGAAGACGTGGCCCAGATGGTGCAGATTGATTACGACCGGGAAATGGTGTTCATAGCCAATGCTCCCAGGGAAGACGGTGAGGGGGAAGAGACCCTGGGAACCGTGCGCACCTGGACCGACGCCGACAACCTTCAATGCGAGTTCGCGGTGATGGTTCACGACAAGATGAAAGGGGAGGGTCTGGGCGTTGCCCTCATGCAGAAGATGATCGACTACTGCCGGGCCAGGGGCACCATGGAAATGGTCGGCAATGTGCTGCCGGACAACCGCCCCATGCTGCAGCTGGCGGAACACATGGGCTTTGAGATCAAGTTCAACACTGAAGAGGAGGTGATGGATTTGCGGTTGGTGCTCAATGAACCGGAAAAAGACTGGCAGCGCGAACGGTTGGGGAAGAGTGCTCACTGAAATTGGAGTCAGATGAAAAAGGGGTCAGATGAAAATTTCACCTGACCCCCGATTTCAATCTCACCCCCGGTTTACTTGTTACTCCTCAACAATGGCAGAGCGGTCTTCACCACCCAGCGCTTCCAGAAGCCCCGGGATCAGTCGGGACAGTTCGAGGGTCATCAGCGTGAACGCTGCGTCGAACTTGGCAACGGCGTCGTCCACATCGACGTCGTCCAGTTGGTCCTGAAGTGTTTCGCCGAATTTCAGGCGACGGATGCCCAGTTCTTCATCCAGCACGAAGGAAACGTTGTCGTCCCAGGTCAGGGACAGCTTGGTCACCTGCATGCCTGCATCCAGATGGTTGCGAATTTCATCGGCTTTCAGATCCAGGCCTTTGCAACGCACCACGCCGCCATCCTCGGACGGATCTTTCAGTTCGCATTCACTGCCCAGAACCACCTTGCCGGGCAGCTCGATGGATTCATTCAGCCAGCCGGTAAAGGTGAAGGCGGGCGCCTGTTCCACGGCGGGTGGACGCACCGGCAGCGAGCCAAGGCTCTTGCGCAGGGTTGAGGCCAGATCTTCGGCCTGTTTGGCCGAGCCTGCGTCCACCACCAGAACACCGTCCTGAGGGGCGAGATAGGCAAAGCAGCGGCGGTTCTTGGAGAAGGCCTGGGGCAGCATCTCCAGCATTACCTGCTCCTTGATTTCGTCCTTTTCCTTGCGCCGGACCTTTCGGCCCTGCTCGAACTCAATGGCTTCGGCTTTCTCTTCGACCGCTTCCTTCACCACCGGGCCGGGAAGAATCTTCTCTTCCTTGCGCAGGGCAATCAGGTGGTAGCCGTTCGCGCTGTGAACAAGCTGCTCTCCATGCTTGCCCAGCGGCGGCACCCAGCCCTGACGGCTGGTTTCCTGGGGACCACAGGGTTTGAAGGCGTCGGCCTGGAGTTTTTCCTCCAGTTCCTCGGCGGAGATATCAAAGGGTTTGGTAAAACGGAATACGCGGGCATTGCGAAACCACATCAGGGCTGATCCTTGTGTTTCATATTTGCATGATCTCTACGAGTACGGTTTTAACGATAAAGCCCACAACGCCGGCGCCCAGCACGGTAAACAGGGCAATGGTGCCGAACCTCCCGGCCTGGGATTTCTTGGCCAGATCCCAGACGATGACACCCATCCAGACAATCAGGCCAGTCAGAAACACCAGCATGGCGATCTGGGAAAATACTGCTTCGTTCATTACTTACTCCGATATCAACGTGGATTACTGTTCGTCCCGCAGGAAAACCCAGTTGTTCTTATCGGATTGGTCTTCGCTGAAGTAATAGCCTTCGAGGTTGAACCCCTTGAGGTCGTCGGCTTGGGAAATGCGGTTCTGGATGGCAAACCGACACATCAGGCCGCGGGCTTTCTTGGCGTAGAAGCTGATCATCTTGTACTGACCATTCTTCCAGTCCTTGAATTGGGGAGTAATCAGTCTGCCTTCAAGGTCTTTCTTCTTTACGCTTTTGAAATACTCGTTGGAGGCGAGGTTTACCAGTACGCCGTCGTCGTCTGCCAGCAGCTGGTTGATCTTGTTTGTTATTTTGTTGCCCCAGAAGGCGTAGAGGTCCTTGCCACGACTGTTCTCGAACCGGGTACCCATTTCCAGGCGATAGGGTTGCATCAGGTCCAGCGGTTTCAATACCCCGTAAAGGCCGGAGAGCATGCGCAGGTGTTGCTGGGCAAATTCGAAATCGGCCTCGCTGAAGCTTTCGGCGTCCAGCCCGGTGTACACATCCCCCTTGAAAGCCAGCACCGCCTGGCGGGCATTTTCCAGTGTGAACGGTGTATGCCAGTTCCGAAAGCGCTCAGCGTTGAGCTGGCCCAGTTTGTCGCTGATGCTCATCAGATTGCTGATCTGATGCGGCTCCAACTCCTTGAGCTGATCCACCAGCTCACAGGCGTCCTCAAGGAACTCCGGCTGGGTATAGGTGCTGGTCGCCAGAGGGCTTTCATAGTCCAGCGTTTTTGCAGGGGAAATAACCATCAGCATGTCAGGCAATCCTCATTGCAGGAATGTGAGTAATTCATCCCTGGTAAAAGGCCAGTCCAGTTCCGCACCGGTGTCGTTACGTCGCAGCACCGGTATTCGGGTGCCGTAGCGCTCAACCAGCTCTTCGGACTGGGCAATGTCCACCACGTCTACCGGTATGGGTTCCGGCATGGGCGTATTCACAAGCAGGGATTCGGCCAGTTCGCACAAATGGCACTGGGATGTTGTATAAAAAAGCAGTTCCATTATTTGGGCTGCGCGTCCAGTTGCTGGCCGTTGACGCCCTGGCTGTCTTTGCCCATGAGATACAGGTAGATCGGCATCAGGTCTTCCGGTGCCGGATTCTGCTGCGGATTCTCTGCCGGGTAGGCGTGGGCTCTCATGTTGGTACGGGTGGCACCCGGGTTCAGACTGTTCACCCGCACATTGTGGCGCTCATCGTCCAGCTCTTCCGACATCAATTGGCTCAGGCCTTCGACTGCAAACTTGGAGACAGCGTAGGCGCCCCAATAAGCCTTGGCTTTGCGGCCGACGCCGGAGGACGTGAAGATGACCGACGCATCACCGGATTTGCGCAAAAGCGGAATCATGGCCCGGCTGAGCAGGAAGGGGGCCGTCGCGTTAACGTGCATGACCTTGTTCCAGGTTTCCGGATCATACAGCTCCACCGGGCTACGATCGCCCAGGATGGCGGCGTTGTGCAGCAAGCCGTCCAGCTGACCAAAGTTGTCTTCGAGGGTCATGGCCAGCTCTTCGTAATCCTTGACTGCCGCCCCTTCGAAGTTCATCGGCACAATGGCAGGTTTCGGGTGACCAGCGGCCTCGATTTCGTCGTAGACCGTTTCCAGCTTGCTCACGGTACGGCCTACAAGCACCACGGTCGCGCCATGGGCAGCATAGGCTTTGGCGGCAGCCCTGCCAATGCCGCTGCCCGCGCCCGTAACCATAACGATACGGTCTTTCAGAAGATCAGCGGGTGCTTGGTAATTGTGCATAACCTGTCTCCGTACAAGGCTGTTGCCGGTTGCAAAACCGGATCCTGAATTTGGCCGACTATTGTAACAGCTTTGCCAGGTCGGTGACCGTGTCTGCGATCAGGTCGGCTTGCCACAGGTCAACGCTCTCTGGCTGCTCAATATAGCCGTAGCGAACCGCAATGGTCTTCATGCCGGCATTGCGGCCGGCTTCGATATCACGCTCGTGGTCACCCACATAGATGGCTGTCCCGGGTTCGGTGCCCATCTGCCGGCAGGCAAGGATCAGAGCTTCGGGGTGAGGCTTGCGCTGGGTGACGTGATCCGGGCACACAAGTGCCGCACAGCGGTCTGCCAGATCCAGCGCCTCGATCAGGGGTAGGGCAAACCGGGCCGGCTTGTTGGTGACAATGCCCCAGGGTATTCCACGCGCCTCAAGAGTCTTGAGAAGCTCGTCCATACCCTCGAACAGGCTGGTTTCAACGGCAACGCCAGCTTCGTACAGGTCGAGAAATGCTGTGTGCTTCTCGAGGTAGTCCGGATGATCCGGCTCGAGGCCGAAGCCGACCCGGACCATAGCCCGGGCCCCGTTGGAGACGGAGCGGCGAATGTGCTCTGCTGGCAGGGCGGGCAGGCCATGCTGTTCGCGCAACTGGTTGAGGCAGCGGATAAAGTCCGGCGCCGTATCGATCAGCGTTCCATCTAGGTCAAACAGGACAGCAGATGTTTCCGGGGTGGCTTCAGTCTTCACGGACATCCCTGGCATGCATCAGGTAGTTGACGTCCACATCCCGGCCCAGTTTGTAGACCTTGGTGACCGGATTATAGGTCATTCCGGTGAGCTCGCGGACATCAAGGCCTGCATGGCGCAGGTGGTCGGACATTTCCGATGGCCGGATAAATTTTTTCCACTCGTGGGTTCCCTTGGGGAGCAGCCCGAGTACGTACTCCGCGCCGACAATGGCGAACAGGAACGACTTGGGGTTGCGATTGATGGTCGAGACAAACAGATGGCCCCCGGGTTTCAGCATGGTGGCACAGGCCCTGATCACCGATGCCGGATCCGGCACGTGTTCGAGCATTTCCAGGCAGGTGACCACGTCGTACTGGCCAGCGTGATCCTTGTCCTGGGCCAACTCTTCAACGGTGATTTGGCGGTAATCCACTTGCACCCCGGTTTCCATGCCGTGTAACCGCGCTACGGAGAGCGGCGCCTCGCCCATGTCAATGCCGGTTACGTGGGCACCGCGCTGGGCCATGCCTTCTGACAAGAGGCCCCCGCCGCAGCCGACGTCCAGAGCGCGCTTGCCGGCCAGAGACACGCGCTCGTCGATGTAATTCAAGCGCAGCGGGTTGATATCGTGGAGCGGCTTGAATTCGCTGGTGGGGTCCCACCAGCGGCTGGCCAGGGCCTCGAATTTGGCAATCTCGTTTCGGTCTACGTTCTGGTTTGTCATCGTTGGTTCTGCCTGCTGAATCAATAGGAAATCGGTTAGTCAGCCTTTGTCCGGATTCGCCCGGCCCAGTCCTCGACCCGAAGCATGAGATCGGCTACGTCAATACGGGTCAGCCGGCCATCCTGTACTTGTGGTACGCCGTTAATCCAGCTGTGGCTTACTGAACGGCCATGGTTGCTGTATACCAGGTGCGAGGCCGGATCATAGACCGGCTGCAAAAACGGGTCGCTCAGATCAATGGCAATGATGTCCGCCAGCTTGCCCTCGGCCAGTGAGCCCAGCTCATGATCCCGTCCCAGGGCCCGGGCCCCGTTGATGGTTGCCATCTCCAGGGCCTTGTGGGCCGATAACGCGGAGGCATCATTGGCCACCACTTTGGCCACCATGGCGGCGGTGCGGAGTTCTCCGAACAGATCCAGATCGTTGTTGCTGGCAGCGCCGTCGGTGCCAATCGCGACATTTACTCCGCTATCCAGGAGTTCCTGCACCGGGCAAAGGCCGCTGGCCAGCTTCAGGTTCGATTCTGGGCAGTGGATGACATGGGCGCCCGACTGTTTCAGCAGGCTGATATCACTGCTGTCGATCTGGGTCATATGCACGCACTGAGTCTCGGGCCGCAGTGCGCCAAGAGCCGCCAGCCTGGCCGTGGGCCGCTGGCCCAACTTTTCACTGGCCTCGGCGACTTCCAGGGCGGTTTCGTGCAAATGTATCTGTATGGCGGCACCGGTTTTTTCCGAAAGCCGGACGGCTTCGGTCATCGGGCCGTCGGAGACGGTGTAGGGAGCATGAGGGCCAATGGCCGGCATGATATAGCCATCGGTTTTCCAGCTTTCTATAAAATCGGCACCCTTGCTCAGATATTCGTCGGGGCCGGCACCCCATGGCGTTGGGAAATCCAGCAGCGGGAAACAGATCTGCGCGCGGATACCGGCATCGTGAGCGACCTGTGCAGCGATCTCCGGAAAGAAATACATGTCTGAAAACGTGGTGGTTCCGGTGCGCAGCATTTCGGCCATCGCCAGTTGGGTGCCGTCGGCGATGAACTGTTCGCTGATAAAGCGACCTTCGGCTGGCCAGATGTGATCAGTAAGCCAGATCATCAAGGGAAGGTCATCCGCCATACCGCGGAACAGGGTCATGGCCGCGTGGCCGTGCATATTGATCAGGCCGGGCATGACAACATGGTGCGGAAGATCGACGGTTTCACGGGTCCGGAATGTCCGGTCAGCCTGCTCCTGGGGGATCACCGCAGCAAGCCGGTTGCCCTGGACAATGACGGCGTGATTCTCAAGCACCGTGCCTGCCGGCTCAATGGGAATCAGCCAGCGCGCGTTGATGCGAATATCGGCTGCGGTGATGGTGTCTGCCGTCATTAATCCTGCCTTAAAGCGCTTGGCGCGGAGCCGCCGCACCTTGAAAATGTAGCCCGGAAGTATAACCGTTATACTGGCACTTTTCAGCGCTGAAAAACCGGAGCAGTTTTCTATGGCAATAACCCCGAAACCCTCTTCTGAACGCAGCATTGGCACCGTTGCAATACGTTGGCATGGCAGCAGTCTTGAGCTGCTCGACCAGCGCCTGCTGCCGGCAGGGGAGCACTGGATAACGCTGGAAGGAGCGGCCGGTGTAGCGCAGAGTATCCGGGATATGGTGGTGCGGGGCGCGCCGGCAATCGGTATCAGCGCAGCCTACGGGGTGGCCCTGGCAGCGAGGCATGCCGGCGGTGGCGACTGGAAGGCCGAAATCAAGCAGTCCATTCGTGAGCTGGCGGCATCACGGCCAACGGCGGTAAACCTGTTCTGGGCGCTGCAGCGTATGGAGCGGGTGTTTCACGCCTGTTACTCCCTGGATGAAGCGGTGAAACGGCTCGCCGGGGAAGCGCAAGCGATCCACGAAGAAGACCTTGCTGCCAATTTTGCCATGGCGGACCACGCCCTGGAGTTTATCGCAGCGGAGACACCGTTTTCGGTGCTGACGCATTGCAATACCGGTGCACTGGCCACCGGCGGCTACGGCACAGCCCTGGGCGTTGTTCGCCGGCTGCATGAGAAAAATCTGTTGAAAGAAGTCTATGCTGATGAAACCCGGCCGTGGCTTCAGGGCGGCCGGCTGACGGCCTGGGAGCTGTCCCGGGACGGGATTCCGGTGACCTTGAATGCTGATGGCGCCGCTGCCGCAATCATGGCCCGAAAAGACGTACGCTGGGTGATTGTCGGCGCGGATCGCATAACCGCCAATGGCGATGTGGTCAACAAGATCGGCACCTACAGCCTGGCGGTTCTGGCCCGTCATCACAAGGTGGGGTTTATGGTGGTGGCGCCTTCAAGCACCGTGGACATGGCCACGGAGTCGGGAGCAGACGTACCCATTGAGGAGCGCGACGGCGTTGAGATCCGGGAGATACGCGGTATTGGGCTGGCGCCGGAAGGCGTCAACGTGTTCAATCCGGTCTTCGATGTGACACCGGCCAGCCTGATTGACGCCATCGTCACCGAAAAGGGTGTGGTGCACAACCCGAATATTACCGGGATGCAAGCGCTATTTGGTTGAGCGTGGAGTGCCCTCCTGCCGCTTCTTTCTGGCGGAGGGCTTGTCAGCTGGGGTGTTCATGCCAGGCTGCGTTTCCTCGTAGGCGGCCCGCAGGTCGGCCACCTGCTGCTCCTGCTCCTCGATGAAGTGCAGAGACATCTCGAAGCTCTGGCGGGTGAACTCGAGCACTTTCTGGAAGCCTTCGTCCGAGAGCGTGCGGGCGTCGTCATGTCGGCGGAAAATATTAATGAATTCCCGTTCCCGCTCAAACTGCAAGGGTAGCCTGGCTACGCCCCAGTCGTTCAGAATCTGCCAGACTTCTGGGTTGTAGTTGCGCGTGGTGCGCATAATGAAAGGAATGGGGTCGTTTCTGGCAATGAGGGCAGCGAGCCGAAGAATCAATTCGAAGGAAAGAGTCGTCGTACCATTCTCGATGGCTTCCAGGACCGACTTGTCTCGCAGGTTCAGAGCCTCGCTCATTTCTGACAATGTTAGCCCGGCTACTTCCCGGATGTCCTTGAGAGACTGGCCTGCCGTGAGCATGGCCCGCAGCTGATCCTGGGAGTTCATCAGGACCCGGCCAACCCGGAGTGACGTATCGGTCGCTCTCGCCCCGAACCGGAGTGCCGATCCGGTCAGGCTGGCCAGGCGGTCGATCAGCCCCTCCGGCGTCCGTTCCTGAGTCACTGGTTTTTCCAGCCCTTCCACTTCATCCAGTGAGCGCATGGCGTGCAGCGCGTCCAGGAGCATGTCCTGGAGCATTCGCGCTTTCTGGCGGCTGTCCTGACCGCTGGCGTCCTTGTCAGTCATGGGTCCTTGGCTTACGCCTCCTTTTATCGGGTCGAGGCCGGGGGCTGTGCCTGGGCCGCAAATTGCTGTGGTGTCAGTATTGAGGCCATCCGGTTATCCAGGTCCAGCATGTCGGCCATGATGTGTCCGCCTTCGCGGATTACGAAATCCAGTTCCTCATCGGTTGTATTCAGATCCGCCGCCTGCTGGTCCTGCCAGTCCTCAAGGGCGTCCAGAGAATCGAACGGCGGTTCGCCCTTCAGCTCTCTTCTGGCGTTGGCAATGGCCAGCCGTGTGCGCTCTATCTGTTTGTGCTGTTCACGGCGCTCCTCAAGATTGAGACTGACACTGTCTGTCGCCCGCTGTTCGGCAAGAAAATCGATTTCCTGTTGCAGCAGACTGAACTCGGGATTTGTCGAGAACCGCTCCTCGTGGCGTGTGCGAAGCTCGTCAATAATGCCGCTGAAATCGTAATAGCGGGTGTGGGGCACAGCTTCAATCTGATCCCATGGCAGGGCATGCTCCAGGGCATCCTCACCAATACGGGTCTTGTCGATGCGCGACGGAATCGCGATATCCGGGATTACCCCCTTGTGCTGGGTTGAACCGCCGGATACCCGATAGAACTTCGATTGGGTGATCTTGAGCTGGCCATGGTTCAAAGGACGAACGGCCTGTACAGTTCCTTTACCGAAGGTCTGCGAGCCAACTACCAGCCCCCGACCATAGTCCTGGATGGCCCCGGCAAAGATCTCTGACGCGGACGCGCTCATGCGGTTGGTGAGCACGACAAGAGGTCCGTCATAGGCAACGGATGGATCCTCGTCGTTCAGCACCTGGACATCGTTGTTGGCGTTGCGGATCTGAACCGTGGGGCCTTTGTCGATGAACAGACCGACCAGGTCATTGGCCTCGTGCAGGGCACCGCCGCCATTATTGCGCAGATCAATGACCAGCCCGTCGACGCCGTCGGCTTTCAGCTCGGCAATCAGCTCGCGAACATCCCGGGTTGTGCTCTTGTAGTTGGGATCACCGGCCTGCATGGCCTGGAAATCCGCGTAGAAAGTCGGAATGGTAATAACGCCAATGGTGTATTCCTTGTCGCCGCGCTGCAGGCGCAGTGTGTCCTTGCTGGCGCTCTGTTCTTCCAGTTTCACCTCGTCCCGGGTGATGGCGATGGTTTTCGTCATGGTTTCATCAGAGGCGGTGGCCGGAATGACTTCCAGTGTGACGGTGGAGTTTCTTGGACCGCGGATCAGGTCCACAACTTCGTCCAGGCGCCAGCCGATCACGTTCACGGGCTTCTCACCTTCCTGGGCCACAGAGACAATCCGGTCTGCAGGTTGCAGCTGACCCTGCTTGGACGCGGGTCCGCCCGGAACCAGCCGTACCACCTTGGTGTATTCGTTATCGGACTGCAGAACCGCCCCGATGCCCTCAAGGGACAGGCTCATGTTGATATTGAAGTTTTCCGACGTGCGCGGTGAGAAATAGGAGGTGTGGGGGTCCCACATTCCGGTGAAGGCGTTCATGTAGGCCTGGAAGGCGTCTTCGCTGCGGGCCTGGTAGGCGCGCTTCAACTGGCCTTCGTAACGCCGACGCAGAGTCTCCTCAATGGCGTCGTCTTCTGTTCCACTCAGCCGCTGCGCCAGTACGGCGTTTTTGATGCGCTTCCGCCAGAGTTCATCCAGTGCGTTGGCATCCGGCTCCCACTCGGCCTTCGAGCGATCGACCAGAATCCGTTCTTTCCCTGAAAAATCCAGGTTTTCGATGCCCTTGTCGATGGTTGCAAGGGCAAACTCCAGACGCTCGATGATCCGCTTCTGCACCAGATTATAGATATCGAAACCCGGCTGCAGTTGGCCGGTTTTCAGGGCAGAGCCCAGCTGTGTGCGGACATTGTCGAACTTGTTGATGTCTGCTTTGGTGAGATAGATCCGCTGGCCGTCCAGATACTCCAGATAGGCATCAAACACATCGCCGGACAACTCATCGCTGATGCCGAGGTCACGAAAATGGGTGAACTGAAGTTGGCGGGCAATCAGGATGTTTGCCCGTGCCTGTTCAATGGTCGGGGCCACCGGCTCGTAAACAGAGGGTGAATCGACCTTGGCCTGAAGCCCCAGCGGCGTGGAGAGCAGCAGGGCAATGGTGACGGCCTTGCATGCCCCGCTCCAACTAAAGTGTGCCGGAGAGCGGCGAGCCGTGATATTTTCCGCGATGGTCATAAATGCATACCTGCCGGTGTTGGACGGAGAAGCTCGGTGATGACGCTTATCCGACCGTGAGCGATTAGATTTATTGTAGGCAAGCACTACACCTGTTGCTATAGGCAGCGAGTATCGGTTCGTGACAATCTGTCCATGAAGTCGGCAGGTTGGTAACCGGTACAGCTTTCGTGGCAGGAGGTTTAAACAAGGGGGCGTACTGGGAAAGTGCCGGGAGGGGGTGCCTCGCCTCCCGGCTATAAAGCCATCAGGCGAAGAGCGCGTTGCGCTCGGCTTTCTCCTGCAGCAGTTTGGGAGGGGCGAAGCGTTCGCCATAGGTGTTCGCCAGTTCCGACGCCCGCTCGGCAAACGCTCGGACCCCATATTGGTTAATAAACTGTATAGCGCCTCCGGTCCAGGGCGCGTAGCCAATACCGAAGATACTGCCGATATTGGCATCCTCCACCGTGCGCAACACGCCTTCTTCCAGGCAGCGAACCGTTTCGATGGCCTGGATAAACAGAATCCGGTCTTTCAGCTCCTGCAGTTTGACGGCGCGGGCCTTGTCTGCATCCACAAACAGATTTTCCAGTTCCGGCCAAAGATGTTTCTTGCCGTTGGCCGGGTAGTCGTAGAAGCCGGCGCCCGCAGCCTTGCCCTTGCGGCCATGCTCGTTAACCATCGCATCAATGACCGCTTCCGCCGGATGGGCGTGCCAGACGCCGCCGGAGGCTTCGGTGTCCTTTTTGCTCTGGTCACGGATGTGCTGCATCAGGGTCATGCTGACTTCGTCGGATATGGCCAGTGGCCCCACGGGCATACCTGCGAGCAACCCTGCGTTTTCAATGCTGGAGGGGTGGATACCTTCACCCAGCATACAGATGCCTTCGTTGACGAAGGTGCCGAAGACCCGGGACGTGAAGAACCCGCGGCTGTCATTCACCACCACCGGAATCTTGCCGATCTGCTGCACGTAGTCGAACGAGCGTGCCAGGGTTTCATCGGAGGTGTTCTCGCCCACAATGATTTCCACCAGTTGCATCTTGTCGACGGGTGAGAAGAAATGCAGGCCGATGAAGTTTTCGGCTTTTGCTGAGGCCTCGGCGAGTTGGGTAATGGGAATGGTCGAGGTGTTGGACGCAAAAATCCCGTTTGCCACCAGCTTGGGCTCTGCTTCCTGGGTCACTTTTGCCTTCAGTCCACTGTCCTCGAACACCGCCTCGATTACCAGATCACAGCCTTCCAGATCTTCTGCGGAATCGGTGGCCTTGATACGGCCCAGGATGTCTGCTTTTTGCGCTTCGGTCATCCGGCCACGGCTGACCTTCTTGGCCAGCAGCTTCTCGGAGTAGCTTTTGCCTTTTTCGGCATTGTCCACGGAGACGTCTTTCAACACCACGTCGATACCGCGTGTGGCCGTGGAATAGGCGATACCTGCGCCCATCATGCCGGCACCGAGCACACCCACCTTGCGGAAGGTTTCCTTCTCGATGCCATCGGGCCGGCTGCCGCCGGCCTTGATGGCGTTCAGCTGGAACCAGAAGGTGCCGGTCATGTTCTTGGCGACCTGGCCAATCACCAGTTCGGCAAAATACCGGGTCTCGATCAGGCTACCGTTGTCGAAATCCACCTGGGCACCTTCGACTGCCGCGGAGAGGATTCGCTCCGGGGCTGGATAACACCCTCTGGTTTTCTGTTTCAGCATGGCCGGGGCGATGGCCAGTTTCTGGGCCATGGCGGGATGGTGAGGCGCACCGCCAGGAAACCTGAAGCCCTTCTGGTCCCACGGCTGCTGACATTTGGGGTTGGCATCGATGAATGCCCGGGCCTTGGTGATCATGTCGTCGGCAGAATCTGCCAGTTCGTCGACAATGCCGGCCTTAAGGGCCGCTTTCGGGTTCACCTTCTTGCCTTCCATCAGGAAGGGGAAGGCCGCTTCCAGGCCAATCATTCGGGGCAGTCGTTGTGTGCCGCCACCACCGGGCAGCAGGCCCAGTGTCACTTCCGGGAGCCCCAGCTGAATACTGTCGTCGTCAATGGCGATGCGGTGGTGGCAGGCCAGGGCGATCTCCAGGCCGCCGCCCAGGGCGGAGCCGTTAATGGCTGCGACTACGGGTTTGCCGGTGGTTTCCAGGAAGCGCATGTGGGCTTTCAGGCCGTTGACCATGTCTTCAAAGTTTTGGGCATCATTCCGGGTAACCTTGTGTAGCTCTTTCAGGTCGCCGCCGGCAAAGAAGGTCTTCTTGGCCGAGGCAATGATCACGCCCCGGATGTTGTCCAGATCACCTTTCACTGTTGCGGCGGTTTCCGAGAGGGCGTCCCGGAAAGCGGCGTTCATGGTGTTGGCAGACTGGCCGGGCATGTCGATGGTGAGGGTCAGGATCTGATCTGAACCCAGTTCGTAACGGATGGCACTCATAATCGGTTCTCCTTGAAAAGTGGACGGGTTCAGACGCGCTCAATGATGGTGGCAATGCCCATGCCGCCGCCAACGCACAGCGTGGCCAGGCCATAGCGCAGTTCACGCCGCTCCAGCTCATCCAGCAGGGTGCCAAGAATCATGGCGCCGGTAGCACCCAGCGGGTGGCCCATGGCGATAGCGCCGCCGTTCACGTTCACTTTTTCGTCGGGAACCGAGAGTTCCCTCTGGAAGCGCATCACCACGGAGGCGAAGGCCTCGTTCACTTCAAACAGGTCAATCTGATCGGCGGTCATGCCCGCTTTTTCCAGCGCTTTGCGCGCTGCCGGCGCAGGACCGGTCAGCATGATGGTCGGGTCAGTGCTGGTCACTGCTGTAGCAATGATGCGGGCGCGCGGTGTAAGACCCATGGCCTTACCCTTGGCCTCGCTGCCGATCAGCATGGCAGTGGCACCATCGACAATCCCGGAGGAATTACCGGCGTGATGCACGTGGTTAATCTTCTCCACGTAGTGGTATTTCTCCCGGGCGACACCATCGAAACCCATCTCGCCCATCATCTGGAAGGAGGGTTTCAGGCCAGCCAGGCTCTCCACCGTGGTGTTGCCACGCACATGCTCGTCACGATCCAGGATCACCACACCGTTCTGGTCGGTGACCGGAATGATGGATTTGCCAAAGTAGCCGTTTTGCCAGGCATTGGCGGCTTTCTGCTGGGATTTCACCGCAAAACCATCGACGTCTTCACGGCTAAAGCCTTCAAGCGTGGCAATCAGGTCGGCGCCGATACCCTGGGGCATGAAACCGGTATGCAGGTTAGTCTCCGGGTCCGTGGCCCAGGCACCGCCGTCGGAGCCCATGGGCACCCGGGACATGGCCTCCACGCCACCGGCAACCACCATGTCTTCCCAGCCGGAGCGTACTTTCATGGCGGCCAGGTTGACGGCTTCCAGCCCGGACGCGCAGAAACGGTTGAGAGTAACGCCGGCCACTTTTTCGTCCCAGTCGGCCGCCAAAGCTGCGGTCTTGGCGATATCCGCACCCTGATCGCCCACCGCGGTGACGCAGCCCATGACAATGTCATCCACCTGGGCGGTGTCCAGGCTGTTCCTCTCCTGCAGCGCATGGAGCACCGTAGTCAACAGCGTGATGGGTTTGACGCTGTGAAGTGATCCGTCTTTTTTTCCGCGCCCTCTGGGGGTGCGGACTGCATCGAAGATATACGCCTCGGTGGTCATTGCTTGTCCTCTGGTCATATTGTTTTCGGAACTGATTTACCGATGACACAACCATAGCCGGTTGCAGCTGCGGGGGGTAATGACGCGGGCTGCCAATCGCATTGGCGAAATTGCTCATGAACCATGACAAGGCCAGAGGTGGATTCTATGGTGTTAGAAACCGCAGACGAATTCAGGAGGCGCAAGCCATGTCTCTGCGAGATGCGATCGACAATTTTTACGAACGGCTGGTGGTGGATGCCATTGAGGCAACGCGGGAGGAGTCCGACACAGTGGACTATCTCACTGACGTGATGTGCGTGGCCCTCAACCGCCTGCCCACGCGGTATTATCGTCATTCAATCGATATGATGTTCTATCTGGCGGACGAAGAGCTCAAGGGGATGAAACAGAAATCCCTGGCCGCCGTGAAGGAAGCCAGGGAGTTCGTCAGAGAGCATCAGCGGGAGTGAGCCGCCGCGGTACTTCAGGCGGGATTCAGGTTGGCGATGGCCATGTTCAGGCGCTCGGCCAGCTCGGTGTTTGCGTCTTTGCCGATTCCGCCCAGACACCAGTTCGCGAGCAGTTTTTCCATGTCCTGCATTTGATCCTTGCCGTTGTCCGCGGAACCCATGCCGTCGGCCAGGCGCCGGACCTGGATTTCCATGCGGCGCTGCTGGTCTGTCTCGGGGGAGGGGACACCACACAGAATTTCCGCACGGATCACCAGCTCGACCGGATCGTTGGCGTCTGAGGTCTCTGCCAGCGCAGACCACTGTTGCGGCACTGAATCACTGGCGGTTTCGCCGGTGGTGGCCGCCATCACCAGAGACTGCCAGGTCGCCATTTTTGCCCGAAGCTCCAGGGTGGAAAGAATCTGATTCAGCCGCTGTTTTTCCTGTTGAACCTGCTCTCTGACGCCCTTGGACAGGGTCGAAGCGTCGATCTCCCGGAGCGTCGCCAGCGCCGCTTTTATTGCCTCCTCATCGCTGTCGCCGGCCACCCCGGAAACATGCTCCAGGATCGCCTGTGCGGATTCGTCCGCCGCCCGGGAGGCCTGCTGCTGTTCTGAACGTTCGGCATCCCGACGGGCGAAGATCTGGTCGCAGGCCTTGCGGAAAGCCTGCCACAGTTTCCGGTCTTCGCGATGACGGGTAATGCCGATGGCTTGCCAGTCCCCCTGCAGGGCCTTGGCCTGATTCATGGCTTCCTGCAGTGGTTCGTGATCCACCAGTGCCTGGGCCTTATCCACAATTTCCTGCTTCAGACCTTCGTTCTTCCGGCGCTCTTCATCCAACGGTGCTTCCAGTCGTTTAAGAAGTTCATCGAAGCGCTTCTGGACGGCCCGGTTGTCGCGGAATTCCACTGGCCAGGCTTCCTTCCATTCCTGGCGGGCGGTCTGATGTATCCGTTCCGCAGCCTTCCAGTCAATCGAAGACCAGTCGGCGTTGTCCAGGAAGGTTTCGAGTTGCTCGCAAATGGCGGACCGTTTCTCCAGGTTGGCCTGTTTCAGGCCGGATTTGGCGGAGAAGTACGCCTTGCAGGGTTCGTAGGCTTTATCGGAGGCAGCTTTGAAGCGAGACCAGAGGCTGCGGTCGGAAGAGCCGCCCAAATCGCGCCATTCATTCTGCAGTTCCTTGATCCGCTCCGCCTTGGCTTCCGGGTCCATGGGCTGGTCAGACAGGTATTCCATCTGCTCGCACAAGGCAATCTGTTTTGGTTCTGTGGCAAAGCCCTGCCAGTCGGTAAGCTCCCTCAGCTGTCCATTCAGCAGTTGCATTCGTGCCTGGTAGGGCCTGCCATGGCGGTGGTCCAGTTCCCGGAGGTGCTGCTGGGCTGTTTTGAACAGCTGCTTGGATTCCTTCAGTTGTTTGGTCTCAAGTGCCATCTCCAGTTTCTTGAGGTCGGCCTCAAGGCGGGAGGCCAGTGCTTTCTGCCGGTCCTGATCTTCCGGCTTTTCGGCGGGCGCCTTGCGCTTTCCGGCCAGCTTGCGGAGCGGTTCAAGCAGTGTCGGTGTCGGGTAACCGTCCGGCCAGCTGATGTCGCTGAGCAATGCCTTTGCCTGCGCGCGCTGATCGTCAGAAGGTTCGTCATTGGTTTCCAGAATGGCGCCAAGCCCGCTGATGGTTTCCCGCTCCTGATGAATTCGCCGGACGGCGCCAAGATAGTTGCGCAGAGCCAACATTGCGGTCTCGTAGGTTTTCTGTTCCTGCTTCTCTACGGAGGTGTCGCGCGTCGCTTCCAGCCAACGGTTTTCCTGGGTCTTCTGGAGGGCATCCAGCGATGCCAGCGAGGGCAGGGTTTCTGGCGGCTGGGCCATGAGTTCGTTCAGGGTGCCGGTCAGCATGTCGAGGGTTTCACGACGCTGTAATGCCTGCTCGCGCTGGCGCTTTTCATCTTCGGCGGCCGACTGAATAGCTGCGATCCGTTCTCTGCAGCGATGAACTGCCTCCAGGAACGCCTGCGCCTGTTCCGGAGTTGCCTGGTTTTCCACCTCGGACCATTGTTTCAGCAAGGATTCCAGGCGGGCCTCATAAAGTTTCGTGTCATCACTTCGTGCCTGATCCTGACCGTGCCGGATGAGGGTGGCGATGGTTCGCGCGATATTTTCCTGGCGGGCCTGCTCCTCCCGCAGTTTCTGGAGTGCCAGTTTAACGGCCTGATAGACGCCTTTATCTTTACCCTTGGCCTGTCTCTGAACCTGTTGCAGGTGGCTCTCTTCGGTCAGACGGCTGGCCGCGCTTTGCCGAATGTCCGCTGTCGCACCTTCAATCGCAAGTGCTGCCAGGACCTCCTGTGACGGGGAGGCTTCCAGAGTTCCGAGCTGTTCCTCTCTCAGGCTGGCGCGCGTGTCTTCCTGCTCGACCGGCGCTGGTGGGGGAGTCTTCCGGCTTTTCGGGGCAGCCTCGGTTGTCTTGCGGGATCTGAACAGTTTCTGGATGAACGCGGCCATAAGAGTATCCTTTGGTATTGAAACCAGTTCACGGTGTCGGGCAGAGTTAAGCCGCCACCGGCCATCGGCCTCCGGGAGTGGTTGCCGGGTAGTTTCACTGATCAGGCAGGCTGATCAGCTGGTGAAATTCGCGGCTAGTCTAGCGTTTTGTATACGTATGCGGAAAGGGTCTGTATGGCAAAACAGGAAAATCAGGATGATCAGGAGTACAAGGCCCGGGCAACGGCGCTGAGGCTCCTGGCCAGGCGGGAGCACAGCCGGCTCGAATTGAGCCTGAAACTCCGCCAGAGACGCATTCCGGGTGACATTATCGAGTCTGTCCTTGATGAATACGAAAACGAAGGCTGGCTTGACGATAATCGTTTTGCCGATGTCTATGCCCGACAGCGGATGGATCTTGGCTATGGGCCCCTGCGCATTCTGGGCGAGCTTCAGCAGCGAGGAGTCCACCAGAGCCCGGAGTGTCTTGAAGACATGACAGAAGAGGTTTGGTGTCGCAAGGCGACTGGCGTAAGGGAGAAACGGTTTGGTTTGGCGGACCTGAGCGAGGAATGGGATGAAAAGCTGCGTCAGGCGCGGTTTCTGAACCGGAGGGGATTTTCCTTCAGTCAGGTGGAAGCGGCCCTTGAAGCCCGATCACCCTGGCCTGCTGACGAATCCTAGAGCGTGGGCGGTATCATACCCAGTTCTGGTGGCAGCGCCGCCCTGAGTGCGGGCCCTGGTTGAGAGCTCTCAGGCTGGGTATTCGGTTTGTTTTGTCCTTCGATCTGGACAAGCTGTTGTTTCTCCGCAGGGGGCTGCGTGCCCGGCTCATGAAGTCGTGCCAGTACGTCGTAGTAACGCCGGATATTCTGCACGTAAATCACGGGCTCATTCCCCCGCGCATAGCCGAATCGAGTCTTTGTGTACCATTCCTTCTGGGTGAGCAGGGGGAGGAATTCCTTGACGTCCATCCATCGGTCGGGATCTTTTCCCGCGGTTTCGGTCAGTCGCCTGGCATCTTCCAGATGCCCGAAGCCGACGTTGTAGGAGGCAAGGGCAAACCAGCTCCGGTCAGGCTCGGGGATTCGCTCAGGAATCTTCTCATGAACGATTCTGAAGTACTTGGCGCCCCCCTGAATGCTCTCTTCGGCATCCAGGCGGTTATTGATGCCGATGTGGCTTGCCGTGTTGCGGGTCAGCATCATTAGCCCACGCACGCCGGTGGGCGATACGGCGTTGGGGCGCCAGTGCGATTCCTGATAACCCATGGCGGCGAGAAGCCGCCAGTCGATGTTGAACTCCCTGGCGTACTCCCGAAACAGTGGTTCGTATTTGGGCAAGCGGTTTTCTACATGGTGCATGAATGTTCGGGCACCCACGTAGTTCAGTCGGTCCAGATGGCCGTAAAAGCGCTCGGAAATCTGGGCCAGTGTGCCATTGCTTCTCAGCTTCTTCAGAAACCGCTCGGCTGAGTCTGCCAGTGATTTGTCCTGGGCAGCGGGAAAGAACCAGGCAAGCTTCACCGGTTTCTCAATGGCAAAGGCTTCTTTCACCATGGGGTAAAATACCTGGTTCATCTCAAGAACGTTGGAAGAAATGATGGCATAGCGGAATTCGCCACTTTCAACCCGGCTGAGAACACCGGCGGCATCAAGGCCCGGGTGGACTTGCTGCTGAAGGTCGGGGAGGTCAGAGCGGGCCAGCGCCAGGCGTTGCTCGTGATTGCTGTCGGCAACAACATGGACGACCTTGCCGGCGAGATCTGCCAGACTCTTCGGGCGCTCAACATCCCGATTGTAGATCAGCACGGACTGAGCGGTTATCCCCGTTGCAACCGTGTGGTATTCGCCCGGGGGTGCTGACTCGCCGGCAAGCCCGGCCATTCCGAGGTGGGCGTAATTTTTCTTCAGCACACTGAGAATTTCAGTATTGTCACTGGCAACCCGAACGTTCAGCTTTACGCCCAACTCCTGGGCAAAAAGTTTCGCCAGCTCATAGTCATAACCGGTTGGCCCACCCTCTTCTTCAATATAGATGGAGGGGGCGATACGGGTAATCACATGCAGCACGCCCTCCTCACGAATTTCCTGAAGTGTGGTGGGCTGTGAGCAACCGGTAATGAGGAAGGCAGCGCCGAGGAGGATGAGGGCCCTGGCGGGTGCGCCTGTTATCGCAGTACCAAATCTGGACAAATCCCTGGTCTCCGTTACAGCTGGATCATCTGGCTACGGGGTGCATGGAAGCCCCGTATCCGTGGCTATCCTGAGCGTGGACTCCATTTCCACTATCATAATGATCCTTGGTGTCGGTGGTCTGGTCAATAAATCTGGTTAATTAATATGCAAAACAATGTCAATTGTCCTCTGGGGATTAACGTTTCCAGCGCTGTATCCCGACCCCGCTTTCGAGTATGATGGCGGCCTTTCAGATTGCACCCAGACTTCCCCGTTTCGCGCGATACAGGTTGATATCATGCTTGAACTTCGCGGCGCACCCGCGCTCTCGCCATTTCGTTCCCGCAAGCTGCACTCCCGGATTCAGGAAATCTTGCCTGAAATCGAACATGTTTATGCAGAGTTCATGCATTTCGTAGATCTGGAGGCCGATCTTTCAGAATCCGAACAGGCCATTCTGGACCGGCTGCTGACCTATGGTCCAAGTGTGGCTGTGGAAGAGCCAGACGGTGTGCTGTTTCTGGTTGTGCCCCGCCCGGGCACGCTTTCTCCGTGGTCCAGCAAGGCAACCGACATCGCGAGAAATTGTGGGCTTCGCCAGATTCACCGGATCGAACGCGGTACCGCGTATTACGTCCGGTCTCGCCGCAAACTCGGCCTGGAACAGCGCGAGAAAATTGCTGCGCTGCTGCATGACCGTATGACCCAGAAGGTGTTTCATGAAATGGGTGGCGCGGAGCTGCTGTTCAGCCATGAAGAACCCCGGCTCCTTGGCCGGGTTGCCGTTCTGGCCGGGGGGCGGGATGCGCTGGTGGAAGCAAATTCACGTCTTGGTCTGGCGCTTGCGGAAGACGAAATTGATTATCTGGTGAAATCGTTTACGGATCTGGAGCGGGATCCGACAGACGTTGAACTGATGATGTTTGCCCAGGCGAACTCCGAGCATTGCCGGCACAAGATCTTCAATGCGTCCTGGGACATTGACGGCGAGGGGCAGGAGAAATCCCTGTTCGCCATGATCCGCAATACCTATGAAATGAACAGCGACGGTGTGCTCTCGGCATACAAGGATAACGCTTCTGTCATTCGGGGCAGTCGCGGTGGCCGTTTCTTCCCGGATCCGCAAACAGGCGTTTACGGTTACAACGAGGAAGACATCCACATTCTGATGAAGGTGGAAACCCATAACCACCCGACGGCGATTGCGCCGGCCGCGGGTGCCGCCACCGGTTCCGGCGGTGAAATCCGGGATGAGGGAGCGACGGGGCGTGGCTCCAAGCCCAAGGCCGGCCTGACAGGCTTTACGGTTTCCAACCTGAATCTGCCCGATGATCCCCAGCCATGGGAGATCAACTATGGCAAGCCGGAGCGGATTGCATCGGCCCTCGATATCATGATTGAAGGTCCCATTGGCGGCGCCGCGTTCAATAATGAATTTGGTCGCCCAAACCTGGCAGGGTATTTCCGCACCTTTGAAGAAAAAGTGCCCGGGGCCGCCGGTGAGGAAGTGCGCGGGTACCACAAACCGATCATGATTGCTGGCGGTCTTGGTAACATTCGCGAAGAACACGTTGAGAAAGGCAATATCCCTGTCGGCGCCAAGCTCATTGTTCTTGGTGGGCCGTCCATGCTCATCGGCCTTGGTGGTGGCGCCGCCTCCTCAATGGATTCCGGCTCCAGTAATGAGAATCTGGATTTTGCCTCGGTACAGCGTGACAACCCGGAAATGGAGCGCCGTTGTCAGGAAGTGATTGATCGTTGCTGGCAGATGGGCGACAGCAATCCGATCGCGTTTATTCATGATGTCGGCGCCGGTGGTCTCTCCAATGCCATGCCGGAGCTGGTGAAGGATGGTGGTCGCGGCGGCAAGTTCGAGCTCCGGGATATTCCCAGTGACGAACCGGGCATGTCGCCCCTCGAAATCTGGTGTAACGAGTCCCAGGAACGCTACGTTATGGCGGTGGCTCCCGAGAACCTGGAGTTGTTCGATACCCTCTGCCGTCGCGAGCGTTGTCCATACGCCGTAATTGGCGAGGCGACCGAAGCGCATCATCTGGAGCTCGGGGATTCCTATTTTGATGACAAGCCGGTTGATTTGCCGATGGAAGTGCTGTTTGGCAAACCGCCCCGCATGCACCGCAGCATTAGCCGTTCTTCGTTCACCAAACCGATTTTTGATTCCACGAAGGTTGATCTGCACGACGCCATCCGACGGGTTCTGCGCCTGCCCTCTGTGGGCTCGAAGAGTTTCCTGATTACCATCGGTGACCGCACCATCACCGGTCTGGTTGCTCGCGACCAGATGGTCGGGCCCTGGCAGGTTCCGGTGGCCGACGTGGCTGTTACTGCCAGCTCTTTCGATGTGCGTACCGGTGAAGCCATGGCCCTGGGTGAGCGAACCCCGGTTGCCACCATTGACGCGCCAGCATCAGGCCGTATGGCGGTGGGTGAGGTAATTACCAACCTGGCTGCAGCGTCCATTGGCAAGCTTTCCGATATCAGGCTGTCTGCCAACTGGATGGCAGCAGCAGGCCACCCGGGCGAAGACGAGAACCTTTATGAGACGGTTCGCGCGGTGGGTATGGAACTGTGCCCCGAGCTTGGAATTACGATCCCGGTGGGCAAGGATTCCATGTCCATGAAGACCATGTGGGAAGAGGACAGTGGCGAGCAGAAAAGTGTGACAGCGCCACTTTCGCTGATCGTCAGCGGTTTTGCGCCGGTTACGGATGTGGCAAAAACCCTGACCCCGCAGCTGGTAACGGATGCCGGCGAAACCGATCTGATCCTGGTGGATCTGGCAGCGGGCCAGAACCGTCTTGGGGGCTCCGCGCTGGCCCAGGTCTATCGCTCAGTGGGAGCGGTGGCACCGGATCTGGATGACCCGGAGGATATCAAGGCCTTCTTTGCCGTGATCCAGGGTCTTAATGGCGACGGAAAACTTCTGGCCTATCACGACCGCTCCGACGGCGGTCTGTTCGTCACCCTCGCGGAAATGTGCTTTGCCGGCCACACCGGTGTCGACATCAAGCTCGATGGTCTGGCTGAAGACCGCACCCAGTTTGCGCGGGAGCTGTTCAACGAAGAGCTTGGTGCCGTTATCCAGGTACGCCGCGAAGATACCGGGTTCGTCTTGCAGCAGTTTTCAGCTGCCGGACTTGGTGATCACATCAGCGTCATCGGTAGCCCGAATGAAACCGACCGTTTGCGGCTCACGTTCGAAGGCTCGACGGTCGTCGATGAGGGGCGTGTGGAGGTGCAGCGGCTTTGGGCGGAAACCAGCTATCGGATCCAGTCCCTGCGCGACAATGCGGATTGTGCCCAGGAAGAATTTGACAACCTGCTGGATGCCGACGATCCGGGCCTTCGCGCAGAACTTTCCTACGACATCAATGAAGATGTAGCCGCGCCCTTTATCAACACAGGTGCCCGACCGAAGGTTGCGGTTCTGCGGGAACAGGGCGTAAACGGGCAGTTAGAAATGGCGGCCGCGTTTGATCGGGCCGGTTTCGATTCTGTCGATGTTCACATGAGCGATCTGCTCTCTGGACGGGTAACGCTGGCTGGCTTTGACAGTCTGGTTGCCTGTGGCGGCTTCTCTTATGGCGACGTTCTCGGTGCGGGTGAAGGCTGGGCCAAGTCTATTCTTTTCAGTGATCGTCTCCGGGACCAGTTCGCGGCTTTCTTCAACCGGCAGGATACTCTGGCGCTCGGCGTTTGTAATGGCTGCCAGATGCTTTCCAACCTGCACGAGCTGATTCCTGGCAGTGAAGGCTGGCCGCGGTTCGTTCGTAACCAGTCCGAGCAGTTCGAGGCTCGCCTGGCGATGGTTGAAGTGATGCCGTCGCCATCTGCCTTTATGGACGGTATGGCGGGTTCCCGGATGCCAATCGCCGTGGCGCATGGAGAGGGGCGGGTTGAGTTTGCCAGCGGCACCTCCGCTCAGGGGCTGTCAGAAAGCGAGTTGGTGGCACTGCGCTATATCGACAATCGTGGTGAGCCGACCGTTCGTTATCCCTACAACCCGAACGGGTCAGAGGCGGGCATTACCGGTGTGACCACCCGTGACGGGAGGGTCACTATCATGATGCCGCATCCCGAGCGTGTTTTCCGTGCGGTTCAGCATTCGTGGCGTCCTTCAGAATGGCAGGAAGATGGTTCCTGGATACGCATGTTCCGAAATGCGAGACGCTGGTTCGGCTGATTGATCGGCCACCTTGCAAGCCGGCTTGGGGTGCGTTCTTCAGGAGCGTTTCTACCAACGCCGGCTTTTTTGTTGGCAGCTTCGTTTTCGGGCATTTTTCAAGGGAAAAATGCTGTGAAATTGGAAAAAATTCCCTTGACTCAGTATTTTTATGCACATTCCTGGTGCCTTTCTGATTGTTCCGTGAACAAAGATCGGGAATTCGGTTCAATTTTTACCCGAAAAGCTTAACTGATTGATAAGTAAAGAATAAATGAATCGGGTGAATTTGTCGCCAATTTGACGAAAGTGCAGTGATCACGGGGTTTGAGAGCGTGTTCCCAAAAACTTTCCCCAGAGTTATCCACAGATTCTGTGGGTAAGTGCCTAAGCCATTAATCTGTACAAAAAATATCCGATCCCAAGGAGACTTTTCGATGTACAAGATGTGTTATTTCGTTCCGGAAACTCACGTTGAAACGACCAAGCAGGCAATGTTTGAGGCTGGGGCAGGGCGAATTGGCGATTACGACAGTTGCGCCTGGCAGTGCCTTGGTAAAGGGCAGTTCCGCCCTCTGGACGGAAGCGATCCTTTTCTTGGAAAAAACGGGGAGGTCGAAGCGGTGGATGAATACAAGGTGGAGCTGGTTTGCGAAGATAATCTGGTGAGGGACGCGCTCGCGGCGCTTAAGCGGGCCCATCCTTACGAGGAACCCGCTTATGAAATCTATCGCCTGGAGGACTTCTAGTCAGCTTTCCGATGGTTTGCTGACATAGGGTGCCGGATATCACTGACATGAACGCCGAAGGACTCGCTTTTGAAGTCAGCGAGAAAAAGTTCGAGAGTGCGTCGCACGGTCGGGAATGAGATCTCGTCCCAGGGGATTGCGTCAAGCTCGAACAGCCTGGTTTCCAGGGATTCCTCTCCGGCACCGAATTGCCCGTCCTTGAGGCTGGCGCGGTAGAACATGTGTACCTGGTTGATATGGGGGACGTCGATAATGGAGTAAAGGCCCTCGATGGTTACCTCTGCCAGAGCTTCCTCGAGGGTTTCCCGTTCTGCGGCTTCAACGGTGGTTTCTGCGTTTTCCATGAACCCTGCGGGAAGTGTCCAGTAACCATAGCGCGGCTCGATCGCACGCCGACAAAGGAGAATTTTGTCCTCCCACACGGGAACCGTGCCGGCGACAATACGTGGGTTCTGGTAGTGTATGGTATCGCAGTTGACACAGACATAGCGGTGCCGGTTATCGCCTTCGGGGATGCGTTGTTCAACCGGATGGCCGCATGTGCTGCAGTACTTCATGATTTTCCCCGTATACTGAAATTGGTGTGGTAGTCAGTTTAACGATCCCGGCTGCCTCTGTCTCACCCTGCATCAGCTAGTGCTTTGGATAGTACCTTGGATAGTACTTTGGAGGCGAAACTTGCGTGATCTACTCGCTGAGCGTCTGGCCGGTTACGCCCCCCGGCAACTGGCTCTGGATTATCCGGAAGCCGGTATATTAGTACCGGTTACCGATGATCACCGAAACCCTGAAATGATTTTTACGCTCAGGTCTGAAAATCTGAGCACGCACCGGGGGCAGGTGGCTTACCCTGGAGGGAAGCGTGATCCCGGTGATCCATCACTGGCGGCAACGGCCTTGCGGGAAACCCACGAAGAAATCGGCTTGCCGCCGGACCAGGTCGAGATTATTGCACCGCTCAGTCAGGTGATGTCGCGTTACGGTATCCTTGTTACTCCTTACGTGGGGGTGATTCCCGGGGATCATACTCTGGAACCTAATCCCCATGAGATTGAAAGCGTATTCAAGGTGCCGCTGTCCTTTTTTCTCGAGGATAAACGGGAAAGAACGGACGCTCTGAACTTTCTCGATCATACCTTTTATGTGCCCTGCTACCGTTGGGGCCGCTATCAGATCTGGGGGCTGTCTGCAGTGGTTCTGGTTGATTTTCTGAACGCTGTGTACGATGCCGGAATTGATTTGCTTGAACCGCCTGAAGGAGGCTGACATGTTTTACCAGTTAAACGACCTTGCGCCCAAGCTGGATGGGGGCGGGCAGTTCGTGGCGGAGAATGCCTCGGTTATAGGTCGGGTGCGCCTCATGGAAAAATCCAGTGTCTGGTTTAATGCTGTGATCCGGGGCGATAACGAGCTGATAACGATTGGCCCGGAGACCAATATTCAGGACGGGTCCGTTCTGCATACCGACCCGGGCATGCCACTGACTCTGGGCAGAGGTGTAACCGTTGGCCACAAGGTCATGCTGCACGGATGTGAGATCGGTGATTATTCTCTCATTGGTATCAATGCGGTGGTTCTCAACGGTGCGAAAATTGGTAAGCATTGTCTCATCGGCGCCAATACTCTGATACCGGAAGGCATGGAAGTGCCGGACGGTTCCATGGTTGTGGGTTCGCCCGGAAAGATCAAACGCGAGCTGACCGATAACCAGAAGAAGATGCTGGAAATGAGTGCGCAGCACTATGTCGAGAACGCAGCCCGTTATGCCGAGGGCCTGTCTCCCTGTGAGCCCGGGAGATGAGTGTGGCGGACAGGGTGCGGTCTCCCTGTGTGAGCATTTGCGCGCTGGACAACGATGATATCTGCGTGGGGTGTCATCGAAGTGGTGACGAGATCACACAGTGGTCCAGACTGACCAACGAAGAAAGGCGGGACGTGCTCCGTAACGTTGCGGAGCGAGAAAAGAAAGCTCTGATACACGGCTGATTAAAGGCGCTGGTAAATCATGACTGACACAGTTCGAATTGGTACACCCCTCAAAGGTAATGCTTTCAGGGTTCTATTTTGCGGTTCCGGCGAACTCGGCAAGGAAGTTGTTATTGAATTGCAGCGGTTTGGCGTTGAGGTAATTGCCGTGGACCGTTACGCCGATGCGCCGGCAATGCAGGTGGCGCACCGCAGTCATGTTATCGATATGCTGGACGGGTCAAGCTTGCGACGTCTGATCGAACAGGAAAAGCCGGATCTGATCGTTCCGGAGATTGAAGCTATTGCAACCCCCGAACTGGTCAAGCTGGAAGAAGAGGGATACCGGGTTATTCCCACGGCCAGAGCGGTTAACCTCACCATGAATCGGGAAGGCATTCGGCGTCTGGCTGCAGAAGAGTTGGGTCTTGCCACGTCGCCATTCCGCTTTGCCGGCTCGCGCCAGGAGTACCTTGTGGCCGTGGAGGAAATCGGGTTGCCTCTGGTGGTCAAGCCGGTGATGAGTTCTTCAGGTAAAGGCCAGAGTACCGTCAGGAATGGCAGTGAGGTTGATGCAGCTTGGGAATATGCCCAGTCCGGCGGTCGTGCCGGTAAGGGGCGGGTTATCGTCGAGGGTTTTGTCGATTTCGATTATGAGATCACTTTGTTAACAGTGAAGCATCGGGATGGTGTTTCGTTCTGTGAGCCTATCGGTCACAGGCAGGAAGACGGTGATTACCGTGAGTCCTGGCAGCCTCAGCCGATGGCGCCCCTGGCTTTGGAGCGTTCGATGGAGATTGCCCGGTCGGTGGTGGAGAACCTGGGTGGTTATGGTCTCTATGGGGTTGAGCTGTTTGTAAAGGAGGACAACGTCTGGTTTTCCGAGGTTTCCCCCCGCCCACATGACACCGGTCTGGTAACACTGATTTCCCAGGACCTGTCGGAATTTGCACTTCATGCCCGGGCAATCCTCGGTTTGCCGATTCCAGTGATCAGACAGAGCGGGCCTTCCGCTTCGGCCGTTATTATGCCAGAAGGGGAGTCTTCAGGCGTTGCCTATGCGGGGCTTGAGACCGCTCTAGCGGAACCGGACACCCAGTTGCGCCTGTTTGGCAAGCCGGAACTTAAGGGCCGTCGTCGGATGGGAGTTGCACTTGCCAAGGGTGCAACTATCGAACACGCGCGGGAAAAGGCACGCCACACGGCTGCCGCGGTGAAGGTTGAGGTCTGAATCGTGTTTCAATTGGCCGGGCTTGCACTGGTTGGCTGAGAGTTTTGCCGGATTTTGGAAAAAGTTAAAGCGAACCGTTGACAGTTCAGCGCAGGTCTGTAGAATGCGCATCTCTTCTGAGGGACAAGCCACTTACGGCGGCCTCCGGAAGAAACGCAACTGTTTGAAATTATTCGAAAATTTAGAGTTTAAAATCTTCGAATTAAACGGTTGACAAGGCGGCGGAACGATGTAGAATACGCCACCTTGATTGAGCAACAGCTCAACCGCTCTTTAAAAAGTTAACCAAGTAATTCGTGTGGGCGCTGGCCGAGGTATTTCGGATATGAA
>Ga0208014_1000142_pt1 | contig 40975 bp, 35 predicted proteins | sample 25_taG_FD_184099 | JGI IMG/M metagenome (GOLD analysis project Ga0208014, IMG submission 184099) | Marine viral communities from Cariaco Basin, Caribbean Sea - 25_WHOI_OMZ (SPAdes) (version 2) | ecosystem: Environmental > Aquatic > Marine > Oceanic | place: Caribbean Sea: Cariaco Basin...
CTGCTTCTTCAGTTTTTGGATCAGAAGTGTTGGGAACTTCATTACTAAAATATTGCTGATTGGCGGGTGTAGCTTCTGGAGCACAAGTATCGTTTTCTGTACGATTTTCGACAGAAGGTTGTTGCGCTTCTTTAGGGGGTGTTCCACTTTGCCCGTATTCATTATTTCTGATAATCGATTTTTCCTCTTTGGAGATCGATTTTGCAGGTTGTTCGAAATGAGAAGGGGGAACTATTTTAGGACTGCTGTTTTTTTTTTCTCCGTCGAAAGTGACAGAGGCTATTTGCATTAAGCAGAGTTCTACTAAGAGTCGTTGATTTCGACTGCTTTTATATTTTAAATCACATTCATTCGCCAGATCAATAGCCTGAAGCAAAAATTGCTGAGACGTTTTTTGGGACTGCTCAAAATATTTTGCTTTTGTTTGTTCACCTACTTCCAAAAGCTGGATGGTACGCTGATCTTTACACACCAATAAATCCCTAAAATGCGACGCTAAACCTGCAATAAAGTGATGTCCATCAAAGCCATTAGATAAAATGTCATTAAATAAAATCAGTAATTGCGGGATATTATTATCCAGTAACAAATCGGTTACCTGCATGTAAGTATCATAGTCCAGTACATTCAGGTTTTCAGTAACAGCTTGTCGGGTAAGGTTATTTCCGCTAAAACTTACTACCCGATCATAAATAGAAAGTGCATCACGCATTGCACCATCTGCTTTTTGAGCGATGATTTGCAAAGCATCTTCTTCGGCATTAACACCTTCCTGTTCGGCAATATATTTTAAATAATCTTTGGCATCGGTAACCGTAATTCTTTTGAAATCAAAAATTTGGCAACGCGATAGAATAGTGGGGATAATCTTATGCTTCTCGGTCGTAGCAAGGATAAAAATAGCATGTTTTGGCGGCTCTTCTAAGGTCTTAAGAAAAGCATTAAATGCCGAGGTAGATAACATATGAACCTCATCTATAATATATACTTTATAAGTGCCTACCTGTGGTGGTATTCTTACCTGATCGATAAGATTACGAATATCATCAACCGAGTTGTTAGAGGCGGCATCGAGTTCAAAAATATTAAAAGCAAAATCTTCATCTGGACTTTGAGTACCGTCCTGATTAATCATTTTGGCTAAAATACGGGCACAAGTTGTTTTTCCCACTCCACGTGGACCGGTAAATAAAAGTGCCTGCGCAAGATGATTGTGAGCAATAGCATTAGCCAAAGTATTGGTAATTGCCTGCTGCCCAACTACATCTTTAAAGGTTTGTGGCCTGTATTTACGCGCCGAAACTACAAAATGCTCCATCTAACAAGTTTGAACGACAAATATAAAAATAGCCTGCTTAACCACGAAGATGTTGACGAGTATTTATAAACAAATCGAGAACTTTATGAACGGCTTTATGAAACAAAATTTAGAAATAAGAAGATAGACTATAGAAATATGGGAATGAAGCTTATGTGGAATGCAAAGGGTTTTCTTGAAAATGAATAATCAATAAACAGACTTTAAACATTTGGCTTTCAAACTTTCCAACCTATAATTTACAACTTTCAGCTCTGAATCCACAACATAAAAAAAGAGGCTTCCCAAAACGATATCCCACCTTCCAATCAGAAAATCCCCGAAATCTTATGGTTAGGTTAGGAGCGTTAAAAGAAAGCCTCTGGTTTAAAGAAGACAGAATTTTAAATAGTCATGGAAAATAGTTTAGTATCTGGTTTTTTTCGTTGAAGCCTAAGATCGAATGCCATACAAACATTGCGAACAAAAGCTCTTCCTTTTTCTGTAATTTCAATTTTATTATGGAGGATTTTTAATAATCCGTCATCTTGCATCTCAGATAACTTTATAATTATATCCGGTAATTCTGGAAATTGCATGTTGTTGTCTTCCCAACTTGTCTCCAGTTTGCACATTAGGTTTAGAATATGCTTTCTGATAATTAAATCTTCCGGACTAAGAATATGTCCGCGATAAATAGGAAATATTCCACCCTCAATTAAATTATTGTATTCTTCTATGTTTTTAACATTTTGTCCAAAAGCATACCAGGAATCACCAATTGCTGAAACGCCCAAGCCAACCATCAACTGTGTAGTCGTTGTAGTATATCCCATAAAATTACGATGAATTGTTTTTTGCTTAAGACTTTGTGCTAATTCGTCTTGGGGAAGGGCAAAATGATCCATACCAATCTCTATATACCCCGATTCTAATAAGCGCTTTTTACCAAGTTCAAACTGGGCTCTTTTTTCTTCAGCAGTAGGGAGATCTTCATCCTTAAAACCACGTTGACCGTTACCTTTTATCCATGGCACGTGAGCATAACTATAAAAAGCAATACGCTCTGGCCTTAATTTTTTAGTAAGGTTTATAGTATTTTCTATATCAGCTGTAGTTTGAAAAGGTAATCCGAAAATGATATCGTGGCCTATAGAAGTATAACCCGCTTGTCTGGCAAGAGTGGTTACTTTTTGGACGTTTTCAAAAGGTTGTACGCGATTTATCGCTTTCTGAACTTTGAGATTATAATCCTGCACCCCATAACTAACCCTTGTAAAGCCAAGATTGGCTAATACATCAAGGTGTTTATGACTGGTATTGTTAGGATGGCCTTCAAAACTTAGCTTGGCATTAGCGCGATCCTTAGGATCTTTAAATAATCCTGCAATGAGCAGTTGTAAATTTTCCGAAGAAAAGAACGTAGGAGTACCGCCACCTATATGCAATTCTGAAATCTTTGGTGTTTCTTCAAATAAGGAAACATACAAATCCCATTCTATTAAAAGTGATTTGATATAAGGAATTTCAACAAGGTGATTTTTGGTAATCCTTTTATTGCAGCCGCAAAAGGTACACATACTTTCGCAATATGGGAGATGAATGTAGAGGCTTATACCGTTGTGCTTACTTTCTACATAACTTCTTTTTAAACATTCTTTCCACTCTTTTAATGAAAAAGAAGCATCATCCCAATATGGTACGGTTGGATAGCTTGTGTACCTTGGACCGGCTACATTATATTTATTTACCAGTATTTGCATGATTTATATGCTGTTTCCTATAATTAGTAAGGTGTTAATTAAAACACTTGCGGTAAATAAGTGAAAAACCACACTTGGTTTTTGTACAGTTAAAATCGATGCATTATGAGCGCTACAAATAGCAACACTAATAAAAACCATAAACATTTGTAATGCTGCATGGCCATGCATTAAAGTGGTCATTATTGCGATCCCTCCTAAACTTGTAGAAACGATCATGGCTAAAGCTGAATAGCCTAAGAAATTGTGACTAAATTCTTCGTTTAATTTTGCATAAAGTGTCATAATTCGAGGATTTTTAATTATACAACAAAATTATCCTAGAAGCTCGTCGTAAAATATGATAATTGTCAGTTTCGATTTTTTTTCTAAAATTTTTTAAAAGTCTTTTATTACTGAAGCTCTCTTTGAAATTCTAAGTCCTCTTATCTGCTGGTAAAAAGCATTAGGCTTTAGCTTTAAGCCACCTCACAATATAAAATGACTAAATCTTGAATATTGATTACCTTGTAACAGGTGAGTATTGAAATTTAAAAAACCTAAATTTTAAGCTAATCTTAAGGTAAGACTAAAGTCATTTTAAAGGATTAATAGCAAATTTGTACTATGAGAATTCTAATAGTAGAGGACGAAACAGGTATTTCTGGATTTCTAAAGCAGGGCTTAGAAGAAGAATCTTTTGCCGTAGATATTGCTGATAATGGCAAAAAAGGGCTAGAATTGGCGCTTACCGGAAAGTACGATCTCTTGCTGTTAGATTGGATGCTTCCTGGCTTAAGCGGTATAGAAATATGCCGGCAATTTAGAAAAGAAGATAAAGAAACCCCTGTACTTTTTTTGACGGCTAAGGACACCGTAGACGAAACCATATTTGGTTTACAAAGTGGAGCGAACGATTATATAAAAAAACCTTTCCATTTTGAAGAATTACTAGAAAGAATTAAGGTGCAACTGCGCCCTAAATCAGGAGAGCACGCTATCTTTTCTTTAGGACCGATAGAATTGAATACAGGTACTCATCAGGCATTTAAAAACGGAAAAGAAGTTAATCTTACCCTTAAGGAATTTGCATTGCTGGAATACTTAATTCGTAATAAAGAAAGGGTATGTACACGTACCAAGATTATAGAAAAAGTTTGGGATATCAATTTTAGCTATAACACTGGTGTAATAGATGTGTACATTAATGCATTACGTCGTAAACTAGATTTGGATCAAGATGAAAATTATATTCAAACAGTTAGGGGAGTTGGCTACATTGCTAAAGAATCATGAAGCTAAGTTTTAAAGATCGTATTGCTATTTATTATATGCTGGCTACTGCGCTTATTGTGGCTTTTGCTTTTTTAGTGGTTTTTATCCTGGTAAAGCAAACTGTTTACCAACAATTAGATAGTGATCTCCATTACGAAGCGACCATACACTTACAGGAAACCACTTTAGAAAATGGAAGGCCTGTTTTTTGGGATAAAGAAGAATGGGAAGAACGAGAGCATAGGGAGGTGCAAATAAATCCTGTTTTTGTTCAGGTGATGGATAGCACTGGCACAGTCGTAACCGATAAGTCACCAAATCTTAAAAAAGATCAATTATCATTTTTTCAAAATAAAGAAGATAATGAGCATTTTAATGCTTATTTAAAAAACGAACTTATTCGTCAAATCCAGGTGCCGGTAAAGATGAATGGTAAAGTTTATGGATATATCATTACAGCTATGTCTTTTGAAGCTTCTCAAGATGTAATTGTGCGGCTGGCCTGGATACTGATCTTATGTTACCCGCTTATTTTGATAGTTCTATTTTTTATATCAAGGTTCCTGGCAGGACGAAGTATTAAACCTATTCAGGAAATTACGCAAACAACCAATCGTATAAGTAGAGATCACCTTAATGAGCGTGTGAAATTTCCCGATAATAAGGATGAACTTTACGATTTATCCCTTTCGATAAATAGCCTATTAGATCGTGTAGAGCAGGCTATCGAAAGAGAACGCCAGTTTACCAGTGATGCTTCTCACGAATTAAGGACGCCCATTTCTTCAATTAGGGGAACTCTGGAAGTTTTGATAAGAAAAGAGCGCACTCGTGAAGACTATGAAGATAAGATTACTTATAGTCTTGGTGAAATTGATAGGATGAGCGTTATAATTGAGCAATTATTATTTTTAGCTAGAAATGACGATGGCCATCGCCTTCTTGATAATAGCAGGCAAACAGAAATCATATCTCTTATCGATGAGGTGATTAATGAATATACTGTAAAACTAAGGAGAAAGAATATTCAGCTTGTTTTTAATGCTGAAGGAATTAAAAATTTCCAGATACATGCCTATTATGGATACGCTATCTTAAATAATGTTTTAGAAAACGCTATTAAGTATGCCTATGCAGATTCTACCATAACCATCGATTTAAAGATGAAAAATTCCAGACCGGTTGTAAAGATAATTGATGAAGGAATTGGAATTAAAGAAGATGACATCAGTAAGATTTTTAATCCATTTTTTAGATCTGAAGGTTTAGAGCATAAACATATAAAAGGTACCGGTTTAGGACTTTCTATTGTACAAAAAGCAGCGCAGGCTATTGGCGCTAGAATAGAGGTAGATAGCATCAAATATAAAGGAACTACTTTCACTATCTATTTTTAAGCGAATCTTAAGAAAAGACTTAGTTTATCTTTAGGTATACCATTTACTTTTATACTAATTAAAAACCTTAGGCGGAAACGCTCCATAAAGGATTAGAATAAGAATTATGATATAGAATTACTTCAACTAATTTTTTTGATATATGTTGATTGATGAAGTAAAATCATATTGTGAAGAATTACTTTCTTCACAATCTTGTAAAGAAATGTCTTTTCATAATCTGGAACATACGCGAGACGTTGTGGCCAACATTAAAACCATTGGTAAATCAATGGGGCTTTCTGCATCGTTTATGGAGCCAGTAATCATTGCAGGATGGTTTCACGATACAGGATTTTTAAAATCATATAAAGAGCATGAAAAATATAGTGCGGTATTCGCTTACCAATTTCTGTCTGCTAAAGACTGGCCTATAGAAAAGATTAAAATAGTAACAAATTGTATTCAGTCTACTCATATGCCACAGGAACCATGCTGTTTGGAAGCCGAGGTGCTTTGTGATGCTGATATTTTTCATTTGGGAACTTCAAAATTTATTGGTCGTAATCAATTACTAAGAAAAGAGTGGGAGGAAAAGCTTCGGCAGCAATATGGTGAAGAAAGTTGGCTTCGGCTTAATATTCAATTTTTAAGTCAACAGCATTTTTTTACCCACTACGGTAGAACAATATTAGCACAGGGGAAATGCCAAAACATCAATTTCTTAAAAAACAAATTAATAAAAATCACAAAATCGGCATCAGCTAAAATGAAGTCCAATTGTGCATAACAACAAAATTAAAAATGAAAAAAATACTGCTTATCCTTATTTGCGTTTTTTCAACTCAATTTTTATTAGCTCAGGATTGGAAAACCGATTTTGCCGCAGCAAAAAAAGAAGCGGCTAAAGAAGATAAACCTATTATTCTTGTTTTTCAGGGATCGGATTGGTGTGCGCCTTGTATAAAGTTAGATAAAGAAATTTGGAGCACAGAAGAATTTAAAGACTATGCCCAGAAACACTACGTAATGTTAAAAGCCGATTTTCCGCGGAAAAATAAAAATGCGCTTTCACCAGAACAACAAGAAAAGAACAATAAACTAGCTGAAGTTTACAATTCTAATGGCTATTTCCCATTTGTAGTGGTTTTGGATAAATCTGGTAAAGTTTTGGGACAGGCAGGCTATCAAAAAATTGAAGTAAAACAATATATAGCCATGCTTGATAAGTTTGCGAAATGATGAAAAAAGCAGGATCTTTTTTAATGCTTTTAATATTGTTCGCTGTAGAGGTAAATGCGCAGCAAACCCTGAACCGAACCCTAAAACTTATGGGCAGTCGCTTTGATATTACCGTGGTCGCTAAAGATAGCACAGCGGCGAACAGCGATATCAATATGGCCGTTGCTGAAATTACGCGTATAGAAAAGCGAATTTCATCCTGGGATCCAAATTCAGAGACTTCTTTAGTCAATACCAATGCAGGCATAAAACCCGTAAAAGTTAGTCAGGAGCTTTTTGATCTTATAAAAAGAGCGATAGGGATATCAAAACTTACCGATGGAGCTTTTGATATTACTTACGCATCCATGGATAAAATTTGGAAGTTTGATGGCAGTATGACTAGGATGCCTGCTGAAGAAGATATTAAAAGTTCAGTTTCAAAAGTAGGTTATCAAAATATTATTTTAAATGAAGCTGAACATACCGTATTTCTGAAATTACCCGGAATGAAAATTGGCTTTGGAGCAATTGGGAAAGGCTATGCAGCAGATAGAGCCAAAGATTTACTGCAAAGTAAAGGTGTAATTGCGGGTATTATTAATGCTTCGGGAGATATGAATACCTGGGGTAAACAGGTAAATGGTGAAGATTGGAAGGTTGCCATTACCAATCCTATGGATAAAAACAAAGCTTTTGCTTTGCTGCCTATTAAAAATGAAGCGGTAGTAACTTCTGGAGATTATGAGAAGTTTGTAGAGTTTAACGGAACTCGATATGCACATATTATCAATCCAAGAACCGGCTATCCGGCTACCGGAATTATTAGTGTGACGGTTTTTGCTCCTAAAGCCGAATTGGCCGATGCTCTGGCCACCTCGGTATTTGTAATGGGAAAAGAAGTAGGGTTAAATAGAATTAACCAGTTACCTAAAGTAGAATGTATAATTATTGATGTTGAAGGAAATATTCATACTTCAGATCATATTGAAATAGCGACTAAATGATTAAAAAAGTAGTAATACTGGCGTTAATAGCTTGCAGTACTGTTTCATGTTCGGCAATTAAGGAATATGAAAAAGTGTATATAAATGATCCCGATATGGTTTTGGGAGCAAAGAAAGTAGATCGGTTTCAAACAAATTTTCATTCGTACAGGGAAGCAGCTTCTGGTGCAAATGGAGGCAAAACTGGTGGAGGATGCGGATGCAATTAAAATATCAATATAGTATTGTAGCGATTTTGGGCATTTTAAATGTCAATTTTTTAATAGCTCAGCAAGAGCAATCTTCTTCTGGTGAGGTTGATGGCTACAAAAAAAGGGTTTTAGAAAATACCGAAATCGACTTTCTAAGCAGTTATTATTCTCAGGATGGAAATAATGCAGCCGTATCTGGTGGTACGGGAACAGAAGAGCTTACCGATTTTACGCCAACCATCGTGGTATCTATTCCGTTAAATGTAGATGATGTTTTGACGATAGATGCAGGTGTTTCAGCATATACTTCGGCGTCTTCCAGTAATATCAATCCTTTTGATGGTGCTGGGCAGGCAGATCCTTTCACAGCATCCTCTGGAGCGTCTCGTGGTGATACCTGGGCAAATATTAACGGTACCTATAGCCATAGTTCAGACGATCGTAATACGATCTGGACGGCAGATGCATCTTTGGCCAGTGAATATGATTATTTTTCAATAGGTTTTGGTGGAAGTTTTACAAAGTTATTTAATGAAAAAAATACGGAACTTACCCTACACACCAAAATCTATCTAGATACCTGGAAGCCTATTTATCCTATAGAATTAAGGCCTTTTGGAGAAAGCGGAGCTGGTTTAAATGATGGCTTATTTCAGCAAAATTCGATTACCGGCAATCCTAACTACAATCCTAAATTTACTGAATTTACTGATAAAGGGCGAAATTCGTATACTTTGGGATTAAATTTTTCCCAGATTCTTAGTGAGCGATTGCAAGGATCACTGGCGTTGGATGTGGTGAGCCAAAACGGACTTTTATCGACGCCTTTTCAGCGGGTATATTTTGCAGATGTTGCGGATTCATTTATTCAGAATTTTCAGTTGGCGGATGCTATAGAGCAATTACCCGATACAAGACTTAAAATTGCAGTTGGCGGTCGCTTAAATTATTATCTAAACGAAACTTTTGTACTGCGTGGTTATTATCGTTATTATAGTGATGATTGGGGAATACAATCGCATACGGCAAGTATAGAAATGCCCATAAAACTGGGTAGTAAATTTACACTTTACCCATCGTATAGATATTATACTCAAACTGCTGCAGATTATTTTGCCGGTTACGAGATGCATCGTTCTAACCAGCAATACTATACATCTGATTATGACCTTTCAAAATTCCATGCAAATCAGTTTGGGTTTGGTGTAAATTACACCGATATATTTACCAATTTCAATATCTGGAGTTTGCATTTAAAGAGTATCGATCTTAGATATCTTTATTACAAAAGGAATTCGGGGTTAAACTCAGGATTGGTATCTTTTGGAGTTAACTTTATAATTCCGTAGTATTTTTTAGAAAACTATCTCAAATTCAACTGTAATATGCTCACTAAAACCAATTAAAAATGTCTCGTAAAAAGAAATTTTCAAGTATACTTTTAATAACTATGGTACTGGTTGTCGTAGTACTTCAGTTTTTTAGACCGTCAAAAAATATTTCCGAAGAAATATCGAATAATGATATTTTAAAAGCTGAAGATTTACCAAGAGAGGTCTCCAGAATTTTGGTGACTTCCTGTTATGATTGCCATTCTAATAATACTAATTATCCCTGGTATAGTGAAATTACGCCTGTAAATTTCTTTTTAGATAATCATGTGAAGGATGGGAAAAGGCATCTCAATTTTTCGGAATGGGCCAAATTATCTGCTGAAAAAAAAGCGCATAAAGTTGAAGAAATAGGGGAAGAGATTGAAAATAATAAAATGCCATTAGATTCTTATGTTTGGTTGCATAAGGAGGCCAAGCTTACTGAAGCACAAAAACAACTTCTATTAGATTGGGTAAAAAATTACCAGCCTAAATAGCTAATAGAATAAAGATGCTGCAACAGGGACATAGGTTAAACATAAAATGATTGCCCCGATAATTGCGAAACTAAAGGCCAGGGCCATTGGTCTAAACATTTTACCTTCGACATTGGTAAGGGAAAGAATAGGCAGGAATACAATCAGAATAATTACTTGTCCAAAAATGGCAGACCCCATCATTTTAGAAGCGCTTACAAAAGTAGCCTGATCGTTTAGATTACGAATTTCTTCTTTATTTAGCTGGTTGTATTTTCTAAAGCGCTGTGTAATTTCGAAAGCACAATATTCTACGATAATTACGGCACCATCTATGATAATTCCAAAATCAATTGCGCCTAAACTCATGAGGTTAGCATCAATTTTAAAAATATACATCATAGTAAGTGTAAATAAAAGACAAAGTGGAATTACGGAGGCAACGATAATTCCAGAGCGAATATCTCCCAGAATTAGTACCACTACAAAAATCACGATGATAAATCCTAAAACCAGATTTTCGGTAATTTTAAACGTAGTTTTACTTATAAGTTCACTTCGATCTAAAAAAGGATTAATTTTAACCCCTTCGGGTAAATTAGATTGGATTTCTGCCACCCGTTCTTTAACCGAATTGATCACCTTTTGTGAGTTAGCGCCTTTTAACATCATTATTTGGCCCAATACTTTTTCGCCTTCATCATTCCCGGTAATTGCACCGTATCTGGGTGCATGCCCAAAGTCTACCTGTGCAATGTCCTTTATATAAATTGGCTTATCACCTTTAATGCTAACTACGGTATTTCTAATCTTATCTAAGGAATCGATTTTACCATCTCCACGAATAAATAAGACCTGATCGTTTTTCTCGATATATCCACCTCCAGAAATACTATTATCAGCCTGTAGGGCCGTTAGAATATCTGAAATTTTGATATTTAAAGCGCTAAGTTTGGCCGAATTTATAGCAACTTCATACTGCTTTAAATAACCACCCCAGGTATTAATTTCAACAACTCCGTCGATACCCGAAAGTTCTCTTTTTACAATCCAATCCTGAATGCTCCTTAATTGGGTAGCATCATATTGATCTTCATACCCGGGTTCGGTTTCTAACATATACTGATAAATTTTCACCAAGACCAGTCATTATAGGAGAGCCAATGTCTTTAGGAATACTTTCTTTAGCCGCATTAATTTTTTCTGAAATAAGTTGGCGTGGTAAGTAGGTGCCTAAAGATTCGTTGAAGACGATCGTAACAACTGAAAGTCCGAATTTAGAAACCGATCGAATTTCTTTCACTCCCGGCAAATTGGCTATTTCTAGCTCTATGGGATACGTGATATATCGCTCCATATCCTGTGTAGATAGATTTTGAGAAGTGGTGATAACCTGAACCTGATTATTGGTAATATCTGGCACTGCCCCAATAGGAATATTATTCAGTGAGTACATTCCCACCCCTATGAGAATTGCGGTAAATATTCCAACAAGAATCTTATTTTTTAAACTGAACCTAATAATCTTCTGAAGCATTTTCTAAATAAATTTAAGAGCAATTTGCATTTTTGCTCTTAGTAATCACTAAGGCAATACTTAATATTCGCTTAAAAAAATGTTCATTTTTAGGGAACTAGCTGTTTCAAATCGACTTTATTAATCGATAATTCAAATAAGCTTCTTTTGTAAGCATTAAAGCCATTTTATGTGAAGTCTATGTTATAGTAATTCCTGATATTTGTTTTTTTTAGTTTTAATAATGGAAGCAAGACATCGACATCGTATCGCCTTAAGTATCTGTTTTTTTGTTAGTGGAATTTCATTTTCTACCTGGGCCTCCAGGATTCCATCTGTTAAAGAATTATACAATCTTAGTGAAGCCGAATTGGGAAGCTTGCTTTTAGTGATGCCTTTTGGTAATATCGTAGGTTTACCAATTTCGGGATGGCTGGTATCAAAATTCGATAGCCGTAGCCCCCTTTTTGCCGGGATTATTCTTATTTCTTTGTCTTTAGCCGGTATCGGATGGTCTTCCAGTATTTACAGTTTAATGATAAGCATGTTCTTTTTTGCATTTGCGATGCGAATAATGAATATTGCTATGAATACTCAGTCCATAAGTTTACAAAAATCTTTTCTCCGTAAGATTATTGGTTCTTTTCATGCAGCATGGAGTTGTGGTGGTATTATAGGGGTAGCGTTATCTACTTTTATGGTAAAGTTTGGCATAGATATGCCGATACATCTTAGTATTGTTGGCGTTGTAAGTTTGGTATGTATAGGGAGTAGTTTTAATTTTTTACTTAGCGGAGACAAAACAACGGGTGGCAGTAAACTTAAATTAGGCAAACCAGATGGCTATATTTTTATTTTAGGACTAATGGTGTTTTTCGCTGCCTTATGTGAAGGGGGGATGTTTGATTGGAGCGGAGTTTATTTTAAAGAAGTGGTAGGCGAAGAAATTTTTACTCTAGGTTATTTAACCTTTATGGTTTTTATGGCACTTTCAAGGTTTTTCTCTGATTTGATAGTTGAAAAAATTGGAATGCCAAAAACCTATATCGTTAGTTCTTTAATGGTGGTCTGTGGTGTTTTAACTGTTGTTTTATTTCCATATTTCTGGCCTGCTTTAATAGGGTTTAGTGTGGTTGGTTTAGGAATAGCAGCTGTCATGCCAATGACGATGGGATTGGCTGGGGAATCGCCAAAATACAGTCCTGGGATGGCCATTTCTATAGTAACCACATATAGTGTAACGGGAATGTTACTTGGCCCTCCATTGGTAGGATATTTAGCTGAATTATTTGGATTAAAAATTGCTTTTTTACTCTTCTTAGTTGCCGGATTAATGCTTTATCCTATTTCAAGAAGATTTTTTAAAAGACAGGAAAAACTTCCAAATTGTTAATCATGGTTAACAATTTTAGCTTTGATAACGGCCGGAGTAATAGAAGTTTTTTCATGTAAAAAGCTTTTACGCTTTTCATCTTTAAAATTAAAAAACATAAGAAGCAGGTAGAGCAAAAGCAGAAAGCAAAGACTTAAGATTGAGATATTCTTTTTTAAGAAAGCCCTCATGCCTAGTCATTTGTTTCTATAAAATAAGCTTTACCGTCATTGTAACCTTCTATAAAAGCTTCTGAATTTTCATTCCAGTCTAATACGACGTTTAGCATGAAATAGCAGAAAAATCCGAACAATAGAAATTTAAGGTCTCTTTTGGTGATCTTTTGCATCATTGGTTGGTTATAGGTTGTTTAAATCAATAGGATTATAAATTTAAAGTATTTTTAACAACTTAAAAAAGGGGATTATTCCCCTTTTTAAGTTGTTAATCACTAATCTAGTATTCTTGTTTTTGCATTAGAAACTCTTCATTCATTTTATCGAATCGTACTCCGCTGGTTCTGCCATTATCCACTTCAAATCCTATAATTTTATCTTTACTGTTTCGTATAAATTTTATGGCCTGAACAGGAAAACCTGTGGCAAAGCTATCTTCGGTGGTATATTCTAATTTCAAATTTTCGGGAAATAGAAAGCTGGAAATTTCTAATTGATCGTTTTTTAAATTGATGTGGTAAACGGTTTCAATTTCAGTACTGTAAAAATTTCCTGTGAAATTTTTTAGGTCTACATTTTCCGAAGTTTTTATTTTTTTGGCTTTATGTAGTCCGTTTTGGATTAAGGTTAATGAATCTGCCGTTCCATTCTCATTTAGATGAAATTTAACCCTAGCGTTAACTCCTTTTATTTTGAATAGTGAGTCCGATTCGGCCACAAGGTCAAATTCCGGTTGCCCGGTAGCCTGAGCATAAATTCGATCTTCATCTTTCATAAAAGTCATTACGAAGGTTTTCATTTCTTCTAAAGCATATTTGCCCAAAAGTTTATCGAATTTTGAGGTTTCGTAGACAAAATCTTCTGAGTTTTTATCTGAAGAGATCTTGGTTGCGGTATGAATACCATTTTGCATCAACGTTAAACTATTAGCAGTACCATCTTCATTCAGGTTAAATTTTACACGTGCTTCTATACCTTTAATTTTAAAAACCGAATCAGATTCGGCAATAAGATCTATTTCAGGCTGTCCGGTAGCCTGGGTATAAATTCGGTCACCTTCCTTCATAAAACTCAGGATAAAATCGGGAGATTCATCTAGGACATACTCACCTAATAGTTTTTCAAACTTTGCAATGTTATATTCACCATCTTTTAAAGTCTTAGCATCATTAAACTCATTTTCAAAATAAATATCGGCTATTTTATTAGCTATTCCTGCACTGTTGAAAGATGCATTATTACTTTCAGTAATTACAGCAGCATCAAATTCAGGGAAATACATAAGCATAGATCGGTGCGCAGCATCAGCGCCACCGTGATGAATTCTTGTTTTGTTATGGTATTTATCGATGGAAAGTCCAAATCCATAATCCAATGTATCCCCATCTTTTAATACAAATGCTGTGGTCATGGTCTTATAAATTTCTTCACCCCCCAATTGATGAGACTTGAAATTTTGGATCCAATTTTTTAAATCTGGTAGTGTGGTATAAATTCCGCCCGCACCACGAGAATATTGTAAATCTTCAACTTCTACATATTTACCAGAGTCCCCAATTTTATAACCAGCGGCTCGATTTGGAATAATTTCGTCATTAGAAGCTCTAACACGAGTATCCTTCATATTTAAAGGTTGAAAAATATTTTCTTTCATCCATTGTGGAAAAGGGGTATCGGTAACTCGCTCTACTACAAGGCTAAGTAAAATAAACCCGGTATTGTTATAATTGAATTTTGTTCCCGGTTCGTTTTGTAATTTTGGTTGGTTTTGGATGCTTCTAATAATTTGTTCTTCACTAATTGGGAGGGTAAGATCACTCCCGGTAAGACTAAAAAGATTTAAAAATTCACGATATCCGTTGGTATGGGTTAAGAAGTTACGCAGCGTCACTTTCTGTTCAAATTCGGGTAATTCAGGGATATATTTTCGAATATCATCATCAATATTTAATTTTCCCTGCTGCTGCAACAACATAATAGCCATGGCGGTAAATTGCTTAGAAGTAGATCCTATGTTTGTTGGCGTTGAGGTTTTAAACGGAATCTGATAGCTAAGATTCGACATCCCGTAGGCTTTTTCTAAAAGTGTTTTACCATCTTTCAATACCAAAACTTCGGCTCCCGGAACATCACCGGAATAGCCTATAAGTAATTGATCTACTTTTCCCTCTGGTGTTTTGGCCAGAGGCTCGGCTGTTAAGATCTCTATGCTAAAGGCACCAGAATCTTTTTTAAAAGGAGCTACTTCCAAACGATAATCGCCTTTTTTATTGGTGGTAAAACAGAAGAAGTCCGGGCCTTTTCCGGTTTCGTCAAATTCTTCTAACAATTTATTTTCTTCAGAATATAGTTTAATAATACCGTCAACACTGTTTTGGTCGATTTTACCGTAAACAAAGTAAGCAGAATCCAACGCTATCGTAAAGGATTTAGAATCTTCTGAAGTTTCTAATTGTGCTGAGATTGGTTGATTTAGCTTTAAATTTTGACTTTGCGCAGGTAGGAGTGTAGCTTTTAGTAAAATAAATGCAAAGCATAATAACTGTCGTTTTTTCATGATTGATGGTTTAAGTAAGACCGCATTGGCCATTTATTAATTCCTCGTTGATTGGGTAACTCCTCGAGGTTTTTAAAGAGATGTATACCTATACGACGACCAATATTATAATTGGTTACAAAATAATTTTTTTCAATTATAACCGTTATATATTACGTTTTGCGATTGAAAGATTCTTAGGCTCACCTTAAAGTAGATATAATCTAATTAAAATATAATGAAAAATAATTATTTCCTATTTGCAATTTTAGCGGTTTTCTTCTTTTCCTGTAGCAATGATGATCATGAGACGAGATTTTCTGAAGTTTCTGATAATTACTTTGTTAACGATCCAACCACTTCAGAGTATAACCTTGAAGAATGGCAGGATCTTATAGGTATTCCTTTTTATGTAAAAGCCGTGGCTTCTAATACCTATTTATCTACAAAAGGATCAGATAATAAGTTGACATTAACCGATTTTGATGAATAAAATGAACAACTATTATTTGGCATTTCAGAAAAGGATGAGGTTTCAAGGTCACTTTCATTAATTTCGGTAATAGAAATGGAAAATATCGGAGTACAATCAATGAACTCTAAAGAAGAGTTATTAGTTCCTGTAATTTTCGATGCTGCTGAAAATAATACACTTCAGGATACTCAATATTGGCGTTTAATAGCTAGTGAAAACAATCATTATTCATTAATTGAAAATGCTACATTAGGTGAAAATGAGAAAAATTTTGTTTTAGAAACGGCAGAAAATTCGATTTATCTTTCTTCAAAAAAAGATACGCAAAATCAACAATTTGAAATTATTCCCAAAGGTGATTTTGAAATTGAAAATATACAATTTGATACTGAAGCCGGAAAAGTTATGAATAGTGAGTGGATAACATTTTCTAAGGATACGGTAACTAACCCTACCAATGAATTTAAGGAAGTAACTGTTTATGATGAATATCCTGATACGCTACATGCTTCTTTTATCGAAAATAACCAACAAGTTTTAATGCCTTTAAAAAATAATCAAATAGAAATACGATTGCCTGCTATTGAAGTCATTTACGATGAAATCAACGTTAGTCATGGCTGGGATAAAATGATAACATATGCTGAAAATAGTGAGTGGAAAAGAAATGTTGGGATCTCAGGTCAATCTGACCTCAAAATTCCACCACAAACAGAGTATGAGATCACTTATAATATCAACAGGTATACTATTGAAGTACCTTATGAAATTACCTATAAAGATCAATCATCTGGTGCAAGTTTCAGAAAAAAGGGTATTTGGACAACCGAATTTTATTATGAATCAGAAACTAAATTAAATGAAATTAATAAATAAGTTTATATACTTTCCCGCCGCAGTACCTGTAGCGGTGGGTTTTTTATCACACTACGGCTATTTGCCAATCCAATAATTAAAACCAGTAAAGTAATCCCCGGGAATAAAATTCCAAACGGAATCCAGGATGGAATAAAGGTGGTTTCAAAAGCCAACCAGGCTAATAATAAACTACTTATTAGTGATAATAAAATTCCACTTAAACTTCCCAAAACCCCCAAATAAATATATTCTAGGGCTGCAATCTTAAGAATCTGGTTACTTTTAGCACCTATTGTTCTAAGCAGGACACTCTCTTTAATGCGTTGATATTTACTGGTTCTAACCGCACCTAATAGAACAATAATTCCCGTAAGAATACTAAAAAAGGCCATAAAATTGATGATCCAACTTATTTTGTCCAGTAATCCTTCGATTATGCTCAATACCTGGCGTAAATCTAAAATCGAAATGTTTGGATAATTTTTGACTAATAATTGCTGAATTTCAGCCGACTTTTGTGCATCGGGGACCTTTGTCGTTATGACATGAAATTGTGGTGCCTGCTCCAAAACACCTTTTGGAAAAACAATAGAAAAGTTAGTCTGCATCCGTCCCCAATCGACCAGTCGGGTACTGGCAATTTTCGTTTTCATTAAAACACCCTGTACATTAAAAGTGACCTGATCGCCAACTTCAACCTGAGCATCTTCAGCAAAATTTGTACTTACCGATATCGGGATCATTTCAGGATTTTCAACTTCAGCAATCCACTCTCCATTTTCAATACTTTCCGAAGCAATTAAAGAGTCCCGGTAGGTCACACGAAACTCATGGCTTAAAATCCACCCGTTAATAGTAGAAATGCTGTCTTCTCGAATCTCATTTACCGATCTTCCCTTAATATTTTGCACGCGCATCGTAACGATTGGGATATCTTCGATTACAGGTAAATCCTGCGAAGCTATAGTTTTAGACACGTTTTTCGTCTGGCCTGTTTGTACATCCAGCAAAATCATATTGGCACTGGTGTCGTTATTATCTAAGGTAGCCTGTGCGAGTAATAAATCTTTACTAAAATAAAGTGTACTGATTAAAAAAGTACCAATGCCAATTGCCAAAATCAGGATCAAGGTCTGGTTTTGTGGTCTGAATAAATTCCGAAGGGATTGTCGTGAAACAAAACTCCAGGATTCAGGGAAAAATTTTCGGATAAGATTCATAAATACCTTAGCAATACCGGCTAAAATCGCAAAAGTGACTAATACACCAGTAATGAATGACAATGCATATTGCCAGTTTCTAAGGAGCCAAAATGAGAAGAGGAATAAAAATAAAATAATCAATATTGAAATTCCTAAAAGTGCTTTTCGTGATTTTGAACTCGTATTTTCCTGAACACGTAAAACCTGAAGCGGTGATACGTAAAGTGTACCTACAAGAGGGTACAATGCAAATAAAACAGACATTAAAATACCCAATACGATTCCGGCTAAAATTACTCTTGGTGAAATCGATAAAGCTATTTGTAGCGGGAGTAAACCTTCTAAAATTATCGGAAAAGCATATTGTAAAATTACGCCTAGAATACTTCCTAAAATTCCGCTTAAAAATCCTATAAAAGCAACCTGAATCAAGAAGATTAAAAAACTTTGTTTTCTAGAAGCCCCCAGGCATTTTAGCACCGCAACCGATTTTAATTTTTCCTTGATGTAAATATTAATTGCGCTGGCAATTCCCACACAGCCCAATAATAAAGCAATAAAAGCAACAAGATTTAGGAACTTTCCGAAGTTTTCATAACGTTTACCTAATCGCTCACTGGTTGATAGATGGGTGTCAAGATCGGCATCTTCTTGCTTTAATTGGGGGACAATTTTTTCATCTAAAAGTTTAAGATTGGTATTTTTATCGGCTAGAAAATAATAGTCGTAATTAATACGGCTTCCGGTTTGTATGAGTCCGGTTTGCTCTATAAATTTATACGGAATAATCACCGGTGGCGCTATCGCTCCAAAAAGTGAAGAACTACCGGGAGCCTGCTTTAATTCTCCTAAAATAGGGAATATGATGTCGCCAATTTTAATACTATCACCTACTGCAATGTCGAGCTGAAGCATCACAGTAGCATCTACTAAAGCGCCATTTTGATTTTGGTAGTCTGAAGCTGCAGATTTAGGTGTGGTTTCCAGTTCTCCATAAAAAGGAAACCCCTTATCAATACCACGAACGCTTACAAATTTTGTTCCTGTCTTGTTAGGAAAAGCAGCCATGGAGGCAAAACTAATTTCGCGTGAATCGATACCCAGAGAATCCATGATTTCAGTTACCCGCTCGCTTGGCGGATGATTCATATCTATGGTATAATCGGCACCCATCAGGGATTTAGATTGTAACGCAATATTATCCTGTAAATTTTCTCCAAAAGATTGAATAGAAACCACGGCGGCAATTCCCAAAACAATAGAAGCCATAAAAAGCAAAAGCTTGCGTTTACTGGCCTTTCCATCTCTCCAGGCCATTTTTAGCAGCCAGGAAAATCCTGGTTGTTGAGTCTTAATTTGCTGCATTTAAATCCCTGTTTTCTGGTCAGATACTATTTTCCCACCCTTAATTTCTAAAATATGCTGGGTCATTTTGGCCAATTCCATATCATGAGTTACAATCACCAAGGTGGTGCCTAGCTCGGCATTTAAATCAAATAATAACTGAATTACTTTTTTCCCGGTTTCAGCATCCAGATTTCCGGTAGGTTCATCAGCAAAAAGAATTTCAGGATCGTTAGAAAAAGCTCTGGCTAAAGCTACCCGTTGTTGCTCTCCGCCAGAAAGTTGTGAAGGATAATGATTCATTCTATGGTCTAAACCTACTTTCTTCAGTAATGCTTTAGCTTTTTCTGTAGCCTGTCTGTTTCCTTGTAATTCTAACGGAACCGCCACATTTTCTAATGCGGTAAGTGTGGGTAATAATTGAAAATTTTGAAAAACAAACCCCACTTTTTGATTCCGTAGCGAGGCCAGGTCATCTTCAGAAAGACTGCTTAATTGTATGCCACATAATTCGATTTCACCCTTGTCAATCTGGTCTAAACCTGCGCAAAGTCCCAATAAAGTCGTTTTTCCGCTACCCGATGGGCCAACGATCGCAAAGGTTTCTTTGGCTTCAACTTCGAAATTAATATCATGCAAAATCTGGAGTTTTTTACTTCCGCTGTCGTAGCTCTTCTCTAGGTTGGTAAGGTTTAATATCTTTGTCATTGTATGCTGTGGGGCTCTAAAAATTAGATGTTATGTTTTTATTGGCATCGCCAAAAGGATATAATAACCCAAGGTTCCTGATTCAGTATTTTTAAAAACAGAATATTCAAGAACGTACAAAATAAGAAATGATTTTAAGACCTTCTGAGATTTATCCCTAAACTTGTTTAAATTTCTTTTGAAAAAAATTGACCATGAAAATAACCAATCTTAGTAAACTAATCGTAGCGATTTTTTGCCTTATTTTTTTTAATTCCTGCAAAAACGAAGAAAAGCAGTCTGGGTCTTCTTCTGAAAAAGTTTCTACTGAAACTGCTTCTGAAGAAAATAAAGCTGAAGAAGCGCCAGTCGTGTTATTTTTTGGAACCAGTTTAACCGCAGGTTTAGGCTTGGATACTACAGAAGCATACCCGGCGCTGATTCAGAAAAAAATGGATTCACTGGGGATGGATTATAGCGTGGTGAATGCAGGATTAAGTGGTGAAACCACCGCAAGTGGATTAAACCGACTCGATTGGGTTTTTAAGCAAAATGTGGATGTCCTGGTGATTGAACTTGGGGCCAATGATGGTTTACGTGGTGTGTCGTTAAAGGAAACCAAGAGTAATTTAGAACAGATTATTAATACAGCAAGGGAGAAAAACCCTGAAGTAAAAATTATTCTGGCCGGAATGCAAATTCCCCCAAATATGGGAGAGGAATATACCTCTGAATTTAGATCACTTTTCCCTGATTTAGCAGAGCAATATAATTTAGAACTTATTCCTTTTTTATTGGAAGGTGTTGCCGGAGATCCAAAATTAAATCAGGAAGATGGTATTCATCCCACAGCCGAAGGGCAACAAATTCTGGCGAATAATGTCTGGAAAGTATTGAAAGAAGATCTATAATGAGCACTGAACAATAAGCAATAATCAATAACCAATAAACAATGATTAGAGTTAAATGAGTGTTATTTAGACCGCAATAAAACGTAGCCAATACATCTATTTTTATGTTGAGATCGATCTCTCTGCTTCGGTCACGATGGGATTATGAGCTTATGGTCGATGTAGACAATTTACAATTAGCAAAAATCTGTCAACCGGGAATTGTATGTTATAAATCCTTAATTTGAAAATATATTGATTTGATAATTGAGAGTCAAGACACAGGATCCAGTAATCAAGATAAGGTATTGAATTATGAATTTTCGTTATTTTGACCAGATCGTAGCAGAATGGAGAAATCTTTTTTATGAATAAAACTGTGGCAATACGGTAATTTGAAAATCGATCTTTCTTTAAACCTTCAACTTTTCAACTTTCCACTTTAAAAACATCAACCTCAAGATCAAAAAAAATCCGACTATAAATTAGCCGGATCTCATTGTTCAAAAAATTAAACGTCAACTTATAATTTTCTCACCCAAATATTTCTAAATTGAACTTTGGTACCGTGATCTTGTAAAGCAATAACATCTTCTTCGTGCGCCTCAGGGTAATTATGTAAACCAATATAAAGGGTTAAGCCTTGTATAGTTGTGTTGTTTTGTACGACCACGCCATTATGGAGCACGGTAATTTTTGCCTTTTGGTCTATTTTGCCATCTTTAAAACGTGGAGCAGTGTAAATCACATCGTATACATTCCATTGATCTGGAGAACGCATGGCATTAACTAGTGGTGGCGCATCTTTATAAATACTTCCTGCCTGGCCATTGCTATAAGAGCGGTTATTGTAGGAATCTAAAATTTGTAACTCGTATCGGTTTTGAAGAAACAATCCGCTGTTTCCTCGTCCTTGTCCTGAATTTTCTACCTTATCGGGAGCACTCCATTCAATATGAATTTGTGCATCGCCAAACTTCATTTTCGTCTGGATGCCGCCGGAGCCTGGAACAACTTCAAAATAACCATCTTTTATAGCCCAGGGAGCTGCTTTTTCGGTATCAGCCTGACTTACCCATTGATCTAAATTTTCACCATCAAAAAGTATGATAGCATCTGAAGGTGCATCACCCGGTTTTTCACCCGGAGTAATTTTACTAACCTGGGGTTCCCAAATTTCAGTCATTTCTGGTTTCATGGGCATAGGAGATACTTCTGGCGGTGTATTAGGCGCATCAACCTGGGCAAAACCAATACCGTAACATCCTATACCAAATAATAATAGTGTGGTTATTTTAAGTTTTTTCATATTCTTAAAAAAAGAGTTTGATTAAATTTCTTCTGAAATATAAAGAATAAGTAATAAAAAGCCTTTAAAAATTATAGAATTATAAAAACAGAAATGAAAATAGTCTAATAAACAGGAATATAATCAACCCAATCTCATGAATATTTGAATGGAAAATATGAGAAGTTGGATTATAATAAAGCTCCTTAAAAATATATGAAAACTGACTGTTTAATTTAAATCAATTCCAAATAGCTAATATTTAATAGCGTTTAAGAAAAATTTTAGTAATTTTTATAAAAAATTATGTCATGGCGAAATTCAATCTTAATATCAACGGTGAAGAGAAAACCGTAGATGTAGACCCTAATACCCCGCTATTATGGGTTTTGAGAGATCATTTACATTTAGTAGGAACTAAATATGGCTGCGGAATTGCCCAATGTGGCGCCTGTACGGTTCATTTTAATGGTGCTGCAGTACGTTCTTGCCAGCTACCGATTTCTTCTTTAGAAGGAAGTAAGATAAAAACTATCGAGGGTTTGTCTGAAAATGGAGATCATCCAGTACAACAGGCCTGGTTAGACATAGACGTTCCGCAATGCGGTTATTGCCAGGCCGGGCAAATTATGTCGGCTTCTGCATTGTTGGAAAGCAATCCAAATCCAACAGATGAAGAAATAGAAAATGCCATGAATGGTAATATTTGTCGATGCGGCACTTATAGCCGAATTAAAGCGGCGATCAAAGCTGCTTCAAAATCTCAAATAGCCTAATTTAACCTCAGAGAAATGACAAAGAAAAGTACAACAGTTAATAGAAGGTCTTTTATAAAGAGTGTTGGTATTGCCGGTGGTGGTTTGCTTATTGGCTTTAACTGGCTGGCCTGCAAGCGCAGTGAAGAAGTTGCTGTGGGAGAAACGGCCTTAGAGATGCCCGATGAGTGGTTTGAACTTAACGGCTATTTAAAAATAGGCGATAATGGGGTGGTGACAATTTATTCTCCAAATCCTGAAATTGGTCAGAATGTAAAAACCTCGATGCCAATGATGGTGGCTGAAGAACTTGATGTAGACTGGAATAATGTGATTGTAGAACAAGCGCCTTTAAATACTGAATTATACTCAAGACAGCTTGCCGGTGGTAGTCAATCAATTCGCCAGGGTTGGGAACCGCTAAGAAGAGCAGGAGCAACAGCAAGATATATGCTATTGGAAGCTGCTGCGAAGCAACTGGAAGTTCCGGTGGAAGAACTAAGCGTGGAAGACGGAATTATTTCGCATTCGGGTAGCGATAAGAAAATTTCGTACGGAGAGATTGCCAAAGCTGCCGCTGAGATTGAAATTCCAGAGGAAGAGCAGGTTATTTTAAAGTCCAAAAACGATTTTAAAATTATAGGTTCTTCAAGAAAAAATGTAGATGCTAAAAAGATCGTAACCGGGCAACCGCTTTTTGGCTTAGATACTTATAAAGAAGGAATGCTAACGGCCATGATCGTTCATCCTCCAAAATTTGGGATGGAATTTAAATCGATGGATGCCGATAAAATTAAAGAAATGCCAGGCATTAAAGATGTCTTTACCATCGATACTTATCCAGAAGGGCTCCAAAAACAATGGAGTGATGTTTCTGCCTTCAGTAAGTTGGTTGTTGTTTTAGGAGAATCGACCTGGCAGGTCATGCAAGCCAAAAAAGCTTTAAAAGTAGAATGGGATTTAAATCCTGAGCTGACAAAAAAGATTGAAATTCTTGAAAAATCAGCAGGAATGGGAGAGGTAAGTGGTTTAGAGAGTTCAGCAATACATACTTCTTTAATGGCTGATGTTGGATCTAAAAAAGCGGAAACAATACGAAAAGACGGGGATCCGGAAACTGCTTTTAAAAAAGCAACAAGAATTATAGAACGCTCCTATACCTGTCCGTTTTTAGCGCATAACTGCATGGAACCCATGAACTTTTTTGCCAATGTCACCGAGGATAAAGCCGAATTATTAGGCCCTATTCAAACTCCCGAATATGCTGAGAAAACCATCCAGTCCCGTTTAGGTTTAGACCTTGAGAATATAGATATCCAAATGACAAGGATGGGTGGCGGTTTTGGGCGTCGTTTATATGGTAATTTTCTGGTAGAAGCGGCGGTAATATCTCAAAAAGCAGGCGCACCGGTTAAGTTGGTGTATTCCAGAGAAGATGACATGACAGATGGTGTTTATCGCCCGGCATATCACGTAACTTATAGAGCTGCTTTAGATGCCAATAATAAGATCACTGCATTTCATGTTAATGCAGGGGGAATAAAGGAAAGTCCGTTATTCGCCAATCGCTTTCCTGCCGGAGCAATTGAAAATTATTTAGCCGAAAGCTGGACCTTGGATAGTAATATTTCAATAGGAGCTTTTAGAGCGCCAAGGTCTAATTTTATAGCCGGAGCCGAGCAATCATTTTTAGATGAGTTAGCGGAAGAAACCGGTCAAGATCCAATTCAGTTTAGGCTAGATCTATTGAAAAAAGCCAAGGAAAGTCCGGTAGGGGAAAACAATGATTATGATGCGACTCGTTTTGCCGGCGTGCTAGAAATGGTAAGAGATAAATCGGGTTGGGGAAGGCAAGACCAAAATAGTAATCGCGGAATTTCAGCTTATTATTGTCATAACTCGTATGTGGCTCAGATCTTAGATTTAAGAGTCCAAAATAACGAACCGATTATCGATAAAGTAGTTTGCGCGGTAGATTGCGGAATTGTAGTAAATCCAGATGCCGCTAAAAATATGGTAGAAGGCGGAACCATAGATGGTATTGGGCATGCATTATATAGTAAGATTAGTTTTGAAGACGGGATGCCGCAACAAAGTAATTACGATACTTATCGTTTAATACGACATAAGGAAGCACCAAAAAGTATAGAAGTATATTTTATCGAAAATGGAATCGATCCAACCGGATTGGGAGAACCACCATTTCCGCCGGTTATTGGGGCGCTGGCTAATGCTTTATATAAAGCTACCGGAAAACGTTTCTACGATCAGCCTTATATCGCCAGGCTTCAGGGCGAATTAAAAACATAAGCTTATAAATAACGCTGATTAGTTTACGATTTTTAGAGACTGTTTTTTCTATGCAGAAAAAGAAATGTAACTCTATTAAACTAATCAGCGCTACTATTTTTATCCTTTGGGGTTTTATTCTAGTTAAATTATAAAATCATCAATTTTGATATTTAACAGTTTCCTCTTGAGATTTTATTAAAACAGATGCTATTTTCAACTAATTTCGCGATCAGAATGAAATTAGAAGAAAAAGTAAGGGCAGTCGAAAGTTTATTCGAAACCCTTTCAGAAGAGCTTGATACTTTTCAGGCTCAGGCTGGGTTTAGTTGCGCTACCGGATGCGGGAAATGTTGCGAAAAACCAGGTATTCAAGCATCACCACTAGAATTTTTACCATGGGCATTTCAGTGCTTTTTATCAGGAAAAGCTGAAGAAACTTTGGATCACCTAAATTTATCGACTGTCGAAATTTGTCATTTATATAAAACCTTGAGTTTGGAGAGTGGTTCTGGCAGATGTACAGCGTATCACGAGCGTGGTTTGGTTTGCAGACTATTTGGCTATGCAGCGCAACGTGATAAACTGGGGAAACTTCAGTTGGTAAGTTGTAAATTATTAAAGCAGCAATCAGTGGCTTTTCAGAAAACATCGCAGGCGATTCAGGAAAATTTACCGGTACCGGTTTTTAGCGATTATTATTTACAATTGGCGCAAATCGATTTTAATTTAGGAAGAAAAATAATTCCTATTAACAAAGCGATGAAACTGGCTTTAGAAGAAGTTTTACAGTACTACTCCTACCGTCCCTTCCCAATCAATTGGAAAAGAATCGCTTAGGATTTTACCTAATATTGATTAAAAAGGATAGCTTTTTTTAAAATTTAAACTTGTGAATATCTAATCTTAGGATTGCTTTCCTAGCAAACTTTAAATTTTATTTTTGCGCTCTTAAAATTCAAGACATGAGCGTAATTTGGTATGAATGTAAGGTGAAATACAGAAAAACACACGAAACTGGCGAGCAGAAAGTGGTAACCGAAGTGTATCTGCTGGATGCAGTGTCTTATACTGAAGCTGAAACCAGAATTACTGAAGAAATGCAGAAGCTTACCAGTGAAGATTTTATGATTAAAAATATTAAAATCGCAAATTTCGCTGAGGTTCATCCTTTTGATAATTCCGATCGTTGGTTTAAATCTAAGGTTTCTTTAATCGCTATGGATGAAGAAAGCGGAAAAGAAAAAAAATCAAATAGTTATATGCTGGTGCAGGCTAATGATGTAAAAGAGGCTTTTGAGAATACTACTAAGGCGATGGAAGAAACCATGGGTGATTATAGTATACCATCGATTGTAGAATCACCTATTTTAGATGTATTTCCGTATTTTACTGGAGAAGAAGAGCAGCTGGAAAAATATAATATGATGGATGCTGTAGAAAGCTTAAGCGAAGAAGCACAACAGGAAGAGGTAAAACAGGAAGAAGAGTAGGTAAACACATTGTCCAAACATAAGCTTCCTAATTTATAAGCTTATTAGGAACAATATAAAAAAGGCCTTTCAATTTAATTATTGAAAGGTTTTTTTATGCAAAAAAAATAGAATTACAGGAGTTTGTTTTTTTTGGAATTTTAAAGACTTAGCAAGAAAGATATAAAATAAGGCTATTTAAATGATGTAATTGTGTTAAATTTATATAATTTAAGAGAAAAATATAGGTTCATTTTGTTTATAGTGTTAATATTATAACGGAGTTCTTAAGAATAGAAAACTAATAAAGAGATAAACAACTGTTTACGCTCTTTTCTTTTTTACCTAGGAAACCAATCATTAAAACGTTAGCCAACTCAAAACAAACTTAATTTATGAAAAGAAGAGACTTTGTCCAATTAACCGGAATGGGTTTAGGGGCCTTGATGCTTCCTTTTTCTACTATGGGAAGTAATATTGCTGCTGAAGCCCTTTTGGAACCGGGATTAGATGTAGCTGCAAAAAAGATCCTTGCCGATGTAGCTTTAAATACTGCTAGAAATCTTGGAGCCAGTTATGCAGATGCTCGTATTGGGCGATATTTAAATCAATATGTTTTTACTCGTGAAGATAAAGTTCAGAATGTGGTGAATACCGAATCATTTGGTATAGGTATTCGGGTAATCGCTGATGGAACCTGGGGTTTTGCCTCTACCAATGACGTGACTGAAGACGGAATCAAGAAAGCGACCAGCCAGGCTGTTGCCATTGCAAAAGCGAATGCTAAAATTCAGAAAGAACCAGTGCAATTAGCACCGGTGGAGGCGTTTGGTGAAGTAAGCTGGAAAACTCCAATAAAAAAAGATTTTAAAGAAGTACCGGTGTCTCAAAAAGTAGAATTGCTCTTAGATGCGAATTCGGCCGCTATGAATAATGGAGCCAATTTTGTGAACTCCTCTTTGTTCATGGTGAACGAACAAAAATATTTTGCTTCTACAGATGGCTCTTATATCGATCAGGATATTCATAGAATTTGGCCTACTTTCGATGTAACCGCTATCGATCGTACAGCTGGAAAATTTAAATCTAGATCAGCTCTTAGTGCACCCATGGGAATGGGCTATGAATATTTAGATGGTTTAGAAAGCGAAAAATTAGTTGGTCCGGCCGGTTTAAAATTATATAGAAATAGCTACGATATTATAGAAGATGCCACTTTAGCGGCAAAACAGGCTAAAGAAATGCTTACAGCAGAATCTGTTCAGCCAGGAAAATATGATCTTGTTTTAGAACCTAACCATTTAGGACTTACTATACATGAATCTGTAGGACATCCGTTGGAGCTAGACCGGGTTCTTGGTTACGAAGCTAATTATGCGGGTACCAGTTTTGCTACTTTAGATAAATGGAAGTCTGGCGACTTTAAATATGGCAGTGATAAGGTAAATATCGTAGCAGATAAAACGCAACCTCATTCTTTAGGAGCTGTTGGTTACGACGACGAAGGAGTGAAAACCAAGAAATGGGATCTTATTAGAAATGGCATTTTAGTGAATTACGAAGCGATTAGAGATCAGGTTAAAATTATCGATCAAAACGAATCTCACGGTTGCTGTTATGCACAAAGCTGGAATGATGTTCAGTTCCAAAGAATGCCAAATGTTTCTTTAGAGCCGGGCAAAGAAAAATATTCGGTAGAAGAAATGATAAAAGATGTAGAAAAAGGGATTTATATCGCAGGTCGCGGCTCGTATTCTATCGATCAACAGCGATATAATTTCCAGTTTGGAGGTACCGTCTTTTACGAAATTAAGGACGGAAAAATCGTAGGGATGCTAAACGATGTTGCTTACCAGTCAAACACTCAGGAGTTCTGGAATTCCTGTGTGAAGATCTGTGACGAGAGCGATTATCGTTTATTTGGTTCGTTCTTCGATGGGAAAGGTCAGCCATCACAGGTTAGTGCCGTTTCTCATGGTAGTTCTACTTCACGATTTAAAGATGTAAATGTGATCAATACAGGAAGAAGCATCTAAGATTCTCTAACCTAACAAATAAAAAAATGGCAATATATACTGAACAAGAAGCTCGTGAAATTCTTGAAAAAGCAATGAGCTTTTCTAATGCAGATGCTTGCGTAATGTATCTAAGTGGAAGCGAAAGTGGCAATATTCGTTATGCGAGAAATACCGTTTCTACCGCAGGACATCAATCCAACCAATCCTTACAGGTAGTGGCGAACTTCGGAAAAAAATCCGGAACGGCAACCATCGATGAATTCGATGATGAATCTTTAAAAAGTGTGGTACAAAGGGCGGAAGAATTAGCACAGCTTTCTCCTGAAAATCCAGAGTTTATGGATCCTTTAGAACCGCAAACTTATGATAGGCCGGTAAATTATGTAGAGGCAACGGCGAACATTAAACCAGAATATCGGGCTGAAGTTGCTGCAAGTAGTATTCAACCGGCTTCAGAACAGGAAGTCACTGCAGCTGGATTTTTGGATGATGGCGTTTCCTTTAGAGCAATGCTTAATTCAAAGGACCTGTTTGCTTATGATAAATCGACCAACGTGGACTTTACAGTAACTATGCGAACTAATGATGGTACAGGTTCTGGTTGGGTAACCAGGGATTATAATGATATTTCTAAGTTCGATCCGGAAGAAGCTGCCGCAATCGCAATAGAAAAAGCGGTGCTTTCTAAAAAAGCAAGGGCAATAGAACCAGGGAGATATACCGTAATCTTAGAACCTGCCGCTGCCGGAGATCTATTACGAAATATGTACCGTTCTCTTGGCGCACGTAGGGCAGATGAAGGTCGTAGTTTTATGTCTAAAGAAGGCGGAGGCACCAAGCTTGGTGAGAAAATAGTGGACGAACGTGTAAATATCTGGAGTGATCCTTTACATCCCGATGTTCCTACAGCAACATGGAATGGGGATGGTTTACCGCTTAAAAAAACATCCTGGTTAGAAAATGGAGTGGTTAAAAATCTTGCCTACGACAGATATTGGGCCTCAAAAAGTGGAGTAGATCCGGTGCCATTTCCATCAAATATGATTATGGAAGGTGGGGAGATGTCTAGAGAAGAATTAATAAAAAGTACTAAACGCGGAATTTTAGTAACCCGATTTTGGTATATACGATCTGTAGATCCTCAAACCTTGCTCTATACTGGCCTTACGAGAGATGGAACTTTTTATATTGAAAATGGTGAAATTAAATATCCTGTAAAAAACTTCCGGTTTAATGAAAGTCCTATAATTATGTTGAACAATCTGGAAGCCTTAGGCGAGCAGGTGCGAGTGAACGGAAATTTGATTCCATACATGAAGATTAGAGACTTTACATTTACCAGTCTTTCAGATGCTGTTTAATGTTAAGCTAAAAAAGTAAAATCCATAATCTCGTAGAATTCTATGAGATTATGGATTTAGTATAACTAGAAGAAAATTCATAAACGAAGCCCCTTAATTTGAATAAGGATTTTTTCTTTACCAGGTTACAATACGAATCGGGAGATTGGGACGTAGATCAACGAATGCCTTCCAATCTACTAAATTCTTTGATCGAATACACTACACTGCCCGTAGATCCTCAGGAAAATATTATTTCGTTGGGAAGCGATGAAATTTTTAATTGTCCGTTTTGCTATTTATCGGGACATAAACTCGTCCAGTTTACAAAAGCCGAAAGTGATAATTTTAAAAAATACGTTGAAAATGGCGGTTTCGTATTTGTAGATGATTGCAATCATGATATCGACGGACTTTTCGCTAAATCTTTCGAGCGTCAAATGGAAGAAATTTTTGGCCCACTGGCTTTAAAAAAGATTTCGAACGATCACGAGATTTACTCCAGCTTTTTCGAGTTTGAGGACGGTCCACCAACAACTTCTCAAGAATTAAATGGTTGGGGAGACGATCTGGTACACGAATATCTTAAAGCCATCGAGATCCAGGGAAAGATAGGCGTCTTATATTCTAATAAAGATTATGGTTGTGAATGGGATTATGATTTTAGAAATAAAAGATTTTATCGAATAGACAATACTCGCTTTGGTGTAAACATCGTAATGTATGCACTTACGGCATAAGAGTTTTAAAATATGAATGAAGAATTACTAAATCTTGAAAAAGAAGTAAAAGACCTAACCACCAAAATTGACCTTCTAAAAACGGAGATCGGGAAAATTATTATTGGTCAGGAAGAAACCATAGAACAGTTATTGATCACTTTTCTAGCAGGAGGTCACGCTTTGCTTGAAGGTGTTCCAGGATTAGCAAAAACCTTAATGATTAGAACCTTATCTGATGCGATAGCGCTAAAGTTTAAAAGGATTCAATTTACACCAGATCTTATGCCATCGGATATTATTGGTACTGAAATTTTAGAGGAAGATCATACGACCGGTAAAAAGTTTTTTGAGTTTAATAAAGGCCCTATTTTCTCGAATATTATTCTGGCTGATGAAATTAACAGAACGCCCCCTAAAACTCAGGCCGCTTTGTTGGAAGCTATGCAGGAGTTTGAAGTTACCTACTCAGGAAAAACCTATAAGCTGGACAAGCCATTTTTTATTCTGGCCACTCAAAACCCTATTGAACAATCGGGAACATTCCCCTTGCCGGAAGCGCAGCAGGACCGCTTTCTTTTATACATTAAAATTGGATATCCAAGCGAGCAGGAAGAAACCAGTATTTTAAAAAGTACAACGAGTTCCGTAAAAAAGAAGGTCAATCCGGTTATTAGCGAAGAAGAAATTTTGCGTTTGCAGGAATTGGTAAGAGAGCTGCCTATAAGCGATGATCTAATTGGTTACGTAAGTAAAATAGTAAGGGCAACACGCCCAGAAACAACGACCATTGATTTTGTAAAAGAGTGGGTAAGTTGGGGTGCAGGGCCACGTGCAGGACAGGCAATGATTTTAACGGCAAAAGCCAGGGCATTATCCCAAAAAAGACTGGCAGTAACGAAGGAAGATATTAATGTGGTAGCTTACCCTGTGCTACGACATCGGGTAATCGTAAATTTTAAAGCTGAAGCGGCAAGAATTACTTCAGATCATGTTACTAAAGATCTATTAAAGAATATCGCTTTTTAGATGGATACGTATCAGGAACTTTTAAAACCAGAGATCGTTCGGGAAATTTCAGGATTGAGTCTGATGTCCCGTGTGATCGTTGATGGTTATTTGCAAGGCCTGAATAAAAGTCGGCATCTTGGTGTCGGGATGGAATTTAGTCAATATCGCGGTTACGAAGCTGGTGACGACCTACGTTTGCTAGACTGGAAAATGCTGGCCAGATCTGGACGCTATTACATCAAACAATCGGAGATCGAATCTCAGATTAGTGTAAAATTTATTATGGATGCCAGCGCTTCGATGGGACACAGTGAGCATAAGATTACCAAAATGGATTTTTTGAGAATTATGGTGGCATCTATTTCATATTTGGCGTATGACCAGGGAGATGATGTTGGACTTTTTGCATTGAATCAGCATGAATTACGGGCTGTTTATCCCAGGGCCGTAAAAAAAGATTTTAACCGATTATTACACGAATTAATTGCGATCGACAATCGTGGAAAGTGGCCGGAAAGTTCGGCTTCTTTCAATCAAATTCATAGTCATCATCGCAAAGAGATCGTGTTTTTTATTACTGATATGCATCAGCATACATGCGAGTTGCAGGAATTTGCAAAAGCTCTAAAAACAGATCGAAATGAAGTTGCTGTACTCCAAATAATAGGGGAGCAGGAAATGGAATTTGAATATAAGGGCACACTTACTTTTGAGGATATGGAAACTGGCGAAAAAGTAAAAATTACTGCCAAAGAAGCTAAAGCCCAATATTTAAAAGACCTGAAAAAGAGTATAAAGGATAACGAAGATTTCTTCCTTGGAAATGGGATCGATTATCAATTGTTTAAAATGAACGAACCATTAACGAAAACTCTAAAATTATACCTCAAAAAACGAATTAAATTAGCGTAAATGTCTTTTGTAAACCCCACTTATTTATGGAGTCTTTTAGGGCTTTTGGTTCCTATTGCTATTCATTTATGGAATAGGAGCGAGGGAAAAACCATAAAAGTAGGAAGCATAAGGCTAATTAAAGAAAGCCAGACGTCTAAGAGCAGTAGATTGCAGTTTAATGAATTTTTTTTATTGATTTTACGGCTAATTTTAATCAGTTTGGTCTGTTTTATTCTGGCATCTCCTGTATCGATTGCAAAACGCTCAAATCTTAAAATTGCATATATGGTTGAACCATCGCTATTGAAGTTAAAAAGCTTAAGAGAAGCCTTGGATTCGATAATGGATAAAAATGAAGTGTATTTATTTGCTGAAAATTTTCCTGAATATGACAAAGAAAATTTAGTGTCTAATATTGGAGAAAGAGCATTTGAAAATCCCCAATATTGGCAATTGGCGCAGCAGTTTTCTAAGCTGCATAGCGATAGCCTTGTCGTTTTTAGTAAAGCTAGATTAAGCGGAATTAATGGCAAAAGACCCGAAATTGCACAAAAAGTAAACTGGATTGTTATCGATTCTACAGAAAGTACTAGTGAAATCATAGAAATGACTTCGTTTAAAGATTCGCTAGAGTTATTAGAATTCAATATTCAACAAAATTTAGGGCGATTTTCAAAAATAAGAATAGCTGCTATAGATAGCACTAATTATCATATTACTAAAAATGTATTGCGCCATGAATTAGATACGATACGTGTTCAGTTTTATGACGATTTGATGATTGAAGCTCAGGTTAAATATTTGAAAACTTCATTTACTGCACTGGGGAAATATCTAAAAAGACCGGTTGTTTTTAATGATTTTGAAATTGAAAATTCAGTTAGAAATCCTGGAATTTTGATATGGTTAAGTGCAAAGGAATTACCGGAATTTAGTAATACTATTTTAATTTTTAAGCCGAATACCTACGCTGAAAAATTAATCGAAAAGACCGAAAAACCCAGTGTTTTTAAGCTTACAGATACACTACACAGAAAAAATATTTTAGAAGAGCATCTGGCTGAAAATCTTTTACCGCTTATTGGTTTACATCCTAAAATAGATTCTAAAATTACAGAGTTTGATATTCGAAATATAGACAAAGAACTTTTAGCGCCTGTTTTTAACTCCCAACCTAAAAAAAGCTATATAGTGCGATTGGATTTAACAGCCTGGCTTTGGCTAGCCTTTTTATTGTTTTTTAGTATAGAACGAATCGTTTCAAAACATAGGGAGCAATGAGAAAGGGAGCAAAAGTTCTTTTAGATTTTAAAAAACGCTGGCAGCTTTATGCCTGGTTAAAAGTTATAGGATTTGCTATGGCTCCATTAATCGTTTTAAGTGGGCTAGAGATCAAATTTTGGATTTTGCCAATTGTTTTTGTAGCGCTATTGATCGTTTCAATTTTGTTATTAAAACCATTTAAAATAGGGCTTACGCAGGTTGTAAAATTTATAGATACCCGTTTTATTGAGGCTGAATATAGTGCAGCTTTGCTTCTAAAAAAGAATGTTGAGTTATCCAATATTGGACGATTACAGAAGGAGAAAATTGCACAGCGATTTCAGCAGCGGTCTCAAACACTTCAACCGCCGGTATCATTTAAAAGTCTTGTGATTCTATTGTTTTGTTGCCTGCTAATTGGTTTTGGCCTTCAGTATTTTGGAATTGGACTGCGTACTATGACTGAATTTCAACACAATCAGATAAAACCTTCAGTGAAGTTTACTGCGGCAGATTCAACTTCTGTAGAAAACAATACTCCGGCTATAGCAAATGCTGCTTTGGATATTCGGTATCCAAATTATACGGGAATCGGCAGCTTTCGCAGTGATAAAATGGATATTGAAGTCCTGGAAAATTCGCAGGTACACTGGACGGTGGATTTTGATCAAAAAATTGATTCGGTTATTCTAGAGTTTCAATCTCATTCTTATAAAATGAAGGGCGACAAACAGCGATTTGAAATCAGCAAGAAGATCAACGAACCTGTAGTTTATAATTTCCGGTATTTTGATTCGTTGGGTAACGAATATATTTCAGATCTTCATGGTATTAGCGTTTTTGAGGATGAAAACCCGGTGATCGAGATTGAAAATTTAGATCAATTTACATCATTTAATTTTTCCGATGAAAAAAAGCTTCAGTTTAGCTCGAGAATAAAAGATGATTTCGGAATTGACGAGGCATATATTATTGCTACGGTAAGCAAGGGTAGTGGGGAATCGGTGAAATTTAGGGAAGAAAGAATAGAATTTCAGCAATCGATTAATTCGGGTGCAAAAAGCCAGGAAATTTTTCAGGAGATAGATATGGATCGCCTGAACATGGAACCCGGAGATGAACTTTATTTTTATGTTGAAGCTTTAGATCTTAAGGAACCAATAGCTAATGTAACGCGAAGTGAAACCTATTTTGCGGAGATTAAAGACACTGTAAAAATGGATTATATGGAATCCAGTGGTATGGGGGTTGATTTGTTGCCGGATTATTTTAGAAGTCAACGTCAACTTATTATTGATACTGAAAAACTTATCAATGAAAAACCTGAGATTAGCCGAAAGGAATTTGAGAGCAGAAGCAATAATCTTGGTTTTGATCAAAAAACCTTGCGCTTAAAATACGGGCAGTTTATGGGAGATGAAGCCGAAGGAAGCCTGGCGTCTGAAAATGCTGAAAGTCTGGATGGCGAAGAGGATTTACTTGCGGCATATTCGCATAGACACGATAGTGATAATGAGCATAACTTGGTCGAAGAACATGAACATGGGCATGAAGAAGAGGAAGAAGATCCATTAGAAAAATATGTACATAATCACGAAGATCCAGAAGAATCTACTTTGTTTGCAAAATCATTAAAAACGCAGTTGCGGCAGGCGATAAACCAGATGTGGGATGCCGAATTACAGTTACGGATTTATGAGCCAAAAGCTTCACTCGAGTACCAATATCGCGCCTTAGAATTAATCCAGAATATTAAAAATAGTTCACGCATCTATGTACATCGCATAGGTTTTGATCCGCCACCATTGAAAGAGGATAAGCGTTTGACGGGTGAATTGAAAGATGTGGGGAGCTATCAAACAACGCAGGATTATGAGCAGGATTTAATATTTGAAGGAATTAGGAAAGCAATTGCTGAATTAGGCAAATTACAGGAAAGTAAATCTGATAAATTAAGCCAAAGGAGTAAAGAAATATTTAATGAAGCCGGTATAGAGCTGGCAAGAGAAGCCATTGAAAAGCCGGGACAATTTTTAGGTACTCTAAAAGCTTTAAAGAAGCTAGGTGGTGGCCAGCTTGAAGGTTTTAATCTACAGGAAATTCAGCATGCTTTGTGGGAAGCCTTACCAAAGCCAAAAGATAAAGCAATACCATCCAGATCATATCAAAACAATCTGGATCAATTAATGTTGGAAGAATTGGAGGCTTATGAACAGTGATATTACATTTCTAAATGATCGGCTTTTAAGTTTTTATCTTTTAGGTGGGGTGGTTTTGTTCATCGCTTTGGTCTATAAGGAATATGGTAATACTCGAAAAAGCGTTTTTTATCTAAGAGTTTCGATAGGTTTAATAGCTATTTTTTCGTTGCTCGCGATTGCATTAAGACCGGCTTATCCAAATAAGAAAAATAGTAACAAAGCTATTGTAATTACTGGTGGAGCCGATAAAACCCAATTAGATAGTTTAAAAAAAATATATCCAAAAATAACGACGGTCGATTATAAATCAGGAGATTTTATAAAGCCAAAATTAGAAGGGACGGCCAAGGTTTTTCTATTGGGTTATGGTATTGAAGAATACGACCTGTTTCAATTTGAAAATAAGGATGTAGTTTACCTACCTTCTAAATTGCCACCTGGAATTGATAAAATAAAATATTCAAAAACAGTTTTTCAAGGTGAAAATGTAAACATTCGGGCTCATTTTTATAAATCAAAACCTGGTAATAAAGTTTATTTAGAGGATTTTGGCGGCAATAAGCTTGATTCAGCCGTGATAATAGATGGTGAATTTAAACTGAATGCGGTGACTAAACTTACAGGTGAATTTGTTTATCAATTAACAGTTATAGATTCGATAGGGGAGCAGGTAATACAGGAGCCCCTTCCCGTTAAGATTAATGCCCCCAAAAAATTGCGAATATTAATCCTCAATAATTTTCCAAATTTTGAAACCCGGTATCTCAAGAATTTCTTAGCAGAAGAGGGACATCAAATTACCATTAGAACACAGTTAACAAGCAATCGCTTTAAATATGAATATTTGAATACTAAAACACAAGTTTTTTCCGGTATCACTGAGGATTCTCTTAAGGATTTTGATGTTTTAGTCCTCGATACACCTGGTTTTAGCCAGCTTTCTGTAAATGAAAAGCAGATTTTGGAATCGGCCGTTAAAAAAGATGGTTTAGGTATTTATGTCCAGCAAGTTGAAGATAATTTTAAGGAAAAAACATTTGTAAATTTTGTCACTCAATTTGATGGTTTGCCAGAAATGAAGTGGCATAATGAGTCCCAGATTAAGCTTTATAAATATCCATATATCTTTCAGAAAACAGCAAATACTTACTCTTTATTAGAGATCGAAGATAATCTGGCAGTTTATCAGTATTTAGGTAGGGGGAAAGTTGGTAGCAGCGTTTTTAAGAATACGTATCAATTGCTTTTAAAGGGTAACAAACCGGTGTACAGGGAAATTTGGACAGATATTTTTAAAGAGATCGCTAAGCCATCATGGGAAAGTGTAAACTGGCAATTAGTAACTGATATCGGTTTAGTTAATGTCCCAGTAGATATTCGTATTAAAACAGCTTTGGCAAGACCAGCACTAACCGATAATTTAGAACATCATATTGCATTACTCCAACATGCGGATATATCAGACGAGTATGTAGCAAGGATTTATCCTGAGAAAGAGGGCTGGAATCATTTAAAATTATCAGCTGATGATAGCATTTTGGATTTTAAATTTTATGTATTTAAGGATGATGATTGGAGTACAAAAAGGCATAGTAATTTATTAAAAAATAGTCAATCGTACTTTAATAATGTTGCAGAAGCTCAAGAAAAGGAGCTGTTATTAAAACCAATTAATGTATACTGGTTTTATTTTATTTTTATAGGATGCGTGAGCTTTTTATGGTTACATCCTAAGTTAAAAAAATGATATTTTAAAAATTAAGTAGTCGCTAATACAATAATTACTATTTCTGGCAGTTTAGGAATAAGAAGGTTTACAGAAGGGAATAAGAAATTTTAACTATTTTTATAGTTGATTTTAACACAAAGGATTTATTATATTTTATGTGAAACCGTATGTTTGTTGAACCTAATCATTATTTCGTTAATTTGTATTAGCCTACAAACTGGAATAATATGGTAAAAGGGAGCACATGTGCTCCCTTTTTAGTTTTACTATTTTTGTAGATATGATAAATTATGGAAATCCAGAGTTTGTAATGATATTTACTTAAAATTTCTCTCCTAAAATTTCGTTAATTTATAAGTATTATATGTAATTTTGAAATTCCGAAATTAATAATTGATGAGTACTATTGAAAAAATAACTTTGATTGTCGCCATTGTTGACGTGCTGGCGGTAGTTATTTTTTATATTCTTTTAAAAAGATCAAAAAATAAAAATTCTTAATGGATATCTCCAGATTTCAAATTAAAAAAGCCTGAAATCATTTTTCAGGCTTTTTGCATTTCGGGGATCTCATTTTAGTTAATATAACTAATAACGAACTAACGATTGATATAAAAATAAAAACAAAACAAAACTTTAAAATCTAGTACTTTATACGTTGATTTAAAATTTCCGGAAGCAGGAGTTATGGGATTTGTTTCCGCTTCCGGATCTTGATCTAACCAATGTAATCTCAACTTTAATAATTTTTCTATCTTATAATTTTGTAACTTTTTAAGAGCATAACATTTTTCTTTATTGATATCGATAATTTTACCCATTTGTTTGGCTTTTTCTTTAAGAGAATAAAGTGTGAAGGCGGCTGGCAAATCTATTTCAGAGATACTATTAATATCTATGTTTAAAATATCTTTTGCCTTTTCTAAATGTGATTGTAACTCAGTCTCAATACTTTTAATGGTATAAGCATTTAATACACCAGATATTTTAATTAAGTGATTTTTCCCATTTGTAGCCATTCCTACGTACATTTCTTATTGTTAAATTACAAATCAATTCATCTTCTAAGATATTTATTATGCAGGCGGTTATATTTTTAGGATAAGCGGTAGGATTTTATATGTAAGTAGTTAAATTACATCAATGCTATTTAATACGTTTTTCCGAAATCTCCTACTAATAGATATTACTTTATTCCCTATTAAGACACTGTTATCTTCGATATCTTTTATTTTATCGATATTAATAATATAAGAGCGATGTGTTTGTACAAAATTTTCGCAGTCTAATTTTTCAATCAACTTTCTTAAGCTGCAGTAAGAAAAAATTTTTTGAGCTTCGAGATGAATAAAAACATAATTTCCACAAGCTTCAACATAATTAATGTCGTTAGGATTAATTTTTATTAGGCGCTTATCACTTTGTACATAGAATGATTTAGAAGCTTTAGCTGGGATGCTCATTTGTACTTTCCGTTTGCCAATAGCCTTATCGACTGCTTTTAAGAACCTGTTCTTTTTAATTGGTTTTAGAAGATAATCAAGAACATGATCAAAATCAAATGCTTCAATAGCATATTCTGTAGTCGATGATATTAAAATAACCTGAGGAGAATCTTTCAGTAGAGATAGCAATTCAAATCCACTAATATCAGGAAGCATTATGTCTAAAAATATTAAATCAATATTTTGATTCGACTTAATAAACTTCAATGCTTCAAGCGCACTCCCAAAAGTTCCTGCAAGCTTTAAATTGGTATGCTCCTGAATTAGCATTTTACATAAAGAAACCTGTAATTCTTCGTCATCAACAATTATACATCTCATTACTTCCAATTTGAGGAATAACTAATTAAGTGTTAATTTATTTAACAATATAACCAAAATATTGATTATATCTTTTGATTTGATATATTGTTAATAACTTTTTTAATTCATTAAAGACACTAATTTGTGTGTTTTTTTCTCTTTTTTAATCAGTTTGATTAAAATTTTAACCGGATATTAAGTAAAGCTTGTGTTTTCTGAAAGAGTTTAAAGCGTAGTGATTAATTAGATTTGTAAAATAACCAGAAAAAATCTAACCAGCATGAACTCATTAGCAAATAACGGGAATATATCCTACCGCGAAACCTTACGAAAAATTAGGCAGAAACATCAAATTAAACCAAATGAGCGGCATTTTTTAAAAGAATTAAAACATGCTAATATTAGATGTTTGGCATTTACTACTGATGGTGGCTTTTGTGAAAAAGGCAATTTTTATAAAAATCTGGAAGCAGGGCTTGGTACCATTCGTATTAATTACCAGGATCAGTACACAGCAAAAGAAAAAGTGTTGATCCTAAATAAATTAGAGAAAGAAATAGAGGATATTCCTATCGATTTCCAGATCAATGCCTTATACCAAAAAATCGAAGATGCTTTTTGCTTTTATTCTCAGGCATTGGATGAATCAAACCGTTTATATTTTAAGACGCTATTTAAAAATCTTTGCTTTCATAAAAAAGCTTACATATCAGGATTAAAATCTCAGTATAAACTTGCCAATTACAGGAGAAAGCAAAATGGATTAAAATGTAAGGAATTAAGAAATAAGGGAAGAGACTTTGTCGTTAAAAGAGGCTTAGAATTACAATCTGAATTAGAATCCCTTTATCGTGATTTAATACCTAATATTTCTGATCAACAGGAGCGTCATACTTTAGAAAGTCATCTTAAATATGTATTGGAAGATAAACAATTGTTTTCCAGGTTAAAGAGTGACAAATTTTTAATATAGGTTTGGTTGATAATCTAAAATAGGTGTTGCGGTTCCGTTCCAAGCTATCAATATTTGGATCCATGAAAAATAACTTCTACTAAGTAGCTCATGTCAAGCTCATGAGTTACTTAGTAGAAGTATTTTATTGGTATCGTTTAAGGATATAAAACCCACGGTTGCGATTTGCCGATTTGCCAAGGTTATATTCGCTCTGTTGTT
>Ga0208014_1000143_pt1 | contig 40824 bp, 32 predicted proteins | sample 25_taG_FD_184099 | JGI IMG/M metagenome (GOLD analysis project Ga0208014, IMG submission 184099) | Marine viral communities from Cariaco Basin, Caribbean Sea - 25_WHOI_OMZ (SPAdes) (version 2) | ecosystem: Environmental > Aquatic > Marine > Oceanic | place: Caribbean Sea: Cariaco Basin...
TTGGATCCATGAAAAATAACTTCTACTAAGTAGCTCATGTCAAGCTCATGAGTTACTTAGTAGAAGTATTTTATTGGTATCGTTTAAGGATATAAAACCCACGGTTGCGATTTGCCGATTTGCCAATGTTATATTCGCTCTGCTGTTAGCAGTTAGAATGTAGAGAATAGAGTTTTGCACATAAAATTTTGAATTTTAAATGTTTGTGGTGAATACTGAAAGCTGAAGACCGACGGCTATATAACAAGCTAAGACCTTGAATCTAGAATTTTGAACATTCAACCTTCCAATCAAGTTTTAAATCTTAGGTGTTTGTACTAAGTGCTGAAAGCTGATGGCTATTTACAAGAATAAAACCTTAAATCTAGAATTTTGAACTCTTGCACTTTGAACTTTAAACTTTAAACTTTCAAACCTTCAAACCTTCAAACCTTCAAACCTTCAAACCTTCAACTTATTATACCATGTCAAGAAACTGGAAAAATTATGGAATTTTTTAAGTTATTGATGTTTTTTATTGAATTTTTGCTTAGAAACCCCTCTTTAAATCTTGTTTATTCTAAAAAAATACAACCTTATTTTACTGAATATTAAATAATTATTTGCTTTATGTAAAATAATGTAGAAGTTCTTGTAGGTAATCCAAAGATTCTATAGCTTTGGCGCTGCAAATGAAATCATTGTTTAAATACATATCGTTTTTTCTACTCCTCCTTAATGGTTATGGCCATCTTCATGCCAGTAATCTACAGGAGAATAATGATTTTATTGTAGACGACTTTTGTTTTCAGGATCAACTGGATTTAGGTTTTGATTATTTTGATGATAGTGATGCACTAATTCATGAAAAATCAAGATCCAATCCAGACAAAAAATTTTCTGAAACTGAAGAGATCGAAATTGAAGAAGCACAAAATGATTCGGATTCAGATACTGATGCTTCAAAAAAAAATATAGAGACTGGCGATTACGTTACCGGTCTTTTCTACATTGTACTTTCTGCTTATCACGATAACAGTCTTCGTGATTACGAACCTTATTTTTCAAAGCACCAAAAAATTTCATCTTACCCATCTATTTGTGTGAGATATTGCGTGTTTAGAATATGATTTTCTAAGTCTGGATTATTTATCTACAATCCAGCAAACTTCAATTTTTAAAAATAGTCTATTAAAGCATTTGTCTATCGGTTTATGTTTAGCGGTGATTTATAGACTTTCATAAGGTTTCCCCTAATTTTTATCACTTTTAAATTTGAAATTATGATGAGTAGAATTCTCATGATTGTTAGTCTGTGTGTTATGTTTTTAGGCATGGGCTGTGAATCCCACAAAGAAAAGAAAGAAGAAAAATCCAGGTATCTGGTAACAAGCCCGCTTCGTAAAGATACCCTGGTCGTCAATCAATACGTAGCGCAAATTCAATCTATAAGAAATATAGAAGTGCGGGCGCAGGAGAGAGGTTATCTTGAAGATATCTATGTAGATGAAGGACAGTTTGTGAAAAAAGGGCAGTTAATGTTTAAAATTATGCCTAAGCTTTACAAAGCCGAATTACAAAAGGCTGAGGCTGAAGCCCATTTTGCCGAAATAGAATACGAAAATACCAAACAACTAGCCGATAGTAATGTTGTTGCTCCTAACGAATTAGCAATGTCAAAAGCTAAGTTAGAAAAAGCAAAGGCTGAAAAGTCGCTAGCGCAGGTACATTTAGAATTCACTGAAATTAGAGCTCCCTTTGACGGAATTGTAGACAGACTTCATTTAAAGTTAGGAAGTTTGGTGGAAGAAGGAGAATTACTTACCAGTTTATCCGATAACAGCGATATGTGGGTTTATTACAATGTTCCTGAAGCCGAATATTTGGACTATCAGCAAGCCATTCACGAAGATGATACGGTAAAAGTAGAATTGTTGATGGCCAATAACCAGATTTACAAGCATGATGGTTATGTACAAACTATCGAAGGAGAATTTAATAACGAAACCGGGAATATTGCTTTTAGAGCAAGTTTTCCGAACCCAGAAGGCCTTTTAAGACATGGTGAAACCGGTAGTGTTCTTACCAAAGTCCCCTTTAATAACTCATTACTAATTCCCCAAAAAGCCACATTCGAGGTACTAAGTAAGCATTATGTATATGTTATAAACGAAGATGATAAAATCGAAGCAAGAGAAATTAGTCTTGCCGGTGAGCTTCCGCATATTTATGCCATAAGTGATGGAATTACTGAGGATGATAAAATTCTTTTAGAAGGACTTCGTAAAGTTAGAGACGGAGATGAGATCGAGTACGAATTTGAAGATCCTCAGGAGGTTATAGGTCACCTTGAACTTTATGCCGAGTAATTTATTTTCATGAAAATTGGCAATTGGAAGGTTTTTTTAGAATTAAAATTTCAAGAACCTTTCAAATTCCTGACAGATTGAACATTATAGGTTAATCTGTATAGGCATTTATAAAAAATGTTTTGATGGTTTTTGTTTCGTTTCGAAATGAGGCATGTGTTAATAATCATCACTTAAATCTCGATACCGAGTAAAATTTAATAAGACTATGTTTAAACGATTTATACATAGACCCGTATTTGCAATTGTTATTTCTATTATAATTGTATTTATGGGGTCTTTAGCAATAAAACAACTGCCTATATCGCAGTTTCCCCAAATTGCGCCTACCACAGTAAATATATTTGTAGCCTATCCGGGCGCCAGTGCAGATGTATTGGTAAAATCTACCCTTATTACATTGGAGAATTCAATAAATGGGGTGCAGGGAATGCGTTATCTGGCAACAGATGCAACCAGTGCCGGTGAGGCCACATTACGAGTGATCTTTGAACCTGGGACGGATCCTAATGATGCCGTGGTAAGGGTAAAAACACGGGTCGATCAGGTAATGCCTTTATTACCAGAGTTGGTACAAAGGGAAGGGGTAGTGATTACACCTATCCAGCCGAGTATGTTAATGTATGTAAACCTCTACTCGAAAAAGGAAAGTATGGATGAAAAATTTCTATACAATTACGCCAACGTAAAAATGATTCCCGAAATAAACAGGATTAAAGGGATTGCGAGATCTACTATTTTGGGTAGCCGTAAATATGCCATGCGTGTTTGGTTAAACCCAGATAGAATGCGTGCCTATAATGTTTCTGTAGATGAAGTTATGGAGGCAATGAAAGAGCAAAGTATCGTAGGTAGGCCAGGACGTTTAGGTAGAAGTTCAGGAATAAAGGCACAGTCTTTAGAATACGTACTTACCTACAAAGGTCGCTATAGCGAACCTGAAGAATACGAGAATATTATTGTTAGGGCAAACCCCGATGGGCAAAGTTTGCGATTAAAAGATATTGGTAGGGTAGAGTTAGGAAGTGAGTTTTTTGATATCTATTCTAATCTAGACGGTCATCCATCAGCGGCGATCGTATTAAAACAAAGTTATGGTAGTAATGCCAGTGATGTAATTGAAGAAGTTAAGGCCGAACTGGAGAAAATGAAAGAAGATTTCCCTCCTGGTATGGATTATAAGCTTAGCTATGATGTATCTCAATTTTTGGATGCCTCAATAGAGCAGGTGGTTCACACCCTACGTGATGCTTTTATCCTGGTAGCTATTGTAGTGTTTATTTTCTTGGGAGACTGGCGTTCTACCTTAATCCCTATTTTGGCGGTTCCGGTGTCTTTGGTAGGGGCATTTTTCGTGATTCAATTCTTCGGTATTTCAATTAACCTGGTAACCTTGTTTGCTTTAGTACTTGCCATTGGTATCGTGGTAGATGATGCCATTGTGGTCGTCGAGGCCGTGCACGCAAAATTTGATGAATATCCGGATATTTCTCCTTATGTAGCCGTAAAACAGGTGCTTGGAGAAATAGGGGGGGCAATTATTGCTATTACGGCGGTAATGGTTTCGGTATTCCTGCCTATCTCATTTATGTCTGGACCAGTTGGTACATTCTACAGACAGTTTTCGATCACTATGGCCAGTTCCATTGTGATTTCAGCAATCATAGCACTTACCCTTACGCCGGTTTTATGTGCGATGCTGCTTAAAAATCACCATGGTAAAGAGCATAAACAAAATTTCCTTACTAAAGGATTAGATAAATTCAATTCAGGATTCGATAAGCTTACCGGTAAATACGTTGGTATATTAAAAAGAATGGTAAGCCGTAGATGGTTAACCTTTGGGATTTTAGTAGCCTTTTGTGCCGGTATTTATCTTGAAAGTCAGGTCTTACCTTCTGGTTTTGTGCCTAGTGAAGACCAGGGAACTATTTATGCCATTATTCAAACACCTCCGGGAGCAACCTTGGAGCGAACTAATGAAGTTTCCAGAAAGTTACAGAGTATTTGTGAAGAAGTAGAAGGAATAGAATCGGTATCCTCGTTGGCAGGTTATGAAATTATGACTGAAGGGCGTGGATCTAACGCAGGTACCTGTTTAATTAACCTTAAAAACTGGTCTGACCGTAAACATACAGTTACCGAAATTATGGAAGAGCTGGAGGAAAAATCCAAAGACCTAGGTGCGGTTATCGAATTCTTTGAGCCACCGGCAATTCCAGGTTTCGGTTCTTCTGGAGGCTTTTCTATGCGTCTATTAGATGAAAATACGGAAACCGATTATCAGGATTTCGATAAGATCAATCAGGAGTTTATGGAGAATTTAAGAAAACGTCCGGAGCTAAAAGGGCTGTTTACTTTCTTTGCCGCCAACTATCCACAGTACGAATTAGAGTTCAATAATGAACTGGCCATGCAAAAAGGAGTATCCATTGGCGATGCTATGGAAAACCTGAATATTTTAATTGGTAGTACTTACGAGCAGGGATTTATTAAATACAACCGTTTCTTTAAGGTGTATGTACAGTCAGACCCTCAGTTTAGACGTCTACCTTCAGATATTCTGGACATGTACGTGAAAAATGATCATGGTGAAATGGTCCCGTATTCTGCATTTATGAAACTGAAAAAACTACAGGGTCCAAATGAGGTAACTCGTTTTAATATGTACAATTCGGCTGCAATTCGTGGATTACCGGCTGAAGGATATACCACAGCAGACGCTATTGATGCTATTAAACAAGTTGCCAAAGAAACGCTTCCTAAAAACTACGACATCGCCTGGGAAGGATTATCGTATGATGAAGCGCGAAGAGGGAACGAATCGATTTACATTTTCTTAATCGTATTGGTCTTTGTGTATTTTGTGCTTGCTGCCCAGTACGAAAGTTTTATAATTCCGTTATCGGTAATATTTTCATTACCTGTAGGAGTGTTTGGTTCGTTTATGCTGTTAAAGTTAATGGGACTTCAAAACGATATCTATGCCCAAATTGGTTTAATCATGCTGGTAGGGCTTCTGGGTAAAAATGCTGTGTTAATCGTTGAATTTGCCGTTATGAAACATAGTGAAGGCCTTAGTGTATTAGAAGCGGCCATAGAAGGAGCTAAAGTGCGTTTTAGACCCATTTTAATGACGTCTTTCGCATTTATTGCCGGTTTAATTCCGTTGATCATTGCTACCGGAGCAGGAGCTGTAGGTAACAGAACCTTAGGAGCTTCGGCACTTGGAGGAATGCTCTTTGGAACCATATTCGGTGTAATTATCGTTCCAGGACTATACTACATTTTCGGAAGTCTTGCTGAAGGAAAATCATTGATTAAATACGAAGACGAAAATCCATTAACAGAAGATTTTGATTATGATAAATAGATTTAAAAAATATAAGCGTTTCTCTTATTTAGGCGTTACAGCAGGAATTATGCTGAGTATTACGTCTTGTGTACCTTCATTATCAGAGAAAACCGCAAGTAAAGAGGTTCCCGGGAATTATCATAATTCCCAGGATTCTCTTGCTACTAAAAGTTTTAATTCCGCAGATACTACAAGCTCGGCTTCTATAGATTGGAAAACATTTTTTGATGATCCCAACCTGATAGCTTTAATTGATACCGCGCTTGAAAATAATCAGGAGTTAAATATTATGCTGCAGGAGCTAAAGGTTGCTCAAAGTGAAGTACAGGCTAGAAAAGGTGAATATTTACCATCAATTGGATTAAAAGCAGGTGCTGGAGTTGATAAAGTGGGTAAATATACACGTGATGGAGCAGTAGAAGAGAATTTGGAGGTTAAAGAAGGAAAGGCCTTTCCGGATCCACTTCCTGATTACATGATAGGCTTAAATGCGCAGTGGGAAGTAGATATTTGGAACAAACTTCATAACGCTAAAAAATCTGCCGTGATGCGCTATTTATCCAGCGTAGAGGGAAGAAATTTTATGGTAACCAATTTGATAGCTGAAATTGCTAATTCTTATTACGAATTACTGGCTTTAGATAATCAGCTCCAGATTGTGAAAAATAATATCGAAATTCAGGAAAGAGCCTACAGGATTGTAAAATTACAGATGCAGGCCGCTCGTGTTACCCAGCTTGCCGTAAGTAAATTTAATGCAGAAGTCTTACATACCAAAAGCTTACAATATGATATTCAGCAAAGAATTACGGAAACAGAAAATAAGCTGAATTTCCTTGTTGGTCGTTATCCACAACCAATAGCGCGTAGTACTGAAGCATTTGCAACGATGCTTCCAAAGCAAATCGATGCTGGTTTACCGGCGCAATTATTACAGAACAGGCCGGATATACGTCAGGCAGAATTTGAGCTTCAGGCATCAAAACTTGATATTAAAGTTGCAAAAGCCCGATTTTATCCTTCATTCGGGATTTCAGCGAATATCGGGTATCAGGCTTTTAATCCGGATTACCTGTTAAATACACCAGAATCCTTAATTTATTCTGTTGCAGGGGATCTGGTAGCACCTTTAGTGAACCGAAATGCCATAAAAGCAGCCTATAAAACTGCAAATGCCAAGCAAATTCAGGCGGCTTTCGATTACGAACAAACCGTTTTGAAAGCCTATATAGAAGTGGCCAATCAATTGTCTAAAATCGATAATCTTAAGAAGAGTTATGATTTAAGAGCTGCGGAAGTAGATGCCTTAACGGAGTCGATAAAGATCTCGAATAAATTGTTTAGAAATGCAAGAGCAGAATATATGGAGGTGTTGATGACCCAAAGGGATGCCCTGGAATCTAAATTTGATCTTGTAGAAACTAAAATGCAACAAATGACGGCTGTTGTGAATATGTATCAGGCGCTTGGTGGCGGCTGGAATAAAGATTAATTTTTTGTTTTATTGTTTGTTTATTTAAATTGCCGAAAAAGCTCTCAGAATTATATATCTGAGAGCTTTTTCTTTTTCAAGTTCAAAAACCAATTTTGAGTTTTGCACGTGTCATGTTTAAAGGAGTAGGATTAAAAATTGAAGTATCGTCATCTGGTAATAATGTTTTGTTGCCAATATCTAGGTTAATATTATTTTTGAGCTGAAAGTCTATGCCAAAACTTATTCCTGAAGTAGGAAAAAATGGATCCATAGGTATCCTTGTATTTTCATAAATGCTACTAAAAGGATTTGAAATATATTGCCCAGAAATATATAGCAGGCTTTTTGAGGATAACTGGGCATTTAATTTAGCACCATAAGAGTATTTTAATAAACGATCGGCAGTCATAAAATCATAGTGTTCTAAAATTCCTACGAATACTTCAAGTTTTAAATAATTTTGCTTCATAAATTCAAAATTATTTTTAAAATGCTTGTACTCCCCAACTCCATAGATCCGATCAGACAATTTGCTTTGGCTCAATCTAAGCGATGTTTCTTCTTTAAAAAAATTTTCTTGCTGTCCATATAAGCAAGGGAAACTCATTAAAAACAATACTATTAAAGAATATTTCAAACTTAATATTTTAAAACATATTAAAATAACGTTATGGTCTAAAAAATAGTATAAATAGCCGAATAATATTTATTGGTGTCGACAAAGAAATATAATATTCAGAGGTTTGTTTAGAAAGAGTAAGAATCTTTTAATTCCACTTCCACAAGCTTATTAATGATATATTGAAAACAGGAGTAGTGCTGAAATCAGTAGCATAATTAATATTCAGGATATAAATAATTCTGTGGCAGTTGATCTGTTAATCCTAATAGAAGTATAGGCACGAAAATATATAATTACTGCTTTAGTGGTTAGATATATAACATCCACGTAAAATTTACTTTTAATTTTAAGTTAACAGTGTTTTACTCCAATGTTAGCTTTGGTTTAATCTATGTTAACCTTTTTAAATTTTTAAACAAAAAAACAAAATGTAATAATGTCCAACTTATTAGTGATGTGTTATTTTTTGGTGATTTAAATTTTTGATATAATAATTTTTAGTAATTATTTTTAGTGAAAATTCATCAATTTCTTTATTAAAACGTTTTTGCACTAATTAAACTATACATAATCTTCATTTAAAACAGCTTCTTTTCTTTCTTCATTAATTTGCATCGTGTTAATGATAACTTAAAAATCTAATGTGATTTTCATCCAAAGCAAACTCTAAAAAACACTAAACCGCAGAAGCTACCAACAACTGCGGTTATTAAAATTAAGCATTGTGCAACCAATTACTTAACTAAATGTATTTTAAAATTACACAATTAAAATCGAAAAAGGTATTATTTGGACTTTCAGTTTTACTTTTTTCGCAAGCTACTGAAGCTACTTCTTTAAGTATGCCTTCAAGAGACTTTACGATTACCAATAAATCCATTCAGCGCTCAATTAGTGGTGTGGTCACTGACGATCAGGGTGTGCCACTTCCTGGAGCAACCGTAATGGTTAAAGGTACCAGCAACGGGGTAACCACTAATTTTGATGGGGAATATACAATCGAAGTTCAGGAAGGAGATATTCTTCAGATATCTTTTGTAGGCTTTAAAACTTTCGAAAAAAGAGTAACCGGACAAACCAATTATGATATCCAGTTAGAAACAGATAGCGCTTCTTTAGACGAGGTTCTTGTCGTTGGATATGGTACTCAAAAAAAATCAGATTTAACCGGCGCTGTAAGTTCTGTAGGTGAAGAAGAATTCAATAAAGGTATCAATACGAACCCCGGTAATTTATTACAGGGTAAGGTTTCCGGATTAAATGTCACTAATGCCAGTGGTGAACCAGGCTCAGGTCAGGATATTGTGATTAGAGGTGTAGGGACACTTCGTTCCGGTACTTCTCCATTATATGTTATTGATGGTTTTGTACTGGATAATTCCTCTACGGGAATGCCTACAAATCCATTAAATTTTATTAATACGGAAGATATTGAATCGATTAACGTATTGAAAGATGCTTCAGCTGCAGCAATTTATGGTTCTCGTGCGGCAAATGGTGTGGTAGTAATCACCACTAAAAAAGGAAAGGCAGGAAGAACACAAATGAATGTATCTGCTTCTACCGCTATTTCTTCTATTGCCAATAAAATAGATGTATTTTCTGCAGATGAATTTAGAAGAGTAGTTCAGGAAATCGGAGGAAGTTTAAGTGATAATGGTGCTGATACCGATTGGCAGGATGAACTTACCAGAACCGCCATTACCAATGATGTCAATTTTTCGATGAGCGGGGGAACTTCTCAAACTTCTTATTTCGCATCCTTAGGTGCCAGAGATCAGGAAGGGATATTAAATAATAGTAATTTAAAACGTTATTCGGGTAGAGTAAATGTCACCCAAAAAGGATTAAATGATCGTTTAAAGGTAGATGTAAACTTATCTGCTACCAGAACCGAAAATGAACGCCCGGATATCCAGACTATGGTGAGTAATATGTTGTCATTAAACCCAACAACACCTGCGTATACTGATGGGGAGCCCACAATTTTCGGTACAGGAATCAATCCGTTGATTATCGAAGATATATATGGGGATTATGCTTTCAATAATAGAATGATTGCGAATATTTCTCCTTCTCTAGAGATCATTGATGGCTTAACTTACAAATTAAACTTAGGGGTGGATTATTCCAAAACAGATAGAGATGAACAATTAATACCTTACTCTGCAGATCCGGATTATGCAGAGGGCTCTATAAGATCTTCGTTTACTACTAATCGAAATACCTTAGTTGAAAATACCTTAAATTATGAAACAGCTTTTGGGGATCATGATTTAGGTCTTTTAGCAGGACATTCTTATCAGAAGTTCTACGTTCATAATAAAAGCTTCTATTTTACAAATTTTCCTGATAATGGTATCGAGCCTAGATATCAACTTGGAGAAGCAAGAGGAGAAGATAATACTCAATCTTCAGATGCTGTCCAAAATGAGTTACAGTCTTTCTTTGGAAGGGTAAATTACGAGTATGCCGACAAATATTTGGTAACGGCAACAGTACGTTCTGATGGTTCTACCAAATTTGGTAAAAATAATGAGTATGCCGTATTTCCATCTTTCGCCTTAGGTTGGAATATCTACAAAGAAGATTTTATGGATGATTCAGTTTTCAGCAACTTAAAGCTAAGAGCAAGTTGGGGAAAATCAGGTAACCAGGAAATTCCTTCTAAGCAAACCAATTTGAGTTACGGCGAAAGTTTCCAGGACGATGATATTTACCCCATAAATGGAAACGAAACGACCAGAGAAGATTATCCTTATGGTTTAGTTTTCGCACGTACCGCAAATCCAGACCTACAATGGGAAGAAACTGCACAAACAAATATCGGGATCGATTTTGGACTTTTTGATCAAAAATTAACAGGAACAGTAGATTATTTCCTAAAGGAAACCACAGATGTTTTGCTTTATTTCTCTACGCAGGATCCTATCGATGAGGTTGGATATACCTGGCAAAATATTCCTAATATGAAAATTGAAAATTCAGGATTAGAATTTTCTTTAGATTACCAGAGCGATCAAACAAAAGATTTCTCTTATAATATAGGAGGGAATTTCTCTTATATCAAAAACGAAATTACCGATTCTCCATTTACGATTGTAACTACGGGTACTGCACAAGGCTCGGGGCAAACAGGCGCAACCATTAATGGGTATATGAACAACCAACCAATTGGTAACTTTTTTGTAAGACAGTTTGAAGGTATTGGCCCAGACGGCTTAAACCAGTTTAAAGATATTAATGGTGACGGTCAGATCGATGATAGTGATCGTGTATCTTCAGGAAGTGCCGTTCCAGATTTTCTTTATGCTTTCTACACGAAATTTAATTATAAAAATTTCTATTTAGGTTTAAATTTTAATGGTGTTAGCGGTAACAAAATTTATAACCATACCAGAATGAGTTTGTTTAATATGACGCAAATTTCAAACTCCCTTAATACAACAGATCAGGCGATCCAATTTCCTAATGAGGACGCCACAAACAGTAATACGGTGTCTACAAGGTATCTTGAAGATGGTAGCTTTTTACGTCTAAATAATGCTACTTTGGCTTACGATTTAGATCCAACTGCAGTTGGGCTGGGAGATTGGATAAAGAACTTCAGATTATCGGTAACCGGGCAGAACTTATTCGTAATTACCGATTATAGCGGATTTGATCCCGAATTAAATACAGGAAGTAGTAGTGATTCAAAATCTTATGGTATCGATTATTACACCTATCCTAAAGCCAGAACGGTTGTTTTTGGTTTAAATGTATCCTTTTAATTTTAAAAGTAGTAAAAAATGAAACATAGAATTCTAACTGTATTTGCAGGACTTAGCGTATTGGCATTTACAAATTGTACAGATTTAGAAGAAGAAATATTAGACGAATCATTAACAGGATCTGAAGACCTCGTACAACCAGTTTCGGGTTCGATGGCCGCAGCCTACGGAATTCTTCCACAAACCTTTAGACATACCCGTTATTTTGGTTTACAGGAAATCCCGTCAGACGAAGCAATTTTACCTCCCAGAACAGGTTTAGGCGGTACACAATGGGCAGATAACGATACCTATACTACAGCACACAGGCATCTAATGTCTTCAAGCAATAGTCTGGTAACCGAATCCTGGAGCTATTTAACTACTGCATTATTTAGAACGGTGGCTGCAATAGATGTAATAACTCCTCTTGCTGAAACCGGTGACGCTGAGGCGGTACAAGCTTTAGCTGAAATGAGAGCTTTAAGGGCCTATGAAAACTTGTTATTTTTAGATAGTTGGGGACTGGCTTTTAAAAAAGAAACAACTTCTGAAACCTCTGAAATTTTAAGGGGAGAAGAAGCAGTGGCTTATATCGAATCTGAATTTTTAACCGCACTTGCGAATATCAATAATGAACATGGTCCCGGTAGGATGACTGAAGATGCGATTTACGGATTTTTAGCGAAACTTTATCTAAATGCCGCGGTGTATAGAGATCCTTATGGAACGCCTAATTTTACTGATGCTGATATGCAAAAAGTGGTAGAATACACCGATAATATTATTAATGATGGCGGGTATTCATTATCCTCAGAATATTTTGATCTTTTTAATGATGAAAATCATGATAATTCAGAGTTGATTTTTGCTTTGGATTTACGCGGTGTTCTTAATAATGATCATAATCGTTGGGCATATTGGTCCATGTCTGGTTCGCTTTTTCCAAGACCTGGTGATTTTTACTTAAGTATGGATGGGACCGATGGTCCTGCAATGACCTCAGATTTTTATCAAACCTGGGTTGATGCTTATGGTAATGAGGATCCTGCAGATGCAGATGCAAGATTCTATAAAAAAAATGCGCAAGTACCGGCTGAGCTGGAAGATATTTCGGGATTAACACCTTATAAAAACGATACTTTAGGAAAGCTAAGTGATAAAGACCATTATTTTATAGCAGGATCTGACTTTGAAATCGACCGCGGAATTATTCGTGGAACGATGTGGGCACCTAGAAAGCAAAATTTCAGATCGGGTAGTTTTATGACAGGAACCGATGCTAATGGAAATTCGGGTTATAGAATTTATCCTCTGGCTGAAGCTCGTGAAAATGGATCTGATCCTGAGGATATTACTTATTACGTCGATCATACTTTAAATATAAGCCTGGATGGTAGTGCTGGTTATGCAAGTGGTTATCGTTTTGCTAAATGGCAGTTTAGTAAAACTTCAGACGATGGTAACAACTACAGTAGTGTAGACCTTATATTATTACGTTTGGCCGATGTGTATTTAATGAGAGCTGAAGCGAAATTAAGAATGGGTAATAATGCTGGTGCTCTACAAGATGTAAATACGGTAAGAACTTCTCGTGATGCAAGGCCAGATCAAACTCCGGCTGCATTATCATCGATAGATCTTGAAACTTTATATAGAGAATTAGGGTTCGAATTCTATTGGGAAATGCACCGTCGTCAGGATCAAATTAGATTTGGAACGTATGAAGATTCGTGGACTTCAAAGTCAGATAGTGACCCACAACACAGACTTTTTCCAATTCCGCAGGAAGCGATCGATGGAGCTTCTAATGTAGAAGGCTACTTGGTACAGAATCCGGGATATTAATTTGAATGTAGTTTAATTTCTAAGCGGTAGGAGATGTAAGATCTTCTGCCGCTATTTTTATAAAAACAGTGTGAAAAATATAAAAAAGATTATCGCATTATCTGTAATTTCAGTAACAATGAGCTGCGGAAAAACTTCCGAAGAAAAGCAAAATAATACAACTAAAGTTACCGAAAAAGAACCGCTGAATATCATCTTTATGGTTGGGGACGGGATGGGAATTCCGCAAGTTTCCAGTGCTTTTTATTTTGGTGAACATACGCCCAATTTTAAGCAATTTGAAAGTATAGGTCTTAGCCGTACTTCTAGTACCAGTCATTTAATTACCGATTCTGCTGCCGGAGCTACGGCTTTTTCAACTGGCGAAAAAACGTATAAAAGAGCCATCGGAGTTTCCTCAGATACGATTGCACTGCCAACCATTTTAGAGCAATTAAAAGAAAGAGGTTATCAAACAGGACTTATAAGTTTAACTTCTATTACCCATGCTACTCCGGCTGCGTATTATGCGCATGTAGAAGATCGCGATATGCACGAAGAAATTGCAAAACAACTGGTGGATGCCGAGGTTGATTTTTTTGCCGGTGGTGGTAAAAAGTATTTTCGAAACAGGGAAGATGGGCTACATCTTTACGATAGCTTAAAGGCGAAAAATTATAAATTAGATACTTTAGAATTAAGTAAACCAGACACTGCACGTCGTAATGCATATTTATTAGCAGAGGAAGGTTTGCCCTCTAAAACCGAAGGTCGTGGAGATTTTCTTGCTGAAGCTGCCATAAATGGCTTTAATTATTTTGAAGCCAATAAGAAACCATTTTTTATGATGATAGAAGGTTCTTATATCGATTGGGGTGGTCACGCCAAAGATGATGAGATGATGATTCAGGAAGTTCTGGATTTCGATAAAACCATTGGTGTGGTCCTCGATTTTGTAAAAAAACACCCAAACACATTGTTGGTCGTTACTGCAGATCATGAAACCGGAGGTGTTAGCATTGGTAAAGCCTATGACGAAAGTGGGAAAGAAATTCCGCAGCAGGTACAGGTATATTTTAATACCGATCAGCATAGTACAGAGCTGGTTCCTGTTTTTGCAAAAGGTCAGGGCGAAGAATTGTTTAGAGGCATTTACGAAAACAATGAAATTTATCACAAATTAATGCAGGCTATCAATGAAAATTAATTTTTATAGAACAATACAGGTTGTTTTAACCACTATTTTTTTCTGTGGAAACCTATTGGCGCAAAGCAATTATAAATTTCATTCGCATAATGATTATGCTCAGGATTTCCCATTTTGGAAGGCCTATATTCATGGTGCATCTTCAATAGAAGCCGACATTTTTCTAAAAAATGATGAATTATATGTTACGCATTCTGAAGATGAAATTCAAGCTGATTTTACACTGGAAAATCTTTATCTAAAACCATTAGCTGATTTGGCTAAAGCAGGGAAGCTTAGAAACCTTCAGTTGTTGATCGATTTAAAATCTGAATCGAAAACGAGTCTTAAAAAGCTGGTAGAAGTTTTAAATTCATATCCTGAATTAACCCAAAGTGATAAGATTTCTTTTGTCATTTCTGGGAATAGGCCAAGGCCCAATGAATATAAAGACTATCCCGATTTTATCGAATTTGATCATCAGGACTTGTCGGATTTAGAGAAAGCCGATTTAACTAAGGTTGCATTGATTAGTCAGAATTTTAGAGATTATTCGGTTTGGAATGGATTGGGAAGGATCACAGCGCCAGAACTTAAAAAAGTGGAAGCAGCAATTAAAAAGGCACACGATGCCGGCAAGCTTTTTCGGTTTTGGGGTGCACCAGATACCAAGACAGCCTGGAGCCGATTTGCCGAAATGAGCGTGGATTTTATCAATACCGATAAACCGGCTGAAGCTTCAAAGTATTTGGAAACTTTGGAAACCCGAAAATTTGAGTTGAAAACGCCAATTTCAGTATACCAACCAAAATTTGATTATGATAAAAATACCAGTCCAAAAAATATTATTTTAATGATTGGTGATGGTAATGGTTTGAGTCAGATTTCTTCCGCGGTATTCGCAAATCGAGGTGAATTAACGCTTACGCAATTAAAAAATATTGGTTTGGTAAAAACCTCTAGTTTCGACGATCTGGTAACCGATTCTGCCGCCGGAGGGACGGCGATGGCAACGGGAACGAAGACAAATAACCGAGCTATAGGGACCGATAAAGATGGGAAAGATTTATCAAATCTGACTGAGATTCTTGCTAAAAAAGGTTTTTTAAACGGAATTATGACCACAGATTTTGTAACCGGAGCTACGCCTTCTTCGTTTTTTGCACATGTAGTGGAGCGTGATGATAGCGAGAGCATTTTAGAGGATTTAAATAAAAGCAAAATCGACTTTTTTATGGCAGCCGGAGCTAGAGATTTTGAAAAAATCAAGGATAATTTTATTCAAGAAGATTTTTCAGACTTTAATGATCTGGAAAATCGAACTGCCGTTTTTCTTTCTGAGAATACGCTAGCTGATGCATCGGTTCGTGGCGATCAATTTCCAAAGTATGTGAAGAAAGCACTTCAGAATTTAGAACGTCAGGATAAACCATATTTTTTGATGATCGAAGCAGCCAAAATTGATAAAAATGGGCATACCAATAATGCGAGCGGAATCATAGAGGAGATGCTGGACTTCGATAAAACCATTGCTGAAGTGCTAAAAGTCGCCGATAAGAATAAAAATACCCTGGTGGTAATTACGGCAGATCATGAAACCTCTGGATTTGGAATTATGCAGGGCGATCTCGAAAAAGGAAAAATAGAAGGCGGATTTTTAACCCATGATCATACCGGTGCTATGATTCCATTATTTTCCTATGGCCCGGGATCTGAATTTTTTAATGGCGTTTACGAAAATGCAGCGGTTTTTCATAGAATTTTGAAAGCATTAGAGTAGAGTTTAGATCGCGTCGCTGTTAGTGTCAAGAACCAGGAAGCAGGACTTTGAATTTTGAATTTTAAATGGTGAATTTTGAATGTTTAAAGGTATGTCATCTCGACCTTGCGGAGAGATCTCTTCTGAACTTATGATGAATCTTCAATTTGAGTGATTTCGACGTAGCGTTAGCGGAATTAAAATTGTATCGAGAACTATTGAATTTCAGATTGCTAATTAGAATTTAAAAAGACTTCTCGATACAACAAATTTCTAAGTTCCAATCCAAAATTTGCCAATCGAAGTGACACTTTATGCAAATGATAATTGTTTATTGATTCTTGCTCTCGCCAACTGCGACTGCCCACTGTCTATTGATAATTGTTTACTGTTTATTGTTTATTGAAAAGACTTCTCCTGTTTCAAGATCAATTCTGAAATGATTTGCGGGGAGACCATTTAAAAACTTATCGAAAATGCCTAAAAACTGACTCAGTTTTTGGGCATTTTTGTTTTGGGATTTTGATAATTGATGTTGTTTTTTAGCTTCGATAATCTTTTTATAATCCGATAGCCGTTGTGAGGGAATATCCTGAAAAGCTAGTTTATCAGCATTTCTAATTTTATAAAAATCTAAAATCATATCCCGGCCTGTCCATTCTGAAAATTCAGTTTCAATTTGAGGATTTTCGGCAACAATGTTATATAAATCACTAGCAGTGAGCCCCGATACATATGCTTCGAATTCTGGATCCCAATCATTTGGCAGGAATCTTAAGTCTACTAGGTTTTCAAGATGATATTGAGTAAAATCATGATAATTTTTACTGTTCAGAATATCAATATTCCAGGTTTTAAGATTCGATTTTTTTAGATAATCATGTTCCGTTTTATAAAGTGGAAACAATTCGTCAAACCTGGGAACTTCTTTGATGGCAATGGTTTCTACTTCTGCGGTGTTTTTGTCTAACTTCAGGATTTTATAACCGGGAATATAGGCGGCCAAAGATGGCGTTTGGATATTTACCAGAAAATGGCCGTTTTTGTAATCTCGTTTTCCGGTATCATTAATATGCATGTGTCCAGCAAAATGCAATTTTATTCCGGCCTCGATTAGGATTTTGGCGATACGTTCTTTAGGAACCCGTTCTAATTGCCATTTCTTCTCTCCAAGGAAAATTTTAAGCTGTGGAGAGGCATCATCATTAAAATCTACAGCAGGATAATGACTAAAAGCAATCAGTTTTTTATTTAATTTTTGGGCATTTTGAGCCGCTTTTTTTATCCAACTAAACAGATGCTTTTTATGATCGACCGTTTGATTATAGCCAATGCTTGCACTGCTAAACCCCCCGTTTTTACGGGGTAAATATGAGTTTCCATCAATAGCCAAAAGCCACAAACCTTTTACGGGTTCTACTAAATACGAGGCATCGGGTATTTCTAGGCTGTCATTTATAGCATAGGTTCTATTTGCCAGTGTAGCTTCTTTTTCGGCTTTTCTGAAAGAATAATCCTGGTAACTATACGATGAAAATGGTGTTTCCCAGTAGCTGTATTTTTGTTTTGGGAAGAACCCAAATTCACTTAAACTATGCAGTATAAACTTATAGCCTGCTTTTTCTAGTTTAGGCTCTACAAGCACATCATTTCGCTCTTCTAGCGGTAATGATAAAACATTACTGAAAATGGCTTGTTCTTTCCCATTTTTGCCTAAAAAATCAGGTTTACCGCCTGAAGTGTTATAGGGGGCAACGGGGTCATGATTGCCGGTGGTGATAAAAAATGAAATCCCGTATTGCTGTTCGTATTTTTTTAGAATTTTTGCAAGGCCTTCTATATTTAGCGGTTGGCCGTCGTCGGTATAATCACCAGGAAATGCCACCAGTTTAATTCCGCGTTGCGCAATATCATCGAGCACAGCCTTTAGTACAAAGTAATTTTCATTAAATAAGCGTGTAGAATGTAATTGGGCCTGCATGGTCCTTATTTTAGCTTTTTGAGATTGCCCGGGCACCGGTAGCCCCTCAAAATTTTCATAATCGGCATAGATATCCAGTAAATGAATATCTGCTACAAAAGCTATTGTATGCGTATTGTTTTGTGCGATCATCAGGTTGCACATTAAAATCAATAGTAGCGAAATTCGCTTCATTTTAATTCAATTTTGATGCGAGTATACAACCAAAAGCCGAACATTCTATTACCTGAAAGTTAATTTGTGATGGATTAGTAAACCTCTGTATTTTCTTCGATAAGACTTTCATAAAACTCAATATATTCAGCAATCATATTGTTGATATTACATTGTTCTTCAGCATATTTTCTACAGGTTTTGCGATCAAATTTATCTATATTTTTTAGGGCATCGGCCATCGCATTGGTATCTATGGGATCACAAATCTGCCCCACCTTTTCGGTTAAAATTTCTGAAGCTACACCTTTATCCCAGCTCAAAACGGGCGTTCCTGAAGCCAGGCTTTCAGAAATTGCCAATGCCGAAGGTTCGTCCCAAACACTGGTAAACAATAAAGCAGACGCATTACGTAACAATCGGTTTATTTGAGAACGGTCTTGCTCACCTACGTAAGAAACCAGCGGATTTTTTAGCAGGGGTGCCACAAACCTTTCAAAATATTCGTTATTCTTACCACGGCCCGCAAGGATAATAGGTTTATTGGCTTTGATGGCAACTTCTATTGCCAGATGAGGAGCTTTTTCTTTGCACATAGAACCGTACCACATGCAATACTCGTTATTGGTTTCAAAATTGGGTTGCCAGTCGTTCAAGTCTATCGCGTTACGAATTACTTTAGGAAAGTTTAAAAACCGGGAATATTGATCTCTTAAGGATTCACTTACCACTATAAATTCCTGATTGGATTGTTTTTTGATATAATCTAAAGCAAATTTTATTTCAGGAAATGCCATGGTATGTAAGGTGGTTATAAATCGTGTTTTTAGCCGATTTCCTAATATTATGGGCAGATAATGTACTGAGTGGTTATGAACGATATCGTATTCGTTACGTTCCAGATCCTGAAAAATTTCAGCATAAATAATTGAGTTCTTTATTGCTGTAGGATTATAATTTTCAGAATAGATACAGGAGAATGGATTGCCTTCTGAAAAGTGTTCGTCTAAATTATGTAGGTTATCACATTCAGATCCAGACTTGGCATAAACATCTACCTGAATCCCCTGTTCAGATAATTTCTGTACGATTTTATGGGTTACCATGGCAAGACCACCTGCATACGGTTTTTTTAGTGCATGGCGATGATCGGCAATAATAGCGATTTTCATAATTGGTAGGTTTTAATAATTATTAGTTGCTGCCAGATTTATTGTAATGTTATAGTGATATCGCTTAGTTTATGGTTGGTAAACTTTATTTTTTGATATCCCGAGGATTAGGCACGCTTAACAAATCAGCCATATTGGCCAGTTATGTATAAGTACTACTTGGCAGATAGTTCTAAATCTCGATACTTAGGTCAAATTTATTTCTTTAATTTAATTAAATTTAATGGAACATTCTCTGTACAAGTTGTAAAAAATAAAAAGTGAGAATGTGCTTTATTCGTAAGAGATTGGTAACTATTGATTTTTTTAATAAAGAATTAACAGTTTATTCGGAGCCTAAAAAGAAATATTTTAGAGCATCTAGAAAAAAATGATGTTTTTTAGTGCGTTTTTAAAAACCCATAATAACAATGAATACGTATCATTTAAGGTTGAATGATGTCGACGATTTTGTGCCGCAGTTTGCAGAGAAGCTGGGAATAGGATTTAAGAGTAAATTAGGAGAGTTTACGGTAAATATTCCTTCAGATATAGGAAGTGGAAAAGTAGCTTGTGTAAACTTTCCCAATGGTATTGGCTTATACACATTTAATTTTACATTTCACGACGATACCTGTCTAAGGATTTATCATCCCAGTGTAAATCCTATACGTTTTATCTATTGTGTAGAAGGAACGCTAAACGCATATTTTAAAGATGACAAAAGTTGTGAGCTTAAAAACCATCAACACCTCATTGCGGCAACAACAGCAAATGGAACCCAGTGTTTTCAGTTTAATGCCGGGGAGAAAGTAAGGATTTGCTATTTAGAAGTTAACCGTAGAAAATTTCAAAGCTATCTTTCATTTGAACTTCATGAGATTGAAGAAAATTATTTTAGACTTTTCGCAGATATCGATGCAGAGAACGAGATCTTTCAAACAGGTAGTTATGGGCTAAGAACGATGGATACCATTCGCGAAATTGAAGATTGCGGTGTAGAAGGTTTTCCCCGAATTAATTACCTGGGAGGTAAATCTTTAGAGGTGTTGTCACACATGTTGCTGCAGTTTAGGGAAGGCCCAGAAATGCATGAGCCCAAATTAAAAAAACGTGATTTAAGGGCAATAGAAAGAGCGGTTACTCATATTAATCAAAACATAGCTAATACCGGTACCGTACAGGAACTAGCCAAAGTGAGCGGTATAAATGTGAATAAACTACAGGATGGCTTTCAGGAAGTATATGGTAAAACGGTGAATGCTTATATTAGGGATGTACGTTTAACCCATGCCATGAATATGCTCCTAAGCGGGGAGAAAGGAGTTGGGGAAGTGGTGTATGAACTGGGCTTATCTAGCCGAAGTTATTTCTCGAAAATATTTAAACGTCGATACGGCGTTTTACCTAAAGATGTTTTAAACAATAAGAATTTAACCGAAGCTTCGGAATAACTAAAATTCTTTAAAATCTTTTATCGGTTATTTATTTGAAATTCTTCTTTGTAAATTGGTCGTAAAATTGAGAAGCTATGGAAAAGCAAATTTTGGTGCCTACCAATTTTTCAAAACATGCCTGGAATGCTTTAGTGTTTGGTTTAAAATTATACAAAAGCATTTCATGTAATTTTATTTTGTTGAATGTTTACGACGATGGCCGTGGCATTAGTGATCGCATTCCAGGGATCAAACCAGAGGAGGATATCGATGCTAAAAAAACCTCCAAAGAAGGCCTGGATCGAATAATGCAGGGTTTAAGTTTTAGAAAAGAGAATCAAAATCACGAATTTGAAACTTTATCTTTAGAAGGTGACCTTGAAGAGGTGGTGCAGGAAATTGTAAATACCAGATCTATCGATCTTATCCTATTAGGCACTGAAGGAGCAAATGTAAATATTCATAGTTCTTACAAGTCGAAATTATCTAAACTGGCTGATGTTTTACAAAATTGCGCCATGTTGTTTATTCCAGAGGATTTTGAGCTTACCGATCAATCAGTCAACGAAATTGTATTTCCTTCCACCCTAAGATTTCCTTTTCAGGAAAAAGAACTGGATCCTTTAAAAGATCTGGCTTCAAATTCGGCTTCTCCCATCAGAGTGCTGTATATCGATAGTGATGGTAAAGGATTAAGCGAAGAGCAGGAGCGTTTAAAGGAAAATCTTGAGGAGCATTTTTCGGCAATAAAAAATACGTTTCACCGGCTTACTAAAACCACGGCTTCAACTGGTATTCATTTATTTATAGAAAGCAGGCAAAGTACGATGCTGGCGTTATACAAAAGAAAACAGGGATTTTTCTCCAAACTTTTTTTGCAGTCTAAAGGTGATGGAATTGAATTTGATCCCAGTGTCCCTGTTTTGCTGTTAAAAGAACTAGATTAGTTACCAGCTTCTTAAGCTATAACCTGCATCCCAAAATTGATATTCCAAATGGGAAGCACTTACAAAAGCTTCGGTCATTTTCGTGCGTATTTGTGGAGTGGTGTTGATGGCATGATCATCACAAATCGAAATGGCTTTTTGTACCGCTTCGCCAAATTCTTCCCCGGCATAAGTATCAATCCAGGCCTGATAAGGATTATTTCCAGATTTTTGGTTTCTGTAAATATAGTCACCAACTTCTTTATAAATCCAAAAACAAGGAAGAACCGCAGCCATAGCAACTTCGAGATTCTCTAGTGCAGCCATACTTTTTAAAAAATGAATATAATGGTGACATGCCGGTTGAATAATGGCCTTTTCTGAAACACCAAATTCTTTAAAATAAGATTCGTGTAAGGCATTTTCAACAATAATAGCATTTTCTGCAAATTGAAGAAAAGCCAGTGTATTTTCAGTATCGTAAGCGCGTGCCGCAATTAGAGCTAATGCTCTCCCAAAATTTTCCAGATAAGCCGAATCCTGACTCATATAAAACTGAAATTTTTCTAATGGCAAATCACCGTCCATTAATTCGGTTATAAAAGGCATTTCAATAATTCGATTATAAATTGGCCGTATAGTTTGCCAGGTTTCTTTACTCCAACTCATTTTTTATTAATTTTAGTGGGTTAAAAAAGTGATTTAAAGGGCCATTTCCTTTTCCGGTTTTTACATTTTTTCCGTGATAGATAGCACTATGTGCAAATTCCTGTCCCAGTTTTACCGCTTCAATTAGGTTTTTACCTGTGGCTAGATAAGCAGCAATTGCAGAGGATAAGGTGCATCCAGAACCATGAGTGTTATTAGTGTTGAACTTCTCGAATTCATAATCGTAAACTTTCCCATCTGGCGTAAAGTAAAGCGAGGTTATTTTATCGCTCCTTAGATGTCCGCCTTTCATCAAAACAGATTTGCAACCAAGATTCATTATTTTCTCACCTGCTTTTTTCATATCAGCCAAATTTTCGACTTTCATTTTAGCTAACACCGCAGCTTCATCCATGTTGGGAGTGATTACATCGGCTAATGGAAATAACTTTTCAATAATTGTTTCAATCGTTTGGTCTTCAATTAATTTATGCCCGCTTGTCGCAACCATTACCGGATCAAAAACCAAAGGTGTTTTTGGATATTTTTGTAGTGCCGAAACAATGCTTTCAACTAGTTCTGGCGTATGTACCATTCCTATTTTTACGGCATTAGGGAATATATCTTCAAAAATGCTGTCAATTTGTTCAGACACCGCCTGGTAAGGGATGGGGAAAATATTTTTTACTCCGGTCGTATTCTGGACGGGAAGTGCTGTTAAAACAGAAGTGGCATAACAGCCCAAAGCCGAAAAAGTTTTAATATCGGCCTGTATTCCGGCACCGCCACTACCATCAAAACCTGCGATGGTTAAAGCTGAAGCATACTTATATGTTTTCATTCCGATGTTTATGAATTTGAGTTTTAATATTTTTAGCTGTTTTTTCAGGGTATTTTGAAGCGCAAATCGCTGAAACTACCGCAATACAGTCGGCACCTGCTTTTATAATTTCACCGGCGTTACCGGCATCCATACGACCAATGGCAATTAGCGGTTTGGTGGTTAATGTGCGTATTTTTTTGATCCCTTCAATGCCCCATTCAGTTACCGTATCGGTTTTGGTGGCGGTGCTGTAAACTGGACTAATTCCCAAGTGATTGGCAACTTCCGTTTGCTCATTTTTAAGTTGTTCCAAATATTCTATAGAGTAACCAATTGCTTTATGCTTATCCCATTGCTGCTTAATTTGGGTGGGAGGAATATCATTATTACCTACATGTATTCCAAAAGCATCTACCGCTTTTGCCACCTCAAGATTATCATTGATGATAAGCGGAATTTTATATTGATCCGTTAGTTGTTTAAGCGCTTCGGCTTTTTTTATAAATACCGAAGTACTTAAATTTTTCTCGCGTAGTTGTATAATGTCTACGCCGCCCTCAATAGCCATTTTAGCAACCTGAAGCAGCGGATAATGAACACAGCTTTCTTCTGCAATAACCAGATATAATTGATAGGGAAAATCTGGATGCATTATTCGCCTATTTTAAGATGAGAACGAAATTCCTCTTCGGTAATATTATATAATTTATCTAGTAAAGTTAGTTGCAGACTTCCCGGTCCTGAGGAATTTTTAGCAGCAATTTCACCACAAACACCTATTAAGGCCATAGCCGCCACAGTGGCTTCAAATTTATTTTCTAGTATTGCGGCAAAAGCAGCGGTAAGTGCCGAAGCCGAGCAACCCATACCGGTAACTTTAGCCATAAGAGCATTACCATTTTTAAGGGAAAGCTTTTGGTCCTTACCAATAATAATGTCGGTTTCACCCGAAATACAAATTACAGCACCAAACTCTTTCTGTAAAGAAGTAGCTGCTTCTATAGCTTCATCACTTTCGGCAGTACTATCTACACCTTTGGTAGCGATATTAGTAGCTTTGGCTAAAGCCATAATTTCAGAAGCATTGGCTCTGATAATTGTAGGTTTCAATTCCAGCAATTTAGCTATGATTTCATTGCGATAGGATGTTGCTCCTGCACCAACAGGATCTAAAACCCAGGGTTTGCTCAGTTCATTAGCTTTTTTAGCAGCATTGATCATACTTGTACTCCAGTATTCATCTAAAGTTCCGATATTAACCACAAGAGCCTGACAAATGTTTACCATATCTTCAATTTCAGACTGGGCATGGGCCATTATAGGAGAAGCACCTGCTGCCAATAAGGCATTAGCGGTATTATTCATCACCACATAATTGGTGATATTGTGAATTAAAGGGATTGATGTTTTTAAGCGCTGAATATGTGGCCACAGAATATTTTCCATATTAATTTAGTTTTTTGGCTTTGGAAAAATATTCAAATAAAAAGTATAGGAGTATGCACCCACAAAACTTTTCCCTACGACGGTCTAAACCGCATCAGGTTCAAAGGGACTCTCTCAATTCTTTTCAGAATACCCCCAAAGCGATATAAAAGTAATTTAAATTTTAGGGCTGATGAAATTTTTAAGGAAATAATGCCATTACCCCTCAAATTTTATTGATTATTGTTTCTCATTGAAACATTAATTATTGTATATTTAGCAAAAATTGAATCAAAATATTAAGAATGACGGAGTATTATTTAGCTATTCTTTAGATACTGTTAAATAGTCTCTGGTATTAATTTAGACAAGTAATGACAGGTTTAAAGAATTTATGTAAGGCAGGAGTGTTTTTTATAGTACTCACTTCATTTTCAATGTTTGGACAGCGCCAGTTTGGTGGAGCGACTTTGTACACGGTAAGAGATGAAATGGCTAGAGCACCAGAAGAAACGATAGATGAGGTTTCTGAAATTGGTTATTTATATATCGAAGCTGCCGGATATAGTGATGGGAAGTTCTATGGAATGACTCCTAAAGAATTTAAAAAATTACTTTCTAAATACCATACAAAACCATTAAGTAGTCATCAGGGTGGGGTGACTATGGAAAATGTGGATCAAATGATTAAAGATGTAAAAAAGGCCGGCTTCAAATATTTTGTGATCCCAGTGCCACCCATGGGTAGATTTACTTTTGATCCTGAAACCCAAACTATGGGAATGGATGATGATCTGGATTTTTTAGTAGAAACTTTTAATACCATAGGTGAGAAATGTAAAAAAGCTGGATTAGCGCTTTTGTATCATAATCATGATTTTGAGTTTAAGGAAAATGAGAACGGGATTGTACCTATAGAATACTTCCTGGAAAATACAGATCCCGAATTGGTGAATTTTCAAATGGATTTGTTTTGGGTAACCAAAGCAGGTGCAGATCCTGTGACATATTTTAAAAAGTATCCTGGGCGCTTTAAATTATGGCATGTAAAGGATATGGATGAAGAAGGCAAATTTGCTCCGGTAGGAGAGGGAACTATAGATTTTGATAGAATCCTGAAAGAAAGAAAAGCATCCGGAATGAAATATTATATCGTTGAGCAGGATATGACTTTTGACCTGAAACCGCTTGAAGCTATTAAAATTAGTCACGATAACCTTAAAGATTTCGGTTTTGATAAAGTGAAATACAAAAAATAAACCTAGGAAATATAAGCTTTTAACATCTTCCAAGTTGTAATAGAAAACCCTCTAAAGTTTTGGCTAAAGAGGGTTTTTATGTATAAATAACTTTAAAACTTAAAATGCTTTCTTAAGCAAGGCATTTTTTACAGAGATCATTTTCAAAATCAAAAAATGTATAGCATATTTTTTTAATGCCATCGTAAACTTCACAAATGGTATTTTCAACAAATTTGTTGAGATTCTTTAATTCAGAATTTACTTCAGCATCCAATAAAGCATCGGTGAGCAATACATAAGTATTACTTGCAACCGAATTTTTTAGTAAATGATGTGCTTCAATGACTGTTTGTCCATAAAGCTTTTCGAATTTACCAATATTATATTGCGCCAGGGCGCCATAATGCGCTATTAGTTTTAAGGAAAGATCAATATTTAGCTCAAATTCTTCTTCTAAAAAATTCACTTCCTGGTTAAAAACCTCTTTCATTAAACAAAACTGGTGAAGAATATCTTTTGCCGATATTCTTTTTCCATATTTGAAAAACAATACCGCGTCACCTTCAATTTCTGAAATCTGAAGGTCTAATACATTACTCTTTATAATGGCATTGAGTAATTTAGATATAACCAGTTTGCCGGTAGCGACATCTGTAGTCTCTACAAATCGACTAAAACCACTAATATCGGGTATAATAATGGTGCCTTCAACTACTTTGGATTCATATATATTTTGATTGATAAGGAAGGGAAGCTGTCTGGTAGTTGTTCTATTCATAGCAATTTTTATTAGATCATTATAACAGATAATCGTAACAAGAGCGATGTATCCAAGTAGCGTAATTTTAAGTTTTAGTCTTATTTAAAACCTTTTACTTACGCTGTTTTTTAATTTCTTTTTTAAAAATATGTATATTTGGTATACAAAAGTTAGTAATAAACTAAATGTAAGTGATATACAATTTGTTAGTCTTACAAGGATGAAAGAATTATTAGAAAAAAAAGCTTGTGAAAGTAAATTAGGGGCTATCGATGATGCGCTGTACGCCATAGGTGGAAAGTGGAAGCTTAAAATAATCATCGCCCTTAAAGAAGGAAATAAACGTTTCAACGAGCTGCAACGCGCTTTGGATATTTCGGCAAGAATGTTATCCAGGGAATTAAAAGACCTGGAACTTAATGGTTTTGTAGAACGCAAAGTCTATACCGATACTCCTGTAATTATAGAATACGAACTTACCGATTATAGTAATTCTTTATCTGATATTTTAGAAGCTTTAAGTTCCTGGGGTATTAAACATCGTAAAAAATTAATAGAAGAGCGATCTTAAAATTTTAGAAGCGACTTCGTAGCATAAAGCCTTTATTGGCACCGCCAAAGGGTTTAATACCCCGAGGCTTGCCTCGGAATTGAAATCTTGTATTTATCGAATGCCCCGAGGTAGTTTACTAAACAAAAATTTTCATTTCCGGACATCCCAACCCTGATAGCTATCAAAACTGGACCATAACATTTAATCCCGATTCACGGATAAAAAATACAATTTTAGAAAATAAAGTATATGGCTAAACGTTATAATTAGGACGAATCTTTTAAAAGAGATTTTCGTTATTTCGATAAAACTGCATTACACCTAACCTAATGCAATTTAAAAGCCTTTCTTAACGGAGAGGCTTTTTTTATTGGCACCGCCAAAAAGGTATAATATCCCAAGTCTTGCTTTGAAATTCTAAAAGGTTAATCCTGTACATATTTGATGGGCGGACCCGTGGTTCTTGATTTATAAAACACTCAGGCATTCTCTTATGGATATTGTTCTCGTTTTCAATATATTTCTTTTTTTATAATTAAGATTTTTTTCTATTTTTAACCCAATCCGAAAATTAGTTATCTAAATATGTATTATTTAAATTTTTTTACATCCAAAAAGCTAAATCGATTTATGTCGTTAGGGCTCTGTAGTGCGTTAGCTTTAAACTTCAGCTGTAAAAATTCAACTGAAAATGTTGAAAATCAGGAAGATGAACGTCCGAACATTGTGGTGATTATGGCTGACGATCTTGGCTTTTCAGATCTTGGTAGTTATGGTGGTGAGATTAATACGCCAAGTTTAGATCGTTTAGCAGAAAACGGACTTCGTTTTAACTCTTTTTATAATACATCACGCTGTTGCCCAAGTAGGGCGGCTTTGTTAACGGGACAATATCCACACCAGGCCGGGATCGGTAGAATGACAATGGATATGGGGAAACCCGGTTATCGTGGCACCTTAGATTCTAATACCGTTACGATTGCTGAAGCTTTAAAACAAGCCGGTTATCAAACCGCTATGGCGGGAAAATGGCATGTTTCCGAAACCAATGCCTTAAATAACGAAGCGCAGTTAAAATGGCTTAGTCATCAGGAAGAACATGGGGCGTTTTCAGATACACTTAGTTATCCTACCTCAAGAGGTTTTGATAAATACTATGGAAATATTTGGGGGGTGGTAGATTATTTCGATCCGTTTAGTTTAGTGAACGGAACAGCGCAGGTTAAAGATGTTCCAGAAGATTTTTATTATACAGATGCCATTGGCGATACAGCTGTTGCGTATATAGAGGATTTTGTACAGAAAAAGGATCCATTCTTTCTGTATGTTGCTCATTGTGCACCACACTGGCCGCTTATGGCCCCAGAAGAAGAAATAGCCAAATATAAAGATACCTTCACTAAAGGTTGGCGTCAAACCCGTGAAGATCGATATAAAAGACTGGTAGAGAAAGGTATCTTACAGGGAGATATCGCCAAATTATCAGAATTCATGTTTAAGGATCTTAACTGGGAAGAAAATCCAAACGAAAAATGGGACAGCCAGGCGATGGCGGTACATGCCGCAATGGTAGATCGTATGGATCAAAACATTGGTAAACTTATTGATAAATTAGAAGAAACAGGCGAGCTGGAAAATACGGTGATCTTCTTTATGTCTGATAACGGAGCAAGTTCAGAGCGACCTTCGCAGTACGGTCCCGGTTTTGATCGTGCCGGTCAAACCAGGGATGGTAGAGCAGTAGCATTTCCGGTAGATAAAAGTGAAGAAGCTCTACCAGGATCGCAGGTGGTACATGCGGGTATTGGTCCACAATGGGCAAATACGGCAAACACACCTTTTAGATATTGGAAAGCCAGAGTGTATGAAGGCGGAATAACTTCTCCGTTTATTGTGCACTGGCCCAAAGGAATTAAAGAGAGAGGTACTGTAAAATCTCAAACTGCTCATATTATCGATATGATGCCTACGATTTTAGATCTTGCCAGGGTGGATTATCCTGAAAAATATAAGGGAAGAAATATTACGCCTACTGAAGGAAAATCAATGCTCCCCGTAATTACAGGTGCTTCTGAGGAGGATGTGAATGATGTTCTTTTTTGGGAACATTTTGGATCCAGAGCGCTTAGAAAAGGGGATTGGAAAGCCGTAAAACTTGATGGGAATGCTGACTGGGAACTATATAATCTAGCGGAAGATCGTACAGAGCTTAATGATCTTGCCGAAACTCATCCTGATAAGTTGGAAGAATTAAAAACAGAATGGGATAAACTCGCACAAAAAACTGATGTTTTCCCTATGCCCTAGGTACATATTTGTATAGTTTTGATAATAGTTAATTTTTAGGAAACCTTGCTTTGCGAGGTTTCCTTTAATTTTATCCCCAATTTCGAAAAATTTAAATGACCCTAATTATGAAAAGAATGATTGCTGCAATTGCTGTAGCACTATGTGTGGCCTGCCAGCCTAAATCTCAAGAAAAAACATCGAAATCGGCCAATATTACGGATAAGGTGAATGTTTTTTTAGGATCTTCTGGTGATCATGGCCAAATGTCCCCATCAGCATCAACCCCTTTTAACATGATGAGCATCGGTCCACATACCAATCCGCATAACCATACCGGTTACGAGCATTACGCTAAAGAGTTTGATGGTTTTACCCATACACATTTAGAAGGTGTGGGGTGTACTGGTAGTGGCGGTAATATCCTTATTAAACCCATTTTAAACGATAATAAGGAAACCGAATTACGCAAAGTAACAGAGCATGCAAAACCTGGGTTTTATGAAGTAAGTTTTGAAAATGGGATCGATGCTGCGATGAGTGTAACACACAATTTTGGGATCCATCAGTATAACTTTAATGGTGAAAAAGGTGGATTGTTTATTGATCTCTCATTTGCGCTTTCCAATAGATTTGTTTCAGAAGAACACGAAATTAAGGATAATAAAATAAGCGGGGTTATAGCTACCAAAACAACCTGTCACGCTGGTACCTATCGTTTTTATTATGAAATTCAGCTAAAAAATATGGCTGAGATAGCTCAAATTTCAGATCACGAGATAATGGCAAAAGCAGAAGATAATTCTAAAGAAGTACAGGTGTTAATAGGCTTTTCTTCGGTTTCTAAAGAATATGCTTCTCAGAAAATTGAAAATATCTCTTATGAAAACCTAAAAAAAGAAGCCAGCGCAGCATGGGAAAAAGCTTTAAGCCGAATTAGTGTTGAAGGTGAAGAAGATCGGGAAGATCTTTTTTATTCATTATTATATCGCGGATTGCAATCTCCTTATATCGTTTCTGAGGAAGATGGAACATATCCTGCGATCGATGGTACTTTGCAAAAAACCGAAGGTACTATTTATAGTGGTTGGGCCATTTGGGATAATTACCGTGAGCAATTACCCATGCTTTCTATGGCTTATCCTGATCGTTATAGAGATATAGTAAAGTCCATAGAGAATTTATATGCCTTCGGAAAGAAGAATTGGGCAACAGATTACGAGCCTGCACCAACCGTTAGGACAGAGCATGCCATGGTGGTTTTACTGGATGCCTATAATAAGGGGTATGAAGTAGATATTAAAAGAATTAAAGATTCCCTGATTAAAGATGCTGAAAGTTTGGATTATGGAGCACCAGATAAGGCTTTAGAATCCTCTTATGATAATTGGGCCATGGCGCAGTTAATGAAGATTGATGGCGATACTACATTGTACAATAAATACATAACAAAATCACTAGATTATAAGGAATACTGGAACAAAGATTTTAAAGATATCACACGTAATGATGTAGATCGCATGCAGGCAAGAGGCTTATATCAGGGAACTATCTGGCAGTACCGCTGGTTTGTTCCTTTTGATTTGAACGGACTTAAACAGTTGGCCGGTGGGGAAGACCAGTTTTTGGAAGAATTGGATACTTTTTTCAGAAATCATAATTACAATCATGCAAATCAACCAGATTTGCAGGTTCCTGGAATGTATAATGCTACTAAAGAGCCATGGAAGTCTCAGGAATTGTATCGTAAAATATTGCTGGATACTATGGTACAGGCTTATTTTAATGATAATAGTAAAGGTATTGATCCTTATGTAGGCCGAATTTATCAGAATAAACCTAAAGCCTACCTAAGAACAATGGATGATGATGCAGGCACCATGTCTTCCTGGTTTGTTATGCGAAGTTTAGGGCTTTCCCCTGCCAATATAGGAGATCCTGTTTATTACCTAACCGCACCTATATTCAAAGAAATAAGTATAAATTATCCTAAAGGTAAAGCGTTTAAAATAAGTGTGACTAACTATAATAAAGATCATTATTACGTGGAAAGTGCGACATTAAATGGAAAACCTTTAAACCGAAACTGGCTAACACAGCAGGAAATTTTAGAAGGGGGGGAGCTGGTGATCAAAACATCAGATACCCCGAATAAAGAATGGGGTGTTAAGGAAGCTTGGGTTTCCTCAATAAGACAGTAGCTATAATCTAAAAACGAAAAGCCTGATTATTTTATCAGGCTTTTTTTATGAATTTATCTTAAAGTATTCCTCAAATTTTTTATTTGTGTTTTGTTTTTTGGCAATTTTATTTAATTTAAGCCTCGAAATTGACTTTTAAGGTCTTTGCTACAATATCCTGGCAGAATACTTGTTATTAAGCAGAATACTTGTTATTAATAAGTCCCAAAAAGTGCGATGATGTTGCTAGAAATGCTAAATTATAGATATCAAGAACATACGTCTGTAATCAGATTGGCGATGGATCATTGCCATAGTTTACTAAATAATAGTAGGTGTGGTAAATTACCATATCATAATATACAGCATACCTTTGAGGTATATCAGTACGTACAGCGAATTGCAGATTACGAGAACCTAACTCCGCATGAAAAGGAAATAGTTGTTTTAGCCTCTCTTTTTCACGATACCGGAAATAGCAATACCTATAAAGGACATGAAAAAGTTAGTGCAGAAAATGCCTTTAGGTTTTTATCGAATATTGGTTACCCTCAGGATGATATAGAAAAAGTATGTTCCTGTATTGAGGCAACGCAAATGCCGCAAGCACCAAAAACTAAGCTTGAAGAAATTGTTTGTGATGCAGACTTGGCGCATTTAGGGACTAATGGTTTCAGGACAAAAAATAAATTACTAAGGTCAGAGTGGTTTAAGTGTCTTAATAAAAATTATACCGATAAAGAATGGTTAGAGAATAATATATGTTTTCTAGAATCTCATACCTACTTTACCAGGTATGGCCAAGATATCTTATTTCCTAAGAAACAAAAAAACCTACAGTTACTTAAACAGGCTTATCACAGACTTTTAGCAAAAGAATAGCTTATATTTTTCGAAAATCGAAGTTAAGTCGGTTGCTTTTTTTAATTTAGAAGCTTAATTCTTCATCCCCATGTTAGAAAAATTAAAAGAAGCCTATCATTTTATTTTTGAAGACGAACTTTTAAACGAAATTCACAAATCTGGACAGCTTAAAGAATTTAAAGCTGGCGAGATTATTATAGATTTTGGAGATTATGTAAAATCTATGCCGTTACTTTTAGAAGGTGCGATAAAAGTATTACGAGAAGATAGTGAAGGGGATGAATTACTACTTTATTTTCTGGAACGAGGAGATACCTGTGCCATGACCTTAAATTGTTGCATGGGGACGACAAAAAGTGAAATTAGAGCAGTCGCAGAGAGGGACACTCGTTTAATTATGATCCCCATCGAAAAAATGGAGGAGTGGACGGCGCAGTATAAAAGCTGGAGAAATTTTGTTTTTGAAAGTTATCATACGCGTTTAACCGAAATGTTGGATACCATCGATACGATTGCATTTTTGAACATGGACGAGCGCATAATGAAATATCTTCAGGATAAAGCAAAAATTAATCAGGATGAGTTTGTAAGCAGCACACACCAGCAAATCGCCTATGATTTGCATACCTCCAGAGTTGTGGTTTCCAGAATTCTTAAAAAGCTTGAAATCGAAGGAAAGATAAAATTGAACCGCAACCAGGTTGAAGTTTTAAATTTGTGATCACTAAATTTAGTATAAGAAAGCTTGTGTAACGAAAGTTACTGTCATATTTAATAAAGCCCGATATATTTGTTCCAGAAATTGTAAGAATGGAGATAACTCAGATTTTAGGATTTGTAGGTGCATTAATTATCGGCTTGGTACTAGGCTTAACCGGCGGTGGAGGATCGATTCTTACCGTTCCTGTTTTTGTATATATATTGCATATTAATCCGGTTACCGCTACTGCTTATTCGCTTTTTGTTGTTGGATCGAGTTCGGCTGTAGGGGCGATAGATAATTTTAACAAGGGAAGGATAGATTTTAAAAGTTCTTTAATTTTTGCCCTTCCGGCGGTTATTAGCATTTTTTCTACACGTAAATATTTATTACCGGCAATTCCGCATCATATTGCGAATTTTGGAAGTTTTGAGCTTACCAAAGATCTAATGATTATGAGCTTTTTTGCTATTTTAATGCTGGTAGCATCGGCTTCAATGATTTTAAAAAAGAAAAAAGAATGTGTAGACTGTGAAAATGAACCTAACGAATCTAATAATGGATTAATGATCCTACTAGGTGCTTTAACTGGTTTGGTTACCGGGCTGGTTGGTGCTGGAGGCGGCTTTATCATTGTTCCCATACTGGTATTTTTGGCCGGCTTAAATATGAAGGAAGCGGTTGGGACGTCCCTTTTTATCATTGCAATAAACTCTATTATTGGTTTTTTAGGCGATCTTGGCCATCTTAATGTAGACTGGTTTTTCCTACTTCTTTTTACTATAATTTCTATAGTGGGAATTTTCTTTGGAATTTATTTGAGCCGGTTTATCAATTCACAGAAACTTAAGAAAGCTTTTGGTTGGATGGTATTGATCATGGGGATCTATATTTTGTATATGGAACTTTCAGGAAGTGGAATTTAATAGTTACGCACAGAGATTAGCTTTTTAACGAAAGATTCTCAATTATTCTTTAAGGAGAAGTAAAAAATCGTATTTAACAAAAGTTAAGGTTAATTTTCCCGATTTTACTAAGCTCCAGACTTCATTATTGCTTAAATTTAAAGGTAATTATAACGTTTTTCCTCATAATGATAATACGCTTATAAACAGTGTGTTTCAAAACCAAATAAATGGAAAATTTAGATTACGCCCGCCTTCAAATGGCCTTTACATTAGGCTTTCATATTATTTTTGCCTGTATTGGTATGGTGATGCCATTTTTTATGGTGGTTTCTCACCATAAATGGTTAAAAACCAGAAACCCCGTTTACTTAAAACTTACAAAAGCCTGGCTTAAAGGAGTCGCCATTTTTTTCGTGACGGGTGCAGTTTCGGGTACCGCACTTTCTTTTGAATTAGGAATGCTATGGCCAGAATTTATGAAACATGCAGGTCCTATTATTGGAATGCCATTTTCGTTAGAAGGAGCAGCCTTTTTTGTGGAAGCGATAGCTTTAGGATTTTACCTCTATGGGTGGAATAAGCTTCCGGAGAAATTTCACTGGTTTACCGGAGTGATCATAGGAGTTTCTGGCGTTCTTTCGGGAATTTTAGTGGTCGCAGCAAATGGTTGGATGAATGCCCCCAGTGGTTTTGACTATGTTAACGGCCAATTTACTAATGTGGATCCTATACAGGCGCTACTCAACCCGGCCTGGTTTTCACAAGCACTGCATATGACGCTGGCTGCTTTCGTAGCGACAAGTTTTGGTGTTGCCGGAATTCATGCTTTTCAGATCTTAAGAGGGAAAGCCGTAGCGGTTCATAAAAGTGCATTTAAGATCGCTATTTCTTTTGGAGCGATTGCTGCGCTCTTACAACCTATAAGTGGGGATATTTCTGCTAAAGATGTGGCTGAACGACAACCCGTAAAATTGGCCGCGATGGAAGCGCATTTTGAAACCGAAAAAGGAGCTCCATTATTTATAGGAGGAATAGTAGATGAAGAAAAAAAAGAAGTGAATTATAAAATCGAAATCCCGAAGGCGCTTTCTTTTCTAGCTTTTGGTGATTTTGATGCTGAAGTAAAAGGATTAAATGAATTTCCAGAAGAGGAAATTCCGCCTGTAGCTATTGTACATTATGCATTTCAGGTGATGGTTGGGATTGGTACTTTACTTGCTTTAGCCGGAATCCTGTTTTTTATAAGCCTTAAAAAGAGGTCCTGGATGGATAGTAAAAAATACTGGTGGTTTTTTATGTTATTGGCTCCGCTTGGTTTTCTGGCCCTGGAAGCCGGCTGGGTAGTGACCGAGGTTGGTCGCCAACCCTGGATCATCTATCAGATCATGAGAACCAGTGATGCGGTTACACCAATGCCGGGAATAAAATTTAGCTTCTTTATGTATGTTGGTGTTTATATCCTTTTAGCCCTTACGGTAACCTGGTTAATGCAGAGACAAATAAAAGCCCTAAACACCCAAAAAGATTAATTATGTTATACGTAGTGTTATTTTTCTTACTGTTTTCGTTACTGCTTTACGTGCTTTTGGGTGGAGCTGATTTTGGTGCCGGCATAGTCGAATTGTTTTCATCCAGAGAAAATAAAAAAGTAAATCGCGATACTATTTATCGTGTGATGGGGCCAATTTGGGAAGCTAACCATATTTGGTTAATCATCCTGATCGTTATTTTATGGATCGCTTTTCCTGTATACTTTAATATCATAATTATTTATTTACACGTGCCGCTAACTCTGGTACTTCTGGGAATAACTATGCGTGGGGTATCTTTTGTTTTTAGGCATTATGATGCCTTTCAGGATAAATCGCAATTAGTGTACAATGGCTTATTTAGATTTTCCAGCTTTATCACCCCCATTTTTTTGGGAATGTGTTTTGCAGCTCTGGTTGGTGGAAAATTAGTGGTTACCGAAGATTACACCAATTACGGGTTCTACGATTTGTTTATGGCACCGTGGTTTAATGGATTTAGTATTCTAATGGGACTATTTTATGCCTCCCTATGTGCATTCTTAGCGTCTACCTTATTAATAGGGGAGAGTGAAGGTAATATTCGAAATATGTATATCCGAAAATCTAAGATTTCAACAGCGGTTTTAGTTGTACTTGGATTTGTATTAATCGCGTATGGATTTTTTAGTGAAATAGCATTTATCAGAGATTTCGTCACCAATCCTATTTCCATAATCTGCATTATTCTTTCAGGAATTCTTTTGATTCCACTTTGGAAGTTTATACGTGCCGGTCGCCGAATTTTAAGTCGGTATTTCGCTGGCTTGCAAGTGGTCTTAGTGCTTTTTGCAGCATTAGTTGCCCATTTTCCTTATGTAATTATAACCTCATCACAAGAAATTAGTCTTTTAGAAGATATTTCGCCAGATAGTGTAATTATGGTTTTGGGGATATCTTTAATTATTGGTGGCGGAATTATTTTACCTGGCTTATTCCACTTAATGAAGTCATTTAAAATGATAAAGATCTTTGATAGGGACGAGCAGCAATTTCAGAAATAATTTTAAGTGTAAATTTCGCACTTATCTTTTATTTTTTGTCAAAATGTTAGATATTAGACATCAAATTTATAATCTTTCAAATGACGACAAAATTCTATCGCTTAAAACACATTCTACTTTATGTAATGTTGATCATAATTTTCAGTTGCAATACAGCTGAAAGTAACGACCGAGAAAAAGCTATTTCTGAAGAGCCATCTAAAGAAATCACTTATCATAATCCTATCGTAGCTCAGCGTGCCGATCCCTGGGTTTTTAAAGATGAAGATGGCAAGTATTATTTTATTGCGACTGCGCCAGAATACGATCGCATAGAAATGCGTCAATCTAAAACAATAAATGGTCTTGGAACGGCCGAACCAAAAGTAATTTGGAATAAGCATGAAAACGGGTTGATGAGTCATCACATCTGGGCGCCTGAATTACACAAAATCGATGGAAAATGGTATGTTTATTTTGCTGCAGGACAAGCTGAAGATATTTGGAAAATAAGGATGTTCGTACTATCCAATGAAGCTGAAGATCCTATGACGGGAGAATGGAAGGAAGAAGGTCAAATTGAAACCAATAGAGATTCTTTCTCTTTAGATGCTACAACTTTTAAGCATAATGGCGAACAATATCTTGCCTGGGCGCAAGCGGTTAGGGAAGAGGGTGGAACTTCGATTTTATTATCTAAAATGGAAACACCAACCAGTTTAAAAGGTGAAGAAATTGAGATTACACATCCAGAATACGACTGGGAACGTATAGGTTATTTTGTAAATGAAGGTCCGGCGGTGATTAAAAGAAATGGTAAAATTTTTATGACCTATTCGGCTAGTGCTACCGATTCAAATTATGCGATGGGATTATTATGGGCAGATGAGGATTCCGATTTAATGAATCCGGAATCATGGCATAAATCTGAAAAACCAGTATTCACTACTAATGCAGAATTGAGAAGATTTGGTCCCGGACATAACTCATTTACAATTGCGGAGGATGGAGAAACCGATGTTTTAATCTATCATGCTCGCGTTTACGAAAAAATAAGAGGCAACTCTCTTTATGACTTTAATCGCCACACAAGAGCAAAAACCTTTACTTGGGATGAAAAAGGTTTCCCGGATTTTGGTCAGGATATCGCCGATTAACCTGTAAAAATATTTTATCAATAAAAAAGCGCCAATCGGCGCTTTTTCTATTCTTCATCCTGAAAGATGTCTTCAATTTTCAGGTTAAATAACCTGGCAATCTTAAACGCCAAAGGTAAACTGGGATCAAATTTGCCTTTTTCGATAGCGTTTATCGTTTGCCTGGAAACTTCAACGCGATTGGCGAGTTCTGCCTGCGTGATGTTCTTTTCAGCTCGTAATACTTTAATCCTATTTTTCATTTGTAACGAGCATTTCCTATTAGCATTGCGATTAAATAGGTGATTCCCATAATGAAAACCAAATGTGAAATTTCTGCATTAAAAGTAATTAAATTAGTTATATCCAACATAGAATAACTAATTCCTAAAATTAATGTAATACCTAAAGTTATAGCCATAGCATCCATAGTTATTTTACGTTGCAAAGGATCCTGGCTGTTTAGATGTTTGCGATTAATTAAAATCATGCCTACCCCTACAAGTGTGTTTACAATGATCATCACTATTGTGATGATTTTATTATCATTCCAGATAAATTTTGGGCCAAATGCAACAAATGCTAATGTGAAAACCCACAAAAAAGTCCACATGGCCAGCGCTTTAGTATTCTTTTTTAGTTCGCTTTGCCAATTATTTTTCTCTGCTTTCATAAGTAAAATGTATTTAACTAAAAGTAAAGTTTGTTTTACACAATATAATTATCTTTTTACAAATGTCAAGTTTTGTTTACATTTTTATTTTTTACAAATAATTATTAACCCAATTAATCGTTAATAGATATATTTATAAATCAACATTTAAAAATGTTGATATACCTCAACAATTATGATGAAACAATTTGGAAAAGCCCCATCTGGTAAACGATTAGAAAGAATTAAGCAGTGTGAAAATTATAAAGACGGAAGTTTTAAAAATATAGAAGAAACATCGGTAAACCCCAATAATGTATCGATGTTTAAGATGATGAAAGATATGCGTAATCGGCCAAAATCTGTAAAACCTGCAAAAAAAATACCCTTTGTAAAGACCAACCTTAATGGTATTGAAGTAGGAAAACCTGCTTTTGTATGGTTTGGACATTCCTCTTATTTCCTCAAAATAAAGGACTATACTATTTTGGTAGATCCTGTATTTAGTGGATATGCTTCGCCGGTTTCTTTCTTTGGTAAAGCTTATGATGGCGCTAATGAATACGGTGTAGACGATATGCCTGAAATAGATATGTTGATACTTACCCACGACCATTATGATCACTTGGATTATCCAACCATTACAAAACTCAAAAACAAAGTAAAACGGATAGTTTGTTCTTTGGGGGTTGGTGCTCATTTAGAACATTGGGGATATGCTGAAGCAATGATAACCGAGTTAAAATGGTGGGAATCGCTAGAAATCATGAACGATTTTAAAATAACCGCCACACCTGCAAGACATTTTTCGGGACGTTTGTTTAAACGAGGAAACACGCTTTGGTCTTCTTTTGTTTTAGAAGTTTTTGGTTACAAATTATATTTGGGTGGCGACTCTGGTTATAGTCCTCAATTTAAGGAGATCGGTGATACATTTGGACCATTTGATCTGGCGATTTTGGAATGTGGGCAATACGGTGAAAACTGGCCACAAATTCATAATTTTCCCGAAGAAATGGTGAAAGCTGCCAAGGATTTAAAAGCCAAAAGAGTAATCCCTGTTCACTGGGCAAAATTTACGTTAGCGATGCATCCCTGGAATCAACCTATAAAACGCTTTAAAAAAGCTGCCGACGAAGAAGGACTTCCTTATGTAAGCCCTAAGATTGGTGAGTTATATCAACTAAATCAAGAATTTAAGCAGGAAATATGGTGGGATTTTGAATAAACAAAAATGTTTATGAACTGCTCTCAATAATTAGTGATATCTTGAAATTGTAAATTTTTTTTAAGTTCATACTTTATGGGTTTGTCCAAAAGGTCTTATTTAATATAATACGATCTTTAAGTAGCTAGTATTAATTACTTTTTTAATTTAAAAGATATTTATATTCGAAACTTGCTAAAAAAAAGACATTTTATTGGGTTTTTACTCCTGTTTGTTGGTTTTTTAATCAAGATGTTATTCACCCATTTGGTATATTACTATGCTTTTGTAAAAGGTATAAGTCTGCTTTTTATTTTCTTAGGCCTGTCTATTTTTCTTTTAGGGATCATCATTAGATCTGAAGAAGTAGACAAAGGCTCTTTTAAAAAAGATCCAATCACTTACATTTTGGTGAGTGTAATGCAGCTTATTCTGGTGGTCGGGATTACCGGTTTTGCCATTGTTTTAGAGCATTTTGCTGAAGGAGGAAATCACCAGTTAGCCAAAATTCTTATTCAAGATTCAAATAAGGAAACAATCGCATTGGTTAGTGAAGAACGTCGGGTAACAGAGGTTTTTACCACTAATGGCTACGAAGATTTTGCAATTTTTCATTACCAGAATAATTACGGAACTTACGAAGAACAGGGGAAAAAGATTGATCCTTATTTTCGCGAAACATTATTGAGAAAATCGATTAATTATAAGGGCAGAAGAATAACGGTAAAACTCGATGGTCTACAGTTTAAAATTCGATATTCTACCCGTTTTCCTTCAATGTTTATAATTGTGGACTAATAACCTCAGTTCGATCTAAGAAAATTTCGGAGACTGAGTGAAATCTTGGCAAAAGATTTTGTATCGAAGTTTCCATTTTGGTAGCATTTCGATACAAATTTTCCTTGAAAATTCACTCAATG